>ERZ507072.192-NODE-192-length-45446-cov-4.755326_pt1 | contig 45446 bp, 32 predicted proteins | sample MGYA00512864_ERZ507072 | MGnify/ENA metagenome assembly ERZ507072 | reverse complement strand
GGAAAACGGACTGAAAAAATCTGCTACAAGAGAGACCTGTTATACCTGGTTTCCATGCACAGAAGAATTTCTGAAAAATGAAGAAAAGCAAAAGCAATATTTAATACATACTCTGGAATATTTATTTTGGAAATTAAAATAAACTTTCAACCCATATTTCAAAATTTCCAAAACCTTTTTCAAGCATGTTTAAAATTCCAAAGCATGTAATATCTCACGTAAAAAAGACATCATCCCTAAAGCGTATCTAAAAAATCATTCCCGCGAATTGTGACGCACATCTTGCAGAAAGCCTTTTTCAGACACGCTCTAACAGACAATGTCTTTTTATCAATATCATATTCATGATATCAAAACCAACCGCCATTCACAAATCCTGTGAATGGCGGTTATTTACATGGGATAAGAGAAATGCACAACACTTCCCTCTTAGTTAAATTATTCCTCTACAGACTCTTCCTCAGCCGGAGCCTCAAGAGCTTTCATGCTAAGGCTGATCTTCTTCTCTGCTTCATTCAGATCAACAATCTTAGCTGTTACTTCTTCTCCAACTTTCAGTACATCTGACGGTTTGTCAACATGTGCTTTTGAAATCTGAGATACATGAAGTAATGCATCTACTCCAGGCGCAAGTTCTACAAATGCACCAAAGTCTGTCATTCTTGCAACTTTACCTGTAATTACTGTTCCAACAGCATAATCTTCTGCAGCATTAGCCCATGGATTAGACTCTGGGAATTTCAGGCTAAGAGCAATCTTTGTATCGTGAATATCTTTTACAAGAACCTTTAACTCATCGCCAACTTTAAATACTTTCTTCGGATTCTCAACACGTCCCCAGGACATCTCTGAAATATGAAGAAGTCCGTCAACTCCACCAAGATCGATAAATGCGCCAAAATCAGTAACATTCTTAACAACACCTTCTACTGTATCACCAACATGAAGCTTCTCAAACAGCTCTTTCTGTTTTTCAGCTTTCTCAGCAACAAGAAGCTGTCTTCTGTCACCGATTACACGGTTTCTTCTTGGATTGAACTCGCTGATCACAAATTCAATTTCCTGATCCTGATATTTGCTCAAATCTTTCTCATAAGTATCTGACACAAGGCTTGCAGGAATAAATACTCTTGCTTCATCAACTACTACACTGAGACCTCCGCCAAGGATCTGTGTAACAGGAGCTTTCAGAACTTCATGGTTCTCATAAGCCTCTTTTAATCTTTCATTACCTTTCTCGGCAGCTAATCTCTTATATGTCAGCAACACCTGTCCTTCTCCGTCGTTTACTTTCAGAACCTTCACTGTCATAGGGTCACCTACGGATACCATAGTAGTAAGATCTGCATTGCTGTCGTTCGTGTACTCACTTCTTGTAATGATACCATCTGCTTTGTAACCAATATTTAAAACGATCTCATCTGGTTTAACATCGATGACAGTACCGTCTACTACCTCTCCGTTTCTAATTGTTTTTAAAGACTCTTCCAACATCTGTTCAAAAGTTAATTCTGACATTATTTTGAACCTCCTCAATTATTTTATTGGGCGTGGATGCCCCTGCTGTAATACCTACTGTTTCCACGGACCTTAATTGATTCATATTCAAATCGCCAAGTGTCTGTATATAGTACGTATCCGCACATGCATTGCTGCAGATTTCAAATAACTTTTGGGTATTTGAGCTTCTCTTGTCTCCGATGACAATCATCGCATCCACCCGCTTTGCAATGTCATAAGCCTCTTCCTGACGCTCTTTCGTTGCATTACAAATCGTATTTAAAACAATAATATCATAACGCTTTTCAGAAATAATTTCAACTAAATCTTTAAATTTATTGTAATTAAATGTCGTCTGTGCTACTACACAAACTTTTTCACTCTCCGAGACCAGTTCAAATGCCCTTGCTTCCTCTTCTGTCTGAATGATTGTAGCCGGGCCTTGCGCCCATCCTTCAATTCCCATAACTTCTGGATGTTCACGGTTTCCTATAATTACAATATGATATCCGTCCCGGCTTTTTTCTTCCACGATCCTATGTATTTTCTTCACAAATGGACAGGTTGCATCTACATAACGTACTCCGTTTTCATCCAGAAGATCACAGATTCTCTTTGGAACGCCGTGGGAACGGATGATCACGATTCCTGATTCTATCTGCTTGAGTTCTTCTTCTGACAGGATTACTTCAACTCCCTTTTTCTCCATATCTTTGATGACTTCTTCATTGTGAATGATCGGACCATAAGTGTAGATCTTCTCTGCCGAATTTTCTTCAATTTGCTTATATACTGTATCCACAGCTCTCTGTACACCAAAGCAGAAGCCTGCCGATTTCGCCAGTTCTACCTGCATGTTCATCCCACCTTTTCTTTTTCTCACACGATATTATCTGTGATTGCTTTTACAACCTCTTCGATTGTCATATCTGAGCTATCGATCAACACTGCATCTTCCGCCTGTCTGAGAGGTGCAATTTTTCTTGTACAATCGCGTTCATCGCGTTCTTTGATATCTTTCTTAATTTCTTCCAAATCACATGAAACACCTTTTTCTTCCAGTTCTTTGTATCTACGGAGCGCTCTCGTCTCCACACTTGCTGTCAGGAAAATCTTCACATCCGCTTCAGGCAACACGCAGGTTCCAATATCCCTTCCATCCATCACAACGTCCTGAGTTCTTGCAAGTTCTTTCTGAAGATTCAGCAAATGTGCCCTCACCTCCGGAACCGCGGATACTTTAGAAGCCATATTTCCAACCTCTTCATTTCGAAGCCTGGAAGTAATATTTTCGCCATTCAGATACACTTGCTGTTCACCTTGTTCATACTGTATTTTCACTTCTGCACCTTCACATGCCGCGGCAATAGCATCCAGATTCTCCGGATTAATTTTTTTGTCCAAAAAATAGACAGCAAGCGCGCGATACATTGCTCCCGTATCTACATATATATATCCTTTTTCTTTCGCAACCCGTTTGGCAATCGTACTTTTTCCTGCACCAGCCGGGCCATCAATCGCAACATTATAACCCATATTTTCTCCTTCTTAATCTGCTTTATATTTCTTTTAATTACTGGATTGCATTTCCTGCCGCATATCCGGTCGACCAGGCAATCTGCAGATTAAAACCTCCGGTCAATGCATCCAGATCCAGTACTTCTCCCGCAAAATATAACCCTTTTACAAGCTTTGATTCCATCGTTCCAGGATCAATTTCTTTCACATTAACTCCGCCTTTTGTAATAATCGCTTCCGGATAGTCGCGAAGTCCGGTAAGCGTCATACGAAAATGCTTGATCAAATGAACAAACTGTTTCCGTTCTTCTTTCTCTATACTGTTAACCTTTTTCTCCGGATCAATCCCGCCAAGTTCCAGCATGACCGGAATTAATTTAGTTGGAAACAGCTTTGTGATTGCATTTTTAAATTGCCGGTTATGATTCTCTTCAAAATCTCTCAGCACTCTCTGATCCAGTTGTTCTTCTGTAAGAGCCGGTTTCAGATCAATTTCCAATGTCAGTTCCTTTTTCTGTCCATTTTTATCCATGAATTTTTTGCCTACATAACTGCTGGCACTGATAATCAACGGACCACTGACACCAAAATGTGTAAACAGCATTTCTCCAAAATCTTTATATAATTCTTTCTTTCCATCCAATATCTTTGCTTCTACATTGCGAAGTGAAAGCCCCTGCAATTCACAGATCCATGGTTCTTTTGTCTCCATCGGCACAAGAGACGGAAAGCATTGTGTTACTTTATGCCCAACGTTTTCGGCAAATCGGAATCCATCACCTGTAGATCCTGTGGAACGGTAAGACAATCCACCTGTTGCAACAATACATGCATCTGCGGTTTGTGTGGTAGTATCTTTTAATACCACCTTATTAAACTTACCTTTTTCAGCTTCTACACTTTTCACTTCTGTATTTAAGCAGACTTTCACGCCCACTTTTTTCATTTCCCGTTCCAATGCGCGGATAACATCAGACGAATGATCTGAGATTGGAAACACTCGATTTCCTCTCTCTATCTTCACTGGCACCCCTGCATCTTCAAAGAAATCTATCACATTCTGATTCGTATAACCATAAAAGCTGCTATACAAAAACTTAGAATTCGTCACAACTGCATCAAACAATTCTTCCATATCTGCGGCATTTGTAATATTACATCTTCCTTTTCCAGTAATAAATATTTTCTTTCCTAGTTTTTCATTTTTTTCATACAGCGTGACTTGATGTCCGTTTTTTGCCGCTGCAATTGCCGCAAACATTCCCGCTGCTCCGCCACCTACTACAATAACATGACTCATTTATATTATCCTCTTATTCTAGTCATTCATTTTGACTGTATCGCCTACCATATTCAGTTCATCTCCACTGTAGACCTGATACTCATCCCAGATATCTTCCAGCGCCTCCAGTGTAGTGATTACTTCTTTCTGCTTCTTCATGCAGAGTGCCACCACAAGAGCATTGATCACGCTAAGTGGTGCTACAAGAGAATCTACGATTGAAGCCATATCACTTCTTGCAATCAAATTACAAGAAGAATACAGGTTCATCGGCGAATGTACACTATCCGTAATCGTGATTACCTTAGCCTTTCTGTTGCTTGCAAATTCCAATGCTTTAAGCGTTCTCATAGAATATCTCGGAAAACTAATCCCAATGATCACATCTTCTTCATCAATTCGCAGCAATTGCTCGAAGATTTCACTGGAACTGTTCGTATGAACCGCTGTCACATTATCACAAATCAAATTGAGATAGAAAGACAGAAAGCTTGCAAGTGGTGCACAGCTTCGTATTCCGACTACATATACTCGCCTTGCATTCAGAATCGTGTCTACAGCCATTTCAAACGCCTCATGGTCAATTCCTTCCATTGTCAGCTTTATCTTCTCTATATCCGACTGTAGCACCGATGTCAGAATCTCTCCTTGACTGATCCGTCCATACGTCACTTCCATTCGTTGAATGGAATTAAGTTTTGTACGGACCATCTCGCCAAGCGCCCTTTGAAACTGGGGATAACCTTCATATCCAAGAGCTGTTGCAAATCTTACAACTGTCGATTCACTGACTCCAACCTCTTCACCCATTTTTGCAGCCGTCATAAATGCTGCTTTATCATAATCTTCACGGATAAAATCCGCCAGCTTTTTCTGTCCTTTACTGAACTTGTTATATCCGTCTTCTAATCTTTGCACTAATTCATTTTGTGTTCCCATATAGCGTCTTCCTTTTCTATTACATCGTTTCTATTATAAGATGTAAAAGAGAAATCTTCAACCTTTAATCCTATCTATCTCAATCATCTATCTTAATTCTATCTTAATCTATCTCAAATCTGCCTTAAATACTTCTACTGCGCACCTCTGATATCTTTTTTAAGCCAGCATAATAAAACAGGCGGAAAATCTTCCGCATAAATGCATCTTTGACTTTCCGCCCGTTTTCATTATTTTATATTCTGCTATACTGGATAACTTCCATTCTCAGTATCAGCAATTGTCTGGTCGACCTTTGTCTGCTGTGCCTGACGATATTTGAAAAACTCTGTTGCTACCTGTGGGAACAATGCATAAGATAATACATCTTCATCCTGCTGGATCCACTGAGCACATTCTTTTCTGAGTGTGTCAAGCTCATCCGGAATCAAATCTGCCGGACGGCAAGTGATAACTTCCGGATTATCTCCAAGAACTTTCTTTACGACATCTGGATTAAATGGTTTTGCTGTCTTACCATATTTTCCACTTAAGATGTCTTTTGTCTCCTGTGTTGCAACTTTGTAGCGTTCTCCCATCAGCACATTAAATACAGCCTGTGTACCTACAATCTGTGAAGATGGTGTTACAAGTGGCGGTTCACCAAGATCTTTACGAACTCTTGGGACCTCCTCAAGTACATCGTAGAATCTATCCTCCGCTCCCTGTTCTTTTAACTGGGAAGTCAGGTTAGACAACATTCCTCCCGGTACCTGATAAAGAAGTGTCTTAATATTAACACCTAAGTTCTTAGGATTCAGAAGTCCACTCTCAAGAGCCTCATCACGAATCGGTCTGAAGTAATCAGCAATCTCTGCCAGTAAGTTCTGATCCAGTCCGCTGTCATAAGGAGTTCCCTTAAATGTCTCAACCATAACCTCTGTAGCCGGCTGTGATGTTCCAAGTGCAAATGGTGACATTGCAGTATCAATTACATCGACCCCTGCCTCTACAGCCTTTAAGTAAGTCATAGACGCCTCTCCTGACGTATAGTGGGTATGAAGCTGAATCGGAAGATCTACAGCTTCTTTCAATGCCTGTACAAGCTCTGTCGCTTTGTATGGTACAAGAAGTCCGGCCATATCTTTGATACAGATAGAACTTGCTCCCATATCCTCAATTCTCTTCGCTGTCTCTACCCAGTAATCCAGTGTATAAGCATCACCAAGTGTATAAGAAAGAGCTACCTGCGCCTCTGCTTTTTCCTCATTTGCTGCATCTACTGCTGTCTGAAGGTTGCGAAGATCATTCAGGCAGTCAAAAATACGAATAATATCTATTCCATTTGCAACAGATTTCTGCACAAAATATCTTACCACATCATCAGCATATGGACGATATCCAAGGATATTCTGCCCACGGAATAACATCTGTAATTTTGTATTTTTAAATCCATCACGGAATTTGCGAAGTCTGTCCCATGGATCTTCTTTCAGGAAACGAAGAGATGCATCAAATGTAGCACCACCCCAGCACTCTACAGAATGATATCCAACTTTGTCCATCTTTTCCACAATCGGAAGCATCTGCTCTGTAGTCATACGAGTAGCGATCAAAGACTGATGCGCATCACGCAGAACTGTTTCCGTTATCTTAATTGGTTTTTTTTCAATTTCTGCCATTATAATTTCCTCCATATATTGTCAATTACAATATTGACTGTTACATTACTCCAAAGATTGCCATGAATGTACCTGCAGCTACGGCAGTACCGATAACACCAGCTACGTTCGGTCCCATTGCATGCATCAGAAGGAAGTTCGTTGGATCTGCCTCTGCACCGACCTTCTGAGATACACGCGCAGCCATAGGAACCGCGGAAACTCCTGCTGAACCAATCAGAGGGTTTACTTTTCCATGTGTAACCGCACACATGATTTTACCAAATACAACTCCGGCTGCTGTACCAAATGCAAATGCGATCAGACCTAACACAACGATTTTCAATGTATCAAAGTTCAGGAATGCTTCCGCACTTGTTGTAGCTCCTACTGATGTACCAAGCAGGATAACTACAATATACATCAATGCATTGGATGCTGTCTCTGTCAACTGTCTAACGACGCCTGACTCACGGAACAGGTTACCAAGCATCAACATACCTACAAGTGGTGCTGTTGTTGGAAGAATGACGCAGACTACAATTGTAACAATAATCGGGAAGAGAATCTTCTCGAGTTTAGATACAGGTCTTAACTGCTCCATTCTGACCTTACGTTCTTTCTCCGTTGTAAGTAATTTCATAATCGGTGGCTGAATAATCGGCACCAGTGACATATAAGAATAGGCCGCCACTGCAATTGGTCCCATGATCGCCGTCTGCTGCAGTTTACCTGCGAGGAAGATAGATGTCGGTCCATCTGCTCCTCCAATAATTGAGATTGCTGCCGCTGCTTTGTCGGAGAATCCCATGCACATTGCTCCAAGGTATGCAGCAAAAATACCGAACTGTGCTGCTGCTCCAAGAAGGAAACTCTTTGGATTCGCGATCAACGGTCCAAAGTCTGTCATCGCACCTACTCCAAGGAAGATCAGTGACGGAAGAATTGACCACTCATCCAGCTTATAGAAATAGTAGAGAAGTCCACCCGTTCCATTTGATGCATCCTCTGCATGCAACATAATATCCGGATAGATATTTACAAGCAGCATACCAAATGCAATTGGCACAAGAAGCAGAGGCTCAAATCCATGTCTGATTGCCAGGTACAAGAAGAAACAAGCCACCGCAATCATGACCACATTGCCCCATGTAAGACTAAAAAACGCCGTCTGATGCACGAGGTTTCCTAATGTTGTTGTTATATATTCCATTTCTTAACCTCCAGTCGTATATGTGTCGGCAGTATTATTTCAATGTTGCTAATACTGCTCCGGATTCGATTGCATCACCAACAGCTACGTTGATGCTTGCTACAGTTCCATCTTCCGGTGCTACAACTGGGATTTCCATCTTCATTGCCTCGATTGTAAGAACAGCATCACCCTTCTTCACTGCCTGACCTACAGTAGTGTCAAGTTTGAATACTTTTCCGGCTGCTCCTGCTTTTACTTCAATAGATCCGGCTGCTCCTGCTGCCGCTTTCGGTGCTGCCTTTGGAGCTGCTTTTGGTGCTGCTTTCGGTGCTGCTGGTGCAGGTGCTGCGCCTGCTCCTGTCTCTTCTACTGTTACATCATAAACATTACCATTCACTGTAATTGTATAATTTTTCATTCTGATATCCTCCTAATTACTCACTATGAATTCCATTTATTTGACGGACGGCGCTTAATGCTGCGGACAACAAATCCATCTGTCGTTGTCTCTTCTGCTGCTGCAATTGCTGCTGAAATAACAGCGATCAATTCCAGATCATCAGTTTCATCCACTTCTTCAACTGTCTCACTTACAGCCGCTTTCGTTTCTTCTTTCTTCTCATCTTTTTTCTTGCCAAATGCATTCTGGATTGCCGGAATGTATTTAAACAAAGAAATCAGGAATGAAATGAAGATCAGTACTGCAAATACAGTTCCCATTCCAAGCAGTGTATTTAAGCCTGCCTTTTCCATAATCTCTCCAAGTGAGAACTTCGCACTGACTGTCATACTTTCAAGGTATAAATCTTTATCAAACACAAATTCAATCGTAGCATCACGATCTTTGAACTGTGCCGGTACAGATACTGTCAGCTCATCATCTTTCGCTTCAAATGTATAATCTCCATGTCCGACATACTCACCGCATTCTTTGATTCCTGCCTGCCAGCTGTCAACTGCGCCATCAAAGCTGTCCGGTGTGAACTTCAATCCAGACATCATGAACTGATACTCTTTGCTGAATTCGTTCTGGTCGTTCCACTGTGCCAGTGTATCACTGTCTACATTCTGGCAGTAGTTTATCAGAAACTCTGTCTCCTGCTCGATCATTGCCTCATCATATTCCAAAGTAGTCTGTGTCTTACCACATCCTGTCAGGCATACGATTGCGGTCATCATCAGGCAGAGCAATAAGCTAATCTTTTTCTTCACTTTGCCTCACCTCTCTAAACTGTTCCATGCTTTTTCATCGGGCTTTCTTCTCTTTTTGTAAATAACATCTCAAATGCTCCGATGACATATTTTCTAGTGTCAGCAGGCTGGATAATTGTATCTACATAACCTCTTCTTGCTGCGGAAACCGGACTGGACTGAAGCTCGGCATATTCTTTTGCTTTCTCGTTGATTGTCTCAGCATCAGCATCTGCATACATAATTTTTGCTGCAAGATCTGCTTCCATCATTCCGATTTCTGCTGTCGGCCATGCATAGACCATATCAGCACCAAGAGATTTACTGTTCATTGTCACATAAGCACTTCCAAATGCTTTTCCGATTACAACGTTAACTTTTGGTACAGTTGCATTTGCAAATGCATAAGTTAATTTTGCTGCTGCCTTTGCAAGGCTTCTTTCTGCACACATAGTTGCTGCAAATCCTGATACATTCGTCAGTGTAAGAACCGGAATATTAAATGCATCACAGAACTCTACGAATCTGGCTGCTTTTCTTGCACCTCTTGCAGAAAGTGCTCCATCAAACTCTTCTACAACTTCTGCATTCTCATCATAAACTTTAGATCTGTTTGCAACAGCACCAACTGTCATACCATTCAAACGAATAAAGCCTGTTACCATGTCTTTTGCATGATTCTTCTGAGTCTCAAAGAATACATGATCATCTGCGATTTCAGCAAGGGCTATTGCTGTATCTTCTGTTGCATTTTCAATCTCTGAACATGCACGATTCAGATCATCTGAACATTCTGTGTATGATGCATCTTCCTCATTATTACATGGTAAAATGCTTACTAATGTACGAATCTCTGAAAGAATCTCTTCTTCTGTTCCGACACCATCTACAAGACCTGTCTTTTCACTTTGGAATTTTGCAGAAGATGTATCACATTTATCTACTGTATTTCCTGGAATCGCATTCGGAGAATTTACGAATAACTTCGCATTCTTTTCTTCCATAAATGTAAAATCTGTAAGAGCTGGTACTAAGGACAAGCCTCCGCCACAGGTTCCGAAAATTGCTGTAATCTGTGGAATTACTCCTGATGCAAGTGATTGTTTTAAATATAATGTTCCAAATGCCTCAAGTGCGTCTGTTGCCTCCTGAAGTCTGAGACCTGCACAATCTACAAGTCCAATAACAGGAGCCCCCATCTTCATTGCCATATCATAAATGTTCGCGATCTTTCTGGCATGCATCTCACCAATTGATCCCTTCAATACTGAAGCGTCCTGGCTGTACACATATACCAGATTACCATCGATCACTCCATAACCGGTAATGACACCGTCTGCCGGAGTTTTCTTTTCCTGCATGTTGAAATCTGTTGTTCTGGCTGTTACTGCTCCGCCGATTTCAACAAAGCTGCCTGCATCAAGTAACTGTTCAATGCGATTACCTGCTGCATTTTCTGTTGCCATGTTGCCCATAATTTAGCCCTCCATTTTCTTTATTAAAATATGGTTATACCAAAATTTCGCCGAATTTATTATAACTTTTTTACCGAAAAATGGCAACGCCTACAAGGCACATTTGTTAAGGATTTGACAAATTTTGTTAATTATTTATGACTTTTGTTAAAAATCAAAAAGCGGTTTGGGCAATTAGCTCAAAACCGCTTTTATAGGTCTATAAATTCTGTTTATTTTTCATTTCTAAATTGAATTGGAGTCATATTATATGCCTTTTTGAACAATCGATTGAAATGCTCCACATTCTGATATCCGACAGATAATGCAATATTTTCCACTGTCATATTGCTGCTCTTAAGAAGTGCTCTTGCTTTCTTCATACGGATTTTCTTTACCAGTTCTCCAAATGTGACGCCGGATTTCTCCTTAATGTATTTGGAAATGTATGGTTTAGACAAGAAGAACTTCTCAGCAAGGTCATCTAATGTAATATCAATATAGTTCTCCTGAATATAATTCATAATTTCAATCATACGTGCGTCTTTACATGTATTGGAATTTCCAATCTCTTCCAGCTTATTAACTGCAACTGTGAGTGCCTCAATGGATGCCTTGATAATATCGGCGTCAATTCCAACACCCCAAAATGTCTTTCCTTGGCAGATTATACCAACATATGCAACAGCCTTGGAGGATGATCCTTTTGTCAGAGAATGTTCCTCGTAAAAGCTCAGTTCATAGCTGACGTTGAAATACTGTTTGATTGCATTGCTGACCGCATCCAAACGTCCATTACCCGTTGCGGTGATGACCTGGCTCTCTTTCTCATGATTGATCGTAACCTCAGCTGTAATTCCATTGACCTGTTTGAAATGACACTCGTCAATATGGAATACCGGTTTTGTATTAATGTAGTTATCAGAGAAAATCTGATATACAAGTTCCGGAGTCAGCTCTTTATGTGCACGGTCAGAAATACCTTTCACAAGATATCCGACTTCCTCACGCATCTCTTTTGGAAGATTGATTCCATGGCTCTGTTTCAGAATGTAGTTCACACCACCTTTACCAGACTGGCTGTTGATGCGGATAACATCTGAATCATATTTTCTTCCAACATCCTGTGGATCGATCGGCAGATATGGAACTGTCCATGTATCGCACTTCTTCTCTTCTCTCCACGCCATTCCTTTTGCAATAGCATCCTGATGTGATCCTGAAAATGCTGTAAATACCAGATCTCCTGCATACGGCTGACGCTCATAGACATGCATTCTTGTCAGTCTCTCATAAGTTTCGCGAATATGGTGCATATCAGTAAAATCAAGCTTTGGATCTACTCCGTGAGAGAACATATTTAAACCTAATGTCACAATATCTACATTACCGGTACGCTCTCCATTTCCAAATAATGTACCTTCAATACGGTCAGCTCCTGCCAGAATTCCAAGTTCCGCAGTTGCAACACCACAACCACGGTCATTGTGTGGATGAAGGCTTAATACAACATTATCTCTGTATTTCAGATTTTTATCTACATACTCTAACTGGCACGCAAATACATGTGGAATCGCATTTTCAACGGTTGTCGGAATATTGATGATTGCCTTGTTGTCCGCACTTGGTTTCCATACGTCCAAAACTGCATTACAAACTTCGACCGCATAATCAACCTCTGTTCCAGAGAAACTCTCCGGGCTATATTCAAATGTAAAGTTACCATCTGTCTCATTTGCCAGCTTCAGAAGTAATTCTGCTCCATCGACTGCAATCTTCTTGATCTGCTCTTTACTTTTTCTGAATACCTGCTCTCTCTGTGCAACAGATGTGGAGTTGTACAGATGGATCACCGCATGAGGCGCACCCTTAACAGCTTCAAATGTCTTCTTAATAATATGTTCTCTTGCCTGAGTCAGTACCTGAACGGTCACATCATCTGGGATCATATTCTTCTCAATCAGCGTTCTCATGAACTTGTACTCGGTATCGGATGCTGCCGGGAATCCAACCTCGATCTCCTTAAATCCGATATCTACTAACATCTGGAAGAACTCCAACTTTTCCTCAAGACTCATTGGCTCGATCAGCGCCTGGTTACCATCTCGCAGGTCAACACTACACCATACCGGCGGTTTTTCAATCTCTGTCTTCTTCACCCAATCATATGTGACGACCGGTGGCATAAAATAAGTCTTTTCGTACTTTTCAAAATTATTCATATCTATCACCCTTCCAAATTAATTTTCATCAAATTAGTTGTCTTTTTTTAAGACTCACTCATACTAACACAGGAATAAAAAAAAGGAAAGTGACATATTTAATCACTTTCCTTGATTTTTTTTAATATTCTTATGCTTTTTTGAGTTCAAGACTCAATTTTTCTGTCATTTTTTACTCATCCTCAAGAGCTTCTTTTCTTGTCGTCATAACTTTCTCTTCATAACATGCAAACAGATCATCAATTACTTTCTTCTCCTGTTTCTTTGTAAAGAGACTTACAACCGGAACAAGAATAAGTCCACCAACCATAGCGATCACACCGGAATTGATTGAAGATTTGAAAATGTATCCAAGTACCGGTCCCCAGCCGCTCACATCAACTCCTCCAAGTGTAATGACAAGCTGGATTACTGCTACCGCACACCCCCATATAAAACAAACAAATGCAGAAGCTTTTGTCACGCCTTTCCAGTATAATCCATATAAGAACGGTGCCAAAAATGATCCTGCAAGAGCGCCCCAGGAAACTCCCATCATCTGTGCGATAAATGTTACTTCCGGATGTGCATCTTTAAAGATTGCAATCACTGCCGATACAAAAATAAAAAATACAATAAACACTCTCATAACAAACACCTGCTTTTTCTCAGACATTTCTTTCTTAGATGCAGGCTTGATCACATCCAGTGTAAATGTAGAACTTGATGTCAGCACCAGTGATGAAAGGGTGGACATAGATGCGGATAATACAAGCACAATGACCACCGCTATGACAAGTGCCGGAAGTGTAGATAACATGGTCGGCACAATGGTGTCAAACAGTGGTTTTCCGGTGGCTGGATTGATGGTTACTTTATCTGCATACAGTCTTCCGAATCCTCCAAGGAAATAACAGCCTCCGGCAACAATAATGGCAAACACTGTGGATATAACCGTTCCTTTATGTATATCTTTCTCGCTCTTAATGGCATAAAATTTACCGACCATCTGTGGCAGCCCCCATGTTCCAAGGGAAGTCAGAATTACCACAAATAAAAGTGCCAGCGGATCCGGTCCAAGAAACGCTGTGTATGCTCCCTGCCAGCCCGCGTCGCCTGTCACAGAAGCCAACGCCTTTGTTGCCTCCTGAAATCCTCCATTGTCGGCAAGTACTGCTCCGATTACTGCGCAGATTCCAAACAGCATAATGATTCCCTGAATAAAATCATTGATCGCCGTTGCCATGTATCCACCGAAAATAACATAGAATCCAGTCAGTACCGCCATAATTAAAATAACAAGCCAGTACGGAATATCAAACACAAGTCCAAAGAGACTGGAAAGTCCATTGTATAAGGACGCCGTGTATGGAATCAGGAAAATGAATACAATGACCGATGCCGTTACCTTAAGCGGCACACTGTCAAATCTCTTGCCAAAGAAATCCGGCATCGTTTTAGCATCTACATGCTGTGTCATAATACGTGTTCTTCTTCCAAGCACATTCCATGCAAGCAATGACCCGATAAATGCATTTCCAAGCCCCGCCCATGTACTGGCAAGACCAAAGTTCCATCCAAACTGTCCCGCATAACCTACAAAAATAACAGCTGAAAAGTATGACGTTCCAAATGCAAAAGCCGTCAGCCACGGACCAACGCCACGCCCTCCAAGAACAAAACCATTCACATCTGTCGCATGCTTTCTGGAATAAAATCCGACATAGATCATAATCGCAAAGAACACGACAAGCAAGATAATACATAATACTTCCTTTGACATCTCTCATTCCTCCAAATAACTAGTCTTTTGTTTGAATTCGTTACTTTAAACCGTTGCGCTTTAAAGTGTTAAAGTCTTTCTATACAATACCATACGGGAAATGTATTGTCAATACAGAGAACTTGTTTTTTCTGTCACCTCTTCCGTTTTTTGGGGCACTGCCTTCCGCATGCCAGATATTTCTAAAAACACAGAAAGAGGCTGTACAATCGTGTACAGCCTCTTTCTGTGTTTTTATATAATTGGATACATGCGGATTTTTAATATTTCTCTACTACTTCACCCTGCTTTTTGTAGATACTGTTTGCAGGTACGAATCCTCTGACACTGGACAGCGGGTAGATATTGCTGTGGCTTCCGACTACACTTCCCGGATTCAATACTGTTCCGCAACCAACTTCTACTTCATCACCGAGCATGGCTCCGAATTTCTTGATTCCGGTCTCAATCTGTCCTTCTGGCGATTTTACTACGACCAGTTTCTTGTCTGATTTTACATTGGAAGTGATAGATCCTGCTCCCATATGTGCTTTGTATCCAAGTACGGAATCTCCAACATAGTTGTAATGTGGAACCTGTACTTTATTGAACAGTATAACATTCTTAAGTTCTGTAGAGTTTCCGACTACGGCTCCCTCTCCTACAATTGCATTGCCACGGATAAATGCGCAGTGGCGAACCTCTGCATCTTTTCCGATGATTGCCGGTCCATGGATATATGCTGATTCAAATACTTTTGCAGATTTTGCAATCCACACATTTTCTCCTACTTTATCATACTCGTCTGCCGGAAGTGTCTCTCCCAGTTTTACAATGAAATCACTGATCTTCGGAAGTACTTCCCATGGGTAAGTCACTCCTTCAAAGATATCCTTTGCAATTGTCTCATTAAGATTATACATTTTTGCTACTGTCATTTCTTCGAACATTTCTAAACTCCTCCTGCTCACAGTTTACTTATTATTTTTTTTAATCTTTTTTATTGTACCTATTTGCTGGCATTTACTGTCTTTGTACTCTTTCTTCCACTAGACTTACTGCCCGATTTTGCACTGGTCTTTGTTCCACTCTTTGCACGCCCGGATTTTGCGTACTTCGTCGTCCGCTTCTCATTCTTATAAAACGGTGCAACCCGGTCATAACAGGCGCGGAGCTGATATTGATTATTCAGTCCTTTGACGCCTTCCGTGCGGCTGGACACAAAGCGATCCAGTTTCATCATATACTCGTCAGAGGTGATATCTCCGTCAGCCACATAGGTCAGCCCCTTCTCCCAGCTTGCTGTCAGCTCCGGATTCAAAAGCGACCGTACAGAATGGTCAACCACATCATAGATCATTTCTCCAAGCATGGTCGGTGTGACAATCTGTGTCTTCTTATTGAGTGCCAGATATTTATTGTTAAAAAGCTTCTTTAGGATTTCACCTCTGGTCGCACTGGTTCCGATTCCACTTCCTTTAATCTGTGCGCGAAGCTCTTCGTCTTCAATCAATTGTCCTGCATTTTCCATAGCAAGAATCAGGGAACCGGAATTATAGCGTTTCGGTGGAGATGTCTTTCCTTCCTTAATCTCCATTCCCTGGATTGGGAGAGTCATCCCTTTTTTCAGGCTTTGGATTTTTTCAAAAAATGCCTGGGAAGATGCCATATCTTCGTTACCGTCACCATTGTCACCCGAATTGTTATCACCGGAACCATCACCTGTTTCTGCGGAAGTCACACTTCCACTTACATTTCTGTCTTCTGCTCCTACAGCGCTGCCAGATTCTCCCTTCTTTTCTCCCGGAACTCCAACAACTTTTAAGTAGCCAGGCTCTGCCAGTACTTTAAAATTTGCAAAGAAAGACTCTTCTTTTACCTTTGTTGTAATGGCAACCTTCTGATAAACCGCCGCCGGATAAAATATACTTAAAAATCGTCTTACGATTACATCATAAACCGCCCGTGACGTCCAGGAAAGTCCACTTAACGCACTCATGCCTTGTCCGGTTGGAATAATGGCATAGTGATCGGTAATCTGTTTGTCATTGACATATCTTGTCTTCGCCAGACCTTTATGACTTCCGAATCCTACAATCTCCTGTAAAAACAAAACGGCCGGCTCATATTTCATAAGTCCATTGAGATTCTTATGTATCTCTTTTGCCACAGCCGTAGAAAGCACACGCGCATCGGTTCTCGGATAGGTCGTCAATTTCTTTTCATAAAGTTCCTGCGCAATTTTCAGTGTCTCATCCGGACTGATTTTAAAGCGTTTCGAACATTCATTCTGCAGCTCCGCCAAGTTAAATAACAACGGTGGATTTTTCTTTTCCTTTTTCTTTTCAATGGACGCAATCTGACCTATTACCAGTTGTTCCTGCGTCAGATAATCTATGACCTGCTGCGCCTTTTCGCGCTCTTTAAATCCATTTTCCTTATATAGATCAAATGACTCGAACCACTTGGAACCCTTTACTGCGCGCCATTCTCCTTCAAATGTCTGACCCTGTTCTCCAATTGTCGCAAGAATACGATAAAACGGGGTCTCGATGAACTCACGGATCTCGCGTTCTCTTCTTACAACCATTCCAAGAACACAAGTCATTACACGCCCTACAGAAACAACTGAGTAATCCGTTCCAAGATAGTTAGAAATACTATTTCCATATTTTAATGTCAATAATCTTGAAAAATTGATTCCCATGAGATAATCTTCCTTGGCTCGCAGATAAGCAGCGCTTGCCAGATTGTCATACTCACTTAAATCCTTTGCTTCCCGGATTCCTCGCAGTATCTCCTCCTCTGTCTGGGAATCGATCCACACTCTTCGTCTATTTTTTCCATGTACTTGCGCCTGTTGTTCTACCAGACGATAAATATATTCTCCCTCGCGTCCTGAATCGGTACAGACATAGATAGTCTCCACATCCGGTCGGTTCAAAAGCCCTGCTACAATCTTATACTGTTTCGCCACCGACGGTATAACTTCATATTTGAATCTTGTCGGTATAAACGGCAGCGTCTGAAGACTCCATTTTTTCAAGGCAGGATCATACTCCTCCGGATAACTCATAGTCACCAGATGTCCTACACACCAGGTCACAATGGAATCCTCTGATTCCAGATACCCGTCCTGCCTTCTGGTGTTCAGCTTCAATGCCTTCGCAAACTCCTGTGCAACACTGGGTTTCTCAGCTATATATAGTGATTTCCCCATATTTATTACGTTAACTCCTTACTTTTTTTACTGTGCCTGTATTATTTTTATATCCTTCAAATCATGCTTTTGATAACAGCTTCTCAACCATCTTGCTGATAGTATTTTTACGTTTTCAATTATATCCACATTTATTTTACTACTCATATATACAGACATTTTTTCATAATCATCTATGAAAAATTCTCTTAATCTTTTTCAATAAACCAATTTTCTCTGGTAATTCCTGTGGCGGTTTTGCCTGCAATGCCTCTTGCATAAAGACATTCTGTGAATCAATATACGGTTCTTTCTGCTCTTTACGCCTGTATTTTCCGTCACTTCCAAGAACTCTTGCTTTTACATTATCACTTAACATCACTTTCAAATAGTGATTGATCTGCCTGCAGATATCCTGATCCAGTATCGGGGCAGCTACTTCTACACGCTTCTCAGTATTACGTGTCATCATGTCTGCTGATCCAATATAAATCTTCTGATCATTTCCACTTCCAAAACTGAAAATACGCGGATGCTCCAGATATCTTCCGACAACACTCATCACACGGACATTGTCCGTATAGCCAGTTACACCCGGCAAAATACAACAGATTCCCCGCACGATCAGATCCACTTTCACTCCTGAGCGTGATGCTTCTGATACTTTCTGTATAAAATCTACGTCCGTAACAGAATTCATTTTCATAATGATCCGCCCATTAGAACCTTTTTTGATTTCCTCATCCATCAGATAAAGAATCTTCTGCTTCAGGCTGGTCGGTGATACGATCAAATAATCATATTGTCCTGCCAGATTACCAATTGACATATTTTTAAAGAATTCTGCCGCATCTTTCCCTATTGCCGGATTTGCTGTCATGAGCGACAGATCTGTATACATTGCCGCTGTCTTTTCATTGTAATTACCAGTTCCAATCTGTGTAATATACTGGATTTCTCCGCGGCTTCTATAAGTAATAAGACAGATCTTTGAATGCACCTTATAACCGTCAAATCCATAGATCACACGGCACCCTGCTTCTTCCAGGCGCTCAGACCAGTCAATATTATTCTGCTCATCAAATCTTGCACGCAGTTCGATCAGAACCGTTACTTCTTTTCCGTTTTCTGCTGCCGCACACAGATATTCTACCAGCCTTGCTTTCTTTGCCAGACGATAAATCGTAATCTTGATCGTCATAACATCCGGATTCACCGACGCTTCTTTTATAAGGCGCAAAAACGGATCCATACTCTCATACGGATAGAATAACAGGATATCTTTTTTCTTTATCTGGCGCATCACATTACCTGCTGCCACATGTCCACTGTTCTGTGGCGAAAATGGCGTATAAGTCAGAGAGCGTTTCATAGCTTCCGGTAAATTCCCACTGATACCAAAAATGTAATCTAATTTCATTGGCATCTTTGTTCGAAAAATCTGATTCGGCTCAATCTCAAACTTCTCACAGAAATATTTCTGTGTCTCTTCAGACAGTTTATTTGCAGTCTCCAGTCTGACTACCGCCATACGGCGGCGTTTGTGAATAGTCTGCTGCATAAGATACCGGAAGTCATCCGTCACTTCCAAAGCCTCGTCATCCGGAGACACATCAGCATTTCTCGTTACACAGATATAATTCGCTTCCGACACTTCGTACTTCGGAAATACCAGGTTCAGATGCTCCAGGATGACCTTTTCCATACGAATGTATCGGATATCATGTCCCGGAAGGCACAAAATATCCGACACGAACTGTGGCACCGGAACAATTCCCATCATACTTTTGTTATCCATCTTCAAACTTGCCGTTACATACAATTCTTTATTCAAAAGATGCGGAAATGGATGATTCGCATCCACAATCTGCGGGGAAAGAATTGGTAATATCTGATTTTTAAAATAATGCTTTACATATTTCTTTTCCTGAGGCTCCAACTCTTTATAATCAAGCCCACACACTCCATACGGATGCAGTTCTTTCTTAATCTCAGCATAAGTCTTATCGCGCTCTTTATATAAAGGTGCAACTTCTGTCAGGATTGCATGGATTTGCTCCTGCGCTGTCATGCCGGACCGGCTGTCTTTTGCCTTGGCATCTGTGTGCACCATATCATAAAGACTTCCAACACGAATCATAAAGAATTCATCCAGATTGCTGGTGAAAATTGCAACGAATTTCATCCTTTCAAGAAGCGGCACCGACTCATCCTGTGCCTCTTCCAGTACCCTTTGATTGAACTTAAGCCAGGATAACTCCCTGTTCTGGGTATAATTCAATAACTCTTTACTCATCAGCCTCGTCCCCCTTTTTCATATCTGCTTTTTATATTCAAAGCATCATTTTTCATCAAAATCAATCTGCAATTCTGGATTCACACGTTTCAAAAATCTGTCAAATCCAGGTACAGTAAAATCAATCTCTGCATAACCTGTTGCATAAATCACACTTTTATTAATCAATTGGGCACGATAAGGTGATATCGATGCCACTTCTGACTCCATCATTTTTGCAACATTTGAAATTGAACACGGAAGCTTCTTACATTTTGCCATGGCAAATATAAATATTTTTTCCTTATGGGTACATCTGTCATATCGCAGCTTGTAAAAGCCTAAATCCAGGTTTTTATAAAACTTTACAATCGCATGTTCGACATCGTCAATATCTATCACTGTCTGCTCAGGAGCAAGTTCTTCCCATATTGCACTGCAAAGTTCCTGTATAAAATATGGATACCCCTGTGTCTCCTGAATGATTCGTCTCAAAGCTTCTTCTGTATAGCTTCCTTCTAACGGTTCTGCCGGCTTTACGATTGCATCTTTGGCATCTTCGTCTGATAATGCATCAATCTCTTCAAACCTGAAAAGACGTTCTGAATAGGATTTTACCTTTCCAAGTGTCTTTAATATCTTAGGCAGACCCGCGCCAAAAATCATAAGTGGTAATCGAAGCTGATTACATCTGTGAATTGCATTTACGAGCGCTCCTATTTCCTCATCCTTCATGTACTGAATTTCATCGACAAAGAAGCATATGGCATATCCTGTCTTTTCTGCCATCTTTCCCATTGTAACAAAAAGGTCTGTCAGATCATCCGACAAATCCCCCGTCACAATATATTCCCGTTCTTCCATTCCTACTTTAAAAGACTGGTCTTCCGGATTGTATGTTACCGTAAAGGCTTTCAGCAATTCCTGAGCTTTACTTACAAAATCTTTCGCTGTTTCTTTAAAGCTCATTTTATGAATAAATTTCTTAGAATAATTCGTAATCTGCTGTGTAAAATTCTTCTTTTCAGCAATTTCAATATGTCCCATCAACACCGGCATATCATCAGTCTTACATTCGATTGCATTTAACAATACTGTCTTTCCAACACCTCGCAGACCATAATAAATCACTGACTGCTGTGGATATCCCAGTACAATTGTGTTTAAATATTTTTCTGCTCTTTCCAGCGATTCCTTTCGACCTGCAATATGCCCCGGCATAAAGCCAGCTCCAGGCGTATATGGATTTGCATATTTCATTCCTGTCTCTCCCATGATTCTTTTCTTCTTATCCGTCTTAGTATAACACACTTCTTTTTTCATTTCTACCTTCCTCCCCGCAAAACAGTACCTCCTTCGGGACAGGCAAAACAATTATCCATCCTTCCAGACTATACTGTCTTTTCATGTCAAATGTTCATTACTTTGGATTATCTGCCTGATATTACTTCGGCTATGAAATGAACGAATTTATTAGATACTTTCCGCTGATGAAAAGAAAATCATCTGCGTGTAGATAGAATAGCATGTTACTTTAAAAATCACAAGAAATATATTTACAATTTTTCAAAAACAAATACAGCCAGTTTCTGTTTTATATAACTGGCTGCATTTCTGTTTTTATTAATAGAAATTTGCATTTTCGCACATTCTTTGTTCTAATTATTTTGCCTGAATATATCCTTTTGCCGTCAGAGCTTCTGCACAAAGTACAGCTCCGCCTGCTGCTCCGCGGACTGTATTGTGTGAAAGTCCTACGAACTTAAAGTCGAACATAGAATCTTCTCTGAGACGTCCGATGGATACACCCATTCCGTTCTCATAGTCTACGTCTAATCTTACCTGTGGACGGTTATCCTCTTCCATGTAGCGGACAAACTGCTTTGGTGCACTTGGAAGTCCTGCCTCCTGCGGAAATCCTTTGAAGCTTTCCAGTTTCTCAATAAGCTGCTCTTTTGTAGGTTTCTTCTCAAAGTTGATAAATACTGCGGCTGTATGTCCGTTCAGAACCGGCACACGCAGACACTGGCATGTAATCTTCGGAGCATCTGCAAGTGTGATCTGTCCGTTCTCATATGTTCCAAGAACACGAAGCGGCTCCTGCTCGCTCTTTTCTTCCTCTCCACCGATGTATGGAATAATATTCTCTACCATCTCCGGCCACTCTTTGAATGTTTTACCTGCTCCGGAAATTGCCTGATATGTTGTAGCAACAACTTCTTTTGGTCCGAACTCTTTCCATGCTGCAAGGCAAGGTGTGTAACTCTGGATAGAGCAGTTTGGTTTTACTGCAATAAATCCGCGAGTTGTGCCGAGACGTTTTCTCTGATCATTGATCAGTTCAAAGTGGTCTGAGTTAATCTCCGGCACTACCATCGGAACATCTTTTGTCCAGCGGTGTGCACTGTTATTGGAGACAACCGGTGTCTCTGTCTTCGCATACGCTTCCTCGATTGCGCGAATCTCGTCTTTTGTCATATCAACTGCACTAAATACAAAGTCTACAGAAGAAGCTACTTTCTCTACTTCATTAACATTCGCAACGATCAGTTTCTTAACTCCTTCCGGCATCGGTGTATCCATTTTCCAGCGGTCTCCGATTGCTTCTTCATATGTCTTGCCTGCTGATCTCGGGCTGGCTGCAACTGTTACAACCTCGAACCATGGGTGGTTCTCCAGAAGTGCAATAAAGCGCTGTCCAACCATTCCTGTTGCTCCTAATATTCCGACTCTTAATTTCTGATCCATCTCGTATGTCTCCCTTCTAGTACTCTTCCATATATTTTTTATAACTATCCACTGCTTCCTGCATCGGTTTCACACCCGGTGCACCAGTTGTATTACGTTTCTCTACACATGTCTTTAAACTGATTGCTTCATAGATATCTTCCTCGAATACAGGTGAAATCTTCTTATACTCCTCAAGTGGAAGATCATCCAACGGAATCTTCTTATCCAGACAAAGTAACACGAGCTGTCCAACAATTCCGTGTGCGTCTCTGAACGGAACTCCGTGATTCACAAGATAATCTGCTGCATCTGTCGCATTTGTAAATCCGTGCTTTGCACTCTCTTCCATGCGGTCATTCTTAAATGTCATCGTACGAAGCATGCCTGCAAATAACTGTAAGCATCCTTTTGTTGTATCGATTGCATCAAATGGAAGTTCTTTATCTTCCTGCATGTCTTTGTTGTATGCAAGCGGAATTCCTTTCATTGTAACAAGAAGTCCGGTCAGTGCAGCATAGACACGTCCGGTCTTACCTCTTACAAGCTCTGCAATATCCGGATTCTTCTTCTGTGGCATAATACTGCTTCCAGTACTGTAAGCATCATCAATCTCAACAAACTTATATTCATTAGAATTCCAGATGATCACTTCCTCTGAGAAACGGCTCAGATGCATCATAATCATGGAAAGCGCTGACAAATACTCAATCAGATAATCTCTGTCAGAAACACCATCCATACTGTTCATAGTTGGTCCGTCAAATCCAAGAAGCTTTGCTGTATAGGCACGGTCTAATGGGTAAGTCGTTCCTGCAAGGGCTCCGGATCCAAGCGGACATGTATTCATTCTTGCATAAATGTCTTTCATACGCTCATGATCCCTTTTGAACATCTCAAAATACGCGCCCATGTGGTGAGCCAGTGTGATTGGCTGTGCTTTCTGTAAATGTGTGAATCCCGGCATATATGTCTCAAGGTTATTCTCCATAATTCCAAGAATCGCCTCTAACATCTCCTTGATCAATGTATCTGTCTCCTGCACTTCATCACGGATATAAAGCTTCATATCCAGTGCAACCTGATCATTTCTGCTTCGTCCTGTATGAAGCTTCTTACCCGCATCTCCCACACGGTCGATCAGATTTGCCTCAACAAAACTGTGAATATCTTCATATTTATCAGTAATCTCAAGTTTTCCTGATTTCACATCATCAAGAATCCCCTGAAGTCCTGTAATAATTGTCTCTTTTTCTGCATCGGTCAGGATTCCCTGCTTTGCAAGCATGGTAACATGTGCCATACTTCCTTTGATATCCTGCTCATAAAATCTCTGGTCAAATGAGATAGATGCATTGAACTTATATACTAACTGGTCAGTCTCTTTTGTGAAACGACCTCCCCATAATTGTGCCATAATCTCTTCCTTTCCGTCATTTAATACTGTACTGTATAAAAGTGTACCATATTTTTATCTAAAGTCAACAGTGTCTTACTTTCGTTGTCTCTGAGAAAATTCACAACCACAGTAATCCTGTCTGTACAAACCATAAACTTTTGACAGTTCTGTGGAACGCTTGTAACCATTTTTCTTCTTAAAATCTGAAATCAAATATTCCACACCATATTCTTTTGCCAGACGCTGCCCAATTTCATTGAGCTTTGCTGCATTCTTCAGCGGACTGATGCTAAGCGTGGTTGTAAAATAGTCATATTCTCCTGCTTTTGCAATCTCTGCAGTCTCTCTGAGACGCAGCTCATAACATTTCATGCACCGGGAGCCGCCTTCTTTGACCTCCTCAAGTCCCCTGGCCATCTCGTAAAATTTCTCTTTCTCATATTCTCCCGCTACAAAGCTGACCGGATATTTGAAATTCATATCATCGATCAGTTTCTGTTGTTCCAGAATCCGCTTCGTATACTCTGTCTCCGGATAAATATTCGGATTATAGTAGAACACTGTGATTTCAAAATAATTGCTCAGATACTCTAACACATAACTGCTGCATGGAGCACAGCAACTGTGTAACAGAAGCCTTGGAACACGCCCTTCTTTTGTCAGCGTATCCAATAACTTGTCTAATTCTTTTTGATAATTCATACTCATCGTTCCTATCTTGCGTACTCACATGCAATTATAACTTTTTCATAACAAGATGACAAGGGAAAATCCATATTTATGAACCATTTTATGACCACGGAAATATACATTTTTCGTTTGATATAAAACTGACCACACATTTTCTTTCAAGATACATATGATAAGATATAGGATTATCATTTGCGGAGGTTTCCATGGATCAAGTACTGGAACTTAAGAATATTCACTATGCTTACCACAATCCGGACGGAGAAACTCCTGCCATAAATGGCATCTCCTTTATCCTGAATAAAGGAGAATTCGTTGCCATCGTCGGACCTTCGGGTTGCGGAAAGTCAACGCTTCTTTCTATTATTGCCGGACTTCTCATACCGGAAAAAGGCTTCATTAAAATCAATGGGAAATACCTTCACGAAAGCACTACAAATGTAGGCTATATGTTACAACATGATGAACTTTTCGAATGGCGGACCATTTACAATAATGTTATTTTAGGACTGGAAATTCAGCATATGCTGACTGCAAGGACCAGGGAAAAGGCACATAATCTTTTAGACATCTATGGGCTGAAACAGTTTGAAAATGCAAGACCCTCGGAACTTTCCGGCGGCATGCGCCAGCGGGCCGCCCTGATCCGTACGCTCGTTCTGGATCCAGATCTCCTACTGTTGGATGAACCATTTTCCGCATTGGACTATCAGACCCGCTTAAATGTCGGGGACGATATTGGTCAGATCATCCGGCAGGAAGGAAAATCAGCCGTTCTTGTAACACACGACCTGTCAGAAGCCATCTCCCTTGCCGACCGGATCATTGTCCTTTCCGGACGCCCGGCTAATATACGTCAGACTGTTCCACTCATTTTTGATTTGGAACAAGATACTCCTTTGAACCGCCGGAACTCCCCGGAATTCAAACATTACTTCAACTTAATATGGAAGGAGCTGAATACAGATGACTGAATTTTTAAATGAACTTTCTGAAAATCAGATCAACTATCTGAAACAGCAAAAGAAGCACAAATACATTGTCGGTATCTCCCGGATTCTGATTCTTTTCAGTTTTCTCTTTCTTTGGGAATTCACTGCAAATGTAGGTATCATCGACTCCTTCATCTTTAGCAGCCCGTCAAAAATTGCACTATGTTTCTGGGGCATGGTGCTGGATAAAAGCATTTTTCTGCACACCAATGTCACACTATACGAGACAATCTTAAGCTTCCTGCTCGTCACTGCCACCAGTATTCTGGTTACCATTCTTCTCTGGTTCAGCAGACGGTTATCAGAAATTCTGGATCCTTACCTGGTAGTACTGAACAGTCTGCCGAAGTCTGCACTTGCACCACTTCTTATTGTCTGGCTTGGAGCAACAAAAACAACAATTATCGTCGCCGGAATGTCTGTAGCAATCTTTGGAAGCATTCTGAACTTATACACCAGTTTTATGACCGTCGATCCAGGAAAACTGAAACTCATCTATACACTGGGTGGAAATCGGAGGCACGCGCTTCTAAAAGTCGTACTTCCTTTTTCTCTTCCGGCAATCATCAGTAACATGAAAGTCAACATCGGACTCTGCCTCGTAGGCGTGATCATCGGTGAATTTCTGGCTGCCAGAGAAGGGCTTGGATATCTGATCATCTACGCGAGCCAGGTCTTTAAGATGGATTGGCTTCTTATGAGTATCCTTCTTCTCTGTCTCATGGCAACACTTCTCTATTCGCTCATCAATCTACTTGAGCGTTGGTGCCGAAAGCATTACTAATATCTCAATTCTTTTTTGAAGAACAAAGAATGTGCAATTTCCTATTATATGAAAAAAGGACCTATCACCTCTTGTGACGGTCCTGTACATAATAGCGTGTTTTTTGTTTTACTTACATATACTGTGTTAACTCCGCTTTATTATTCGTAAATTTCATTGCTTCTTCTCTTGTAATATATCCCTGTTGCATCAATCTGGAAAGATCCATATTCAGTGTATGCATCCCGCTAGCCGCTGAAGATTGCATCATAGCGGAAATCTGGTGCGTTTTTCCTTCACGTATCAGGTTCAGGATGGCATCAGAACCTGTCAGGAATTCGGTTGCAGGTACACGGGTCATGTCCCCTCCACATGGAATCAGGCACTGGCTTATGATTCCCTTTAAGGTACCGGCAAGCTGGATACGCACCTGGTTCTGGCTTTCTGCCGGGCAGGCGTCAATGATGCGCTCCACCGTCTGGGCTGCACCTGTCGTATGAAGTGTAGACAATACAAGATGTCCTGTTTCTGCCGCAAGAAGTGCTGCTGAGATTGTCTCATAATCGCGCATTTCTCCTACCAGAATTACATCCGGGTCTTCACGCAGAGCACTTCGAAGTGCGGAAGCAAAATTCGTCACATCCTGCCCCACCTCTCTTTGATGGATCAGAGATTTCTTGCACTCGTAGACATACTCAATTGGATCTTCAATTGTAATAATATGTCTGTCATACTTCTGATTCATAGCCTCAATGACCGCTGCAAGAGTTGTTGACTTACCACTTCCTGTCGGTCCGGTAACAAGGATAATTCCTCTTGGCTCCTCGGAAAGCTGATACAATGTCGTTGGAATTTTGAGTTCTTCCAGAGTCGGAATATGTTGATTCAGCAGCCGGATCGTTGCTGCAATTTTTTTCTGTTCACAGAAAATATTCACTCGCTGGCGGCAGCCATCCGTGGTCTGCCAGGCAAAATCCACATCCTGACCATCTTCGAACTGCTTTCTTTGCTTCTCATTCATCATTCCAAGAAGTACTTCACGGATATCATACTCCTTCAATACGTCCCTGGCCTGTGTCAGGCACCCGTGGATCCTGTACCACACAGGCATCCCCTCTGTAATATGAATATCGGAGACAGAACGGATCCTTGCCTCCCTGATAAGCGTATCGATCACTGTATGGATCTGTCTTCGATCTAACATATTCTTCTCCCCTATCCTATCTTCTTATTCTGCAATTTATTCATAGCTGATCTTCATCAGTTCTTCTGGTGTCGTGACTCCTTCTTTTACAAGAATCAGTCCGCTTTCTTTCAGCGTGCGCATATGCTGATGTTCTCTTGCATATTTTGTGATATTTTCCACGGATTCATGCTCCATGATCATTCTTCGGATATCCTGGTTAATTGCCAGGATCTCATGCACTGCGATACGTCCCCTGTATCCAGTATGGTTGCACTGAGAGCAGCCCATACCACGTTTGACTGTACGCACATCTTCTCCCAGAAGAATCCTCTCCTGCTCTGTCGTCTCTACTTCTTTTGCACAGTTCGGGCAGACTTTACGGAGCAGACGCTGTGCGATCAGACCTACGAGAGAGTTTGCGACCAGATAAGTTTCAACTCCCATGTCTTCCAGTCTCACAATACTTGACACCGCATCGTTAGTATGAAGTGTACTAAGCACCATATGTCCGGTAATAGCAGCGCGGACAGACGTTCCGGCAGTCTCACCGTCACGGGTCTCGCCGACCATGATAATATCCGGATCCTGACGCATAAGGGCACGAAGTCCTACATCAAATGTAAGTCCTGCTGTCGGATTGACCTGCGTCTGGTTAATTCCAGACAAATTCTTCTCCACCGGGTCTTCAATAGTAGAAATGTTCACTTGTCTGCCTGACAGGTAATCTAATATCATATAAAGTGTCGTAGATTTTCCACTACCAGTTGGTCCTGTAATATAAATGATTCCATTCGGATAATCCAGAAGCGGTCTGAACAGGTTATAACTGTATTCATCCATTCCAAAATGATCTGCATGATCCAGATGAGACGTTGCTGCCATAATACGCAATACTGCCTTCTCACCAAATACGGTCGGAAGTACCGATACACGGATATTGACTTGTTGTCCGTCTCCAAGCGCTACCCGAAAATGTCCATCCTGAGGAATTCTCTTCTCTGCGATGTCCAGATTTGCCAGAATCTTAATACGGGCAATCAGTGGTCCGTGAATATTTTTCTGTATCTTAACATATTCCGATACCACACCATCAATACGCATCCGCACATTTGTCTCCTGCTCAAATGGTTCAATATGAATATCACTGGCTTCCGCTTTAATTGCACGCTCGATCAGGCTATTAAGAAGCTGAATGATCGGTGCTTCATCCGGATTATCCAGATTTTCAATTTCCAGCTCATCTACATCTGTTGTTGAGAATCCTACATTTGCCTGTTTTGCTGCTTTTCTTGCATGAACCTCTGCATAATAGTAAGATACTGCTTTTTTTAATGGTGCTTCCTCACTGAGCTGAATTTCAAGGTGGCAGCCTGTCTGCTGTCTGACTTCTTCCAGGGCAAAATAATTCAGTGGATCATTGGTCACAAGAACCATACTATGCTCTTTTACACTGACCGGAAGAATCAGATTCTTCTCTGCCAGCTCACGATTGATCATTCCGACCGCTTTAAGATCAACCGGGATTTGCGCCACATCTACGATTTCAAGACGCAACCTGTCTGCCAATGCCTCTAATACCTGATTCTCGGTTACAAATCCCAACTCCATCAATATCTGGCCGACTCGTTTATCTCTATGCTCTTTTTGATACGCAAGAGCCTGTCCGATCTGGTCTGCGGTGACATACCCTTTATCTTCCAGGATTTCTCCAATTCTCAGATTCGTTTTCACTTCTAGTTCTCCTCTCCGGATGCAGTAGTACCAAGCTGCCCGCAAGTATAGACAGCCAGTACACACTCGCAGTTATTCTGTGAAATCTGCTGCAGACTGGAATCTACATAAGTATTTTCATTCATATCAAAGGAACGCACCTGTACGCCCGGATAATTTTTTGCAATATCATCTAACATTTCCCGGATCTGCGACTCATTTCCCTGTAAAGTCATGGACACCGTCGTTGTATTTACATACTGCAAGACAACTTCCGGTTCATAATCTGTATCAGATGAAGACTCCTGGTTGTTCTCATCCAGCTCCTCCTGTGCAGATTTTGCCGTCTGGGCACCGGACTCGTCTGTCTGTGTGACAGTCTGATAAGCTGCCGGTACTCCTGCTTCGGTTCCTTCGATTTTAAGATACACTGGTTTTAAATTGTGCTTTAACGCAATTCCTGTCACCAGTTCATCGACCTGCTGATTCTCAAGCAGATCATAAAATCCCTGAGAAGCATCCATAAGCTCTGCTTTTTGCTTTACGATTTTCTTCTCAACAATACTCTTTTGTTTGATTGTATCCTGCATCTCCTGCTTCGTCTGCTCTACCTGTTCTTTCTCATTCTGCAGATCCTGGTTCTTCTCCAACCCTGGAAATACAAGAAAGCGAAGTGTAAAAAATAAGATCAATATGCAGGCAAGCACCTTTAATAATACAATATCCCCTGGTTTTAATTCCGTTTCCAGCTTCATTCCTTGTCACCTCCTGCATCTATAGCCTTTAGTATACAGGACAGATCCAGCGTGTATTCGCCGTCCTGATACTGATAGCCGCTATAATCTACACTTGAAAATAATCCTGTCTGCGTTAGTTTATTGACATATCCCGGAATATCAATGACTGCACTGCTCACCGCATGAAATGTAAGAAGTCCTGTTTCTGCATCCATGGACTTAACTTCCACATTCATGTTGCTTCCGCTGACATCCACGATTCTAGCTATTATATCTGCATCCAGATCCGGATAAGTTGCCAGATTCTGCTTCATCTGCTCCACCTGGAGCTTCTGCTCAACTAAACGCTCGCTCTCTTTCATGACCTCATCTGCCTCTTGATATTGCTGCTGGATCTGACTGTCGTTGATCCAGTCATTGATGTCATCAATCTTCTTACTCTCAAGCAGATTCCAGACAGACACTACTCCAAATAACGCCATACATACAGCTAATGTGATCACCGGTGGGACGATATGTTTTACAAAGCTTTCTTTCTCCACCACTTTGTCCATACCGCCGGACTTCTTCCATTTCTGATAGAGATTGACCTGCTTCGTCTTATCATCCACCAATGCTCCGGCACACACAAGCCAGTCCTCTGGATTTCCCTGGGTTTCATAAATCGCATCCACCTGAAGCAAAGCTGCCTGAAGGTTCATCATATGGATTCCATCGAGGCATACTTCAAAATCATCCTCCATACAGCCTGCATAATAAATGTCTGTAATCGGAATTCCAGATGTTGTCGTTGCATAAAACTGTATGATACCGGAAATGTTCCGGACAATCTCTGTCCCAAAATCCAGCGTCCCGCGCTCGCTGAAGATACGGCTTCTTGTAGAATACAGATATACTCCGTTCTTATACAGGATACTGGTCACGCCAGAATCCTCAAAAAACAAGAAAATAGCCGTCTTGTTGGCATAAGTCTTTAACTGGGACAGCCCTCTTAAGTATGCTTCCATAGGAACTGTAATTGCACGCACCGGAAGCTTTATCTCCTCACACATTGCTAAAAGCCTGTTACAAATATTTTCTTCTACGCTGGCACAGCATACGGTCACGCCCTGCTTTTTATCTGCATACGTAATACCATAATCTACAATTCCTTCTGCTGCAGACTCTGAAACAACATGTTCTGCCATCTTTGTAAGCTGCTTACCTGTCGCAAACGGAATCTGTGAAATTCGTGTGGATGAATAATTGGATGGAAGCACAAGCTTTACAGAACCTGGATGCTCCTTTTCCTTATATGCAAGAAGTGCCCTTTTCCACTGTTCAAAAGGGTCTGTGTGAACTTCGGTCGGGATCATGTCTGTCCTGCTGATTTTTGGTCTTCGTCCTGCTTTTCCACTTGCAGCCAAAATACATTCTTCCTGTAAAACAATAACAGTATCGCTCACCTGTAAGTTCCTCCTTCGTAATTACGCATTTTCGATCGCTGAGTAAGACTGATAGATTGGAAGCATAACTCCAATCATAATACAGCCGACGATCAGCGCCATAAATATAATCAAGATTGGCTCCAGAAGCGTGACCATCCGCTTTGTAGCCTGTTCTGCATCCGATTCCAATGTCTCTGCAATAGAATCCAGCATCACATCCAGACGTCCGCTTTCTTCTCCGACCAGAATCGTGCTGGAGAGTTTTTTTAGCAATCCGTCTACTTCACGCAGCCCCTGTGAAAGCGGAACTCCGCCGCGGACCATTGTGATAACTTCGTCAAACTGCGACTCTACATAACCATTTCCAATCGTCTTTGCAGCCACTCCAACTGCTGAAACAAGGGGCATACCACTGGAGTAAAGGCTGCTCAGTGTTCTGGCAAAACGTGCCGTATAAACAACTTTGAACAACTTACCAAAGCCCCACATATGAACCTTCAGCCAGTCTACGCCTCTTCGCACTGACGGAATTCCGACAATGATACGAATCAGTGCAACGATCACTGCAACGATCAATAATGCAATGTACCATTTCTGAACAAGAAAGTTGGAAACTGCGATCAAAATATTCGTAATCATTGGAAGGCTTTCCATCTGATCAAACAGACTCTGAAACTGTGGCAGAATAAAGGTTACGATCAAAATCACAATTGCAACACAGAGCACCAGCAAAATACATGGATAAGTCATGGCTGACTTCACCTGCTGGGTCAGCTTATAATCCTTCTCATACTGAATCGATAATCTCTGTGTCACCAGATCCAGGTTACCGCTTCCCTCACCGGAACGGATCATTCCGATCATCAGATCTGGAAAGCATTCCTTGGATTCCATGGCATCAGACAGACTGATACCGCGTTTCAAATCCTGTAACACATCCTTATAAATATCCCGCTCGTCTTTGTTCATTCCTTCCTGCTCGGAAATGATGTCGAGCGCCCTTACAAGCGTGACACCTGATGCCAGAAGTGCGGACAGTTCCCGGCAAAAGGCTGCAAGCTGCTTCGCTTTTAACTTTTTATGCTTTTTTGCTCCATTTAAATCTTTCGCTTCAACCAGATAGAGGTTCTCTTCCCGTAACTGCTGCGTCAGCGCATTCTCGGATGCTGCCTCCACAGTACCCTTATGAACCTTGCCACTCATATCCTTTGCGACGTATTTAAAACGTGCCATGTGCGAACTTCCTCTTTCTTTCTATTTTATCTATACCTGATTTTTATCTCTTTAGTAACTGTTCGTCATTCTCTTTATAAAAAATGCAGATACCATGTAACGATCTGATCTCCATATAATGCCGCAAGCGCCAGTCCGAATGCAAGAAATGGTCCGAATGCAAATACATCTTTTTTTCCTAATTTCTTGCTCTTTAGCATAAATGCTCCGTAAGCGCCTCCTGTCAGCAGCCCGAAAAACATAGCGCACACTACCGGTCCTGTCCCAAGAAATGCTCCGGAAACCGCCATTAACTTGATATCCCCGCCGCCAAATGCTCCCGGAATCACAAGTGCCAGAAGCAGCATCGGAACAGAGATGATCAGCGCTCCGATCAGCCTGTTTATAAGCCCATGCTCCGGAACGAGCCATATATTTGCAATTGCTAATATCAATATAAAAATATGAAATCTATCATAAATAATCTGGGTATCCCAATCAATAAGGGCTACCACAAGTAGTATTCCAAAATAAATCAACATGACTGTACCACGCATTGATAACAATCCAAGACTGCCACAGCCATAACGAATTCCACAGCCGATAAATGCTGCGCCGCCAATCACTTCCACGAAAAAATCTCTTCCCGGAATGCGGCTTTTACAACCTGCACATCGTCCGCGCAGGAAAATGTAGCTGACGCACGGGATCAGTTCCCATGCATGTAATACTCTGCCACAATTCGTACAATGACTTCTTCCGTTTACCACACTCTCTCCTCTTGGCAAGCGGTCAATCACCACATTCAAAAAACTAAAGATACAGGCTCCGAAAAAGAACCGGATCACCCATAAAATACTTTCTAATACAATTAACATGTTATTCTACTCATCTGTCTTATTCTTCTTTGCCAGCCATATAGTCTTCATAGTAGACCGTATATGATTTTGGCTCTAATGTGTACCAGACGGTGTAATCACCTTCCCGGTAAACGAACTTTTCAACGGTATATCCGTCCTCTGCCATCTGAAGCACCCAGAAATCTCCCGGTGCTTTGCTTAAATTAAGCACTTCTGTCCGGATACTCTCAGCGACGCCTCCCTCCTGGGAAGCGTCGAAAAAAGTACCACTCCTGCCATAGCATTCCTGTCCAGTTACCTGGAGCGCCAACCGCACCGATTTTGCATGCCCCAGAGCCACTTGAGCGTCTGCCCGATGTAAAAGTCGGAGCGCTCCGGGTATCACTGTCACTATCGCAAGCAGGATAATAATTAAGATCATAAGCACACTCTTGATCCAGCGATATTTAATTGGGGTAACTTTTGATTCATGCTGTTGTTGAGTCATGAGTTCATGCCTTTCTTAATTGAAACTATTTTGCTGCTGAAACAGCATATTTTGGTGATGCTGTTGGATTATATACGCATTGCTTTCCAGCATGTGTAAATGTCAATGATGTGATTTTTCCATCTGTTATTGTAACATTAGAAATATCTCCATCTGTTACTTCAGCTAAGTCTTTTACATCGTCATATGAAATAGTACCTGTACCCTTAACATCAATTGTAATAGCTGTTTTCTGATCTCCAGCCCATTTTTCATCTACAAGTGTCTGAGCAGCCATTACAACCTGGCGTGTCTCTGCTGTAATTGATTTTTCTTTTGCCTTATCAATATACTTTGTCAGTGCTGGGATTAACAGTGCTGCAAGGATTGCCAGGATTACTAATACTACGATCAGCTCTACTAATGTGAATCCTTTTTTCTCTTTTAATTTCTTAAACATTTTTCTCGTCTCCTTATTGCTTTTTTCTTTTGAGAATCTATATAAACGCCTCGGTGCAAGCGTTCATACCATTATTAATATGATCTATTCATGAATTGCTGTGATAGCGGAATCTGCATTTCCTTTTACTGTGATTGGATTGCGAAATTCCAGAACTTCTGTATCAGTTGCCATCACATTTTTTAAACTTTTTGTTGCTTTATCATACTCCGAATAGACAGTCACTTTTGCTGTAATGCTGCTTATCTTGCTTCCATCCGATACATTCGCCGGATACGAATATTCTACCTCCACGTAATTGCCCATATAAAAGCCTTTTGTGAACACATTTGCCACGGCTCTTGCGACGGGCTTTCCATCCTGAGTAAAGGCATATTGTCCGGTGTTACTGTTTCGAAAGTAATACCGGGTCAGTAACTGCCCCGTCTCAACTGCATCTGCTGTTCCTGTGACTTTATCACCTATATGGATCTCTGTCTCTGAACAGCCATTGGCAGACACTAATTCTACAAAACCTTCCGGAGTCATGAATTCAATTGCATTTCCTTTTGTATTCGTCCCTTTGGAACCACCATACTGCTCATCCATCGCGGTTGTTCTTTCATATAATTTTACATACCCGGTCGCGTCCTTTGTGATCGTCCGAAGTTCCGTCATAGTTGTATCTAAAACAGATTGTGCATACTGGGTCCTCTGGATCCGGACAAATATTCTGGAAGCGGAGCTTAAGGCGCTTGCCGCCATTGCCATCAGAATGCTGATGAGAAATAGCGTGACCATTGTCTCAACAAGCGTTGTTCCTTTTCGGTCTTTCACAAGGTTCTTCGCATGTGACAATTGTTCTTTTCTTTTTCCAGCTTGTCTTCTATCTGTTAATTTCACGAATTGCCACCACCCTCTGGTGTTGTATGTACCTGTTCCTCACTCTGTGATGCGTCTGCATCCGGACTTCCATAAAGATAGAATGTGGTTGTCTGTTCTTTTCCTTTTGAATCCGTAGAAGTCACAATCTTTTTATTCAAATCCGTCGCTACCGAAAACACATGATTTCCTTTGATCGACATATCGGAATTTGTCGCGTTAAAATCAATACTCTTATTGTTCTCTACGGAAGTTACTTCTGTATTCTGCAATGCTTCCATGATTTTTGCATTGTCACTTCGAATTTCTTTATTTTTCTTCAGGGAATTACTGCTATAAGTAATTGCCCCCTGTAAGATTCCCATTAATATCAGGAATATAAAGATACTGGCTACTACTTCCACCAACGTTTCGCCGGCATTCGCCCTTGATTTCTTAATTGGCTGCACTTGCATCTCCTCCTTCCTGACTATCCTGATATATATTCTCTTCAAATCGGCAGAAAGTCGATACTGTCCGGTTATACGTGTAATGGATTGGCGTATTATCATCAATTGTATACACAGCTCCACTACTGTTACCGACTTTCCATGTACCTCCGCCTCCGACATTCTCTATCCACACAATTGTATTGCCATTATGTGTAAATGTGACCGGATATTTCTCCGCTCTCGTATACTCTGTACGATATGTGTAAGCAGCATCTTCATAATATGCAGTCACTTCTACCGTAAATATGTACTGGCGGACTGTCGTATTCTCAATGTTCTTGATCGCACTGGAATAATCTCCTCCTGAAGAGCCGGTAATCTCACCACCACTCAAAATTTTATCTACATTTTCATCACTGTTCTGTTCCTTTTTTAATGTCACGGAAATGTTGCCATAACCTTTATCTGACAACGGAGAACTAGATATATCAGACAAATTCGAACCATCTTCGACAAAATTGTACTTTGTGCTATCTTTATAGTCAGAATTATACTCTAGATATTTTTCATCATCAAGGAATTTATTTGCAAATGCATAAAAAGTTCCATCTCCAACCGTGCTTCCATCATCTGTATACTTTTTGTCATATTTTGTCAGCTCATTTTTCAGTACATCTGAATAACTTTTTGCCAGTTGATAGCATCGTTCTTCTTTTAATCGCTGATTCGACTGGGCAGTCAGCATTCCTGCTGTGTACAGGATGGCAGCAGCAAATGCAATAAAAAATGCAGATACGCAAAGCACAAGTGCCATCGATATTCCGTTTTTTGCATTTGCCCGCAATTGCTGCCAGCCTTTACATTTCATAAATTCTTTCTCCTTTAGTTGTTCTTCCACTCGACCTTCGTCTCGTCAGACTCCACATAAGCCTCACTCTTCTGAAGGATTTGATCTTCCTCAATATTCTCTGTCACATTTGCCTTAAAGACCATGCTGTTAGAAATATGAAGGTTCGTATGTTCTACATTTCCATCTTCTGCTTTGACATCTGACACATCCGGAAGCTTTAAGGCATAACTGTATGTACCATCTGCATTCTTCACAACATCAAGCTTTGTTGAAAGTGTGAGTTCGTAAGTCGGTGTGGAACCATTTTCCGCTTTGTATGCGGATGTAATCTTCACACTGTAGTCGGTAATGTCAAATTCGTGGTGGATTTCTGTCTCTGGTGTTCCTTCCGGATACTGACTTGCAGTGTCATTCTCATCAATTATTACCCACTGCCATTCTTCCACAGTCCTTACTTCACCGTTTATCTCTTTTTGAACCTCAACCAGACGATATACCTGAACCTGTACTCCATCCGCAGTTTCTATAATACGGACCTTTTTGTCCAGTTGTGTCTTACCCCCCTGGGCTGACGCATCTTTAATGGTTCCATTCAAATTCAAAGTAAATATATCTGCACAATCTACACTGTTCCAGCTCAGTACCGTCTGCTTCGCTGTCCATACCTTATCTTCTCCCGCAACCTCCGGTGTTGTTGAAACATTTGCCGTAAGCTCTGTATCGGCTTCATTTGACTCGACCTGTGGTGACTGAAGTTTTACATACGGAAGTCTGTAGCTGTCTGACTTCGTCCACTCGGAACTGATATTTCCGCCGCCAGATGAAATTCTTGCGTAAAATACAATCCATTTTCCGGCGTATTGGATCGACAGTCCTTGCATGTCATGTGAATACTTATGATTTGTCACTTCCATCTGCGCAACTGCCCCTTCGATTGGATATGCCTGAACATAATCTCCCGGGTCTGTCTGTGTCGCCGCTTTTGCTTTTGCCGCGCTGTCATAGACATAAGCCTTTAACAGATATGCACTGCCTCCCGGCGGTACGCTGGCATTATCATTCGGTGTAAGAGTAACGGTCATTCCTCCATTTGTAAATGCATCTGCTGCAATATAGTTGTCCGCGTGATGTGTCCAGTTTGTCTGCCATGTAACCTTCGGTTTCGGCAAACGGGTTGGTATTTCAAGTTCATTTGTAATACCTGCCACACTGTCAAGGTACGCACTGTCTGCAGCTGCTTTTGCTTTCAGATAAATGACTACACGCTTACCTGCATATGCTTCCAGATCCACATCTTCGCTATATGTACCGCTGGCATTCTGCGCAGTTGTAATCTGAGTACCCAGTTCTTTCTCTTCACCTAGTTTTTCTTTGTCATCATATACACGTATATATGCCTGATATCCGTTACAGCCTTCCTCTGATGTGATCTGTGACCAGGATAATCTGTAGTTCAATTCATTGGTATCCGGATTCTCGGCTGTCAACTGTGATGGCTGTTCCAGTCTTTGTTTTACATTGTAAGTTCCGGTTGTTGCAAGGCCGATCTGTTTTACTGCAGACGTATTCTTTCCAACGCGTGTCACTTTCAGTTTTACCTTGGAGTAATTCCAATCTGTACCGTCAACTGTCAGTGACTTGCCTCCTGTATAAGCATCTCCAAGATCGATTTTCACTTCTCTGCCAGATGCATCAACACCTGTCATAGATACCTGATATTCCGGTGATGAAGTGCCTGCTATATCAGCATCCCATGTAAAGGTATACAACATCTCACCATTGGTTCCGATGACCGGCTCCAGATATGTATCCAAATCTGCTCCTTCAAACACAGGTGCCGGAAGCCACTCCCAAAGCTTAGATGTTACATTTTGATAATTTGTAAAATATCCTGCATAGTTTTCCAGTGTCGTGCTGTGTGAGTACGTCCACTGTGCAGTTCCATTTTCATCCACATCTGTCAGTTCTTTTACATTTGCTTCTGTAATCTGGCTGGCATCTACATCGTAATAAGTATATACCGGACCAAGACCAGAAGATGCATACCAGATGCGTACTCTTAAGTTACTTGCCTGCCCTATGTACTCTGGCAGATTTGTAAATGTTGCAGAAGCTTTTCCGGCCGATACGGTCAGAATATCTTCTTTTGCAAATACAACGTTTTCTTCACCATTCCACGTACCGATCAACTCTGCACGGTAGATTGGCGGGGTATTCATTTTCTGATCTTTGGCATCCAGCTCTACTTTTACAGAAAGGTCATCCAGCGTTGTTCCTGTAACCGTTACATTCTGTTCCAACTTTGGAGTCCATTCCTTCAAAGTAATTGGCGGTCTGTATCCCGGAAGCTGTGTCGCTGTGGAAATCTCTTTGGACGACTCTGCCATGGTTGTTCCACTTGTAGTAGATGCCTGGGCTGTCATCTGGTAAGTATAAGCCCCATCTTCTCTGTGTGCCACTTTCATTGTTCCTGTCGGATTCGATGCATTCAGTGTCAAGTTACCAATTCCTGCAACCTTGATCTTCACCTGCCAGTTTGGATAAATGGCATTACCATTTTCATCTGTTGCGTTGTATTCATCCAGGTTATTGAGTACAAACCGGTAAACATGGTTGTTATCTGCATTCTGTTTTGAAATAAGTTCAATCCTTACATCCGGATCCGGAAGTACTTTGTTGATACTTTGTTCCGGCAGATCATACCACTTCGATGGCTCCACATCGTCAAACATACTGACTGCACGGACAGAAATCTTTACCTTTCCTGTTATTTCTTTTAAAATAGAAAAGCTTTCGTTTTCGGAATAAATCTTGTAAATCTTTTCATTCGTTCCGTTTGCCACCCGCACTTCATACATGAATGGATCGCATGCTGTCGTGCTATCATACAGTTCGCTTCCATTTCGTGCATTGTCCATTGTTTGTGGTACGACTTTTACAGTTATCTTACCGGTTTCCACTTTTGCTTCAGCCGAAGCCGGTGCAAGGAGTTCATTTTTCTCCTTTTCTACACCTTCCAGACGGCGATAACTTTCACGGGAATTATATGCAAGTAAGTTCTTGGACGGATCCGTGATGGTTGCCCCAATATAATAAATATTATCATGATTTGGATACTGCTCATTACCTACATCATAAAGCACCTGTCCGATTCTTTTACCTGAACCGTCTTTTATGTATCCATCCTGATCTATATAACAATTTGCTCCGTTAATCGAGTTCACTCCTGAATATATTTGTGTGACAACGTATGCTCCGTCATCTGCTTTTTTCATAATCTGAGTATTCTCTATAATCGTGCCAAAACGAAGCTTATCATTCGAAACCCTCACTATATTCTGTGATTGATCAGATCCTTTTATAATTGTTCCTTCAATAGTCTTAACTCCGATTGTGAAATCTGCGCCCAGATAGCCATCTTGCTTTCTGTTAGTCCGCTCCCCTATTCCATCATAAAAGAAATTGTTTTTTCTATTTTCTGCACTCATGAACGTCGGGTTTTGACTTCCTCTGACGATTCCATTCGAATAAATAGGATTTCCTGTTTTATTATAATCTCGATTTCCAAAGCTAGGTGAATAACAATCATTCACAATTGTGTTGTTGCTCCAGCCATCATAACGCGCACCAAAAATGCCTCCAACGAAGCTGTTTCCAATTAAATGTCTCGCATAATTTCTGCATCGTTCAATCTGCATTTTAACATTTGGTGTAGATTTTATAATTGGATTACTATTTGCATTATCGCAGGAAAGGAATCCGAAAATTCCTGAAGCCATGGAATTTGAATAAATGCTGACTCCCGGTCCGTTCATACAATCCAATATTCTGACTGTAAAGCGGTTTGCATTCGAAACATTACTTACCTGATATGTCGTAATATTTCCTAAAATTCCTGCACTGTCATTCGCTCCGCTTCCGCCTGAACCTGCACTCTTATAAATGCTTCCATAATTTTCACAACTGATAATGTTATATTCGTTATTTTCATTTGCATGGTATAGCTGAGCTACAATACCGCCGGATGCTCCGACCCAATTTGCGGCAAATGTAGTCTGAAGGTTTCCATAATTACGGCAATTCTGGATCGTTCCTCCGGTTCCGGTCCACTGTCCCATAATGCCACCGGAATAATGGCTGTTGTAGCAATAAATGGTACCATAATTGATACATTTTTCGATCAGCCAGTCGCTGCCGGTAGCATTGTTCTGATTTCCGATGATTCCTCCGGCAAAACGGTTCGTGTCTCCACTTCCGATCTGTCTGCCGACAAAAGCACCGTTTACCAGTTTGCTCAGATCTTTTTGAGACTCATTCATACCAATGATTCCACCAGTACCAACTCCGATTGCCTCAGATTTGTTATTTAAGAACCATTTTCCGGATACGCATTCACTCAACTGGCCGGCTGTTCCGTTATAGGCTGTAATACCTCCTATGTTACCGTTATTAAGCATGTACATTCCTAATTTTCCGGCAGATACCGTTGTCCCGCCATTATATTTCATATTTTCAATTGTACTTGCACTTCCAGTATTTACATAAGTACCATCTGCACTCAAGCCCTGTCCGATTGCATTTGCCGCCAGCTCATCGGTTGTATCTGCACCGTTCATTACATCAGGTGTAATACTGCTTCCGGACATCGTTATCTTACCTTTATTGAATCCGGCAACTCCACCAAGCATACCGTATTTTGCTGTCAATTTGCTGTCAGCATTATTTTCCAGTGTACAGCCGTCTATTACCGCATTTTCTTCATTCTTACCAACAATTCCTCCGGCATGTGTTGCCAATGCCTCTTTCTGCGCTGCAGTACTTGTACTTGTAGCAGTATAGACACCGTTGATCGTCATCGTAATCTTACCAACACTGCAATTCTTTAATTCTGCACCTGACATATTGATTCCGGCAATTCCACCATAACAGTTTCCGGCAGAGCCATTTTTTTCTTCAATTGTTCCTGAAAATGTTGCGTCACTTACTGTTCCGCTGTTTTGCCCTACAATACCTCCAAGATACTGGTAATCTTTGAAGCCGATCAGTGCAGAAGAGTCCGTTGTCACGCCTACTTTCACCTGAATACCTGTCACATTTGCATTTTCGCGGTTCTCTCCTACCACACCGCCAACTGTCAGATTGCTCTTGCTGCTGTCTACCTTTGGAATGATCGAACTATCAACCATTCTGACAGTTCCTTCATTGGCTCCGACCAATCCTCCTATAATAGAAGCATCTCCAGACAACACCACATTTCGTTCTGTTTTACTGTTTTCTACAATTCCGTTTTCTTTATTTAATGAAGTAATCGCGCCAATTTCATTGCCGCCACGGCTGTAGATTTCTGTTGTTTCGGTTAATTTACTGCTTTTTACGGCACAGTCTTTGATCATTCCGTCATTCTCTGCCGCAATTCCGGAAGCATGGCCATGATTACTTGTTACTTTTCCATAATTCGTACAGTTTTGAATGGTCTTGCCTTTCGTATTTACAGCAGTAATTCCTCCGGCCGTTCCCTCATAAGCGAGTACTTCTGCTGAACGGTTGACTGTACAGATTACATTTCCGTTTGTCTCTCCGGCAATTCCTCCGGCAAAACCATGTGATGCGCGGACATTCTTTGCTTTACATACCAGGTATTTTGGTGACGCTGCCGTACCATTCTCTCCGACCACACCGTGATTGATTCCGACAATTCCTCCAACTTTTGAAGACCCACTGACAGACAGACCTGCGTCTACCGCAGTGATTTCTCCATTCGTTTCTCCATCTCCGGTAACCCGAATCGTTCCGTTCGCCTCATTCATACCTGCCAGACCGCCAACACCCGTTGCATTTCCGGCTGATATACTTCTCGTAATAACGCTTCTGCTGTTTTCAATTATAATATTTCCATTGTTACGTCCGGCAATTCCACCGACATTTTCTTTCCCAGATGCAGAAATATTAGCATTGCTCGTATTTTTTGTCAGAACTCCATCATTCAGATTCCAGCCGACCAGACCTCCGACATTGGAGCTTCCAGATACAGTCTTGTTCTGTGCAGTTGTACAATTCTGAATTGTTCCCGCCGTGTACTGAACAACGTTTGATCCTGAACTGTAGCTTTTTACTGTCTGGTTCTTTACCCCAACATTAATTCCGGCAATCCCGCCAATATAGTTCAGCGCTGCATTTCCAAAATGCTGCTGTAATTGGCACTGATATACAAGACCTGCGTTTAATCCTACTACTCCACCGGTTCCAACATATCCAGACATATTTCCGGTATTAAAGCAGCTGTCAATAATCTGATTTTCCAGATTGACACTGATAATTCCTCCGGCAAAATGCATACGCACACTGTCCACTCCGTCTGTGCCAGACGGCAGTTCTGATTTTGTTCTGCCAATTTCGTTACTTTCAATATAGCTTCCTAATGCGACACCATTTTTCCAGACAGACGCTGTCTGTGCTATGTCTCCACTGTTCGTACAGTTCTTAAGAAGCAGATGGCTGTCTTTCTCGCAATAGCCCACGATTCCTCCGGCATACAGCCCTGCACGGATTGGAATATTGTTCGTCGTCGTGATGGTCAACTGGTTTGGATTCTGTGATACTGCCAACGTATTTCTCGGGTAAGCAGGCACTCCATTAGAGTCCAGTCCAGGAAGTATTTCAAGTGCAACATTTTTCAGCTCTGCTGTTCCAAGCTGACTGGCAGCATAAGTTCTCTGATAGCCAACAATTCCTCCGCAGAACGCTTCTCCTGTTATACGTCCAAGAATATTATCGGTGCGCATCTGACTCATAGTCATATCCTGTGTCAGGTTCACAACATTTGCACCGATCACACCGCCAACAAAGTATTGTCCCTGAATACTCTGTGGTTTGATCGTAAGTTCCTGATTCAATACTTTTGCAGATGCATTCAGCCCAAATGCGCCGCCGGCACATTTCCCATATGCATAGATGCGGCCGCCAATCAGTGTATAATGGACATCAATGGTCGCATTTTCATCATTAAATCCTGCAATTCCTCCTACATAATTCTGCCCTACTACAATACTGGATACAGATTTCACAGTAATTGCTTCGCTTTCATCAGAAAATGTGATTGCTCCATCGTTATATCCTGCAATTCCTCCGGCAAAACTTGCTGTCGCTTTCCATTTATGAACGATCATATTGTAAACAGAATTATCATAGTCAGAAAGATAGCTTGCGCAGTCTGCAATTGTAGAATCTGCCTGATTATATCCTACAATTCCGCCGACATACTGTTTGTATCCTGCTGCAACACCTTGATTGATGCAATTCTTAAGTGTAACATTCGTAGAATTTTCTCCTACGATTCCACCAACATAGCCGTTACCGATCACATAACTTGCATTGGTCGTTACAGAAGCACCGCTTTCTGTTGATGCCTGAATTGCATCCGGGACGCCTCCGCCGAGTCCTCCGGCAATTCCGCCTACATACTCATCTCCAAGTACATAACCATTCTTCTCTGTAGAACAATTCGAAAGAAGTGTGTGTTCCCCATATCCGGCAATTCCGCCTACATATCTGCCCTGAAGAAGTTCTTTCTGATCATCGCTGCTATAGCGAAAACTTCCAGAACGTCCCAAAGCACTGACCGCATTATATACAAGTGCCTGATTGCTGTAGCCTACAATGCCTCCAAAATAGTTTCCCTCAATAGTACTACCTGCTTTTTGTGTACTGATATTATCACAAAGAATCAAACCATTATCATTGCAGTTCAGAATATCTGCTTTCTTTTTTAATTTTGATGCTGTATACTTCGTGCCGTTATTATATCGGAATGTTCCATCCAGCCGTCCTACGATTCCTCCGGTATTTACATTGCCAGATACATCTGCATCATTCGTACATCCGTTGATTTGGATTGTTCCTTTTTTATTATTCAGATTTGCATATCCGATAATTCCGCCAATTCCATACGCATCTGTCTGTTTTACAGAACTTGGAAGAACCGCTTCCAGCTTTCCTTCAATTGTAAGATTTGATACAGTTCCGGAACTCAATGTCTGTATTGTACCGTTTTCATATTTTGCCAGAACTCCAACTAACATTCCAACACCGAGTGTGTCCATGTTATCAGATACATTTGCATTTGATACATCTACCTTCACGTTCGTTTCAACGGTATTCGAGTTTTGTTTCGTTCTTGTAACAGCAATCTCTGTCAGTTTGCCTTCGCTTCGTCCCGCAAGGATTCCGACTCCTTTGAGTGACTTACAATTCCCTGCGCTGTCATTCTCACCTTTCTGACCGATCATAAGCGTCGGGTCACGGAACACAACATCTTTCACAGTTCCTTTTAACTCACAAAACAGACCAAGGAACTCTGATCTTGAAACATTCAGATTGTTTGTTGTCGTATCGTCTGCCACAGATTCTTCATCCAGATGCAGATTCGACACGAGTGTCTGGCTTCCTTTTCCGGTCAGTGTATAAGCTTTTGGAAGTTCTTTTATAGACGGGAATCCCACTGTCTCTGAGATCGGAAGAGC
>ERZ507072.173-NODE-173-length-48495-cov-14.879438_pt1 | contig 48495 bp, 42 predicted proteins | sample MGYA00512864_ERZ507072 | MGnify/ENA metagenome assembly ERZ507072 | reverse complement strand
CGGGTCTGGGCTTTCACCAGACTATACTATACACGCCGAACTGGCGCACAACTTACGAACCTTAAGAACCTTCGGGACGAAGTCCCGTCAACCCTCACACCGAAGGTGTGTCCCAGGGCGATACCTTAACCCTCAGGCCGCAGGCCTGTCAAACCTGAGAACCCTCGGGGCGCAGCCCCGTCAATCTTTAGAACCCTTCGCGCCCAAAGGGCGCGGGGCCGCCAAAGGCGGCCCATTATAAAGGAATCGGGTGATACCATTGGATTTATTTGGACATGAAGACCCCGAAGAATATGCGGCACGCCGCCAGCGGGAACTTTATGAAGAGACGGAGAAGATAACCTATCCTTCCCATGAAGCCCTGGCAGAGGCCATCCGAAGCTGCAGCCGCTGCCCTCTCCGGAAAGAAGGAGGCCTGGGACCCGTGCTTTCCACAGGACCTTCTGACTCGCCTCTCATGATCGTAGGGGAGGGCCCCGGCGGTGTGGAAGATGATTACGGAGGACCCCTGGTGGGCCCCTCCGGACAGCTTCTAGACAAAGCCCTCCTTTCCGTAGGCATTACCCGGGACCATGTGTATGTGACAAACATCGTCAAATGCCGTCCCCGGGGAAACAGGACACCTACCATGGAAGAAGGGCGGTTCTGCGGCTCCATCTGGCTGGCCGCGGAAATCGACCTGGTAAAGCCCAAAGTCATCGTAGGCCTTGGCAAAGTGGCCCTCCGCTTCTTTTTGGGCCACGAAGCCGGCATCATCCGCTCCCGGGGCCACTGGATCGACTATCACGGCATACCGGTGATGCCCACCTTCCATCCCGCCTACCTCCTCCGGCAGAGCGGAAGAAGCCTGGTGGACGCCAAATGGCAGGTATACTACGACCTGCTGGCAGCTAAAGAAAAAGCAGCCGCCCTCTCGCCACAGTGGGTATGGAAAAGCGAAACCATGCCGAACCTTCTGGAAAACCTCACAGAAGAGAGGAAACGGCGGCATGAAGGAAATCATATGTCATCATTACAATAAAAAAGGGGATTGAATCAGTGAAACACATCATTCTGGCAGCGGCCCTCTGCGCTGCCCTGGGGACCTGCGGCCTGGCAGAAGTCAATGCCGCCGAAGAAGTATGGAACGGCCACGAAGAAGTGACTGTAATCAAAGGGAAAATCCTGAGGACCGAAACCGTAAAGAAAGCAGACCATCACAAGAAAATCCAAAAAACAGAGAAAAAAGAAAAAGCAGAAGGAGAAAAAGGAGCTCCCTCAAAGGAAGCGCCAGTCCTTGCTGCAAAAGAAGAAACCAAAGCCGCCGCTGATGAAACAGCCGTAAAAGGGGCCAAACAGGCACCAGCGGTGGAAAAAGCAGCAGAAACGGCACCAAAAGACGCAGAAGCCCTGAAAAAAGCGCCGGAAAAACCTCGTTTTGAAGACAAGCGCATTGAAATCAACCTGGCCAGCCGCCTCCTCACCCTCTACCAGGGAGACGTGGGCATCCGCATGTATCCCATTGCCCCCGGCAAACCCTCCTCTCCCACCCCTACCGGCAGAAGAACAGTGGTGGACATGGAAATCAACCCCACCTGGATTGACCCCGACAGCGGCACCTCCATCCCGTCAGGCCCCGACTGCCCCATCGGCTACCGCTGGATCGGCATCGGAGGCAACTACGGCATCCACGGCACCAACGTGCCCTCTGCCATCGGCACCTACGCCTCCCACGGCTGCGTCCGCATGAACGAAGCAGACGTGGAAGACCTTTACGCCCATATCGTGAAAGGCATCCCTGTGGACATCCTCTATAAGCGGGTCGTGGTGCAGCGGGAAGCAGACCACACCGTAGTTTACTACATCTACCCCGACGGCTACGGCAAAGAGCCCCTGGACATAAGCAAAGTCAAGGCCAAACTGGCCCCCTTCGGCGTAGCCTCCTGCGTATCGGACGATGACATCAAACAGGCCATTGAAGCCTCCGATGGAAATCCCAGATACGTGGCCAAGGTTTACGACATCTACCTGGGCGGCAGGAAACTGGATGCCAGAGCCTTCGGCAAAGACGGCCATATCTACCTCCCCGTCATGCCCCTGGCCCGGGCCGCCGGCATCAAAGCCGACTGGTCCTCCAACTGGAACCAGATCCGCACCCCCTATGGCAGCGCCAAGGCAGTTCTGAAAAACCGCTCCCTCTTAATCGACGCCGCCGACGCCCCTGCCCTCCTCCACCTCACAGGAAGCCTGGATGAGGACTATAACTATCAGATGAAATAAAAGAAGCCCCTGGCGCAAAAGCGCCGGGGGCTTCTTTTAAGGCTCAATTCGTGAGAGGTTTCCTGTGGTGTTGGAACGCGGCTGCTTCATACCAGATGGGAAACTATTCGCGAAAGGTTTCCTGTCCGGCATGACATCACTGGTCCTTCTTTCCCACAGGAAACTTTAGGCATAAGGTTTCCTGTCCGGCATAACACCACTGGTCCTTCTTTCCCACAGGAAACTTTGGGCATAAGGTTTCCTGCCCGGCATGACACCACTGGTCCTTCTTTCCCACAGGAAACTTTGGGCATTCCAACACTAAAACCTCAAAACGGTGTATAATGAAAAAAGCATAATCACAAGGATCAAATATCAGGAAAGGTGGAAATACTATGTACAATCTGATTTTCAAAAGACGAAGCGTCCGTTTCTTCAAGGACACCGACATTTCCAAGGTAGACATGCGCGAAATCCTCCGCGCCGGCATGTGGGCCCCCTCTGCCAAGAACCGTCAGCCCTGGAAATTCATCGTAGTGAAGGGAGAAAGCAAGAAAACGGCACTGGCCCTCATGGAAAAGGGCATTGAAAGATCAGAAAAAGGTGAAGGCGTCCTGGCCGGAGCACCGGAACTCTTTACCAACGCCCGCTTCACCCTGCAGTGCATGAAACAGGCACCGGTACTGGTATTCATCGTCAATCCCCAGGGCCGCCCCCTCACCGACAACTGGACTGCCGCTGAAAAAATCCACGAACTTTCCGACGTACAGGCCATCGGCGCCGCTGCCGAAAACATGGCCCTCCAGGCTACCTCCATGGGCATCGGAAGCCTGTTGATCGGCAACATCTTCTTCGCCTACGACGAACTCCATGACTGGCTGGGCGAAGGGGAAATGGTCATGGCCATGTCCTTCGGCTACCCCAACCACAACCCCTGCCCCCTGGCAAGAAAGAGCGAAGACGACGTCATCGAAGTCCGGCTCTGAGAATAGCAAAAAGCACGGCCCCGCGGCCGTGCTTTTTTAGTTTCCTATCTGATATGACGCTGTTAGGTTTTACTGTATAAAAGCTAATTATTATCCTCATGATTTTTAATCCAGGTCAATAAGTCAGACCGGCTTTTGTCCCCAGAGGCTATCTGAAGAACAATCGTGTAAAGCTCCTCTTGGGTATATGTCAGCATAATGCCATTCAGCGCAAGAAACACAAGCATAACATGAACTCCCAGTCTTTTATTTCCATCTACCATTGCATGATTTTCAATAAGACCATATCCCAGGCAAGCCGCCTTTTCCTCTATCTCCGGATATAATTCAAATCCGTCATAAGTCTGAAAAGGCGCGGAAAGTGCTGAGTCTAAAAGCCCTTCATCCCTCATTCCCCTGGTTCCACCAAATTGATTGACCATATCGTTGTACATTCGAAGTACTTGTGCTTTGGTCAGTTTCTTCATTTAGCCAATACCTCATAAGCAGTCCGATTCTGTTGCATCAGCTTTTTAGAAATGGCTTCCACCTCTTCATCGCCGGCAGTTCCATCCTCTAAGGTATCAAAATTCAGAATCAGATAGCGGGGCCGGTTATTTTTCATAATCACAGCCGCCCCTTTTTCATCCACCATGCGTGCTACTTTAGAAAAATTACGATTTGCTTCGGTCATGGGAATCATGGTATTCGTATCAATGCGCATAAAAATCACCTCTCCCTCATTATATCAGAAAGGAGGCAGTTTTGTAGGATAAATTTATCCTACAAAACTGCCTCCTTAAAAATTTCCTATTTCATGGCGCCGCTGTCATTTCGAGGGTCAGCAGCGGAGCCCCAAAATCTCCCTCCACACATGACGTGGCTGCAGCTCGCACCAGCTCACCAGCCCACTGTATCACTCATTTCTCCTTAAATTCCTCTATAGTTCCCTGCAGCCCCTTTGCCGTATCCATGAGGCGGCCGGCCTTTTCCATGAGCTCATCCATGCGGTCATTCTTATACTCCTGCACCGTCATGCCGTCGGACAGATTCCTGCTTCCCGGACGGCCGCCGGAAATCTTCACATAGAGATCTCCCACCACGCCGGAACTGTCGATGGTAAACCTGGCATCCTCCGGAATCACCGTGCCCTCCCGGATATCCAGATCCAGCACCGCCTTCCCATCCTTCACATGGATCCTGCGCACCCGGCCCACAGAGACCCCGGCATAAAGCACCTGGGCATGATCCCGGATGCCCTGGGCATTGTCAAAAACGGCATGAATCTCATAAAAATCCCTGTGGAACCAGCGGGAAGGCTCAAGAAATAAGCCGGCTGCGCCGATGAAGAACAGCAGGATAAATGCCACGATGCCTATTTTCGTTTCCCGGCTCATTTCTACGCCTCCTTACTTTAGAAAAGGTTCTTAAGATTGACCGGCCCGATGGCCGGAAGGTTCTTAGGTTTGACGAGGCTGATGCCCCGAGGGTTAAGGCGGCCGCTTCGCGGCAGCTTGTAAGCCGCTTTGCGACCCCGCGCCCTCTGGGGCGGAAGGTTCTAAAGATTGACGGGGCTTCACCCCGAGGGTTCTCAGGTTTGACAGGCCTGCGGCCTGAGGGTTGTGGTATCGCCCTATCGGGCGATGAGTATATGCTGTGGAGGTCCTGCATAGGACCTCCACGTCAGCCGAAGTTGGCCCTTAGCCTGCCCATTAAAGGGCCTTCCTTTTAATCGGCTGACCGTTTTCGGCAGCAACGCTGCCTCTGGCAGCGAAAACTATACAACCGCGCCTTCGGCGCAACCCGACGGCGTCTTGACCCCGGGCGCCTAAGGCGCCTGAACCCTCCTGCCTTTGGAAATATTGTCCAGCAGACAATAGCAGCAGTAAGCGGCCAGCTGCCAGCGGTCTTACTTAATCAGCAGTACCGGGCACTTCACGTGATGCACAGTGTAGTAGCTCACACTGCCAAGGAACATGGAAGAGAAAGAATTTCTTCCGCTGCTGCCCATGATGATAAGGTCTGCGCCGTCATCCTCGGCAGTGAGGGCGATCATCACCTCTGGCGAACCCAGGAGGATTTCCTGATGCACCTTCACCCCCTCCGGCACCCGTTTCATGAGACGGGCCAGCACGGCGGCTCCCTTTTCCTTCAGCGGACTGGTATCATCATTCTTTTCATTGAAATGGACCGTGAAATCCGGAGTACTCATGCCCTCCCCGTTGGCCACATAAATGACATGCACCTCTGCATCAAAAAGCTTTGCCATGTCCATGCCGTAATCGAAAGCCCGGTCTGACATTTTCGAATCGTCCACCGGAATCAGAATCTTATGTATCTCTCTATCTATCATAAAAATCCCTTCTTTCTGCCTGGGGAAATCGTACCCGCCAGGCCGCGATTTCAAAAAAGACAGACTATTTCACAATCAGTACCGGGCATTTGGCATGATGCACGGTGTAATGGCTCACACTGCCCATGACGAAAGAAGAAACGGAACCCTTGCCGCTGTTGCCCATGACAATGAGGTCCACTCCCTCCGCCTCAGCCGTGCGGATGATAGAAGACCCCGGCACACCGATGGTCACCATACGGTTCACCTTCACATCTTCCGGTGCGTCCTGGGCGTAAAGTGCCAGAATATCCTCGCCCTTCTTCTTCACCGAAGCCGTATCCGTCTCTGCCAGGCTCACCCGGTACACCGGATACATGAGGACGTCCGCATCCACCACATAAAGAAGAATCAACTCCGCCGCCGTTTTCTTCGCAAAAGCCACGGCGTAAGAAAAGGCTCTCTCCGAGGCATCGGAGCCATCAATGGGAACGAGTATTTTTTTGATGTCCATAATAAGACCTCCTTTGAACTGACACTTTCCCATAATTCCTTACCTATATTATAGCAGATTTCCTCCCTTCCAGACCCCCCTGCTGCCCCGCCCCCTGATATGACCCTTAGTCTAAAAAAACTTGCTTTATCGCTCAAAATTGCATATAATTTCTTTTATGCAGTCTTATCTATAACTGAAACTTATACATTGAAAGGATTACCACCGTGTTAGAAGCTATTTACAAAAGAAGAAGTATCCGTCATTTTCTCCAGAAACCGATTCCCCAGGAAGACCTGGACCAGATCCTGGAAGCCGGCATGTGGGCCCCCTCCGAAAAGAACGCCCAGCCCTGGAAATTCATCGTCATCCGCGGCGCCGAAAGAAAAGCCATGGTGAAATGCCTGAAGGAAGGCATCATGAAAAACAGAAAAGGCGAAGAAAACGCCATTTTCGGGAAGAAATACGAAAAATTCATTCCCTCCGCCATCTACACCGCCCGGGTGCTGGAACAGGCGCCGGTCATCGTATTCGTCATGAACACCAAAGGCCTGAACTACCGCGAAGACCACCCCAAGGACGAATACCTCATGGAACTGGCCGACATCCAGTCCATCAGCGCTGCCATCCAGAACATGTGCCTCGAAGCCACCAACCGTAACATCGGAAGCCTCTGGACCTGCAACGTCTTCTTTGCCTACGATGAACTGAAGGAATGGCTCCATGAAGACGGAGAAATGGCAGCTGCCATCGCCTTCGGCTACACCGACAAAGAAGTCCGCCCCCTGCCCAGAAAACCTATGGACCAGGTGGTCGAATACCGCGGCGACTACCCCGACGAATGGAAAGACATGCTGAAATAAAAAAAACAGTGGACTTTCTCCACTGTTTTTTTTTCATGCCCTCCTGCCAGGCAGGAGAAAAAGCCCAAAGCTGGCAGCCGCCCCTCCCTCCTCTACTCTTTTTCCCCATGGAAAAACGCCTTCGTCTGCGGGGAACGAAGGCGTTTTCAGGAACCAAGAGCGTGGCTCCTTTAAAATACTGCCAGAGGAAAGGAGGGGATTCATTGCCCTGCCGCCATCACTAACGAGCTCAATTCCGGATCCACATTTCATCTGACTATGAAAAAAAGAATCGCTGAGGTTGTGATGCTAATACAAATCTACAAACGGGGTTTATATGCAGACAGCAGCAGGATTTCCTCTGACAATGTGGTGGAGATAAGACCTTTCTTACCTCTGGCCTTAGTATAGCAGAAATAGCAAAAGAGTCAAATATCAAATAGTAAAGTTTCAATGTATGTATCTTGCACTAAAGTCATATTTGAGCGGCGAAAGAGGCAGACCTCAGAAAATCAGAAATCACATGGCAGTAAAGGGCTGTTGGCCTGCATATCCAAAATCAGGAAACGCGGATTTCCGTTACAATCCCATTAGGGAATTAATACATCAGCGGGGCCATAAATGCTTTCAATATCCTCCTGCGTCATGCCGGACGTAATGCCGCCTAAAGCAGCGGAGTCCAGAGGAACTGCAGCCAGTGACATTTCTCCGACACATAATGCAGCAGCCATCATGAGTAAGATTTTCTTTTTCATAGCTATTCCTCCTTATGACACTTTTAAGAGGAGTCCTACCACATTTTTATCAAAAGTCACTTAATGCACTTGTGATTCCAGCATAGTGAATCCGGAATATCCACCAGCGTAATTTTAAAAACCGGTTACTTCATTTCCTCTTCAACCCAGCCTTTCAGTTCTCTGATTTCTTCAATAAGTTCGGCATGGGTCAATTTTTCATGCGGTTCGTATTCGATAACTATATCTGAATCATCGGTATATTTCCCCACCCAATGCATAATCTGCCGAATATCTGCTGTCCCCTTATGATAATCCTTATGCTGATCAGTAATCCCATCGTTGTTATGCACATGAAAGCCTTTTACCCGATTTCCATATTCATAGAGAAATTTCTCAATATCTAGCTTATTTACATTCGCATGACCTATGTCAATCAGAGCCAACGCATCTGGAATATTTTTGAAGATGTCGAAATATTCTTCATTCGTAAACAAATGCGTTTTATGTTTTTGACGACACAGATTTTCAATCACGCAATTCACGCCATACATCTTTGATAATTTTGTCAAATCCCGCATAACTGCATAAGCATTTCTCTGTTTATCCGGAATTTCTTCTTTTTCGAACTGTAATTGCGAGTAATGAAATACGACATGTCGTACCCCATTAGACGCTGCAAGCTGAAACACCCTGTTATAGCTTTCCATCAACCATTGATGTTCTCTGGATTCAAGAGGAGATGTTGCCTCAATATTTATATATGGCCCATGGAAAGTCATAGGGCAGGACATTTGAGGGACTTTATGCGAAAGTCTTTCCCAATAGTCCTTATCATGTGTAAAGGCCGTGAATTCAATCCCAAAATCAGACTGATGCTGCGAATCTATCCAATCGGCAAACTCCGAAAAATGACTTATGCCGACAATCAAATCACTGATAAAATATTTCATAATCTCTCCTTAATCTGGATAACCAATATTATTTTCCGTTTCCCGATTGAAAAGATGAAGATGGTCTTGCGGGACTGACCAATAGGCCTCGGTCCTGCCTTGCAAAACATCATCTCGCATAATAGAAATCACATCTTCACCGTTTATGCTAAAATAATAACCCACACGACTTCCGTAATCTTCCTGGTACTGGATATGAACCGGCACTTTATTTTCTCCCGGTTCCAAAGAAAGTGTAATATCTTCTGGCCTGATTCCAACTTTAAGGGCCTGAGCACCTGATGCAGCGACTTTAGCCATCCAGCGCTCGCTTAAAGTAATATTCTTATCATTCAAGCGAATAGTATTCCCCGTCTGCTGTGCATCAAAGATATTCATGGAAGGAGAACCGATAAATTTCGCAACGAATATATTAGTTGGTCGATGATAAACCATATGTGGGGTATCGAGCATCTGAATAACACCATTATGAATGACTGCAATTCTCTGTCCAACCGTCATTGCTTCTATCTGGTCATGTGTCACGTAAATCATGGTCTGCTTGTAGATTTCATGCAACTTGACTAATTCTTTACGAGCGTGTCCACGAAGCTGGGCATCAAGATTGGATAAAGGTTCATCCAGCAGAAAAAAGTCCGAATGCTTTACGATAGCCCTGGCCAAAGCGACACGCTGCCTCTGTCCGCCGGATAGCTCACGGGGAAGCCGTTTTTCCAATCCCCCCAAATTGAGAATCCGAACTGCTTCTTCCACCCTATTTTTAATCTCATCTGCAGGTGTATGATTCACACGCAATCCATAAGAAATGTTTTTTTCTACATTCATATGAGGAAACAGTGCATAGTTCTGGAAAACCATACCTATATTACGGTCACCAGGATCCATATTATTTGCCAGCTTGCCATTCAAATACAACTCACCGGAAGTAATCGTTTCTAATCCACTAATCATCCGAAGAATAGTAGATTTGCCGCAGCCAGAGGACCCCAAGAGTATGAGCCTCTCCCCTTTTTTCACAGAAAGATTTAAGCCTTTAATGACTTCCGTTTTACCAAATTTCTTTACTACATTTTTAAACTCTATGCTATACATAAGATTTACCTCATCCTTTAATACCCGACTGAGCGAATGTGCCAATAATAAATTTCTGGCAGACAGAATATAAACCCAGTGGAAGCAGCATGGTCAAAGTAGCCACGGCCATAGTAACTGGTACATCGGTACCACCTTCAGAGCTTACAAACATCTGCAATGCAAGGGACAACGTATAATTGGCTTCACTCTTTATAATAATTGAAGGCCATACATACTCATTCCAGGAATTAATAAAGAAAATGATTCCAATTGAAAGAATTGCCGGTTTAATAATAGGCACGACGATACTCCGTAATCTCATAAGATGAGACGCATGCTCCAACTCTGCCACTTCCATTAATGACATGGGGATTCCCTTCATATACTGACGAAGAAGGAAAATACCTGTAGCATCTGCCAGCTGTGGAAGCGCAACTCCGAAAATATTATCTACAAGCCCAGCATCAGCCAAAGTAATATAATTTGGAATCATCGTAACTGTAAAAGGAATAAAGATAGTGCTGATTAGTAAAAAATAAAGGATATTTTTCCCCTTGAAATGAAAAAACACAAAAGCATATGCTGCAAATACGCCTGTCGCCAGTTTAAATAAAGTAACCAAACTGGCAATAATAAACGTATTTGACAAAATCTGCACAAAATGAACAGTAGTAAATACTCTGGCATAAGCCGCTACTGTAGGTGAAGCAGGTATCAAAGAATTGGATGAATATGCTTCCGCCATGGTCTTAAACGAAGTGGATACCGAGAACATGATTGGGTAAAGCAATATAAGTACCAGAAGCATAAATAAGAAATGCCACTTTATTTCCGACCTATTAATTTTCATAATATACTCCTTTTTCTACAAACCGGAATTCAACGTAAAGGAGGACCAGAAAAATAAGCATTGTAACAATCGCCAGTGCCGCCGCCATTCCTGTTTCATAATAAGTGAATGCATAGTCATATCCTTGATAAATGATATTTGAGCTGGCATTATTGGGCCCCCCCTGCGTCAATACCTTAATAGGAGTAAACACATACTGCAGTCCCTGGACAATAGTCATAATTAAAATATAAACAGCCGTAGAAGAAGTCAGCGGCATTACGATTTTAGTAAAGATATTACTATTTGGGGCCTTTTCTAACTTAGCTGCTTCAATCAGCTCTTCCGGAACATTATTCATACCAGAAAGAAGTATCAGAAAATTATATCCAAATGCCTTATAAACAGCCACCAGGCTAATAACCAATATGACTAACCCGGGTGTTTTGGACCAAGCAGGCAGTGATATGCCAAAAACATCTAAAACCTCAGAAACAGGCCCTGATACCGGATTGAAAATCCACTGGAACAGTATTGCTCCTACTACAAGTGCTATCAGAGAGGATGAAAAAAGCAGAGCTTTATAAATATGTTTCCCTGTCTTCATTAAGAAGGTATTTGCAAATGCAAGTACATATGGAAGAAGAAAATTCAATAATACCAGTATAACAATGTATAAAAGTGTATTTTCCGCGATTTGCAAAGTAACCGGATCGGTTAAAAGCCTCACATAGTTCCTCATGGCGACAAACTTCATGTTGGGCGAAACCATATTCCACTTAAAAAAGCTCAAATATAATGTGTATGCAAGTGGGTAAAACATAAAAAGTACAAAAACCGCCAGCGATGGCAAAATAAAGAGGATTGCCAGCTTTTTTTCCTTTTTCAAATACTCTGCACCAGAGGCATCATTCTTCATAGCAACTAATCTCCTAGAAAGAAAAAGTAAAGGGCCGCTATCGCAGCGGCCCTCTGCCATTTAACAACTAACGAATTATTTCAAAAGCTCGTTCATATCATCCTGTGCCTTCTTAAGGACAGCTCCCGGTTCTTCACCAGAAAGAATCTTGTCACGTGCATCGGCAAACATTTTTTCAGCCTTAACTCCTACATCACCTGGGAAGGAAACCCAAGGAGTAAGTGTTGGCAATTCGTCAAATGCAACTTTGAGAGCCGGGGTCTTTGCAATAGCTTCTTTAATTGCCGGATCATCAGCTACTTCCTGACGTGGCGGTAAATATCCTGTATTGATTGTCCACTGGGCCAGATACTTAGGCTGCATGATAAACTTGATGAATTCCCAAGCAGCCTGCTGTTCTTCTTTGGACTGAGCTGTTACCGCAAGGAAATTACCACCAGCAGGAATCTGCACCTTTTTGTCTCCGAATGCGGGGAACGGGCAAGCCATAACATTAAAGTTAGAAGATTTGGTTACCGTACCAATTTTCGCACTGGTGCCAAGCAGCATTCCAACCTTTCCACTGTAGAAAGATGCAATTCCTTCATCAGCAGCAATATGAAGGGCAGACTGATCCTTGATTACCATATCCTGATATAACTGATAAGCTTCCGTGGATTCCGGAGATGCAAATACAGCCTTTTTATCTTTTAAAATCTGGGCACCATTGGATGTGAGCAATCCCTGAGTAGCCCAGTTATCCTGATATTCCTGCATATAGAAGCCATAATTTCCGGTTTTATCATGAATGGCCTTAGCGTCTGCCTTTACATCCTGCCAGGTCTTAGGTCCATTCTGTGTATCCAGTCCTGCAGCTGTAAACAAATCAGGATTATAATAAAGGATAGGCGCACTGATGGAGAATGGCACCCCGACCTGTTTATCCCCAACTTTTGCCAAGCTCAGTACGTTGGGGAGGAAATTCTTTTCCAAATAGTCCTTATCCTTGTCAGAATCTTTTTCCAACTGTGTCGGCTGTGCATACTTGAAATTCTGGTCAAAATAATCAAGATAATTGTACCCAATCATGGCAATAGACGGAGACTTGCCAGATGCCACATCAGCCTGTAAATTCTTCATCAGGCCTGGATACATATCCGGGTTATAAACCTCTTTGACAATGATTTTGTCTTGGGACTTATTGAAATCATCAACCATCTGTTTAATGACCGGAGCCCCGAAGTTCTTAGTATAGACATGCCAGAATGTTACTACGGTTTTCCCGTTTTCCTTTGTCGCAGATTTTGCTGGTGTATTTCCACCACCACAGCCACCGGCGAACGCAACCATAAATAAGCCGGCAAAAATAAGCGACAACCACTTGAATAATCTTTTCACCTCATACCCCTTCTTTCTTAGCATAAAAATGAAACGAACAGCTGCACATTATGAATATGCATGCATTAAATCTTTGGCCGGAAGAGTCTCGCATGCATAACACACAATATGTGCATTCTTAATCAGATGATACCATAAAATAAGCCGCAATTACAGGCATACAAGCAATAGCAAATATGCATATCAAATATTATATGCATAGCAATCAACTCATCTTTGACCATATAATAAGCACTAGATGAAATGCTTCAGTAATTTTTTAGTAAATACATTGTAAATGTGCCTATTTGTCATGAGACTCTTTGGCATCTTGTAGTCTATGGTTTTACTTCATAACATATACAAGACTTTTCACTATAATGTGCTTATCCTATCTTGCATAGAATACGCAAGTCGGGGAAAACCAACCCTTGGTCTGCACATAAAAGGTTCTTCATGAATATCTCGAGCACTCAAGAGCTAAGCAGCACCCATGCAAGTTAGAAGGCGTAGACGCCTGGTTCCTTAGTTGAACTTACCTGGAATAGGCTTTTCCGTCTTTTGCGTGCCTTTGCGATGCTCTATTGATTCCCTGCTTCCATCTGCGCCAAAGCCTCCTGCAATTCTATTGAACTATTCGGAATTTCCGAACAGTTCAAAGAGCAGCGTATTATATCAGACTTGCAGGCGATAAAACAGGAAAGTCCTTTTGCAAAATAAAATACCGATTGACCTAAGTCAATCGGTATTTCGGCATGTGGTTGATTAACTATCATCCCATCCCATTTCTAAACTGCCTATGCGGCAGTGAACAGGTAAATAAAACCGCAGTTAATCGATTTGATCGGATTCATCCGTTCTATTCTTTATTTTACCAAAGTTTCATCTTCTTTTACAGCTACCAGTCTTTATGGGCGTTTCCGGATTTCTGTCATTAGATTGGTTACAGACTCCTCTCATCCACGCAAAAAAACTCCCTGAAATCACCCGGGCGGGTACCGAAAGCGCCTCGGGGGAATCCAGGAAGTTTTTCTATGAAGTTTTCAGCCGGCTGACAGGGAAGCGATCATAGGGAAGGGCGGCCATCCTGCTTTCCATGGATGTGCGCAGGCAGGATGTGGAGGCCGCTCTTCCGGGCTCCTCGCTTCTCTGTCTATAGAGTCATCCTGGCCGCAGCGGTGTCTCACGGGCTGTCGCAAAGGGGGCGGGGAAAGAGTATAATAAGGTAAATAATCTTTTAAAGAAGCGAGGAAATATTATGAAAATTGCCATTGCCGGTACCGGCTATGTGGGACTGTCCAACGCCATTCTTCTTGCCCAGCATCATGAGGTGACTGCGGTGGATGTGATTCCGGAGAAGGTGGATATGGTGAACCGCCGGGAGTCTCCCATTGCGGATGCCTATATTGAGGACTACCTGAAGCATAAAAATCTTTCTCTCACTGCCACTCTGGACGGGGACAGTGCTTACCGGGAGGCGGAGCTCATCATCATTGCGGCGCCTACGAATTATGATGATGTCACCGGCCATTTCGATACGAGGGCGGTGGAGTCCATCCTGTCCCAGATCCAGCGGGTGAAATCGAAGGCGCTGGTAATCATCAAGTCTACCATCCCCATCGGCTATACGCAGAAGATTTCCGAGAGGTACCCCACCCTTTCCATCCTCTTTGCACCGGAATTTCTCCGGGAAGGAAAGGCGCTCTATGACAATCTCTATCCTTCCCGCATTATCGTAGGGATTCCGAAGGGGAAGGAACATCTTCTTTCAGGGGCCCGCCTTTTTGCGTCCCTCATGCAGGAAGGGGCTATAAAGGAAGAGATTCCTGTGCTCATTACGGGGTCTTCGGAAGCGGAGTCCATCAAGCTCTTTTCCAATACGTTTCTGGCCATCCGGGTGGCTTATTTCAATGAAATCGACACCTACGCCGAAGAAAAGGGACTGCGCACCGCCGATATCATCAAGGGCATGGGCTATGATCCCCGCATCGGTGATTTCTACAATAATCCTTCCTTCGGCTACGGCGGCTACTGCCTGCCCAAGGATACGAAGCAGCTTCTGGCCAATTACAGGGATGTGCCGGAAACCATGATCCGCGCGGTGGTGGAGGCCAATGAAACAAGGAAGCAGTACATTGCAGACCATATCGCTTCTCTTTCGCCAAAACGGGTGGGCATTTACCGCCTCACCATGAAGAGCGGCAGTGATAATTTCCGTTCTTCCGCCATTCAGGGTATCATCGAAAGGCTGAAAGAAAAGGGTATAGACCTTATCATTTATGAACCCACCCTGGACAAGGACACCTTTGAAGGCGTGCCCGTCACCCATAACCTGGACGGTTTCCGGGAAAAATCGGACATCATCCTGGCCAACCGGGTGAGCGAAGATCTGCTGCCGGTGAAGGATAAGGTATATACCAGGGATCTGTTCTCCAGAGATTAGTAAAAAGGTTCAAAGGGTTCAGAGGGGGAAGGTGGCGCCTGGCGGCATAAATAGGAATAAAAAAAGGCGCCCCTTCGCGGCAGGCTGTGTAGAAGGGTTCTTTGGATGGACAGGCCTGTCGACTTGAAATTCTTGATTTTGATGGGTCCAGAGGCTGGAGTCAATGTCCTCTGCTTTACGGTGGGACCTATCCCCGCCACCCCCGCGGAGTTCCTTCCTGCAGAAGGGGCCTGACGGCTTGGAAGGTACTGCCGTGATGCGTTCTGGAAGGCACAGAATAAGGCTCTCCCATACAAAAGGAGCTGTGAAAAAAATCATTATTTTTTCACAGCTCCTTTTTTTATTTGCCCTGCCACACGGGGTCGTCTTTGATTTTCTTCTTTCTTTCGAAGGTGGTAGCGTTGTCCATGTTGATGGCGTAGTCCTTAGAGGAGAAGTCGTATTTGGACTGGTAGAAGTTGGTCTTTGCCTGCCAGATGCCGGTGACGGTATCGAAGGCCAGGTCGTTGGTGAAGACCTGCTGCTCATGAGCTTTCAGGGCAGGCATGAGTTCCGGATGGGCGGCCTGGTAGTCCGGCGAGAGGTAGACGAAGAAGGGAATGTGTACCATGTCGTAGTAGAAGGGGGAGGTGGTGTGGTAGTGCTTCATATTTTCGCCGTGGTCGGAGAAGTAAATCATGGATTTCAGGTTCAGGTTTGCCTTGGCGTATTCGAAGATGTCCTTCATCACCTGGTCGTCATAGGCGATGGTAAGGTCGTAGTCATGGTAGGGATCTTCTTTGGAAATGCCCAGTTTATCCCGCAGGTTCACAGGCACCCGGGCAAGGTAGGTGTAGTGGCTGCCGTCGATGTTGATGAAGATGATCCGCTTTTTGGCAGGCGGCAGTTTCTTCAGCACTTCCAGGGTGTAGCCGTCATAGTTCTTTTCCCAGTAGGAGTCGTCGCAGCGTTCTGCAATCATGGTGACGCCGGCGCTGGACATGGAGCTCCGGTTATGGAAAGAAATCCAGTCGGTACGGTAACCGGCGGCTTTGGCCACGTCCACCATGCTCACCACGTCTTCAAAGGACATGTCGCTGTACTGGTTGGCGCTGGTCATGGCGTAGGACAGGGAGAAAAGGGTATTGGGGAAATTGGAGTAGGCCTTGTATCCCAGGGCGAAGTCCTTTGACTTGGCCATTTCCGAAAGCCAAGGGGTGGTATTTTCCGGATAGTCCGGCGTGAAGGCTTTCATGTGGTCCCTATTGGCGCTTTCGCCGATAATGACGATGTGGGTGCCTTCATCAATGCCGTTTTCCGGATTCGGCGGGATGAAGGTCATGGTTTTGACATTCTTGTCCAGGTTGTCGTTCAGCTTCTGGAGGAGCTGGAATTCGCTGCCTGAGGAGTTCAGCGCTTTAATGATGGAGGCAGGAAATACATGGGTAATCTGACGGTAGAAGCCGCCGAAGAAGAGGAGGGAAATCACTGCCAAACCGATGGGGAAGGCTTTCCCGCTGCCCCGGAAGATGTTTCCTTCAAAGGCCCTGGCTTTTCTCATGAGGCTCCGGGAGAGGGTGACGGCGCAGGCAATGACAATGGCAAGAGCTGCCGCTGCCATGACTGCATGGGCCGGGGAGCCCATGGTGCGCAGGAAGTCCTTGATTTCCTTCAAATGGGTGGAGCGTACGGCCATCATGGCAAACATATCCATTTCGCCGCCGAAGAGGACGTAGTAGCCGATGTAGATGAAAGGAATTATCACCATGAAGAAGGTGTACACCCCGGCAATGACTGTCCACAGGGAGGAGAACCGTTTCCTGCGGGCCGTGAGAGCGGTATACACATAGGGCAGCGCCATGAGGAGGCCGCCCAGCACGTAGTAGTCGCCCAGGTGTTTTTTCTCCGGCAGGGAAGCAAAGCCGTAGGCCCAGGTGAAGGTGCCCATCCAGAGAAGGGGCAGAATCACCGCCCAGGGAAGGAGGGCCTTCAGATATTTCCTGTTCATCACGGTAAAGAGACCGAAGGATACGATCAGGAAGACCAGAAGCGCCGCTCCCAGCCGGGGCTGTACGTAGCTGTGGATGTCGGGGAAGTCCCCGCCCAAATGGAGCAGCGCCATAATCACCAGAGACGTGGATACCACCCAGGAAAGGGCGGATAGAATCACTTGTTTCACCATGCACCTCGCGTAAGAAATCTATAAAAAAGATATGAAATATTTATAAATTATACCACAAATTGACCGGCAGTTCACATGATTTGGTGAGTCCTTTTGTACCAAGCCGGCAGGAAATGATTCGCAAAAGGGCTGCCAGGAAATGATTTCCATTTCCTGGCAGCCCTTTTTTTCACGGGATATGACAGAATTTTATTTTTCCAGGTTCAGGTCCATGGACGGAGCCGGTGCAGCCGGTTTTTCTTCCGGCACCCCATGTTCCAGGATCTGCATGAACTGTTCTCCTGTAATGGTTTCTTTCTCATAGAGGTACTTGGCCAGGGCATCCAGCTTGGGCCGGTTTTCTTCCAGCAGTTTCACTGCCTTGGCGTGCTGGGTCTTGATGAGGTCCGACACTGCCCGGTCAATGCGGGCCGCCGTTTCCGGAGAGCAGGCCAGGGTGGTATCGCCGCCCAGGTACTGGTTGGTCACTGTTTCCATAGCCACCATGCCGAATTCGTCACTCATGCCGAAGCGGGTAATCATGGCCCGGGCCAGCTTGGTGGCTTTTTCAATATCATTGGAAGCACCGGAGGAGGAGGTGTGGAATACCACTTCTTCTGCTGCCCTGCCGCCGGTCAAGGTGGCAATCTGGTCCAGCAGTTCTTCCTTGGTCATGATGTAATGGTTTCCTTTGTCCACCTGCATGGTGTAGCCCAGGGCGCCGCTGGTACGGGGGATAATGGTAATCTTCTGTACCGGAGCGGAATGGGACTGGAGGGCAGCCACCAGGGCATGGCCGATTTCATGGTAGGAAACCACGCATTTTTCTTTATCCGACAGGATGGCATGTTTCTTCTCATAGCCTGCAATAACCACTTCGATGGAGGCTTCCATGTCTTCTTCCGTAGCATAGCTGCGGTGATTGCGGACGGCCCGAAGGGCTGCTTCGTTCACGATATTGGCCAGTTCGGCGCCGGAAGCACCGGAAGCCATACGGGCCACTTTGTTGTAGTCGATATTGGGGGCATGCTTGATTTTGCTGGCATGCACCTTGAGGATGGCTTCACGGCCCTGAAGGTCCGGCAAACCTACCGGTACCTGCCGGTCGAAACGGCCCGGTCTGGTGAGGGCGGGATCCAGGGATTCGGGACGGTTGGTGGCTGCCAGAATGATGACGCCTGTATTGTCTTCGAATCCGTCCATTTCCGTAAGCAGCTGGTTCAAGGTCTGTTCTCTTTCATCGTTTCCGCCGATGGCGGCGCCGCCGCGTTTCTTGCCGATGGCATCGATTTCATCGATGAACACGATGCAGGGTGCCTTTTCCTTGGCCTGCTTGAAGAGGTCTCTCACCTTGGCAGCGCCCATGCCTACGAACATTTCTACAAATTCAGAGCCTGAAATGGAAAAGAAGGGAACTTCCGATTCGCCGGCCACTGCTTTGGCCAGCATGGTTTTGCCGGTGCCTGGCGGTCCCACCAGCAGGATGCCCTTCGGCATTTTGGCACCGATTTCCTTATACCGGCTGGGGTTGTGAAGGTAGGACACCACTTCCTTCAGGCTGTCCTTGGCTTCATCTTCCCCTGCCACATCGGAGAATTTGATGCCGTCCGTAGGCTTCACGAAGATCTTGGCATTCGATTTTCCCAGGCCGAACTGCATGGCTCCGGGGCCGCCCATGTTCTTCATGATTTTTTTGTTCATATAATGGCCGATGCCGAAGAAAATGAGGATCGGCAGAATCCAGGTGAGGGCCAGGTCAAGGAGCGGATTCATGGGGGTTGTGATTTTGCCGGTGAAATCGGCTCCCGATTGATGGAGCCTGTCCACCAGCTGGGGATCATTCATAGGCGCTGTTTTATAGGCCTGCTTATCCCCTTTCTTGGTGAAAAGAATCTGGTCCTGCTCTACCTGCACCTTATCGATTTCCTTGTTCTCCGTCATGGTGATGAAGCTGGAATAATCCACGCTCTTCACTTCATTGCTCTTGAACATGGGCATGATGAGGGAGTTAAAGAAGATGATCACCAGGAATATGATGACGTAGTAGGCCAGTATAGGCCGCTTGGACGGTTTGACTTCTTTCAATGTTCTTCCTCTCTTTCTGACTGATTTTCAATTCCCTTCAGGAAAAAGGCTTCCCAGTAGTCCGGCAGGCTGGCAGATGCCACCCGGCCATGACACTCTCCTTCAAAGAGAGACCACATGGCTCCTGCAAAAAGCTCCGTCATCACGGAGGCGGGAATATCTACCCGAAAGGTGCCGGATTTCTGTCCCCGGAGGAAGAAATCGGTCATCTGCCGAGTATAGGTATCCTGGCACCAGCTGTCGATACTGCCGGTGGCATAGCCGTAGCAGAGGAGCATAAGAAACTCCTTGTTATCGCAGCAGCAGCGAATGATTTTCCGAAGATAGCTTTTCGCATCGCCCTTTTCCTCATTCACCAGTTCCATGAGGAAGGACACTTTTTCCCGTGCCTTTTCGCTGAGCAGACGGGACAAGTTTTCCCGAGAGCCGTAAACCCGGTAGAAGGTGGCTTTGCTGATACCTGCCGCTGCCGCCAGCTCGCCGGCGGTCCTGCGGGGATTCGTGCAGAAGGCAAGGGCCAGTTTTTTCAATTCTTCTTCCCTGCTTTCCAGATGCATGGCACACTCCTTTCCTGCTAAAAACTTTGCTATATCTTTTGAGACTTTATTGTCTCTTATGATATGAATATACCATTTTTATGGAACCCGGTCAATAGAAAAGGGGCTGTGAAGAAATGATGACCATTTTTTCACAGCCTCTTTTTATTGCCCTATCATGTAGGGCTTGAAAAGGTTTTTAATGTCGATTTCCATATATTTCACAGACTGCTCCGACAGATTCCAGGAACCATTCATCATGCACCAGATAGTTAAAGCGCCGAAGACATGGCTCATCAGCAGTTTAGCCAGCGTATCCAGGGGGGCATCTTCCGTCAGTTCCCCCGGGCCCCGGCCCTGGCGCACGGCGCAGATTTTCACAATGGCATTGTAGATATCGTAGAGGCAGGCCTTGGCTTCCGAATCCTCTTCCTCCGATTCCATGGCTTCCCGAATCCACTGGCGCACCAGCCGCACCCCCGCCCAGTCCGCATCACGGCACAGGGCTGTCACATAGTGAAAGCACCGTTCATCCGCCGTCCCATCAAAATGGACGGACTCTTCCAGAATCGTCTGGCTGGACTGGAACGAAAGCTCCGCCACCACATCTTCCTTGCATTTGAAATAATGATAGAAAGTTCCTTTGGCTACGCCGCTGTCCCTTGTAATATCTTTCACGGAAACCCTGTCAAATCCTCTTTCCCCAATCAGCTTTCTTGCTGATGCCAGGAGTTTGGCCTTCGTTCTTTCCGCTTTTTTCGTTAATGCCATGCGAACCTCCCATGCCTGCTGGCTCATTCCTATTTTTAACCGCCAGTCACTTTTTCATTTCTATAGTATACAAGAAATAGACAATGTTCGCAATATGAAATTGCGGCTCACGCCGCAGGATCAAAAAAGGGAGCATGGCTTTGCCGCAGGTTATGGCTGCCTGCGGCGGGCTGTACAGAAGGGCTTCGGAAGGAAATGTCCAGAATGCGAAGGGTGCAGCAGAAAAGGTTCACGTCCCCTCCGCAGGCGGAGGTTCTTAAGATTCTAAGGCTGACGGCCCTTTGGGCTGGGAGCTGCGGTGGCGGCTGGCGCCGCAATTTTACAGCTCCCTTTCGGTAATCTCCGCCACATAGAGTATCATGGGAGCTTGCAGCCTCGTACACCCCCTCGCCACTCCGCGGCCCTCTCCCCCTAAAGGGGGCGCAAGACGTTTACGTGTTTATCCTTCTTATGATAAATGAGCATAATGTCCAGCATACATAGTGTTTCCGCAGGCGGAGAGCGGAGAGCAGGTTTCACCAGCCCCTATTCTCCCAATACCGGTTTTTTCTCTGCAATGCCCACTTTCCGGGGATAGGTTTTCGGGCAGGGCGCTGTTTTTCGGATGTAAAGGATGGTGCGGCGGTGTCCTCCCGGCAGGGTGAGCTCTTTCTTTTCTTCCAGTGTGCCGTGAAGCTCCCGAAGGATCCGGCCTGCCGTCTTCATTTCCTCATCGGCGCCGGGGCCTTTCATGGCGGCAAAGACACCGCCTACGGCTACGAAGGGAAGGGACCATTCCGCTATGATGGGCATGGCCTTCACCGCTCTGGCGGTGACCACATCGAAGGCTTCTCTGGTCTTTCTTCTCCGTCCTCCCTCTTCTGCCCGGATATGGAGGCATTTCACGTTTTTGATTCCCAGATCGGCGCAGGCGTCTTCAATGAAGGTCAGTTTTTTCTGGATGGAATCCACCAGAAGGAACTGCATATCAGGCCGCAGGATGGCCAGGGGCACGCCGGGGAATCCGGCGCCGGTGCCAAGGTCAAGGACCCGTCCCTTTGCAGGAAAATATTTAGGATCGTATACGGTAAGGGAATCATAGACATTTTTGATGAGGCTTTCGTCCACATCCTTAATGCCTGTGAGATTCACTTTTTTGCTCATGGCAATGACCATGGCATTGTACTCAGTCAGCTTTCTTGCGGCCTCCTCATTGGCCGGAAGGCCCAGGGCCTCCATCATTTCGCAGGCTGTCATCTTTTTTCTTTTCTCCTTCCAAAAAGAAATATGTGATGAAATGGTCCTTCTTCTCTTCATTTCCCTGTGAGAAGAAAGGATGGATATATATATAAAGGGTTCTTAAGATGGACCGGCCTATCGGCTGGAGGGTTCTCAAGTTTGACAGCCGCCTCTGGCGGCTGAGGGTGGTGGTGGCGGCTGCGCCGCAAATTAAAGAGGGGCGCGGCTGCGCCGCAGGTTGTGGCCGCCTATCGGCGGCAGGTTGTGCAAAAGGGTTGTGTAAAAGGTTCCCAGGTTTGACAGGCCTTTCGGCCTGAGGGTGCTCAGGTTTGACAGCGCCTCTGGCGCTGAGGGTTGTGGTATCGCTCCTTCGGAGCGATGAGCATATATGCCGCCTTTGGCGGCATTAAAATGGCGCCTTTGGCGCCCACCTCGCCAGCGGTACGGTCAGCCGACTAAAAGGAAGGCCCTTTTATGGGCAGGCTAAGGGCCAACTTTGGCTGACTTGGAGGTCCTATGCAGGACCTCCACAATACTATATAACTCCCTGGGCCGGAGGCCCTCAAACAGTCCGGAAGGCGAAGCCGATTCCGGACAGAACCCTTGGGCCAGCGCGTTAGCGCATGTCCCATCAACCCTCACCCGCGCCAGCGGGTGTCAACCTTCGGGAATACGGTTTCTCACCGTCAGTGGCACCGTCTCTTATTTCCCTGCTTTCATTCTCTTCACGTATACCATGAGTACCGACATGTCCGCCGGAGATACGCCGGAGATGCGGGAGGCCTGTCCCAGGGAGAGGGGACGGATTTTATCCAGTTTCTGCCTGGCTTCGATGGAAATACCGTCCAGATGGAGGTAGTCCATGTCTTTGGGCATTTTCTCGTTTTCCATGCGGGCCGCTTTCTTCACGGCTGCTTCCTGACGGGCAATGTAGCCTTCATATTTCACAGTGATTTCCATTTCCTCCACCGCTTCGGGATCGAAGGAAGGGCAGCCCAGGACGTCCACCATTTTCTGGTAGGTCATTTCCGGACGCTTCAGAATCTTATCGGCTCCCATGCCGGTGGTGAGGGGCGCAGAGCCTATGCTTTCCAGGGCGGCGTTCACCTCTGCCTTGGGGGTGAAGCGCTTGGTGCGGATGTAGTGCATGGCTTCTTCAAATTTCCTCTTCCTGTCCAGGAACCGGCGGTACCGTTCTTCTGTAACCAGACCGATATCATAGCCTTTCTGGGTGAGGCGCAGGTCCGCATTGTCCTGGCGGAGGATGAGCCGGTATTCGCTGCGGCTGGTCATCATGCGGTAGGGTTCGTTGGTGCCCTTGGTCACCAGGTCGTCGATTAAGGCGCCGGTATAGGCTTCGTGGCGGCCCAGGATGAAGGGTTCCTTCCCTTTGATTTTAAGGGCCGCATTGATGCCGGCCATGAGGCCCTGGGCAGCGGCTTCTTCGTAGCCCGAGGTGCCGTTTGACTGGCCCGCGGAGTAGAGGCCCGGCAGTTTCTTCACTTCCAGGGTAGGATAGAGCTGCAGGGGATCCAGCAGGTCGTATTCAATGGCATAGGCCGGGCGCATGACCTTCACATCTTCCAGTCCCGGAATGGTGCGGAGGAAGGCGTACTGCACGTCAATGGGCATGGATGTGGACATGCCCTGGACATACATTTCATTGGTATCAAGGCCTTCCGGTTCGATGAAGAGCTGATGCCGTTTCTTGTCGGGGAAGCGGACCACCTTGTCTTCGATGGAAGGGCAGTAGCGGGCACCGACGCCGTGGATGAGGCCGGCATACTTGGGGGCTCTCATGAGGTTTTCCCGGATAATGGCATGGGTGGTCTCATTGGTGTAGGTGAGCCAGCAGTTCCGCTGGTTCCGGTCTGCCCGTTCGTCCATGAAGGAGAAGGCATGATTCTTAGGATCTCCCTGTTCCAGCTGCATGTGGTCCAGATGGAGGCTCCGGATGTCCACGCGGCTGGGGGTGCCTGTTTTGAAACGGAGAATGTCCAGGCCGTGTTTCTTCAGATTTTCTGAAAGGCCTACGGAGGGGCGCATGCCGTTGGGGCCGCCGGAATACATGGTGTCGCCAATAATGATTTCACTGTCCAGGTAGGTGCCGGTACAGAGAATGACTGCTTTGGCCCGGTATTCTTCGTGAAGTTCCGTGGTAATGCCTACGCATTTCCCCTCTTCCACAATGATATCCATGACCTGCACCTGCTTCAGGTCCAGGTTGTCCGTGTTTTCCACCACCTGCTTCATGTAGCGGTGGTAAGCATTCTTGTCGGACTGGGCGCGGAGAGCATAGACCGCCGGTCCCTTTCCCAGATTCAGCATGCGCATCTGGATGGCGGTCTTATCTGCGGCAATGCCCATTTCGCCGCCCAGGGCATCGATTTCCTTCACCAGATGGCTCTTGCCCGGTCCCCCGATGGCCGGATTGCAGGGCATCATGGCCACGTTTTCCAGGGAAATGGTGGTCAGGAGGGTCTTGCAGCCAAGGCGGGCAGCGGCCAGGGCCGCCTCGCAGCCTGCATGGCCGGCTCCTACCACGATAACATCATACGTATCAATAAGATACATGGTTTCCTTCTTTCTTCAATGAAAGAAGCAGCAGAGCGCTGCTTCTCTTCCTATAATAAGCCGATACTTTATTATATAAAATCTAGAGATAGTTTAAAAGGGGAAAATACTATGGGGCCGCGGGGCGGCCCGGGTTCAGAAGGTTCAGAGGGTTCAGAGGGTTCAGAGGAGGTGGTATCGCCCTGTCGGGCGATGCCTTTGCTTCGCAAAGGCCTATCCTCACCGCTCCGCGGATCTCCTTCCAAAGGAAGGAGGCTGCATTACGTGCTTACCTTCCCTCCGTCACAGTCATTCTGAGCGTAAGCGAAGAATCTTTGTACATGCCGATAGTGTCTCATCTACCGATAAATACAAGTCGGCGGGAATTGGCCGCCTATCACGGTCACCCCTATTCAGGGGGCAGAATAGGCCTCTCTGCGCTTTCCTGCGGCGAACAGCCGACAGCCGATAGCCAATAGCGGACAGCAGACAACTTTCCCACTGTCCCACTAGCTCACCAGCTCACTAGTACACTAGCTCACTAGTACACTACCCCCCAGCTCACCAGTACACTATCCCGCTATTTCCCCACGCAGAACCGTTCGAAAATCTTGTTAATCAGTTCGTTATCCACCGTTTCTCCCGTGATTTCACCCATGCGGTTCCAGGCTTCCACCAGGTCCACGGTAATGCAGTCGGCCGGCATGCCGTCTTTGAGTGACTGCTGGGCGCGGCGGACAGCTTCCAGCGCTTTTTTCACCAAGTCCACATGGCGGAGGTTGGTGAGGAAGAGCCGTCTTCCGGCGTCTCTGTCCTGGGTTTCGGTGAGGCGGCGGAGGGCTTCTTCCAGTTCTTCCATGCCGCTTCCGTAGCGGGCGGAGAGAGACACTACCGGTGCATCTCCTGCCAGGGCTTTGATTTCTTCTTCATCCACTTCCTGGGGCAGGTCGTATTTATTAAGGATGACCATGGATTTTCTTCCTTTCAGGGAAGAAAGGAGCTCCCTGTCTTCTTTTTCCAGGGAATGGGAGCCGTCGATGACGGCCAGTACCAGATCTGCCTGTTCCATGGATTTTTTGGCTCTTTCAATGCCGATTTTTTCTACTTTATTATCGGTTTCCCGAAGGCCGGCGGTATCCATGAGCACCAGGGGGACGCCGCCGATTTTGATGGATTCTTCGATGGTGTCTCTGGTGGTGCCGGGGATGTCGGTGACAATGGCCCGGTCTTCCTGGAGAAGGGCATTGAGGAGGCTGGATTTGCCTGCGTTGGGGCGGCCCACAATGGCGGTGCGGAGGCCGTCTTTGATGATTCTTCCTTCTTCCGACCGTTTCAGCAGGGAGGAAAGGCTCTTTTCGATACCATCCAGTCCTTCCCCAATCTGCTCATTGGTCAAATCTTCCAGGTCTTCTTCGGGATAGTCGATGGTTACTTCCAGCTTGGTAATGAGGTCTGTCAGCTCGTCCCGGCTCATTTTCACAAAGCGGGACAGGGCGCCGGAAAGGTGGCTTTCCGCCTGGGACAGGGCGGCGGAGCCCCGGGCTTCGATAATGTCCATCACCGCTTCTGCCTGGGAGAGGTCCAGCCGGCCGTTAAGAAAGGCTCTTTTGGTAAATTCGCCGCGGCTGGCAGGGAGGGCGCCGTTTTCCAAAGCCAGCTCCAAGGTCTCCCGGAGAGCTTCGGTGGAGCCGTGAATCTGGATTTCCACCACGTCTTCGCCGGTGTAGGAATGGGGTGCCTTCATGTACACCGCCAGCCCTTCATCTACCCTCTGGCCCTTCCTAACGACATGGCCGAAGTAGAGCCGGTAAGGCTCGGCCTCATGAAAGGATGCGATTTTTTTCGTATGAAACAGGGCATCCGCCACATCGGCAGCCTGACTGCCGCTGATGCGGACAATGCCTATGCCCCCTTCGCCGGGGGCGGTGGCTATGGCTGCAATGGTTGTTTCTTCGTACATATAAAACTCCTTAAGGAAAATAGATTGAAATTTATATATTTATTGTAACAGAGTGGGGCAACATTTTCACGAAGGAAATGGAATCACCCCAAAAGGGCTGTAAGAAGTGATGGACACCGATCCCCCTCCGCCCCACTGTCATTTCGACAAAAGCATAGCAGCAAAATCTCACGCCTCAAATGGCAGAAATGCTGCCTTGCCCTGTCGTCATTTCGACCGAAGCGAAGTGGAGAAATCTCACTCTCCCATGGTATGCAGCATAGCGACCGGAGATCTCTCGACTCAGCGTTTCAATAGCCCCGAGGTCTTTATCCCCATACCGCCATGTCCCTCCGCTCGAGATGACGGTGGCGGCAGGCAGCATACGATCATTTCAAAGAGGCAAATGACAGAAGCACCGCCTTGCCCTGTCGTCATTTCGACCGAAGCGAAGCGGAGTGGAGAAATCTCACTCTCCCATGGTATGCAGCATAGCGACCGGAGATCTCTCGACTCAGCGTTTCAATAGCCCCGAGGTCTTTATCCCCATACCGCCATGTCCCTCCGCTCGAGATGACGGTGGCGGCAGGCAGCATACGGTCATTTCAAAGGGGCAAATGACAGAAACACCGCCTTGCCCTGTCGTCATTTCGACCGAAGCGAAGTGGAGAAATCTCACACCTCAAATGGCAGAAACGCTGCCTCCCACTCGTCATTTCGACGAAAGCAGAGCAGCAAAATCTCACTTCCCCATGGTACACGCGCATGGCGGCAGGCGGCCCGTCATCACAGGGCCATAATAAAAGGGCTGTGAGAAATGATGTACATTTCCCACAGCCCCTTCTGTCAGTTAGCGGATATTCTTATTTCAGTACCTGACGCAGCATCCAGATTTCCTTGTAGAAGCTTTCGATGTAGTCGTCCATGAGAGCGCTGGTGAGGTAGTCGCCGCTTTCGTCAGCTGCCTTCTTCACAGCCAGCACGTCGTCACGAAGGAGTTCGAAGTCCTTCAGGGTGGAAGCGAAGGCTTCTTCCGAGGTGACTTCTTTGTTTTCCGCTTCTTCCACGGAAGTGAGGGCCAGGAATCCTTTCATGGTGGATTCCGGTTTCAGGGACAGCTTCAGCATATCCTCTGCCACGCCGTCTACCATGCCGGCGATCATGTCATAGTAGCTTTCCAGCTTCGAATGATCGTCGAAGAAATGGTAGCCCTTCAGGTACCAGTGATAGCTCTGCAGTTTGTGGTATTCCACCACCAGGTCAGCCAGTAATTTGTTCAGTAATTTTTCCATGATAGTTCCTCCTTATAATAAGATGAATTTTGAATACTTTTCTTTGGAAATCATATCTATTTACCTCGATTTCTAATATAATTATATCGTCAGAAATGAAATAAAAATAGCAAAATTATCTTTATTTTTATAAGGATTTTACAAATCGAGGTGTATTATGAAATCTTACTCCCTCATTCCCGGCACCCCTTCTGTCATAGGCGCTGAAACGAAGACCCTCTACGCCGAGCGGGAAGAAAAGGGCCGGAAAGGCACCCTCCTCACCCACTGGCATGAGGAAGCAGAGTGTCTCACCCTTCTTTCAGGGGCCCTGGAATTTCAAATCAATGAGGCCGTCATCACCCTTCATGCCGGAGACACGCTCCTTCTCTTCCCCAATGTAATCCACCGGAACGGCAGGGAAGCGGAAGGGACCACCCTGATCCGGGTGCTGGTGAACCAGGAGGTGATGACGGCGGACCAGGAAATCCGAAGCCGTCTCATTCATCCCTTTTTAGACAGCCGCCGGTCCGATTTTCTGTACATTCCTGCCTCTCAAAAAGGGGCCGGGGAGATTTCTTCCCTCATGGAGGACATTGAAAAGGCAGGCCAGCACAGGGATCCGCTGGGCCGCCTGCAGATCATTGCCTTCCTCCACCTTCTCCTGTATCGTCTCTGCACCCTGTTCCCAGTAGAGGAAAAGGCCATCCCCCTTCCCTCTCCTTCCGACCGATCCGTGCTGAAGGACATGGCCGATTTTATCCGCCGCCATTACGGAGAAAAAATCACCCTGGATGAAATCGCCGCCGCCGGAAAAGTATCCCGCAGTAAATGTTCCTCCATATTCAAGACTTACATGGGTTCCTCACCCATGGATTACGTCAATGAGTACCGCCTTTCCGTGAGCCGCACCCTTCTGGAATACCAGGACACGCCCATTGCGGACATTGCTTATGCCTGCGGCTTTTCCAGCCAGAGCTACTTTGCCAAACTGTTCAGCCGCACCTTCCACATGACGCCCAGGGACTTCCGCGCCGCCTGCCGAAAGGCGGGATGAGGCAGTTCCTGCTATCAAAAAGGGGCGCGGCTCCGCCGCAGGTTGTGTAGAAGGGTTGTAGAAAAAGGTTGTGAAAAAGGTTCTTAAGATTGACCGGCCCCTATGGGCCGGAGGGTTCTTAAGTTTGACGGGGCCTTTGGCCCCGAGGGTTGTGGTGGCGGCTTCGCCGCAGATTATAAAAAAGCCGGCCCGCACCCTCCCGTCATTTCGACCGTAGCCGGTCAGCCGCCAATAGGAAAGCCTCTTATTGTGCAGGCTAGAGGCCAACTTCGGCTGACTTGGAGACTCTATGCAGAGTCTCCACAGAGTGGAGAAATCTCCCCCTCTCATGGTACGGGCAGCATTACGGCAGGAGATCTCTCGACTCAGAGTATCATGGGAGCGGTTCCTGTCTGTCTCCCATAACGGCATGCAGCCCCGCTCGAGATGACGATGGCAGCAGGCGACCCTCTCGTCATTTCGACCGAAGCGGAGCGGAGTGGAGAAATCCCCCCCTCTCATGGTACGGGCGGCATTACGGCAGGAGATCTTCAGGCTCAGAGTATCATCGGAGCGGTTTGCATCTACCCCTTACGGTGGCAGGGGTGGCTGCGGTTTCCCGTTTTTACCACATAAAAAGGCTGTGAAGAAATGATGATCATTTCTTCACAGCCCTTTTATTTATTTTTATTCTTTTTTCAGCCCGCCATGAAGTTTCATCTTCCTGGCGCGGCAGGCAGGACATTCCCCGTCCCCGCCGCAGCAGCTGCCGCCGCCCAGGGTGACCCGGTAAATATGACGGCAGGCCAGAACGAAGCCGATGGCAATGACAGCCAGTACTGCGTAAGTGCCAATACTCATGGATATCCTTCCTTTCCTCGGGAATACAGGTTCCCGCTGAATTTTTAATTTTTGACCATCTCACGCCTTGGCGCCGGCACCTTCTACCCCTTCATCTTTGACCTTTGGTGCCGGGCGAAGGATGAAGTAGAGGCCCACAAGGCAGAGGGCGATGGCCAGAATCTGGGCAAAGCCGAAGGCAAATCCGTAGAAGAGCCAGCCGCCCAGGTTGTAGGCAATGAAGGCCAGGGAGTAGCCCAGGATGACTTGGAAGCCGATGGCCAGAGCTGCCCATTTCCTGTCTCCCATTTCCCTGGCAATGGTGGCCATGGCCACGATGCAGGGCGGGTCGAAGAGGTTCAGAATCATGTAGGAGAAGGCGGCAATGGGTGTAAACATACCGGAAATGCCGGCCATCACAGCTTCATCTTCTGCATCCTTGGCTACACCGTTCAGCACAGCCAAGGTACCGATGGCATCTTCCTTTGCCATTTCTGCAGAAATGACGGCCACAGCGCCTTTCCAGTCGCCCAGGCCCAGGGGAGCGAAGATCCAGGAAATCAGATGGCCGAAGCCTGCCAGCATAGAATCTTCAATGTCATCCACCATATCCATGGTGATGTTGAAAGAGGAGAAGAACCAGATGATCACGCATACAGCGAAAATGATGGTGCCTGCTTTAATGATGAAGCCCCGGGCTCTTTCCCACATATGGATGAGCACGCCCTTCATGGACGGAATGTGGTAAGCCGGCAGTTCCATGACGAAGGGAGCCGGATCGCCGGCAAAGATGGATGTTTTCTTCAATGCAATGCCTGCCAGCACGATGACGGCAATGCCCAGGAAGTACATGGACGGCGCCATGAGCACGGAGTCCGGGAAGAAAGTGGAGGTAATCATGGCAATGATGACGGCCTTGGCGGAGCAGGGGATGAAGGTGCAGAGCATGATGGTCATGCGGCGGTCCCGCTGGTCCTCAATGGTCCTTGTAGCCATGACTGCCGGCACGCCGCAGCCGCTGCCCACCAGGATAGGAATGAAGGATTTACCGGAAAGTCCGAATTTCCTGAAAATCCTGTCCATAATGAAGGCTACCCGGGCCATGTAACCGGAATCTTCCAAAAGGGAGAGAAAGAAGAAAATGCTTAAAATCTGGGGCACGAAACCAAGCACCGTGCCTACGCCGCCGATGATGCCATCTACCAGAAGGCTTTCCAGCCAGTCCGGCGCTTCAATGGCTTCCAGCAGGTCCGATGCGGCGTCGGTAACGATACCGCCGAAGAAATCATCATTCACCCAGTCTGTCACCGGTCCGCCGATGAGGGAGCAGGAAATGAAATAAACTGCCGTCATAATGAGGAAGAAAATCGGCAGGGCCAGGATACGGTTTGTCACCACCCGGTCGATCTTATCGGAAACGGTCATGGTGTGGGCCGCGGTCTTTCTCTTCAGTACGCCGTCAATAATTTTGGCAATATAAGCATACCGCTGGTTGATGATAATGGATTCGGAATCGTCATCCAGTTCATCTTCGCAGTCCTTGATATGGCCTTCCAGATGGCTCATGGTTTTGGGATCCAGCTGCAGGGCGCCGGTGACATCTTCGTCCCGTTCGAATACTTTGATGGCATACCAGCGCAAGAATCGGTCCTCCACCTTCGGCGCAATGGTTTCTTCGATATGGGCGATGGCATGCTCCACGCTGCCGGTGAATACGGAAGGCAGGTGAACTGTTCTTTTGGCTTTCGCCTCGGCCATTGCCTTTTCTGCCGCTTCCATGCAGCCCTTTCCCTGGAGGGCGGAAATTTCTACCACTTCACAGCCCAGTTCTTCCGCCATCTTTTTCACGTCAATGGTGTCCCCGTTCTTTTTTACCAGGTCCATCATGTTCACTGCCATCACCACAGGCAGTCCGATTTCAATGAGCTGGGTGGAAAGATAGAGGTTTCTTTCCAGGTTCGTGCCATCGATGATGTTCAGAATGGCATCAGGCTGTTCATTGACCAGGTAGTTTCTGGCCACCTTTTCTTCCATGGTGTAGGGAGAAAGGGAATAAATACCGGGCAGGTCCTGGATGATCACATCTTTGTGTCCCTTCAGGATACCGTCCTTCTTTTCTACTGTAACGCCGGGCCAGTTTCCCACATACTGGGAACTGCCGGTGAGTTCATTAAATAAGGTCGTTTTACCGCAGTTCGGGTTGCCCGCCAGGGCAATTCTGATAGCCATACCAGCTTCTCCTCTCATTTTTTGATTATGGTTCTACTTCTACAGCTTCCGCTTCATTTTTACGAATGGAAAGTTCATAGCCTCTGACCGTAAGCTCCACCGGATCTCCCAGCGGCGCCACCTTGCGTACATACACTTCCGTACCCTTGGTGATGCCCATATCCATAATGCGGCGGCGGAGAGGTCCTTCGCCGTGAATCCGCTTCACCAGGGCTTTGGCGCCTACCGGTACATCTCTTAATGTTTTCATCTGTTATCCCTCTTTCAGTAAAATATCTTCTGTGCCATGGATCGATCCAGAGCCACCCGGCTGCCTTTCACCTGGACAATCAGGTTTCCCGCCATATGACTCACAATCAGAACCGGTGAATCTACTACGAACCCCAGTTCCGCCAGATGCTGACGCACATCATCCCGCCCACCTATGCGGCGGATGGTGACGGTTTCCCCTTCTTTGGCAAAAACGAGAGGCATCATACCCTTCACCCCATTTCTTTCAGGAAAGCAGGCGCCTTGACAGAGTCTCACCGCTTTCCACTATTTGATAATCCTTTTCGTTATCGCAGACATATAATAAGCCGCCCATAACCTATTAGTCAATATGCCAAAATATTTTTACATGGTATACCGTATTTATATTTTTTAAGTTACTTTTGATAATTAGGACATTATTAATTGTAGAATTTGCTAAAATTTAAATACTCTATATTTAATTTAATAAATTCGATATACTGAATGTATAGTTAAGATATGCCAGCAAAATTTCCTCCCAGCCTGCCACGTAATCTTGGAATTTCTCCAATAAAAAAAGCGCCCCTTGGGGGAGCGCGCTTTTCTTTTCTTATTTCCTTATGATTTTCTTGGCGAAGATTTCCGCATCCAGAAGGTCCTTCCGGTCCGGATGGCCTCTATGGAAGAAGAGGAACTGTCCGTGACAGTGGAAGGTCCTGGTATCCATGGGAATTCCCTTCCTTTCCAGGAGCTTTCTCACCTCTTCATCGCTCTTTCCGCCGCCCATCATGGCAGTGCTGAAGAAAACAGCCTTGCCCACCTTGTCCGGCGAAAGGCTTTCGATGAAATCCTTCACATGGCTGTCAATATGGCCTTTATAAATGCCGCTGCCGATGAAAAGGAGGTCCACCCTCCTGTCCAGGGGCTTATCTGTGGTTTCCGCCCTTTCTCCTGCTTCCCGGGCAATGGCTCTGGCCGCCTTTTCCGTGGAACCGCCGCGGCTGTAATAACGAACTGCAATCCTCATAGTATCCCTTCTTACTTTTTGATTCTTTTATAGGTGCAGAAATCATGGGGAATGTCCCCCGATGCTGCTTCTTTTTCCACAAGCTCCCAATCTTTCCCGTCAAAGTCGGGGAAGAAGGCATCGCCCTCATAGGATTTCCGGATTTCCGTAATATAGAGGGTATCGGCATAAGGAAGCATTTCCCTGTATATATGCTCGCCGCCGATGACGAAATTTTCATTCTCCGGCAGGGCGGAGAGGAGCTCCTCCACGCTGTGGAAAAGGCGCACCCCTTCCGGCGCTTCATAGTCCCTGCTGCCCGTGAGCACATAGTGCACCCGTCCCGGCAGCACTTTGGGCAGGCTTTCAAAGGTTTTCCGGCCCATGATGATACCATGACCCATGGTGAGGGATTTGAACCGCTTCAAATCATCGGACAGATGCCAGATCAGGCGGTTGTCCTTCCCGATGACTCCGTTTTCCGCCCGGGCCACAATGATGGAAAGGCTCATACCGATACCTCCATGGCGATTTTGTCGTGATGTTTATAATTTTCCAGCACAATGTCCTGGGACTGGAAATCATAGAAATCGTGAATTTCCGGATTCAGCACCAGCTTCGGCGCTTCATAGGCCTCAGGCAGGCGCTTCAGCTGCATCTGCAGCGCCTCCACATGGTTTTCATAAATATGGGCGTTATTGATGACATGGGTGAAAAGGCCGGGCTTAAGGCCGCTCACCTGGGCAATCATACAGATCAGGGCTGCATACTGGGCCATGTTGAAAGGTACTCCCAGGCCCATATCGCCGCTCCGCTGCACCAGCATGCAGTTCAGCTTCCCTTCATCGGACACATCCCACATGGTGAGGAAGGCGCAGGGATAGAGAGCCATGTCCGGCAGGTCACCGGCGTTCCAGAGATCCACCACCATGCGGCGGCTCTGGGGGTCCTCCTTCAGTGTCTTCAGCAGGGTGTCCACCTGGTGATACTTGGCCAGCTGGTAGCCGTAGGCCTTGCCGATGGTGCCGTCTTCCCTCATCCATTCGTCCCAGATATGGCAGTTCCATTTCTGGAGAAGCCGCACATCGTTGGACTGCTTCTGCCATATCCAGAGGATTTCCTTCACCGCCGTCTTAAAAGCCACGAATTTGGTGGTAAGGATAGGAAATTCCTTTTCCAGGTCAAACTGCATGATCTGGTGGGGCAGCTTGTAGGCCGGCATACCGGTGCGGTTCTGCCCCAGCTTTCCCTTTTCCAGGATATTCTTTATAATTCCCAGGTATTCTTTATCTGCAAGGCTCATAGGTCCTCCTTTGTGATGGTTTCGTTTGAGAAAAAATGCAGTGCGTCAAAAGTGCAAAAGGTTGACGGGCTGCGCCCTGAAGGTTCTTGGGGTTCTAAAGTTTGACAGGCCTTCGGTCTGAGGGTTGTGGTATCGCCCATGGGGCCACTGCGTGTCCCAGATTCAGAGGGTTCAAAGGGTTCAGAAGGTGGTGGTATCGCCGCTCCGCGGCGATGAGTATATATGCCGCCTTTGGCGGCTTTATAAAATGGTGCCGGCAGGCACCCACCTCGCCAACGCAGTGGTACTATATAACTCCCTGGGCCGAAGGCCCTGAACCCGTCCGGGAGGCGTCAGCCGGTCCCGGACAGAACCTTTGGCGCTGAGGACCGCAGGCCCAATAGCGCCATCAACCTTCACGCCCGTAAGGGGCGGAGAACCTTCGGGAATACCGCTGCCCGCCGCATTATCTTCCCTTAATTTTCTTATAGTTCTCCAGGGCTTTCCTGAATTCCGCCGCCTCCCTTTCAGAAAGGGATGAAAGCACGGAGCTGTCGCCGGAAACGAGGCGGTGAAGGCTTTCGTCGGAGAAGAAGGCATCCCCCTTCCTCCCGCCTGCCAGCCGGTCCCTTACCTTTTTCAGGAAAAGGAAACAGGCGCTCTGCCTGATATCCGCTGGCACCGGCTGAGCCGTCGGCGCACTGTTTCCCAGCAGACGAAGGAAGGGCATGCCGTAGGCCGCTGCCTTTTTAGAGCCGATGCCCCGGATGCGCTTTAATTCCTCCAAAGTCCCGGGCCGCTGGAGCACCATGGAAGAAAGGATTTCATCGGAGAAAATAGACTTGGGCGCCTTGTGCACCTCGCCGGCCATGCGGCGACGCAGATTTTTCAGTTCCTCCAGAAGGGCGCTGTCCTCATGACTGTCCGTTTCCTCTTCCTTTTCTTCCTCCTCATTCTGATCCAGCAGCACTTCCAGGAACCGGGCGCCATACTTTTCCAGCTTGAAGGCGCCCACGCCATGCACCTTCCCCATGTCTTCCAGGTTCTTTGGCTTCACCGCCGCCATATCTTCCAGGGTGGCATCGGAAAATACCACAAAAGGCGGTACCTGTTCTTCCCTGGCAATAAGGGTGCGCAGCTTTCTGAGTTTTTCGAAAAGGCCGCCCCGCCGGACCGGATTCCGATCGATTTTCTTTTCCACCGCCGCGTCAGCCATGACGCTTTCAGCGCCGAAGGCAAGGCCGTATACCTTTTCCCTGCCTGCAAGCACCTGCCGGGCTTTGTCGGTGAGCTTCAGCACCGCATAGGGTTCCCCTTCCCGCCGGAGATAGCCGTCGGCGATGAAATTGTTCAATGCGCTCTTAATGTGGGACGCCTTTTCAAAGGACAGTTTCCCGTAGGTCGGCGTATCCTCCAGTTTCCTCTCCACAATCACACGGGAATGGCTGCCATGAAGTACGTCGGCAATGAGGGAGGCGCCGAACCTTTCATGAAGGGAGCGGATGGTTTTGAAAACCAGCACCGCCATGTCGGTGATATCCACCCTGCCTTTCCCGCTTTCACAGTTGCCGCAGTGTCCGCAGGGCTCTGTCACCTTTTCGCCGAAATAGGCAAGGATGAAATTCCGAAGACAGGAGGTGGTCTGGCAGTAGTCCACCATGGCGTTCAGCCGGTGATAGTCCATTTTCCGCTGGTCCTCATCCTGATTTCCCTGTTCGATGAGGTATCGCTGGATGCCGGCATCCTGTCCGCTGTAAAGGAGGATGCACTCGGACTTGGCCCCGTCTCTGCCGGCCCTGCCGGCTTCCTGATAGTAGGCTTCCAGACTTTTGGGCATCTGGTAATGAATCACATAGCGCACATTGCTCTTGTCGATGCCCATGCCGAAGGCATTGGTAGCCACCATGACCGTCACATTATCAAAGGAAAAATCTTCCTGGGCCTGGCGGCGGTCTTCATCTTCCATGCCTGCATGGTAGCGGCCTGCATTGATGCCCCGCCGGCGGAGCAGGTCATACACCGTATCCACCGCTTTCCTGGTGGCGCAGTAAATAATGCCGCTTTCCTTCTTGTGACTCTTCACATAGCGAAGGATGAAATCTTCCTTCGCTGCCCCCTGGATAACCCGGAAAGACAGGTTCGGCCTGTCCAGTCCCGTGCGAAACACCCGGGCCTTCTCCAGTCCCAGGCTCTCCTTCATGTCCGCCTCCACCAGCGGCGTGGCCGTGGCGGTAAAGGCGGTGACCACCGGACGGCGGGGAAGGGAATCAATGAAATCTTTGATTTTCCGATAGGAGGGGCGGAAATCGTGGCCCCACTGGGACACGCAGTGGGCCTCGTCAATGACGATCATGGAAAGAGGCACCTGGGCCAGGCACTGGGTGAAATAGGAAGGCTCCAGCTTTTCCGGCGCCATGTAGAGGAGTTTGATCTTCCCCCGGTACAGATTCCGGAGGCGCTCGATGGACTCTTCATAGGGAATAGTGCTGTTCACAAAGGATGCCGGAATCCCCTGCTCCGTCAGCGTTTCCACCTGGTCCTTCATGAGGGAAATCAGGGGCGAAATGATGATGGTGCCATGGGGAAAAAGGAGGGCGGGAATCTGGAAGCAGATGGATTTTCCTGCTCCCGTAGGCATGATAGCCATCACATCTTCTCCTTTGACAATGGCATCAATCACTTCCCGCTGCCGGGGACGGAAAGCGTCATAGCCGAAGTATCGCTTCAACACATCAGAAGGTCCCATGTTTTCCTCCTCTCCTTTGCTTTATGTATCGTTATAATTATAACATATGCGGCGTGCAGAAAGTGGCGGCACTCTTTCGGGTCTCGGCGCTTACCTGTATTCCCGAAGGTTGACGCGGCTTCGCCGCGAGGGTTGATGGCGCTATTGGGCCTGCGGCCCTCAGCGCCAAGGGTTCTGCCTGTGATCGGCTTCGCCTTACAGGCGGGTTGAGGGCTCCGCCCTCGGGAGGTATATAGTACCGCTCCGCTGGGGAGGTGAGCGCCCTGCGGGCGCCATTTTGTAAGCCGCTTCGCGGCAGTGCGGCTTTCGCCGCCGACAGGCGGCATGTATACTGGCGCCGCAGGCGCCGTACCTCGCTAACGCAGTGGTACTATATAACTCCCTGGGCCGAAGGCCCTGAACCCATCCGGGAGGCGCCAGCCGGTCCCGGATAGAACCTTTGGGGCCCAGGGCGTCAGCCCGGCGGCCCCATCAACCCTCACGCCCGTAAGGGCGTGTCAACCTTCGGGAATACCGCTGCCCGCCGTAAGTGTCGCATCAAAAAACTCCCCTAAAAAGGGGAGTTTTTTGATGCCACAAGAGTCAGTCATTTCTCTTGATGACTACATAGCGATGCGGTGCTTCGCCTTCACTTTCCGTGGTGACGGCGCCGTCATCCTGCAGTGCCAAATGGATAATGCGGCGTTCGCCGGCTGCCATGGGTTCCAGCTTCACCGGTTCGCCGGTGCGCTTTACCTTGGCTGCCAGTCTTCTTGCCAGGGCTTCCAGGGTATCCTTGCGGCGTTCCCTGTAGTTTTCCACGTCAAGAAGGACGAAGTAGTGATGGTGGAAGGCTTTGCCTGCTGCCAGGTTGGTGAGGTACTGGAGCGCATCCAGGGTCTGGCCGTGCTTTCCGATAAGGATGCCCAGGCCTTCGCCGTGGAGGTTCAGAAGAATCCGTTCTTCGTTCATCAGGCATTCCATGGTCACATCCAGGTGCATGCCCTTAAAGACGGAAGCCAGGAATTTCTTGGCTTCTTCTGCCGTTTTATCCTGTTCTTCCTGTTTGAAGACAAAGTCTTCTCTGCCTTTCTTCTCCGTTTCCTCTGCCTTAGGAGCAGGAGCTTCTTTCGGTGCTTCTGCTTCTTCGGCCGTTTTCTCTTCCGCCGGTGTTTCTTCTGCAGAAGGTGATTTCGCCTCTGTTTCTTCCTTCGGTGCTTCGGCAGGAGCTGCTTCTTCCTGTTTCGGTTCTTCTGCCGGCACTTCTTCGTCAGGAGCGGAAATGTCCACGACGGCCATCTTCTTATGAATCAGGCCGAAAAGTCCGCTGGAGGGCTGTTCCACTACATGAACCACAGCTTCCTCCCGGCTGATGCCAAGCTGCTTTAAGCCTTCGGCTACGGCTGCTTCAATGGTTTTTGCGGTGATTCTCACTGTTTTCATTTTTTGTCTTCAGCCTCCCCGGAATCTTTGGACTCTTTTGTATCGGAAGGTTCTGTTTTCACAGTTTCTTCCCTGGAAGGAGTATCTGCAGCACTGGATTTCTTTTCTTCTTTCACTGAATCAGCAGAAGGAGCATCCTTTTCTGCAGAGGCTTCTTTGTTTTCTTCTTTGTGCGCTTCTGGGCCATCGTCTTTCTTTCTGACCACTTTCCTGATGACTCTCTTGCGAATCACTTTTTTCTTCTTCGTTTCCTTCAGGTTTTCCTGCTGCACATCGCCATGAACGGTGACAACGCCTTTTTTGGGCTTGCTGCCTTTGAAGCGCTCCGCCATTTCTTCACGGAACATAATGGTCTGCTGTACCAGCTGGTACAGGTTCACCACGATCCAGTAAATGACGAGGCCGCTTGGGAAATTCAGGGACATCCAGCCAATCATAAGAGGCATGACGAGAAGCATGGTCTTCTGGTTTCCCGGTGCGTCTTTCGGCGTGGTCTGCCAGGAAATGACGAAGGTGGATGCGGCGGAAAGGATAGGCAGGATGTAGGTGCTGTCCGGTACGGCCAGACTTTCCAGCCAGAGGAAACTTTCATGGGCCGGGTCGTAGGGGAATCCCTGGAGGGCATAGTAAATGGAAACCAGGAATGGCATCTGGATCAGAAGAGGAAGGCATCCGGACATGGGGTTGGCGCCGTGTTCTTTATAGAGCTTTCCCATTTCTTCCCGAAGTTTCTTCGGGTCGTTTTTGTATTTCTTCTGTACCTGCTGCATCAGAGGCTGGATTTCCTGCATGGCCTTCATGGATTTGATCTGCTTAACGGCCAGGGGAAGGAGAGCGGTCTTGATGATAATGGTCAAAACGATGATGGCAATCCCGTAGCTGGGAAATCCCAGATCATCGGTCAGCTTGTAGGCATACTCCAGGCAGATACGCATGATATCGGCCAGAAATCCTACCAGACTGCTCAGAAGCGGAATCTGAAAATCACTCATTATAACTCCTTGTACGGTCTTCATTTCAACCGTGTAACGGCAGGTCTCTGCATTTCAAAACCTGCTCTGTATGTGGATATGAGCGGGAATCCGCTCTCATTGTTATGGGCATGGAAAAGGATGCCGGAAATTGGGACGCCCGGTGATGCCCTGCGTCCGTGGTACAATGGGTCCTCTGCGAAAGATGTCCGCAGGAAAATCCCTGTTCATTTCTTCTGCCGTGATATTTGTGGTACAAAAAAAGCAGCCACATCACGGCAAAGGATCATAACCGCCTTTGCAAAAAGGATTGCAGCGGATAATCCGTTTGACTGCGAGCCAGCTGCCTTTCAGGGCACCGTATTTTTCTATCGCCTGCAGCGCATATTCACTGCAGGTAGGTGTAAACCGGCAGCAGGGAGGTTTCAACGGAGAAATGAAAATTCTGTAAAAGCGTATGAGCGCCATGAGTACAGTTTTCATATCAATGCTCCAGAATCCCGGCTTTTCGCCATAATGCCAGTATCGCTTTTTCCGCTTCCCCATAGCTTGCGCCGGTAAGGAAGGGACTGGCCAGCAGGATGGCTTCATAGTGGGAAGCAAGCTCATGCCTGTGGAGGCGGTAAACCTCCTTCATCAGCCGTTTAGCCCGGTTCCGGGCAAAGGCATGGCCGATTTTCTTCGTAGCCACAAAGCCGATGCGGACATCGCTTCTCCTGGATTTCACCAGGTAGAGAAGCCCCGCCCGGTTGCTGAAACGCTTACCCTGGCGATAAATTCTTCGGTAATCCCTATTCTGTCGTATACGGGAAGAGCGGGGAAGACTGAAATCCGCCTTTCCCTTCTCATCTAGATTAGGCACTTAATACCTTTCTGCCCTTTGCTCTTCTTCTTTTCAGAACAATACGGCCTGCTTTTGTCTTCATACGAGCGCGGAAACCGTGAGTCTGTTTTCTCCAGTGGTTGTTCGGCTGGAATGTCATTTTTGCCATGAGTAACACCTCCTTACATGCTGGCAGTGCCATTTTTCGCACACCATAACAGAATAATTATATACAAGTCGGTGGTACCTGTCAATGAAATTTCCTTGACAAAATATGTGGCACTAAGTGACACTACGGTGCTTACCTGTATTCCCGAAGGTTGACACGCCCTTACGGGCGTGAGGGTTGAGCCAGCCGCCGGGCTGACGCCCTGGGCTGGCAGGGTTCTGCCTGCGATCGGCTTCGCCTTACAGGCGGGTGGAGGGCTCCCGCCCTCGGGAGTTATAAAGCATCGCTGCGCTGGCGATGTGGGGCGCCCTGTCGGGCGCCATGATATACCGCCTGACGGCGGAAAACTGCCGCAAAGCGCTTACAAAATGGCGCCGTAAGGCGCCATACCTCGCTAACGCAGTGGTACTATATAACTCCCTGGGCCGAAGGCCCTCAACCCATCCGGGAGGCGTCAGCCGGTCCCGGATAGAACCCTTGGGGCCCAGGGCATCAGCCCGGCGGCCCCATCAACCCTCAGCCCCGAAGGGGCTGTCAACCTTCGGGAATACAGCCAAGCGCCGAAAGTGTCATCTCTGTCCTTAGCTCCTCCTTGTTTTCCACAGCAGCATGGCGCTTCCGAAAACGATGACCGCCCCGCCTGTCCAGGAAAACAGAGTCAGTCTCTCTCCCCAAAGGAACCAGCCCGCCAGAATGTGGAAAAGGATGCCTGTATACATGGCAAAAGTCACAATCACCGGCGGTATATGAGTACATCCCCAGGTCAGAGCCACCTGGGCAAAAAGGGCAGACAGGGACATGAAGAAAATCCACACCCAGTCCACGCCGGAAGGCATTACCATATGGCCTATCATGAGGAGGGCGCCGCCTATCATGGAATAGATTTGGAAATAAAAAACGATTTCTGCCCCCGAGTGGCCTCCTTTTTCCGTGAGCCTGCCGATACAGGTATAGGCCGATGCGGTACAGAAGGAAGAAATCACACCCAGCAGGGCATACCCGTTAAAAGCCTGGAAATTCCACACCTGCAGCACCACGGCGGCGCCAGCGGCAATGGTAATAAGCCAGGGCAGCACCTTTCCCGACGGGGTGGTGTGCAGGAAAAGGGGAGACAGGATGCACATGAAGAAAGCGGAAAGCTGCACCAGAATTTCCGCGTCCCCCAGCTTGAGTCCCGGAAGGCTGTAGAAAAAGAGAAGGATGCCGAATCCGCCGAAAAGGCCCCGAAGGTGAAGGAGGAGCCTGTCTTTGCCGGAAAAGACGGCTTTCCCTTCATGCATGGCAATGAGGGGAATGAAAAGAAGGCCCGCCAGCCCGCGGATAAAGGTAATTTCTCCCATTCCCAGAGGGGCGAGCACCTTGGCGCTCACGTCCATGACGGTAAATAAAAAGGCCGCCAGTATAGAGGCGGTAATGCCCAGTGTCATTTGTCCTTTCATGTGGTTCCTGTCTTTCTTAGCTAATGTCTCTCGGGGTAATGGCTCTTATCGGTGCTTACCTGTATTCCCGAAGGTTGACACGCCCTTACGGGCGTGAGGGTTGATGGCGCTATCGGGCCTGCGGCCCTCAGCGCCAAGGGTTCTGCCTGTGATCGGCTTCGCCTTACAGGCGGGTTGAGGGCTTGCGCCCTCGGGAGTTATAAAGCATCGCTGCGCTGGCGATGTGGGCGCCCTGCGGGCGCCATTTTGTAAGCCGCTTCGCGGCAATTCTTCCGCCGTCAGGCGGTATATAATGGCGCCGTAGGCGCCGTACCTCGCCAACGCAGTGGCACTATATAACTACCCTGGGCCGAAGGCCCTCAACCCATCCGGGAGGCGTCAGCCGGTCCCGGATAGAACCCTTGGGGCCCAGGGCATCAGCCCGGCGGCCCCATCAACCCTCAGCCCCGAAGGGGCTGTCAACCTTCGGGAATACAGCTTAGCGCCGCTATTGTAGCACTACCTCCTCAGCATCCCGCCTTTTCCACCATTTCCAGAGCCCAGGCGGCAGCCTTCTGGAAATCTTCCTCATTGGGATGCTTTTCCGCTTCCCTGAGACGGGCCAGCCTTTCCGGCGTCATGGGATGCACTTTTTCCGCATGTTCGCTCCGTTTCCCGATATGGAAGGAATGAACCCGTCCCTGGCAGATGAAGGTGCCAAGGCAGGTGCTGTCCTCTGGCAGAAGGGCGGCGGCATTAGCCAGATAGTCCCTAGCCGCCGGTGAATCGGGGTAGGTGCCGGCGGTGCCGTAGATGGCCACCTTGTGATTGTGAAGGGAAGAGAGGGTCCTCCTTGCCGCCATGTCAGCGCCCCGGCGGAATCCCCAGAAGCCTACGAATATGAGATCATAGCCGGCCGTATCTTTTTCCCGGCCTTCTTCAATCATATCTTTGTCTCCCGGAAGGGCATCATAAATAGCCTGTGCCACAGCCTTCGTATTTCCTGTGCGGGATGACCATAATACCAATGTTTTCATAGCAGTTCCTCCTCTGCTTTAAAAAAAATATAATATTTCCCTTTCTTTATCATACTCAATGCAGAGGATTCCTGTCAAAGACCCAGGGGCTATGGATACGTGGGTTCGTGAGCCGGTAGGCTGGGAAATGGCTGGCAGCGGACAGTGGCCAGCGGATGGCGGATAGCGGTCAGCGGTTAGCGGTTAGCGGATAGCGGATAGCGGATAGCGGACAGCGGTCATTTCTTTTCTTCCAGCCAGAAGCCTTTCTGCAGGGCTTTTCTGCCGAAGCGGGCCTGGATTTCGTCCATAGCCGCGGCGGCCCGGTTCCTTTTATCCCGATCTTCGGAAAAGAGGGAGGCCATGGACAGCGGCGGCCCCAGGCGGGAGGCGGTGACGCCGATGAGCCGCACCCCTTCGGTGAGCGGGATTTTTTGGAGGAGTGTCATAGCATGATGGTAGATTTCCTCCTGCAGGCTGGTGCCTTCTTCAAAGGAAAGGGCCCTTGTCACCGTGCGGAAGGAGGCAAACCGTATTTTCAAAGTCACCGTCCTGGCCGTGAGCCCCTGCTTTCTGAGCCGCTGGGCCACAATATCGCTGTGGATGGCGATTTCCCTGTCTATGACAGAGGGATCGGTAATGTCCTTTTCATAGGTCGATTCATCGCCTATGGACTTGATTTCCCGCTCCGCTTCCACCGGACGGTCGTCTACGCCGAAGGAAAGACGCTTCAGAAGGCCTCCCTGATTCCCCAGAACAGATGCCAGCGCTTCCACGGAGGCATCCTGGATATCCCCTATGGTCCGAAAGCCTGCCTTCACCAAGCGGCCTTCCGTCACCTTTCCCACGCCCCAGAGCCGGCGCACCGGCAGGGGCCGGAGGATTTCCTTTTCCTTCCCGTAGGGAATGATGAAAAGGCCGTCGGGCTTATCCATGTCGCTGGCCATTTTAGCCAGGAATTTGTTGGGCGCAATGCCCACAGAAGCCACCAGTTCCGTTTCCTTCAGGATTTCCTTCTTGATAGCCCGCCCTATGGCGCCCAGGGTGGGATACTGGCTTCCCATGGCCGATATGTCCAGGAAGGCTTCATCCAGGGAAATGGGCTCGTAGGCTTCGGCGTAGTGGAGCATGATTTCATGGATGCGATGAGACGTTTCCTTGTACACCTGAAATCTGGGCTCTGCGAAAATGCCAAAAGGGCAGAGCTCCCGGGCTTTGGAAACAGGCATGGCCGAATGGACGCCGTACTTTCTGGCCTCGTAGGAAGCCGTAGCCACCACGCCCCGCCGGCTTCTGCCGCCCACAATCACCGGCCGCCCTTTCCATTCCGGATGGTCCCGCTGCTCCACCGACGCAAAAAAGGCGTCCATATCCACATGCATGATCCATCGTCTCATGATACCGCCTCCTTTCTCATCCTTTCCTTCATCATAGGAGAGCTGCATCCATCCGTCAAGATGGACTCTTTTCCCCCTCTTCATTATAATAGGAAACAGGGCATGGCCCTTTCTATATGAAATTGTAAGCAAAGAGGTGCTTTCTATGGTCAATGAAGAACGAATGAGAAAAACATTTACAGACCTGGTGAAAATATACGCCCCCAGCAAGGGGGAGCGGGAGGTCTGCGACTACCTGAAAAAGGAGCTGAAGAAACTTGGTGCTTCCCGTATCGTGGAAGATAATGACGGTTCCATTAACGGAGGAAACTCCGGCAACCTCATCGCCACTTTCAACGGAAATGCGGAAGGCCTTCCTTCCATTGCCCTCACCGGCCACATGGACTGCGTGGAGTGCTGCCGAAACATTGAGCCGGTCCTGAAAGACGGCGTTTTCTACTCCAAAGGAAATACCATCTTAGGCGGCGATGACAAAGCCGGCGTCACCGCCATTCTGGAAGGTCTCCACCTGATGAAGGAAACCTATATCCCCCACGGAAAGATTACAGTCATTTTCACGGTGCAGGAAGAAATCGGTCTCTTCGGTTCCCGGAATATTGAAAAAGAATACATCCAGGGCATCGACTTCGGCTACACTCTGGACGCCGACGGCCCTGCAGGCTCCGTCTTCAACGCCGGCCCCTCCGAGTACACACTGGACTTCATCTGCCACGGCGTGGCAGCCCACGCCGGCATGTGCCCTGAAAAGGGAACCAGTGCCATCGCCATGGCAGGTCTGGCCATCGCCGCCTGCCCCAATGGACGGATTGATGAAGAAACCACCTGCAACCTGGGCACCATCGAAGGCGGCACCGCTGTCAACATCGTCCCCGACCGCTGCGCTGTTCACGGAGAAGCCAGAAGCCGCAGCACGGAAAAGCTGGAAAAGGTGGTTGCCCAAATGGAAAACGCCTTCCGTAAGGCTGCTGACAAATTCCCCGAAGGCTCTCTGGAAATCAAGAAGGAAAAGGCCTACGATGCCTTTCTGGTCAAAGAATCGGACCCGGCCCTGCGCCTCTTCAAAGGCGCCTGCAGCGCTGCCGGCTTCCCGGTCAAGGTGGCTCCCAGCGGCGGCGGCAGCGATGCCAACTGGTTCGGCACCAAAGGCTTCCCCTCTGTGCTGGTAGGGGTAGGCATGACAGACTTCCATACCAATAAGGAAAATTTGAAGGAAAAGGATCTCTATGATGCCGGAGAACTGGTATACCGCATTATTGAAGCGGAAAGTCACTTCGGGAAGCAGTGAGCTAGTGAGGCAATACGGTGCTTAGCTGTATTCCCGAAGGTTGACAGCCCCTTCGGGGCTGAGGGTTGAGCCAGCCGCCGGGCTGACGCCCTGGGCTGGCAGGGTTCTGCCTGTGATCGGCTTCGCCTTACAGGCGGGTGGAGGGCTCCCGCCCTCGGGAGTTATAAAGCATCGCTGCGCTGGCGATGTGGGCGCCTTTCGGCGCCATGATAAATACCGCCTGACGGCGGAAAACTGCCGCGAAGCGGCTTACAAAATGGCGCCGCAGGCGCCATACCTCGCCAGCGCAGCGGTATTATATAACTCCCTGGGCCGAAGGCCCTGAACCCATCCGGGAGGCGTCAGCCGGTCCCGGATAGAACCCTTGGGGCCCAGGGCCAAAGGCCCGGCGGCCCCATCAACCCTCACGGCGAAGCCGTGTCAACCTTCGGGAATACAGCCGCCCGCCGAAATCGCATAAAAAAAGCAGTCCCCCAAGGACTGCTTTTTTTATGCGTCTCAACTATGCCGATCAGTTGCCGAATTCATCTTTGCCGCCTACCTGCTGAGGCTGCACCTTCACATACTTAATCTGTTCGCACACACATTTATCCTTCATTTTGTACAGTTCCGGAATAAATTCCATCATCTTATTGAAGGTATCATCGTTAATGGAATACTTGGTCCACAGGCCCTCTCTCCTGGCATTCACCACCTTGGCTTCAATCAGGATCTTCATATGATAGGACAGGGTGGACTGGGACAGGGTGAAATTTGACAGAATGTCACAGGCAGACATTTCACGGCAGGACAGCATATCCACAACCCGGAGACGGGTCTCATCGGAAAGCGCCTTGAAAATAGTGGCAAATTCTTTATAACTCGGTTGGAAATCCATAATAAACCCCTTTTCTACAGCTGATTCTTTATACATGTTATTATTATTTATAGACTTAATGGCGCCACGACCATGACGAATCGACACATTTAAATCTATTTTTGTCTATTTTATAATATCATCCTGTTCTTGTCAATCCAATTTCATCGATTTAGTGCAAATTATTTCTATTTATTTCCTCCATCCCTTTTTACCCACGAAAAAGGACCTGCCGCAGCAGGCCCTTTCAGGTGGATTATATAGGGTAAGCCCTCTTACACAAATTACATACCAGCCAGCATGAAGTAACGGACTTCGATGTACACGCTGGTTACGATCAGGGACATAATCATCAGCGGGAAGCACCATTTCATGAAGGTGCCGAAGGAAATATTATGTCCTTCCTTCGCTGCAATAGCCACCATGATAACGTTCGGGGAAGCACCGATCATGGTACCGTTGCCGCCGAAGCAGGCGCCGGTAGCCAGAGCCCACCACATGTAGTCCGCATGAGGCAGGTTCATGAGAGCCTGCATATCCTTGATCAGCGGAATCATGGTTGCGGTGAAGGGAATGTTATCAATGAAGGCAGAAGCCACACCGGAGAGCCAGAGAATCATGTAGGTAATGAGGTGGTTGTCCCCGTTGGCCAGAGCGACGCCCCAGGAAGCGATGGCTGTAATGACGCCGGCATTTTCCATGCCGCCTACCAGAATGAAGAGGCCCATGAAGAAGAACAGGGTATCCAGGTCTACTTCCTTCATCGCTTCTTCCGGATTGATATGGCAGGCCAGCATAGCAACTACGCCGCCGGTCATGGCGATGGTGGCAGACTGCAGTCCGAAACGGGAATGAAGAACGAAGCCTACGATGGTGAGGCCCAGGACGATGAGGGACCGTTTGAAAATCATCTTGTCTTCCACAGCGGACATGACATCGATGGCATCAATCTGTTCCTGAGGAAGGTGTCCATGGGGCAGCTCTTTTCTGAAGATAAAGAGGATGCCGATGAGGGTTGCTATAATGGTAATAACAACCACCGGAGCCAGATTGATAAGGAAATCATTGAAATCCAGATGGGTGGCAGAACCGATCATAACGTTCGGCGGGTTGCCGATCATAAGAGCCGTACCGCCTACGTTGCACATGAGGATTTCTGAAACCAGAACCGGCACCGGAGAAATCTTCAGCATACGGCAGAGGGAAATGGTCATCGGTGCAATCAGAAGGGCTGCAGTCACAGAATCGATGAGGGAAGCACCTACGGCTGTCACACAGGACAGGAGTACCAGAAGTTCCCTCGGGGACCCCTTGGACCTCTTCATAGCCCATAGAGCCAGCACCCGGAAGAAACCGGACTTCTTCACCACAGAAATCAGAATCATCATGCCTGCCAGAAGGCCGAGGGTATTCCAGTCGATATATTTTCCGAAGGCTTCCGACTGGGTCACATACCCGGCATAAATCATTGCGCCGCCGCCGACCAATGCGCAGATAGTTCGCGGGAACTTTTCAGACATGATACCCACATAGGTGAGACAGAAGATGATGACGGCTAGGTAGAATTGAAATGTAGTCATGAAATACCTGAACTCCTCTCACTGCCCTGAAAAGGGTCGTAGATTTTCATTGGGAATGAGGGACCGCGTTCCTCCGGACCCTTCCTTTTCCGGAACTGCGGAATGTGAAATCACGACGTCCCCGATGAAGAAACACCACATCGCTTGATAGTTTTATTCTAACACAATGCATGGAAGAAATAAATAATACACAGCGAGGAAGATGAAAATTAATATATAAAATTTAGTTTATGATTATCATAAATCATTTTTATTACTTATATGTCTATGGATTTATGGGCACGCCTGCAGTGTGGAGGTTCATTGGACACACCTTCGGTGTGAGGGTTCAAAAGGTTCAGAAGGTTCAGAGGGTTCAGAGGGTTCAGAGGGGAAGGTTGACAGCCCTTCGGGCCGAGGGTTGTGGCCGCCTGTCGGCGGCGGGTTGTGTTCCCACAGGGGGAACGACTCACTATGATTTGTGCGTCGCTAGTGCTCCTTCAAATCATGTTCGCTGT
>ERZ507072.167-NODE-167-length-49624-cov-12.043596_pt1 | contig 49624 bp, 54 predicted proteins | sample MGYA00512864_ERZ507072 | MGnify/ENA metagenome assembly ERZ507072 | reverse complement strand
ACAGGCAATTCATCACGTCCTTAAAAGAACGTGTTTCCTTGCACGCTTTCAAAAAGGGCTAGATGTCAAATACCTGCATCTGACATCTATCCACTGTTACATGATTTTCCACTTTTTAAGTCCTTCTTCGATAGGAATTAACAAATATAATCCACCTAATGATTAATTAACCATGCTATTAAAGCAATGATTGCAATTATTGCCAAAATCCCACCCTGAATATCAATCTTAACATCATACCTTCCGTTGTCAGTGACCTTACTGTAATCAATCTTGCCTAATAAAAACTTTTTCCAGTTCATATTTTTATAGCGTTATGATAAAATGTACACTAAAGATAAGGGTTATCACCCCCTTTCTTTAGTTGAGAGTTTGTAATTAACGTTTAAACCCAAACTCTAATTTGATTGAAATTACTGGAAATAATTTCAAATCCATTTTGAAGAAGAAATCTTTAAATGGTTTCTTCTTTTTTTGTACATTTTCATAACTTTCCTCCTTTCCTTGTTAAGGTTTCAATCAACCTTACAAACACTAATATACTAAGCTTTCTTAATAAGTCAATGGCTTTTATTAATTTTTTTGCTTGAATGTATTTTTTGCTTAACCACATTATTAAGTAGTGTTATTCTTTAATTAAGATATCTTACTAAGCAGAGGTGATAACTATGATAGGGCAAAGGATTAGGGACTTGAGAAAACAGAAAAGAATGTCTCAAACAGAACTAGCTAAATCAGCGGGAGTCTCCCAAACAACTGTTACCGCATGGGAAACCGGCAAGGCCGAACCTTCAAGTTCAGCAGTTGCCAGGCTAGCCGACATTTTCAACGTCACGACCGACTACCTGCTGGGCCGTCCCAACAAGCAGGAAACTAAAAAAGATGATGTCGAGCTGTCCGATGATGACGTAATTATGACATGGCGAGGGAAGCCGTTGTCTGATGAAGACAGAGAGCTAATTAGACGGATCATGAACGGAAAATAGTGAAGTGTTGAGGTGATTAAATTCTGGATACAAGTCAACTACCACCGATTAAAATCGGTGGTAGTTGACCATTGCGCATGAAATAGGTCATGTTCTCAATGGTGATTCTGGCACGTGCTACTACTCAACGTATTCTGCCAGGAGTAAGTATGAAGCAGCAGCCAACAGGTTTGCAATCGGCTTGATCAGACGCTATGCAGAAGCTAAAGGCGACAGCTCTTGCAGCTACATAAAGTTTGCCGAGACTTGGTGCATCCCTTCTGACCTATACGAGAACGTCAAGGAAGAATTCAACAGATATTGAGAAAAAAACAGAACTCCTATTAATCATAACACGATATCGTGTTATGATTAATATAGAAAGGAGGTTGACTAATGGAAAAAGAAAAAATAAGTTTTGGATGCAAGATAATCATTGTTTTGCAGATAGTTACAATTGTCGTTCAGCTTTTGAACTTGCTTAAATAGGTGGTGTTAGCATGATTAATCTAGATAGCCCTGATATTTTGACCGCACAGGAAGCTGCCAAAATATGGGGCAAGAACGAAGCTTACGTTAGAACTGCTCTTAAACAGAATCCTGATAAGTTCCCTGATGGCTCTGTAAGACGCTTCGGCAAGGTAATCCTTGTAACGACACAGGGAATGGAAGCAGTGACAGGAATAAAGGACCCTAGAAAACTTAAAAATCGTCGTGGAAGTTTTGACATGTCCTAGCCTCTTGCCTATAGTATAAAAGTGCATTACCATTTCTGACTTTGGATAATACACTGTCTTCAACCTTGAAGAACTTGGCATAGACATAGAATACTTTTACACGAGTAACGAACCCGCTCAGAGATGCGGGTTTAATAATACGCTGTCCGAATCAGAACAAACCAAAGTGTTGCTGCATGAGCTGGGCCATGTCCCGCAAACGGACTATGCAGGCTTGTACAACTGCTCTAAACCATCACACTTCAAGATGGAAGCTGAGGCTACCGAGTATATGCTTAAAGAAGAGGTTGAAACTTATTTGATGGAAAATGATTTGGATTGTAAAAGCATTAATCCGGTCGTTTTCTTAGAAAACAGGCACTTATCATTGCGCTATGCCCCGGTGGTCGAAAAAATATTATTGGAAATATAAAAAGGAGAGAGCGTTAGGGGATTGCTGCATTTGTTAGAATGTGAGGTGGAAAATAATGGAAAGATATGATTTGGACAACCTAACTGAAGAAGAAGTTATGGATTTGATATCATATGAGAAAAATCCAACGGATCCATTGGAGTATAACGAAGTATATTCTCAAATTATCGGAACATTGACATATTCAAGTAAATCATACAGATGTGGAGTTATCGACAAATCAAGAAAAATTATGTATTCATTGAATATTCATACTACCCCAGTTAATACAGTTTTTTCAATCGGGCTAATGATTATTGAAAACCATAAACACTTAGTTAGATTTGATTTTGGAGAAGGTTTGAAACATACGAACAATATAGGGACCGATGATGAAGAAGTAATTCATGGCTCTCATGTTCATTTTAATTCTCCTGCCGGAAAGTATGAGTCAAAGAATGTGGTTCCCATAGGCAACATAGAGAACTTTTCAAACATAAGAACAATAATTAAAGCTTGGGAAAGATTTATCAAGTATGCTAACATCTTAGACAAATAATCTATAGGGAGGTGTAATCATGGCTAAAGCGAATATTTTAGAAAACAGTTACTATAACTGGCTAAAAAAAGAACTTGATTTCAAAGATATCTCCGATGGATATATTTCGATATCAACTCCTTTCATTGACACAAACTATGACAACATTAGCCTGTTCGCTAATTTTACGGATAAGAATCATGTTACTGTTTCTGATTTCGGATATACTGTTTTTAATCTTGAGGAATTGGATATTAACATTAACAAAAGAAACAAAACCGTTTGGAGTATATTTGAGTCTACTTTAAATAGTTTCGGCGTCACAAACGATAATGGCAACCTTTCAATTACAACAACGTTAGACAAGTTCCCTATTGCTAAAACCAGGCTTTTAAACGCAATATTAAGATTAAATGATCTAGTTTATCTTAGCAAAGAAACGGTCAGCTCTTCATTTAACGATCTCATCGGAGAATTTTTGACTGATAGCAACGTTTTATTTACACCAGATATTGAAATTCCTTCAAGCCGCGGAATTTCATCGCACTTTGACTTTTCTATTCCGTCCAAAAGCGGTAATGAGCGCCTGGTTAAAACATGCGGTCGACCAAATGATATAAACCAGGCTAAGATTTTTAATTTTGACGTCAAACAGACTAGTAGCGTTCGAGATGCATACTTTATATTCCTGTTGAATGACTATACACATAAGACTGAAATAAAAGACAATATGTACTCTGTTTCACTAATCGATGTTGAAGATAAAGCTAAAGTATCCGGATTTAACGCAATCAGGAAAGAAAATAATCTTCTCGTTAATGCATAGTAACTTGAACGGATTAAAAGAAGAAGATTTCGATGCCAAGAAAAAGCAATTGCTTGATTTATAAAAAAATCGCATCCCCTCCACCAACGCCAATCGGAAAGGGAATGCGAATCAAAAAACAACACCTAAAAGGTGCGCTATTTGTATACTCTATTTTACCACGGAGAAAGAAAGTTTTGAAAATGGCAAGTTATAGAAAACTAAAAAGTGGCTGGAAGGTTACTATCAGTCAGCGTGACGAAAACGGGAAATTAAGGCAGACAAGCAAGATGCACTATTTTTAGACTACTACGATCAATGGGAGACACATATAAAAGGCCTAAAGTGCAAACAAGCACTCTTCAAAGATTTAAAACCGTGCGTAACCTCATAGAAAAATATTTTTATGGTAATTATATAAATCTGAGAGTTCGATTCAAGAGTATTTGCCGATAAAATACAGTGCTTTTGCTTTGACTTTTAGCATGATCAAATCTAAAAAAACAGTCAGAACCGATTAAACTGCCGCTCTGACTGTCCGTATTCTGATTTGAAGCTTTTTTGTCTTTTTTATCTCACCGTTTACCAATCATTTAACCACATATCCTTTGGACGGCTTGCCATTTTCAAGCTTAACGATTGTGATTGCTTTTTTCGGATTATGCTTTGCATCCATCGTCGTATCGCCCGTCACGCCCTTAAAGTTCTTGATTTTCGCCAATCCTTGCTGAATCTTGACGGAATCAGCAGATTTTTCAGTTTCGATTGCCTGTTTGATCATATAAACGGAATCGTATGACAATGCTGCAAACGTTGGCGAATCTTCACCGTACTTGTCCTTGTAAGCTTTGTTGTAAGATGCGACTTTCGGATTAGAGTTTGCAGTAAGTACCGTGAATGCCGTCGTGTAATAAATGTCCGTTGCATTCTCTGCACCGGAGATTTTGACCATCTTGTCATCAGACATTCCGTCAGCGCCCATAATCGGCTGCTTGATTCCTGCTTCACGCGCCTGCTTGATGATTGCTCCGCATTCCGTGTAGTATGCCGGAACGTATAAAACGTCAAACTTCTTGCTCTTGATTGAAGTTAAAACCGAATTGAAGTTTTTGTCTCCGGCTTGGAAATACTGAGTATCAACAACTGTCCCTTTGAAGTATTGCTTAAAGGCTTTGGCAATCCCGATGCCGTAGTCGCTCGAATTATCGGCTAAAATTGCTGCACGTTTGGCTTTAAGCGTTTCATATGCAAATTTTGCTGCAGAACTTCCTTGATAATCACCTTTGAAATATGCTCGAAAGACATACGGATGAACTTTGCCGTTCTTATCAAGCGTAAAGTCAGGAGCAGTGGCCGATGCCGACAAGAACGGTACGCACGTCTTATTTGCGGTCGGAATCGTTGCCGTTCCGTCATTTGTAGTTGCAGGACCGATCGTTGCGACAACCTTGTCCTGCGTTGTCAATTGCGTTGCAACCGAGGAACTGGTCGATGTCGAACTCTTGTTGTCACGATAAATCGCTTTGATCTTCTTCTTTTTTCCGTTGACGTTGACTCCCCCCTTAGCGTTGATTTCATCAACAGCAAGCTGAATGCCGTTTTTTTCCTGTTGCCCGTATCCGCCGGCTGCACCTGAAAGTTCCATGTTAACGCCTATTTTGATCGTATCGCCTGCCTGATTGCCTTTGGTTGCGGCCGACGTTTTCGAAGTACATCCTGCCATAAAAGCCGAACACATCATAATTGCTGCTGCAAAGCCTGTCATTTTCTTAATTTTCATATGGAACCAAACCCCTTCATAAGTTGTACTCTGATTAATTAATTTTCGAATCGGCGGGAATAAAAAAAGCCCTCGTTCCGACAAGCTGGAACGAAGGCTTTTTAAACCCCGGGAGCCCTCATTCCGAGCGTACTCAAACAAGGACTCACCAACATAAGATGTCAATCTCTTACGTCAACGAATCCTTGCGAATAGTAGGAGGGCACGAGAAGAAGCGCCTTGAAACATATTTGATTTTTTAAATTTGATAAATCCCATTTCAATCGCTCCTTTCACAATTAATTTCCTGTATCGATTTGAATAATGCCATTATAATTACAAATAAATTAATTGTCAATGTGTTTTTTGTAATTTTATGTGATTATTTACATTGTTTATTTTAACAGGCAAAAAATTACTCTGAATTTATCCAAAAGAAAAAGGTTCCCAAAATTCTTTCAAAAGAATTTGGAAACCTTAAACATTTAATTAGTCAGCAACAGGGTAAACAGATACCTGTTTCTTGTCGCGACCTTTGCGTTCAAATTTAACAACGCCGGCTGTCTTGGCAAACAAAGTATTGTCACCGCCCATACCAACGTTTACGCCTGGGTAGATGTGAGTTCCGCGTTGACGGTAAAGAATTTCTCCACCGTTAACCGTTTGGCCGTCGGCACGCTTTGCGCCTAAACGCTTAGAACGTGAATCACGACCGTTTGATGTGGAACCGCCCCCCTTTTTGTGGGCGAAGAATTGCAAGTTCATAAACATATCGAGTGCACCTCCTCTGTGCAAAACTATTTCACATGTATATATTCATGATATGAAATTTCAATATCGCGCAAGCCTAATTCAAGGCTTTCAAGCAATAATTGAACTTTTGGGTCGTCCAAATCAGAATCATCAACAGAAACTTTCATGAAACCGCCGTTCAAATCATCCAATTCTTTTTTCAAAACAACCCCGGCAAGTTTCTCCAGACTATTGATCGTATTGATCGACAATACCGAAACTGCCGCACACACAATATCCTGACCATATTCTCCTGAATCAGCATGACCGCTCAGCTCAAAACCGCTGAGCCGCGAATCTTTACGAAACAAGCATGCATTAATCATTTTGAAATGCTCCTGAAATTATGCGTTGATCGCATCGATAACAACCTTCGTGTATGGTTGACGATGACCTTGCTTTGTGTGTTGATGCTTCTTTGGCTTGTACTTGAAAGTTACGACCTTCTTTTCGCGGCCTTGCTTTTCAACAGTACCTTCAACCGTGGCACCTTCAACAAATGGCGTTCCGATAACGGTCTTTTCGCCGCCTACCAAAACAACTTTGTCAAAAACAACTTTTTCGCCGGCTTCGTTTGCAAGCTTTTCAACGTAGATTGCTTGACCAGCTTCTACCTTGAGTTGCTTACCGCCTGTTTGAATAATTGCGTACATGTATGTGCACCTCCTTATATGATTCTTAGACTCGCCGTAATGTAGTGATTCGTAAAACGAATGCTTTGACTTAAAACGTGCGGTTGCAGCTGTGACATGCACAAATACAACGTTAATATAATAACAAGTTTTTCTTGCTTAGTCAAGCAAAAATAAAAAGAGTTGCGAAAAAATCCGCAACCCTTTTGCATAATTACTTGCGACGTTCTGGAATACGAGCAGCCTTGCCGCGAAGTGCACGCAAGTAGTAAAGCTTTGCACGACGAACACGGCCCAAACGTACGACTTCAATCTTGTCAACACGTGGCGTATGAAGCGGGAAAGTACGTTCAACGCCTACGCCGTTACTGATCTTACGAACGGTGTATGTTTCAGAGATGCCTTCACCACGACGCTTGATAACAACGCCTTCGAAGATTTGGATACGTTCGCGCTTGCCTTCGACGATGCGTGCGTGAACACGTACCGTATCACCGGCGCGAAATTCTGGAATATCATTACGCAATTGTGATTCCGTAATTTTTTTAATCAATGGATTTACTGACATTGGTTTTTCTCCTTTTCGTCGACATTCATGTCCAGTTGCAGCGGAATATCGTTAATCTTTGGCACATAAGCCAACAATTAGTTTATCACATCAGACGAATTCTGTAAATATCATTTTAAAATTAAATCCACTGTCTCAATCATCATGCCTGAAAAGATTTTTCAATTTGTATCCGAGTTTTTTTCGCATTCTTTTTTCTTCTTCTTGTTTTTTGACCTCCTGCTGCAATTTGAACTGAGTTTCCGCCATTGCTTTTCCTTGTTCGATTGCTTGAATCTTAGCAATTTTGATTTCATGTTCATCATGCGCCAAGCCTGTATCTGCCCTGTATTTTTCACGCAAAACGCTGTTCCCGAGCCAACTGTCCATATTGTCGATCACGATTGACAAACCGGCATCGACTTGAGTCGGACAAATTTCAAGTTTCGCCGGCAGATAGTCGAAATAACGGCTTACCCCATCTCTTCCCGGGAAACAGTCTTTCGGAATGAATGCCGTTTCATCGCCCTTGTTAAATGAAATCTTCTCCAAAACGTTCTTGTCGCTTAAAAGCGCAAGCCAGTTTCTGCGGCCGTTGTCGTTTTTGATATCGTAGTTATCCGATTCAAAATAGCGTTTCATCCCGTCATACAGAGCGTGTTCCGACAAAAGTCCCTTAAACGCCTGCTTGACCGGATACAAAAAATCTTTTGAAAGATTTTCGTAGTCTTCATCAGAAACGTTGTCAAGCCAAGCATCTATCCAATACGTGAGATAAAGAAACACCTGATTGCTCAGATCATTTTCAAAATGTGTCAATTGATTCGCTTCGCTTTTTGAAATCTGCCTGAATTGGTTCTCTTGCCCGAATGCATATGCCCTTCGTCCAATTTGATGCGGAATCGAAAAATTATGATTTCGATCGTTCATCGCAATCAGCACCACGGGATGCGGTGCGCCTTTGTAAGTATTGGAAAGATACTTGAGCGGATTTTCAGCCGATTTCGACTGAATCAGGCCAATATTCGGATCATCGATGCAAATCGGAGTAATGGAACTTTTTGTCAGCATGTATCTTTGAATGAATTCCCAAGTATTCTTGTTCATGACAAGCGGCGTTTCCGAAAAAGGATTCTTCTTCTCGGCTTCGGTCAGTTTCTGATTATTTGCCAGTTTCTCTTTGACTCCCGCCTTAAGTTTAAACATATCATCTTGCGCATTGACAATATGTTCTTTGCTTCCGATCGTCAAACACGAAACAATCTTCAAAAGCGTCGTTTTGCCCGTCTCTCCTTGGCCAATCAAGGCAGCAACAACCGGAACGTTCTCGACGATTCCGCCGTGCTCCGAAATTACCTTTCTGATTTTCCAAATATTGGCCGATTCTAAAACATACATCAAAAATGAAAATACGGCTTGCGATTCATCGTCCTGCTTATTGTCTCGATAAAAGAAAACAATGTCGCAAATATCTTTGACGTCTTGCTTGCTGATTTCGCATGAAGGAACAATCTTGTGCTGTACGCTTGAACCATACATTGGCGTTTCAAAAATAGCCTTTTCGTCATCATCATAAAGAAACAACGGTTTGGGATAATAGTCGGAAGCTTTAACATTTTCAAACACAAAACGCTCGTTTGGATCTTCATCATGATACACGACATTCAGGAGTTTCTTTCTGAGCGGTTCATCGTCCATAACGGAAACTTTCTCTTTAGGAACCCCCTTTGAATCGTATATCAGGTTCAAAACTTCGATTGAATCGCGCTTTTCTTTTTGAATCACGTCAAAATCGCGAATTTCACCGTTGAGTTCCCTTTTTTCGGACAAAATTTCTTTAGCACTGATTCCGATTGTATTGTCAGCGTCAGTCAAGGTCGACACGGTCTCGTCAAGCAGATAGATTTTCTTTTCCTCAACCGTCGTTTTGCCAAAAAAACCGTTAATAATCTTTCGGTCGGCAAAATCGGCTGAGCCATCATAGATTTGATCAAAAATTGATTGATAAATTTCTTGATATAGTTTGTCCTCTTTCAAGCCGTAATCGCACAAAAGCATTTCAAAATTATCATGAAGCGCCTTTTCGCTGAGATTCATCGAACCTGAATATGCACGATATTTATTGCTGTCTTTTGAGGCTAAAACATACAGTTTGGTATGAACCAGCCGCTTGTGCGTGAATCTGATTGTCAAGCTGCCGTCTTGAAGTCGGTTTTTCATTTCCTCACTGCATTTTTCAAGAATTTTAAAACGCTCATTGGTCATGCCTTCAATGTAGTCAGCAACTCCGCTTTTAGCATTTCCGTCGCCCATTCCGATCACCAGACATATTTTTTGAAAGCGCGGAAACAGATATTTTTCAATCACGTCAATATTTGCATTAAACATCGTTCCATAGAACTCGTCAAATTCAGAGCCGTTACAATCGATGTCTTTAAAAAAATCATTCCCCAAATCTGCTATTTTTGTACGATCTTTAATAACAACCATTTTTTTCGCCCCAATCTTAATTTAGCCTGTGACATCCGCCTTTTGCGTTAATAATAATTATTTTATCTCAAAAACACGTTCGTTTAAAGTACGAATATAAAAAACATAATTTCAAAAAAGGCAATGCGAAATTACTTTCTAAACCCGGTCCAGTCATTGAAAACAAAAAGACCAAGGGCTTTCACCCTTGGTCTCAATTTGATCAAATTAATTTTTTCGAACTTTAAACTGTCGATTAAAGTGCGTTTGATGCACCATGGTAAACAATACCGCGACGGCTGTCAACAGTTACGACTTCGCCATCAGAGATGAGCGATGTAGCATTCTTGGCACCAACGATGACAGGAATACCCATTGAGATGCCGACAACGGCAGCATGTGATGTCAAACCGCCATTTTCAACGATCAAAGCTGAAGACTTTTCAATAGCTGGCAAGTAATCCTTGTCTGTCGTAGATGTAACAAGGATGCCGCCTTCAATAGCCTTCTTGTTTGCTTCGTCAGCTGATGAAGCAACAACTGTCTTGCCGATAACCGTTTCGTCGCCGACACCTTGACCTTCAACCAACTTGGAGCCGATCAATTGGATCTTCATAACGTTTGTCGTACCCTTTTCGCCAACAGGAACACCGGCTGTGATAAGAATCAAATCGCCTTCCTTGGCAAAGCCGCACTTCTTAGCTTCTTCCGTTGCCAAGCTGAACATTTCATCTGTTGAAGATGGTGTTTCAGCAACAACAGGGTAAACGCCCCAGTTGATGGACAAGCCGCGACGCGTGCGTTCATCGAACGTAACTGCCAAGATGTCTGCATCAGGACGGTACTTGGAAATCATTCGTGCCGTATGACCAGACTTCGTTGCAGCAACGATTGTCTTGATGTTCAAGTTGTCGGCTGCTTCAGCAACGGCACGACCGATTGCTTCCGTAACGTCCGTCTTGTCAAAGTCGTTCAAAGCAAATGTCTTGTGTTGACGCAATGCGTTTTCAGCCTTAACGTCGATACGAGCCATCGTTGCAACAGCTTCAACAGGGTAGTCACCGTTTGCGGATTCGCCGGAAAGCATCGTTGCATCCGTGCCGTCGAATACGGCATTAGCAACGTCAGAAGCTTCAGCACGCGTAGGACGTGGGTTTTCTTGCATTGAATCAAGCATTTGCGTAGCCGTGATGACAGGCATGCCCAAAGCATTGCACTTCTTAATCAAAGCTTTTTGTACCAAAGGAACGTTTTCTGCAGGAATTTCAACACCCATGTCGCCACGAGCAATCATCAAACCATCAGAAACCTTGAGGATATCGTCGATGTTGTCGATACCTTCTTGTGATTCGATCTTAGGGAAGATTTGAACATGTTCCATGTGCTTTTCTTCCAAAAGTTCACGAATGTCGAGAACGTCTTGAGGCTTACGTACGAATGATGCAGCGATGAAGTTGATTTCGTTGTCCAAGCCAAAACGAATATCATCAGCATCTTTTTCCGTAATACCAGGAAGGTTGATGGAAACGCCAGGAGCGTTAACACCCTTGCGTGAACCAAGAACACCTTCGTTCAAAACTTTACATACCAATTCATGGTTTGCTTCGTCTTTCTTTTCAACTTGCATGTCAATCAGGCCGTCGTCAAAAAGAACATGGCCGCCTTCATGAACGTCATCATACAAGCCTGGGTATGTTACGGCAATCTTTTCATGCGTGCCTTCGATGGAATCATCCATGGAAATACGTACTTCATCACCGATTTCAAACTTGATCTTGCCTTCTTTTTGTACAGTCGTACGAATTTCGGCACCTTTAGTATCAAGCATGATACCAACCATCTTGCCTGTGATCTTTTCAGCTTGATGTACAAGATTGATACGACCCAAATGTTCTTCATGGTCACCATGTGAGAAGTTGAAACGGAATACGTTAGCACCTGCTTCAATCAACTTGCAAATTGTGTCCAAATCTGAACTAGCTGGTCCAAGTGTACTTACGATCTTGGTCTTTTTCATGAGTAAATTCTCTCCTTTGAAAAATTAAAAATGACTTTAAGTCTTATTTATTAAATCTAACGTGAATTAGAAGCTCAAGCGATCATTGAGATCTGCCAATGACACGTCTGTCTGATGCTTGTGGTTTTCAAGTGTGTCGATAATATCAGTAGCAACAAGCTGGTTGTCATGAATACCGATAGCAAGACCGCCCTTGCCTTCAAGAAGCAAACGTACGGCATAGTCACCGAAACGGCTGGCCAATACGCGATCTTTTGGCGTAGGAACACCGCCGCGTTGTACGTGTCCCAATGTGATGGCACGACTGTCAAACTCACCACATTGATCAAGCTTTTCTTTGAAGTCTTGTGCTGACATTACGCCTTCAGCAACGACAACCAAGCCATGATCCTTGCCATGTTCGCGGTTAGCCGTCAATTTGTCAGCGATAGCCTTAATATCATAGTCACGTTCTGGGATGACGATTGCATCTGCACCGGCTGCGATTCCGGACCAAAGAGCAATGTCACCGGCGCCACGACCCATAACTTCGACAACAAACACGCGTTGATGAGACGTTGCCGTGTCGTTGATACGATCAAGTGCTTCCGTGGCTACGTTAACGGCAGTATCAAAACCGATCGTGAAATCAGTTCCTGGAATATCATTATCAATCGTACCTGGGACGCCGATTGAGTTGAAACCGAGTTTCGTCAGTTTCAAAGCACCATGATAAGAGCCATCACCGCCAATAACAACCAATGCATCGATACCGAACTTCTTAAGTTGTTCGATACCTTTCAATTGCGTTTCCTGTTCTGCAAATTCTGGGAAACGTGCAGAATAAAGGATCGTACCACCACGGTTGATAATGCCGTCAAGCTGATGAGACTCCATCTTAAAGATGTTCCCTTCAACAAGGCCTTTATAACCATAATTGATACCATATGCTTCAAGTCCTGCGTTCATCGCAGAACGGGCAATTGCACGCACGGCAGCGTTCATACCGGATGAGTCGCCGCCACTTGTCAAAATACCAATGCGTTTCATTTCTTCACCTCAAGTAAAAATTCTGTAGCACTACATTCTCCAAAAACAATGTTATCACTTTTTTAAGTTTTTGTCTTGTTATTTAAGCGAATTTCATAAAAAGTTGATATATGTTTTTTCCATATCATTTTTTCAAATCAAAATATTTTGAATTACCGTCAATTCAAAGAATGATTTAATTTTCCATATGTAAAAACTAATGTAAAGCTTGCGTAAACGCTTATAACTTTTGCGCATCGGACACGTTTGAAAAAAGCACATTTGACAAAAAACTTAAATAAGCGTCTAAAACACTTAACAATACGAATAGTATTCAAAAAAGAGGCCAGAACCCCTGACCTCTTAAAAAATTATTTAACTTGGCTCATAACTTCTTCAACAAAGTTGTCAGCTTTCTTTTCGATGCCTTCGCCGACTTCATAGCGAGTGAATGACTTGTTTGCGCCATTTTTTGAAGCAACGTACTTGGCAACCGTTTGATCCGGATCCTTGACGAAATCTTGTTCATCCAAGACGATTTCAGCAAAGAACTTGCCTAAGCGACCTTCAACCATCTTTTCAATAATCTTTTCAGGCTTGCCTTCGTTTTTGGCTTCTTCAGTAAGGACAGCCTTTTCATGTTCAACTTCTTCAGCAGGAACCTGATTACGGTTGACATACTTAGGGTTGCTTGCGGCAATGTGCATTGCAACGTCCTTGGCAACCGTTTCGTCTGCACCGTCAACAACCGTCAAAACAGCGATGCGACCGCCCATGTGAAGGTAAACGCCAAAGTTTTCGCTATCGGATTTTTCAACGACTTGGAAACGACGAAGAGTGATCTTTTCACCGATAACCTGCGTTGCTTCAATGATTTCATCATTGATCGTTCCGTTTTCGGACTTGATTGCAAGTGCAGCTTCCAAATCAGCCGGCTTGTTTTTGGCAATTGCAGTTGCAATGTTCTTTACAAGATCCTTGAATTGTTGGTTTTGTGCGACAAAGTCCGTTTCAGCATTGATTTCAACGATTGCAGCCGTGTTGCCGACAACTTCAACGTCAGCCAAACCTTCAGCAGCAACGCGGTCGCTCTTCTTAGCAGCCTTTGCGATACCTTTTTCACGCAAGAAATCGATAGCCTTGTCCATGTCGCCTTCAACGGCAACCAAAGCCTTCTTAGCGTCCATCATGCCGACGCCTGTCTTGTCGCGCAATTCTTTTACTTGTGCAGCAGTAATTTTTGCCATAGTTGAAATGGCCTCCTTAAAAAATGATTTTTATCAAAAAAGCCGCCTCGAACTTGAGGCCTAAATGCCCAGATCCGAGACAGCCTAAGTTATTAACTATTCAGCATCTGTGTTGTCGTTGTCGCCTTCGACTGCTTCAACGATGTCTTCGATTGAATCAACGCTTTCGTCTTCAGCTTTGAAAGCTTCTTCAACAGGAGCTTCGTCTTCGCCTTGACGGCCTTCGATAACGGCATCTGCCATCTTAGCCGTGATCAAGCGAACCGCACGGATTGCATCGTCGTTAGAAGGAATCTTAACGTCGATTTCATCTGGATCTGCGTTCGTATCAACCATAGCAACGATAGGAATATTAAGCTTTTGTGCTTCTTTAACGGCAATACGTTCCTTGCGAGGGTCAACGATGAAGAGAATGTCAGGGATACGTGGCATATCTTCAATACCGCCCAAGAACTTTTGAAGGCGATCGCGTTGCTTAACGAGCAAAGCAACTTCCTTCTTTGGAAGACGTTCAAACGTGCCGTCTTCTTCCATTGCCTTGATTTCCTTCAAACGCTTGATACGTGTTTGAATCGTATTCCAGTTTGTTAAAGTACCGCCCAACCAGCGATGGTTTACGTAGTATTGACCACAACGCTTTGCTTCTTCTTCAACGGCGTCTTGTGCCTGCTTCTTTGTGCCGACAAAAAGAACAACGCCATCGTTAGATGCAGCATCTTTTACAAAATCGTATGCTTCATCAATCAACTTAACCGTCTTTTGCAAGTCGATGATGTAGATGCCATTGCGTTCCGTAAAGATGAATTGCTTCATCTTAGGATTCCAGCGACGTGTTTGGTGACCGAAGTGGACACCTGCTTCAAGTAATTGTTTCATGGAAATAACAGCCATAACAATTAACCTCCAAAAATAGTTTTAATTATCCTCCCCCATGTTCAACGGCTTAAGACTCTAATGAGCACCCTTTTTGCCATCGCATGGAGTGTGAATTGTGCTGTTTCACAGCACTTGCTACATTATACTTTATAATTGCGTCAAATGCAACAAAAAATATTGTCCGACAAAGAAATTCAACGGACAGTCTCACCTTCATCGCCATCATAGAAAACGTTTTCCCGCATATACAAAAACCGGATTAGATTTGCAATCAGCTGCAAATCATCCGATTTTTCATTTCGAGGCATGTTCCCAACCACGAAAATTATTTGACTAAAGTACTTGAAGTCCCCGTTTCAATGACTTCTTTAGCTGAATCAAGCGAAATCTTGACCATGTTTTCAACGGCAACGTTCGTATAGAATGCAATATGCGGTGAAACAACAACGTTGTCGAGCTTGATCAATTCCTTAAAAGTTTCGTCTTCAATTTCTTGGCCTTCAAGATCATGATTGAAAATGCTTGCTTCATTTTCATACGTATCAAGGGCCGCACCGGCAAGCTTGCCGGATTTGAGCGCTTCGACAAGCGCTGACGTATCAATCAATGCACCTCGTGCCGTATTTACGATGTAGGCACCGTCCTTCATCATCGAAATCGTCTTTTCGTTTATGAAATGATAATCATCATCCGTTGCCGGCATATGCAGCGTGATCACGTCGGCTTTTTTCAACAAATCTTCTTTTTCGACGTAAATGCCTTCTTTTTCAAGTTCCGGATTATGGAACGGATCATAAGCAATGACCTTGGCACCGAATCCCTTGTAAATTTGAATTGCCGCACGACCGATTCGGCCCGTTCCCATTACGCCAACTGTCATTTTGCCAAGTTCTTTTCCGACGAACGGTGCCCAACGATAATCTTGTTTGGCCATTCTTTTGCGGAACAGATTCTGGTTGCGCAAAAGCTGCAAAAGCTGCGTAACGGAAAATTCGGCAATGGCGCTTGGCGAATATGCCGGAACATTTGTCACGGCAACGCCGTTTTGCTTTGCGTCATCGAGATTAATGTTGTCAACGCCAACGTTTCGCACGGAAAATACCTTGATGTTTGCATCTGATAATTCTTTAAACAGATTATCAGGGTAAAGACCGGTCTGCAATCCGATGACCGCATCGTAACCAACGGTTTCAGACACGTTGTCCGGAGTAATCTCTTCTTTCTTCAAAGAAACTTCAATTCCATTTTCCTTTGACCATTCTTCAAAATATCGGCGTTCGTCTTCCCGAACGTTAAAAGCAACAAACTTCATGATTCCCTCCAAAAGAAATAAATTATCTATTATACAGTACAGGTTCCGGTTATCGTATCATAAATAAAAATTATACATCCATAACCTTCATCGAACCTAATTTTATCATGAAAACGCGTAAATAAATCTTATTTTCACGAAATTTAATTTATTTTTTATTTTGTGATGCCGATTGAAAATACAGTTCTCATCCACCCTTTAACAAAATGAATTCGATTCAGTAATATGCAAAAACCGGATTAGGTTTGCAATCAATCGCAAATATAATCCGTTTTTTTTCGTATACAGGACGGTTGCTTTCCACGGTGGAAATAACCCAAAATAGTTTGGCGCGCTGATTCATCAGGCTCTGCATTTGACAAAATTACGGTGTCCACTGTTATGGTTATAGTATAAGATGAGCCTTCTGTCCGTAAATGGCTTGCTCGAAAAATGGCGATTACGGACAAAATGGACAAAAACAGCTCTTTGTCCGTAGATTCGAGTGAAATCTCGGCTAAGATTGGTTGAGCAGTACTGCTGCTTGAAAAAGTAGTTTTTATTCATTTGGAATTAAAAAAGCCGGACAAAGTCAGCCGCAAATCGACTGCCTTCGTTTGGCTTTTCGTTTAATTCAAGAGAGAAAAAAGACTTTTTCCCAGCCTATTCCGGCTAGACCTAATTAAAATTATTAATGTTCATAACGGTATAGCTGCGCTTGTTTCCAGGGACGTGACTCGTTGAATATTCAATCGATTTGCCGTTCGTCAACCAAACAACCTGCTCAACCTCAAGAATCGGAGAACCTTTTTCTACATTAAGCTCTTTGACATCTTCATCATCAGCACCCAATGCAGAAAATTTTCTGAAGGCATTTCCAAATTTGAGGCCAAGTTCATCATGAATATAAGTATAGATAGACTTTTCGCAAACTTCTTTTGAAAGTTCGGGAACAAGCTTTACAGGCATGTATGTATGTTCCAAAACGGTCGGTTCGCCATCAATTATGCGGATGCGCTTGACTTCATAAACCGGGTCGATGCGTTTGATGTTAAGGTTTTTTTGAATTCTTTCATCCGGAAGCTGAACGTCAAATGTCAAAACATCGGACTTGATGCGATCGGGACCAAATTCTTGATATGCTCCTCTGAAATCATCGACCGTCACGTCTCTTTCGTGATTAACGAACGGAATCTTCCCGCGAACGTAGGTTCCAAGGCCTGATTGCTTGTAAATCAAGCCTTCTGAGGCCAAACCGTCAAGCGCCTTCTTAACGGTCAGCCGATTTACCTTGAACTCTGCTGCCAAAGTCGTTTGGTCAGGAATCAATTCTCCGACCTTATACGTCCCGTTTTCAATTCTTTTGCGAACAGTATCAGCAACTTCTTGATATTTAGTAGCCATAACTCAACCATCCCATCTTATTAATTCATATCTGTATACATTCATATTATATACTTTTCTATGACAAAATCAATAATTAGGTTAAATTATTTTTTATTCTACTAAAAAAATATAAATGTATATCAATACTTTTGTACTAATGAAACCGCCTTATGTATTTCAGCTTCTGTTCGGATCTGATATTCGTCTAAAAAAAATCAACATACATCTAGTGCAAAAAAGGCATTGATGACTCAAAAGCCAAAAACGCCTTTATCAACCACCACCGACTAAAGTCAGTGACTTGTGAGCTATGAACCCTAACGGATTTCAGACCACAATTTACATAGATGCAAACAACTTGCCTGCCTTGGTTCTCAACAATGCAATTGCTGAGCTATCTGCAATCATTATAACACAGTATGACTATCCGGACGCTGAGAAAAAAACTATGTCTCAAATCGGAAAAACGGATGATTTGCAATCAATCGCAAATCTGATCCGGTTTTTTTGCGTATGCATGATAATTGCCTTCCATGATGGAAATAAACAAAAATAATTTGGCGGTAAATTTGACTGAGAGCGTGGCACGCTGATTTAGCAGGCACTGCATTTGGCAAAATTACTGCCGTTTACGGACACATTGAGTAAAATGTAGGATTTGTCCATAACTTTGAGTTAAATCTTGGATAGATTGGTTGAGCAGTACTGCTGCTTGAAAAAAGTAGTTTTTTATTGGAAATTAAAAAACCGAACAAAGTCAGTCGCAAATCGACCGTCTTCGTTTGGCTTTTCGTTTAATTCAAGAAAGAAAATAGACTTTTGCCCAGCCTCTTCCGGCTAGACATAATTAAAATGATGTTTTATTCCAAAAAATCCTTAAGCTGCTTCGAACGAGAAGGATGACGAAGTTTTCTCAGTGCTTTTGCCTCAATTTGACGAATTCGTTCACGCGTGACTCCAAAGACCTTTCCGACTTCTTCAAGCGTGCGCGTACGGCCATCGTCAAGCCCAAAACGGAGACGCAAAACGTTTTCTTCCCGATCGGTCAACGTATCAAGCACGCTTTCGATTTGCTCTTTAAGCAACTCGTATGCGGCATGGTCTGCCGGACTCGTGGCTGCATGATCTTCAATGAAATCGCCAAGATGCGAATCATCTTCTTCACCAATCGGCGTTTCAAGCGAAACCGGTTCTTGGGCGATTTTCAAAATTTCACGAACCTTTTCAGTCGGAAGATTCATTTCTGCGCCGATTTCCTCAGGAATCGGTTCGCGACCAAGGTCCTGAAGCATTTGGCGCTGAATTCTGATCAACTTATTGATTGTTTCAACCATGTGAACCGGAATCCGAATGGTACGTGCCTGATCCGCAATGGCACGCGTAATCGCCTGCCTGATCCACCATGTGGCGTATGTTGAAAATTTGAATCCTTTACGGTAATCAAATTTTTCAACCGCCTTCATCAACCCCATATTTCCCTCTTGAATCAAATCAAGAAAAGACATTCCGCGCCCAACGTATCTTTTGGCGATGGAAACTACGAGACGAAGGTTTGCTTCTGCAAGACGCTGCTTTGCTTCTTCGTCACCTTCTTCAATTCTCAAGGCAAGTTTCTTTTCTTCTTCAGCCGTCAAAAGATTGACGCGCCCGATCTCCTTCAGATACATTCTGACAGGATCGTTGATTTTAACCCCGGAAGGTGCGGAAACGTCGCTTTTTGAAAGCTCTTTTTCCTCTTCCTTAGCCTGATTCAAGCTTTCTGCCGTAGGATCGCCATTTTCATCGACAACGGAGATTCCTTTCTTCTCAACGTCTGCAATCAAATCATTAATTTGTTCGGACGTCAAATTCAGTGGTGAAACACGCTTCGTCAGTTCGCTGTACCTCACCTCGCCAGCCTGCTTGAATTCCTGGACGACTTCACGCAACGCCTTCTTGTACACAACGTCATCCAACTGGTTGTTTTTCTTCTCTTCTGCCAATGTTAGGCCCTCCCTTTAATAATTGAAGCTGCAATAATTGACACGCAGTTCAGCTAAGCATCAGCCTGCTTTTCCTGCATCATTTTAATATATTTAATGGTTAATTCCGTTATTTTATTGACATCATTTTGCCTTTTGGCCTGATCCAACTGAGTGCTGATTCGTGTAATCTGTTCTTCCAACGGCGCATCATGTTTCAGCACTTTCAAGCAATCGTCTACCTCTTGTTCATCATAGTCTCCGTAGTCTTCCATCTCAATCGAAATCAAGACGTTTTGCAATTTTGAATCTTCAGCATAATCAAGAAACTTGGCATCGTCATATTCGGAATGCTCGCTGTAATATCCTTCGATCAATAAATACAGTGCCTGATAATCAACATGAACGAATTGAAAATCCTCAATCGAGCTCACCTTGGAATAAACGCTATAATCATTCAGAATTCGATGAAGCAACAGGCGTTCTGCTTTTTCAATTTTGGAAAATTCCTTTTCCTTGACAACGTTTGAATCAACGCTTGTTTTCTTTAAACTGCTTTCTGCCCGCACGTTTTTAGTGCCCAGCTGCTGTTTTAAAACTCGCAACTGACTTTCAAGACTCATTTTGTCAATTCCGAATTCCTTAGCCAAACGCCCAAGAGTCAATTGTATCTGCAAAGAATCGCTGACTTTTGCGGTTTCTCCCAAAACATCCGTAATGTATGCAAGCTGTCCGCTTTCCGTTCCAAGGTTTTTTCCTTCCTTGAAGTAGCGCATATAAAATTCAAGAACGGTTTCGCGATTGTCATGAACGATTTTTTTAAACGATTCCGTGCCGTGTTTTCTGACGTATTCGTCTGGGTCCAGTTTTTCAGGCAAATTAACGACTTCACACTCGATTTTTGACGAATCTTCAAAAAGATCAAGGGCTCTTTTGGTTGCCGCCTGTCCCGGCTGATCACCATCATAGCAGACAAGAACCTTCTTTGTTATTTGTTCTATTTGATAAATCTGATCATCAGTCAGGCTGGTTCCCATTGAAGCTATGCCGTTCTTGACTCCGGAACGATACGCAGCCAAAACATCCATGAACCCTTCGAACAAATAGACCTCGCCATCACGTCTGATTACGCTTTTGGCTTTGTCAAAGTTGAATAAAACTTTGCTCTTTTCGAACAATAATGTCTCTGGGGAGTTTAAATACTTTGGCGACTTGTCGTCTTTGATCAGAAGCCGACCGGAAAAAGCTATCGTCTGGCCTGATGCATTTCTAATCGGAAACATTACCCTCGAATGAAAACGATCAACCAAACTTCCGTCTCCATGTTCGGTAAACAGGCCTGATTTCCTGAAAAGCTGGTAATCACCAATACCATGCGTTTCAAAATAAGTCTTTAAAAAATCCTGCGAGGGCGCAAACCCCAAGCCGAATTCTTCAATCAAATCATCCGTAAGACCGCGTTGATGCAAATAATCCAATGCTTGCTCGCCGATTTCAGCAGTCGTCAGCATATAATGATATACATCAGCTGCAGTTTTATACAAATTTTTCAGTTGCCCAATTTCTGAAGATTCAAATCCCTTTTGAAATCGGGCTTGATTTTCCGGAGAATAGCGAGGATCTATTTCGATATTTTCAAGTTCAGCAACTCGATAAACAGCCTCTATGAAATTCAAGTCTTCAAGTTCCATGATAAACTTAAAAACATTTCCGCCGCGTCCGCACGAAAAACAGTAAAAAAACTGTTTTTGCTCATTGATTGAAAACGACGGCGTCTTTTCAGCATGGAAAGGACAAAGACCCACCCAGTTTTTGCCAGCATGCCGCATTTGAACGAAGTTGCCGACAACATCCAGAATATCTGCATTGCTTCTGACCATATCAATCGTTTTTTCGGGTATTCCGCCAGCCAAAAAATCCCCTCCCGTCATTAACCACGAGGCGTAGAAAGGTCGCACACCTAAGTGTACGACCTGTTTCGCATAATCATTGACTATTGTATAACATTTTCTGAAATTTGTCAATCAGACCGCAGACCAGACTCTCGTTCAAAAGGCATTTGCTGATTGTTGACAAAATTGCCTGAACTTTGATCAATGTTGTTTGAATCAAAATAAGATGAAAAGCTATGCCTCAAATTGAAACCCGTGATGATCTCAATCAATTGCAAGTCTAATCCGGTCTTTGCGTATGCGCCTGCTACATCCAAAACAAAACGCGTCGGCAAATTTGACTGAGATCTTGACGAGATTAGTTGAGCAGCACTGCATTTATCAAAAAATGTATCAAAATTGAAAAACACCGAACAAAAACAGTCTTAAGCTGACCGCCCTTGTCCGGCATTTAATTAATTCAAGCAAGAAACAGGATTTTCCCCATTCTCTCTTATTTAGCTTGATTATTTGACGTTTAATTCTTCGAGCGATCCGAAAGCAGTTGTCAGATTGCTAAGCAAAACAAGCTGGCTCAAACGATTGTGCTTGACTTTCTCATCATCAGCCATGACCATCGTTGCATCGAAATATTCGCCGATTGCGCCCTTCAAGCCATGCAAAGCTTGATACTTGTCCTCATATGATTTGCAGCAATATCCTTTTTGAGCATTTGAGCATGCATCATGAAACTTCTTTTCTGCATCGTTTTCAAACAACGATTCGTCGACCGAGGCAACTTCAAAATCAGCCTTTTTCGCCAAACGAGAAACGCGCGTCAAAGCTTCGATCGTTTCCTTGAAATCATCATCTGAGGCATGTTTCGTCAGCGTTTCTGCAGCTTCAAGGACCGAAACGAATTCATTGTCTTTGTTTGCAAGCGCAGCGGCCAAAGCATCCCGGCCGACGTCATTGTTTGAACCAATGATTTGAGCAACGCGATCAAACATGAAATCTTTAACGCCTGCGTAATTCTTTTCAGGATCGATGTTTGCATAAAGATCTCCGCGTTCCTTGAATGCGGACATGATTGCCTCATGCAGCAAAGGAACGGACAGGTTCCATCCTTTGTCAAGCGCGATTCTCACGATGCCAAGGGCTTGACGTCTCAAAGCATACGGATCGTTTGAACCGCTCGGGATCATCCCTGCGGAAAAGAATGCTTGAATGCTGTCTGCTTTATCGGCAATCGAAAGAACTGCTCCGATCGTCGACTCCGGCAAATCTCCTTCAGAACTCGTCGGCATGTACTCTTCACGCATTGCTGAAGCAACGGCATCCGTCTCACCGAACAAGGAAGCGTAGATTTCGCCCATTACGCCCTGCAGCTCAGAAAATTCGCCGACCATTCCGGTTACGAGATCGAATTTGTAGATCATTGCAGCACGTTTTAAATCCGCAAGCTGCGTTTGGCTGAGTCCGAGATGCTTGCCAAGATAAGCCGCAATTAAAGCGACACGCTCCATTTTTTCATAAATCGTTCCGATCTTATCATGGAACATGACTTTTTTCAGTCGTTCGACATAGTCTGAAATTGTCTGCTTTTGATCTTCTTCATAGAAGAACTTGGCATCTTCAAGACGAGCCGTCAACACTTTTTCATTGCCTGAAACGACGTTTTCGAGATAAGCATCGTTTCCGTTTCTTACGGAAACGAAGTGAGGCAAAAGTTTGCCGTCAGAGTCTTCAACGTAGAAATATCTTTGGTTGTCCTTCATTGAGGTAATCAAAACGGCATCAGGAACCGAAAGATACTTTTCATCGAAAGAACCTGCAAAAACAGTCGGATATTCGACCAAATTGTTGACTTCTTCCAAAAGATCAGGATCAACGACAATGTTCCACGAATTCTTCTTGGCGAGTTCGTCGATTTGAGACATGATGATTTCCTTGCGTTCCCTGGCATCGGCAATAACCATTTCCTGCTTTAAGCATTCAGGATACGCATCCGCATTCTTTACTTCGACCTCTTTTCCCAAGAATCTGTGTCCTTGTGATTTTCGACCGGTTTCAAGATCCAAAACCTTAAAGGAAACGATCTCGTCGTCAAGCAATGAGACGATCCAGCGAATCGGACGAACGTATTCGAAATCATTTGAACCCCAACGCATCATTGTCGGGAATTTCATCTCCATTACGACTTCTTTGACAGACGTCAATACTTCTTTTGCGGACTTGCCGGCAATGAATTTTTTAACGTAGACGTACTCAACGCCCTTTAATTCCTGGAAGAACAGTTCATCGACGCTCACGCCTTGTCCGCGTGCGAATCCTTGGGCGGCTTTCGACCAGTTGCCGTCTTTGTCATAGGCAATCTTTTTTGCAGGACCTTTAGCCAATTCCTCGATGTCTTCTTGCTTGTCGGCAAGACCGATAACCTTGAGAGCCAGACGACGCGGCGTTGAGTATGCTTCTATTTTATCGAAACTGAGACGATTTTCCTTTAAAAAGGAGGTCATGCGTTCAACCAGCTGATTGATGCTTGGCGTGACGACATGTGCCGGAATTTCTTCCAGACCAATCTCAAGCAAATAATTTTGTGACATTATTTATCCTCCTTCAACAATTCTTGACGAAGTTTTTCATCTTTGATGAGCGGGAAGCCAAGTTTCTTTCGTTCTTCAATAAATGCTTTTGCGACTGATTTAGCCATGTTGCGAATTCGAGCAAGGTAGCCGGCACGCTCCGTAACCGAAACCGCACCGCGAGCATCCAACAGATTGAACGTGTGACTGCATTTCAGGATATAATCATAAGCCGGGTGAACCAAGCCGTTTGCAATCTGCTTTTTGGCTTCCGTTTCATACGTATCAAACATTTTCAAAAGCATTTCCTGATTGCTTTCTTCAAAAGCATATTTTGAATGCTCATATTCCGGTTCTTTAAAGATGTCGCCGTATTTGACGCCGTCTGACCATTCAAGATCAAAGACCGAGTTGACTTCTTGAATGTAAGACGAAAGTCTTTCAAGTCCATACGTTACTTCAACGGCAACGGGGCGAACTTCCAAACCGCCGACCTGTTGGAAATAGGTGAACTGAGTGATTTCCATTCCGTCAAGCCAAACTTCCCAACCTACTCCGGCACATCCCATTGAAGGGTTTTCCCAGTTGTCCTCAACAAACCGAATATCGTGTTCCTTTGAATCGATTCCCAAAGCCTTGAGCGAATCCAAGTAAAGATCCTGGATGTTTGAAGGATTCGGTTTCATGATTACCTGAAACTGGTGGTGCTGGAACAAACGATTGGGATTTTCTCCATAACGTCCGTCAGCCGGCCGACGTGACGGTTCAACGTAAGCAACGTTCCACGGTTCGGGTCCGATTGCACGTAAAAACGTGTACGGGCTCATCGTTCCGGCACCTTTTTCATTGTCGTAAGCCTGCATGAGCATGCAGCCTTGCTTAGCCCAGAATTGTTGCAAGGTCAAAATAATATCTTGCATTGCTAATTTTTTAGCCATAAGGCAAAGTCCTCCTAAAAATTTATTGCGAAAACAACCAGCTCAATCGCATAAAAAAGTCCCTATGCGACGCCTGTGGTCACATAGGGACGACTTTTCGCAAATCGCGGTTCCACCCTACTTCTAGTTTTGCCTAGCAGCTTAATTTCGTCAAGACTCAAAAAGCGCCAATCAAACAACAGTCATCATCTGCTCACACCTTCTCAGACTCGCTTGGCATGACACGTCGCCGACCTTCTTTTCTCAACGTCTTTCTATTCGATTGACCTTAGAATAATTTAATTATTCAGTTTTGTCAAGTCCTTTTTCAAAAGCAAAGTCAAAAGAAGTCATCTCATTTAAAAATTTCTTGGCCGGAACGTAAAGTCCGACTTGATCGTCATAGATCACGTCAAGTGCCCGCTTGATTTTTATGCTCGTTTTTTCGCTAAGATTGACGCTTTCCAAAACGTCCAAATCAATATCAGACAAATAGCGCAAGAAGTACATCGTTTTTTCGTCAAGATGCAGCCGATTTTGATCAAGGTGCCAATGATTTTTGCAAAGAATTCCTCCATAACTTTCGGAATAGTCAAAAGAAGAGCGCTGATTTCCGCAAACAGCACAAAAGCGCCATTCAGGAGCAACGCCAAAAAGTTCCAGCATCTGAATTTCCATGATGCTTACGATAATCAACGGATTAACCCCCTGGTCGATCAGTTGCAGCGCTCGTTCTATCTTCCTGTACCACTGAGATGCCAAAATGCAGTCATCTTTAATTGCGGCTTCACCCAATCCCAAAACATATGACGCATAGGCATTCAGCATGATATCGTTAAAAATATTTTGATATTGGTCAATTTCTTTTCCGGTGCTAAGATATGACAGGCCGTCATCATTAATGCTTCCGAGATAGCGTCCGTGCGAAAAAGGCAAAATAATTGCGCCAAGTCTGAACCCGCGTTTTTTAGCGCCGCGAATATAAAAGGTCTTATAACCATAGCGATTCGTCAAAATTTTGACAAGCAGATCTCTTTCCTTATAGTCTCTTTTTGAAACCACGATGCCTGAAAACTCTTCGCCCTGATGCAAAACCACGATAATTCCTCCTTAAAAACAGCGGAGCCGAAACATCGTTTCAACTCCGCAAAAAATTAATAATCGTCCTGTTTGTATCCGAGCGATCTCAAGTCTATCTGGCGATCCTTCCAATTTGGCATGACCTTGACCCAAAGTTCCAGATAAACCTTGTCGCCCATCATTAGCTCGATGTCTTTTCTTGCCTTGACTCCGATCGTCTTGAGCATCTTGCCGCCCTTTCCGATAATGATGCCTTTTTGACTCGCGCGTTCAACGATGATCGTGGCCTGAATCAAAATTTTTTCCTCGTCGTGACGCTTGATGCGATCGACAACGACCGCAACCGAGTGCGGAACTTCTTCTCTCGTGAGTTCCAAGACTTTTTCGCGGATGAGTTCGCCGGCAATAAATCTTTCCGGATGATCCGTAACCTGATCCGTCGGGTAGTATTGCGGACCTTCAGGCAGGTCTTTGATCAGCGTATCGATAAACTCTTGACAATTATTGCCCTGAAGCGCAGAAATCGGGAAAACGTCTTTAAAATCCAGTGCTCCGCGGTAGTCGTCCATCACTTCCAAAAGGTGATCAGGATGTATCCGATCAATTTTGTTGATTGCCAGATAAATCGGCTTTTTGACGTTTTTGAGACGCTCAATGATGAAATCATCGCCGCGGCCGCGTTTTTGCTCTGCATTTACCATGAAAATCACCGCATCGACCTCATTTAACGTCGAAAGAGCCGATTCGACCATAAAATCGCCCAGACGACTTTGCGGTTTATGAATGCCCGGTGTATCGATGAAAACGATCTGAGCATCATCAGTCGTATAAATTCCTTGAATCTTGTTGCGCGTAGTTTGAGCTTTATCGCTCATGATGGCGATTTTTTGACCGATGATCCGATTCAAAAAAGTCGATTTTCCGACATTGGGACGTCCCAATATGGCAATAAAGCCTGAATGAAATTTATTGTTCAAAAATTTTCTTCCTCACATTTATTAATCTAAAACAGCAGCTGCCAAATTTTCGGCACAAAAACAATCGCACCGACAATCATTGAAAACACGGCTGCCAAAAGCACCCCGCCCGCAGCGGTATCCTTGGCCTTTTTTGCCAAGGGATGCTTTTTATATTCACTGGCGAGGTCAACGGCATTTTCAATCGCCGTATTCCAGACCTCGCTTGCCAAAACAAAAAAGATGCTCAATAAAAGCCAAAGCCACTCGTTTGCCGAAACATGGAACAAACACCCCATGATTACGACCAAAATCACTGAGCCAACATGGAAACGCAGATTGCGTTCCTCACGATAAGCTGTCACCAATCCCTCTACCGCATATTTGAAAGAGCTGACAAAGTGACGGTTTTTCCAACGGCTAACGAACTTTGAACGTTTTTTGCTATCTCGTAAGCCCATAGGAGTCAAGAATCTCTCGCTGAAGACCAAACATTTCCTTTTCGTCTTCTTCTTTCATGTGGTCGTATCCGTTCAAATGCAAAAATCCGTGGACAACCAGAAAACCAAGTTCACGATCCTCCGAATGTCCCAAATATTCGGCCTGTTCTTTAACCTTGTCCATCGAAACCATGATGTCGCCGATATTTTTGGGGATGTCGAACTCTTCATCTTCCGGCAAGATAATCGGAACTTCGTCGGGGTCGTCTTCTTCGATCGCAAAGCTGATGACATCTGTCGGCTTGTCGACTCCGCGATATTTTTTATTGATTTCATGAATATGTTCATTATCCATCAAAGTAACCGACATCTCTGTATTTTCAGGAAGCTTGAGATAGCTGCCCGCAAAGTTCAAAACATCTTCAATCAGCTTGATTTTTTCTTCTGGAACATTCTTCGTGTCGTCATAAATTTCCAAATCCATTGATGCTAGTCCTCATTTTCTGTTTTATTATGCTTTTCGTAGGCACTGATAATCTCCGAAACCACCGGATGCCGCACGACGTCAGCGGCATCAAAATGAACGAAACCGATATGCGCAAGATTGCTTAACACGTGCTCCGCATCGACAAGTCCGCTTTGCTTATGCCCGGCAGGCAAATCGATTTGTGTCTTGTCGCCGTTAACGATCATTTTCGAACCAAAACCAAGACGCGTCAAGAACATCTTCATCTGTGCCCTTGTCGTATTTTGCGCTTCATCCAAAATCACGAAGGCATTCTCAAGCGTCCGTCCGCGCATATAAGCCAAAGGAGCAATTTCGATGACTCCGCGCTCAATCAATCGTTCAGTATGTTCCGCACCAAGAATCGAATTCAACGCATCGTAAATCGGACGCAGATAAGGATCAACCTTTTCTTTCAGATCCCCCGGCAAAAAGCCTAGCGATTCCCCGGCCTCGACTGCGGGCCGCGTCAGTACCAGACGTTCGACTTCATGCCGTTTTAATGCAGCAACCGCCATTACGACGGCCAAATACGTCTTTCCCGTGCCAGCAGGACCGATTCCGAAGACGAGATCGTTATGCTTGACCGCTTGAACGTATTGACGTTGACTGTAATTTTTCACGCGGATGCTTCGGCCTTTGCGATCTCTGATCAAAGTATCCGTATAAAGGTCTTGAAAATACTCCAGCGTTCCTTTTTCGGCCATCGTCATCGCCGAAACAACGTCAGCATTGCTGATCGTAACGCCCTTTTTCAAAAGTTCAGCCAGCTGTGCGAAAATTTCCTTCGTTTCCGAAACGTCATCTTGACTGCCTTTGATCTTGACATGATCTCCGAACGAGCTGACGATAACGTTTTTTCCTTCTTCAATCAGTTTCAAATAAGCATCATTGATTCCGAAAAGCGAAACTGCCATCTGCGGATCAGCGAGCGTAAATTCTTCTTCAATTACGGTTCCTTCTGACAAATAAGAGCACCCCTTTTGCCGCGGCAGCGTCAGCCTGGAAATGAAGCCGCTGAATCTTCCAGATACCAACGCGACCGTTGCTTCTTTGAATTATGATTCTCACCTATATGTATTATACTTACAGTAAGCCATTTTAGCAAACCGCAGACAAAAAAAGCCAGGGAATTTCTTCCCTGACTTCAGGACGCTCATTAACCGAGCAATTCCTTAACCGTGGCGTTAATCAGCTTGCCGTCAGCCTTGCCTTTGAGTTTTGGCATCACGGCACCCATGACCTTGCCGAAATCGGCTTTAGACGTTGCTCCAACCGCTTTAATTGTTTCTTCAACAACGGCCTTTACATCATCCGCGCTCAATTGAGCAGGCATATAGCCTTGCACAACTGCAATTTCGCCTTCAAGTTCCTGGACTGAATCGTCACGTCCAGCAGCTTTCGATTCTTCAAGAGAATCCTTACGTTGCTTCAATTCACGAGATAACACGCCGACTTCCTCGTCAGGAGTCAAATCGTGTCCAACGCTGATCTGCTCATTTTGAACCGCAGCCTTAAGCATTCGAACAGTCTTCAAACGATTCTTGTCCTTGGCTTTCATGGCTGCAACCATATCTTTTTGCAATGAATCCAATAAACTCATCACAACCTGCCTCCTCTAGAAACTAGAAACGACGCTTATTTTTGCGCTTTCTTGCTGCTTCGGACTTTTTCTTACGTTTTACACTTGGCTTCTCGTAAAATTCACGTTTCCGATATTCTTGCAAAGTACCTGTTTTTGAAACGGAACGTTTGAAGCGACGAAGAGCGTCATCAAGAGATTCGTTTTTACGAACGACTGTCTTTGACATGATTGTTTCCCTCCCTCCGAGCTTAAATGTAACCGTCTTATTGTCTATTTTGTAACATCACAAACATCAACAGTTCCTTTTCATTATACATAAATGAGAATATCGCGTCAATATAACTTTAACAACTTCTTAATTTATTTAGCAAAATTTATTTATTTTGATGAATAATTCCGGCAAATATAGTATAATAGAATCAAAGAAAGCGTTTACTGAAAGGAGAGACTCCCTATGTCAAATGACAACGCAATCAATGTTTATATTATTTCCGATTCTCTTGGCGAAACGGGCAACAACCTCGCTCAAGCAGCCATCGTTCAGTTTCCGAAAGCAGATTTTAAAGTTCATCGCTATCCGCTGATCAAAACGATTTCGATTTTGACGGGTATTTTGCATAAAGCCGTACGTGAAAATGCGATTATCGTGCACACTTTTTCAGATAGTAAGCTTTCGTCTTTTGCAAATGACTACTGCAAAGAAAACAATCTTGCAGTCATCGATGCGTTAAGCGGCATCATCAATCTTTTGGCGGAGCGCACCGGAGACGAACCGCTCCATAAGGCCGGCATCAACCACAACACGGATCACGCATATTTCAAGCGCATTGAAGCCATTGAGTTTGCCGTGACTTATGATGACGGCAAGGATCCGTCAGGTTTCCTGAAGGCAGACATCGTCCTTTTGGGCGTTTCGAGAACTTCCAAAACCCCGTTGTCCTTGTTCCTCGCAAACCGCGGCTATAAGGTTGCCAACCTTCCGTTGGTGCCCAAGACACACATTCCTGATCAGATCTATCAGGTTGACCCGAAGAAAATCTTCGGTCTGACCAATGACCCATCGATTTTGAACAACATCAGAAGGGAGCGCATGATTTCCTACGGCTTGAATCCCGACACCACTTATTCCAATATGGACAATATTCAGGCCGAGCTTGATTTTGCCATGGAGCTTTACAAAAAGCTCGGCTGCCCGATCATCAACGTTGCCAACAAGTCGATTGAAGAAACCGCGACTCTCATCATGGAAAGTCTCAAAGAAAACGAAGAATGATTTCGCATAAGTAGAATGCAGTTCCGATTCAAAATGAAACCCCAGGAACAAAAACGCCGTCACGAATCTTAAGATGTGCCTTCTTTACCGGACCACTGGTAAGGAGGGCATTTTTGTGCGTTATTTCCATGACCGGCAGATTGCGGCAACACATCGCTACAGATTTCGACAAATCCAGACCGGAATGCCATCAACACCACCAGCAGATTCAGCTCGAATTCCAGACATTCGACTTAATTGCAAGCAAATTCTGTCCATCATGCTCCCTCTCGTTTGTTATTGTAATAAATGCATCGAATTTGACGGAGACAAGGTCCGGGTTAATGGATTCAAACTTATATCTGATCGTATTTTTCCTTGACAAAAAGGTTAAGAAATAGTTAAGATTTAAACCATTGGCGTTATTTTTACATTTGATTAAGAAAGAGAGAGAAAAATCATGCAAGAACTAGGAGAGAAAAAATCCTACATAAGCTGGCCTGTCATTGCCATGGTCGGCTTCGTCACCATCATCTGTTTTGATGATATCTTATACCCTTTGCAAAATCAGGGATTGTCTGTTGTTTTCACCTGGATTTTTATGGTGTTTTTCTTCGTTATTCCCTATGAACTTTCTGTTGCCCACCTGGGTTCGGTTTTTAACGGCCACCAGGAAGGGGGACTGGCGTCTTGGACCCGACATAGTCTGAATTCGGATGCTGCCGGTTACTGGACGGCCTGGATGTATTGGGCTGCCTGCCTGCCTTACATCGTCGACGTAGCCAACTCAACCATCGTGTCCTACAGTTGGCTGATTTTAGGGGATGGCAGTTTATCCAGCCGAATGTCAAGCTTCTGGTTTGGCGTATGGACCTTTGTTATTATTTTAGTTTTTATTTTACTTGAAAATCTACTCAAGAAATCCCTTGAAGTCATGGCCACAATCGGTGGATGGGCCATGTTCGGAATGACCATCTTGTTCGTTGTCATGACGGGCTGGACACTATTAAACGGTGGCAAGATTGCCACCCAACCTTTCAACCTTAAAGCATTTATCCCTGACTTTTCGTTATCTTACTTCTCTACCACCGGGCTTTTGATGTTTGCCGTCTGTGGAGCCGAATTGGTTGCACCTTACCTGAAACGGATGAAAGAACCTAACCGCGACTTCCGCAAGGCCATGTACCTAATCGCCTTCATGACCGCTTTTCTGACGGTCTTCGGAACTTTCTCCTTGTCCATCTTCTTTGATGCAAACAACCTCCCCCACGACTTGAAGATGAACGGATCATACTATGCCTTCCAGCTTTTAGGTGAACGCATGGGGATGGGCAATGTTTTGATGTACATTTTCGCTGTTGTCCAAGCTATCTATATGATGGCACAATTAGCCGTTTTCTTAGACTCCACCAGTTGGGTTTTGGCGGCCGATACTGCTGAACGCTTCATGCCAAAATGGATGCGCAAACGCAATAAGAACGATCGCCCTATTCACTCCTACGTCTTGACCACCGGGTTGACCTTGTTCTTGCTGCTTTTATCAGGGACTTTGCCTGATATCAACGCAGTCTTCAATTGGTTGTTGAACCTAAACGGAATTGTCTTTCCTTTCAAGAACTGCTGGCTGTTCTTAGCCTTCATCGCCGTGCGAGTCAAACAGGACAAATTTCCATCAGTCTTTGTCTTCATCAAAAGACGAAAGCTCGCTATTGCTATGGGGAGTTGGTGCATGTTGTTCTCCTTCATCTGTGCCGTGATGTCCTTTCTGCCACAAGATCTGGCCTTTGGGACAAAGGCCTGGAATCACCAATTGTTTCTGAACTTCTTATCAGTCGGTGTCTTATTCGGGGCCGGAGCTATCATGCCAATCATGTCATGGTTTGAAAAACGCAAGGAAGAAAGTGCCTGAATATAAATTATAAGAGAGCCTGAGAAAAAATTCTGTCTCAAATCAATAAACCGGATGATTTGCAATCAATCGCAAATCTAATCCGGTTTTTTTTCATGCAGGACGATTGCCTTCCGTGACGGAAATAAGCAAAAAGAGTCTGGCGGTAAATTTGACTGAAAGCTTGGCCGCTAATTTATCAGACACTGCATTTGTCAAAATGACTGACGTTTACGGACACATCGATGAAAACGGACGCTTTGTCCGTAAAAATTGAGTGAGATCTTGGATAAATCAGTTGAGCAGCACTGCATTTAAAAGTGTCGGACGAAACCAGTCGCAACCCGACCGCCTTCGTTCGGCTTTTCGTTTAATTCAAGAGGGGAAAGAGACTTTTTTCAAAGCCTCTTTTTTACGCAAAAAGCCTGCCAACTTTGATTCAAAAGAAAATAAAATGGATGCTGCCTGTTCAATCCAGACTGACATCCATAGGCTAATGTTAATTTTTATATGTGTCAAACATTCTAGGTACACACATATTTTTATGCGCAACTTCTTACAAAATTCCTTGGCTGTCTTTTACCTTGTCCAGCATCTTAGAATCAAATGCCTGGTTTTTGAGCATTGCGATCTCATATGCGTACGGAGCAAAAGAATTCTTCTTGTCTTCTCCGACGTACGGCGTTTCCATAATTTTGGGAACGTCTTCCAGCTGCGGATGATGCGCAATATAATTTAAAGAATCGAAGCCGATGGTTCCAAAACCAATGTTTGCGTGCCGATCTTTATGTGCGCCGCATTCATTTTTTGAATCATTGAGATGAACGACTTTCAGCCTGTTTAAACCGATTATTTGATCAAATTCACTCAAAACATCGTCAAAGCCGTTTTTGACGTCATAGCCTGCATCGTTTGCATGACAAGTATCGAACGTAACGCTCAGGCGGTCGTTTTCACTGCATTTTTCAATGATTTCGGACAATTCTTCAAACGTTCGCCCAATTTCCGTTCCTTTGCCCGCCATCGTCTCCAACGCAACGCTGACGTCTTTTGACGCTTTCAGCGCTTCATCCAGACCATGCGCAATGTTTTCGATGGCAGCCTTTGCTCCAAGGCCGACGTGAGCTCCGGGATGCAGCGTGACCTGTTTTGCTCCGAGCGCATCTGCCCGCTTGAGTTCGTTTGCCAAAAATTCGATTGCAAATTCATATTTGCTTTGATCCTTGTTATTGCCAAGGTTGACGATATATGGCGCATGCACGACGACTTCTTCGATGCCGTGATCTTCCATATACTTCTTTCCCTCTTCGATTTTCATCAAGGACAAATCTTTTCTGACAGTGTTTTGAGGTGCACCGGTATAAATCATCATGGCATTTGCCCCATACGATGCCGCTTCTTTTGCGGATCCAAGAAACATCTCTTTGCCGCGCATTTTGACATGCGATCCAAGTTTCATTATTTAACCGCCTTTCAGTAAAAAAATCCAGGAAGCCTTCTTCCTGGATTCATTCTAACATTTAACTTAAAATTTTGCTAATCTGCGAACCATACGGTCAAAGTCGAATTGTAGCAAGCCTGTTCGCACGTTTGCCAGCCAGCACTGTGTTGTGCCAACTTGTTTGAAACGACTTCCAAGCCCGTTCCGTCATTTTTTACGCCGTACATAATCTCAGAAACATGAAGCACGCGACCGTTGATGACAACTTCGCTGCCGACGTGCAGACTGCCCAACTGGCTGTGTGCCGCACCCATCATTTCAAACAAATAATAGTTCGGAAGAGACGTCCAAGCATAAACGTTGCCGTCTGCCGGAACCGAACCCGTACCGCTGAAGCTTCTGATCGGATATGAATGTCCGTTCAGGCAAAATCCGCTCGTTTGAGCCGGTTGCTGTGAAGAAGACTGTTGCGTCTGGGACTGAGCCTGCGTCGTTTGCGAAGATTGCTGCGTTGCCGTTTGAGCTTGCATCGTTGCCTGAGAAGAACTTTGGGCATCGCTGCTTGAGCTTGCAACCGATGAACTTTGAGCAACGCTGCTTGAAGATTCGGAAACAGATGACGTCTCAGTTGCCGAGCTTTCAGAACTTGACTCCTTCTTAACCGAAGGACTGACCTTTTTTTCAGACGTTTCTTTCTTAGCAACGCTCTTTGTCTCTGTTTTTTCATGAGCGAGTGCGGCAAACGTGTCACGACATGCATAGACTTGTGATCCTCCGATTGCAGCAACTACAACCGAGAGTACGATGAGCGCCTTTGTATTCTTTAAAATATTCATAACAAATACCTCCCGATTAATCTCATATCTTTTTACAAGTCTTATTATGCCAAGTCAAAGTTAAGAAAGAGTGAATGCAAATAACAGTTTTTTAGTGAATATTTCAGTTAAAAACGCCATATTCAATTTATTATCGATGCAAATTTGAAATAAAAGTTGCATAACTGCTTGAAAAATCCGCTGATAATCGTTTCAAATTCATAATTACGCAATATTCTGATTCGCATATCAGAAAAGGTACCTACAAATCCCGCTAAACCAGGAGTTGTAGGTACCTTTCAAATTATCTAATTTATTAACATTTTGAGAATTAATTTATTGAAAGTCTTCAAATAAATATTTTGCGGGGAATCCCACTTTATATATTTATTCCTCTTCCATCCTTTAAAATGAATATCAATAAATTCCATGACTTTTACAACCAAGTCGCGCTTTACTTTTCCGTCCTTGATCGGTCTGATTTTTCTCAGCATGACGTTGCCCAACAGGTTGCGAACGAAACGATATTCAAGTTCATCATGATACGTTTTGATCCAGCCCTTTTCTTCATGAAAATTCAGAATCCTTACGTAAATTTTGAAAAGATCGGCCAAACGACTCGTATTTTGATACGAAATCGAATCGTTTCTTTGAACGTAATGAACTTCGCAAACCTCATCAACCGCAACTTCGTCAATTGATTCAAGAAACGGCATCAATTCAAAGAAAAAGCACTGATCTTCATAAAAAAGCCCCTTCGGAAACGTAATTCCGCATTGCTTGAGCCAATCCGTTCGATACAGTTTGTTCCATGCGACGACGCGTCCTTTGACAAGGTAATCTTCGATTGAATCATATCCCGTCACGACGTCTTTTGCCATTCTGTCCTGATACTGCCAAAAGAAATTGCATTCCACAACCTTCTTTTGGCCGTTGCAGGTTTTTTCAAGCATCCTCTCAAGCATCCCCGACTCAACGTAATCATCCGAATCGATAAACAGCACGTAACTTGCGTCGACATGCTGCAATCCATAGTTTCTTGCATCAGACAAGCCGCCGTTTGCTTTGGGGAGATACTCCACCAGATTCGGATTCTCATCTGCATATTTTTGACAGATGGTCGGCGAACCGTCGGTGCTGCCGTCGTCAACAAGCAGCACTCTGTATTTTTCAGAAGACAACGTCTGGTTGATCAAACTTTCCAAACAGCGCTTCAGATATTTTTCAACATTGTAGACCGGAACGATTACGTCAACTTGTCTCATCTAATCACCAAGTGCCTTTCTGACTGCCTCTTTGACATAAGATCCGCTTCTTAATCTCTCTGCCAGATTCAGGGCGTTGCTCTTCATCTTCCTGTAGCCTGCGTCATCAACTTTCTGCAAAACATTGTCCAAATCATTCAGATTTTCGATCGCGATTCCAACTTCGTTTTCGGACACGAATTCGGCCATTGCGGCTTCCTTCCAAATAATCACCGGAATTCCGGAGCTCAGATAAAGCGACGTCTTGTGCGGAGCGTTGTAACGCATATAGTTGCCGAAAACCCCGGTACAAGCAGACATTTCGTCTCCGTCCCAAATCAAGCCGAAGTTTTCATTCAAATGATTCGGCAGATCGTCAGGAGTATACACCCCGCAATAGGTTACGCCTTTTTGATATTTTTGAGCAGGAGACGGTCCATAAACGTCAAGTTTGGCATCATTTAGCTTGACCTTCTTCAAAAATGTCGATTTTTCAAGATTTCCCGCAAAGCAAATGCTTTTTTGATACTCGAACCGCTCATTTTTCTGGCAATCGTTTCGATAATCAAAAATTCCCAAAATCGTAATCGGAACCGTTACGCCGTGTTGTTTGAGCCATTCGGCCATTTTGGAATTGTGCACGATCAGACCATCGGCAGAATTAAAGATTTCCATTTCATCTTTTTCAAACTGCTTGTTGCCGTCATAAACACGCAGCGTTTCAACGTCGTGAACCATGATCAGGAATTTTCCGTGCGTGACTTTTTTGGCATTTTCAATGATTTTTTTCGTCAAAAAGACTGAGTAAAACGGGTATTGCAAAATGACGTTGTCAAATTGTCTGCCCTTGAAAAGTCGTTTGAGTTTCAAATGAACAAACAGGAACTTTTCAAGACGCTTTTCCGGCAAATCCAGATCCATGACCTTAAAGCCTTCCTCAGTCAAAAATTCGTTAATATCGGTTTTGGCCTTGGGACCAGCATCATTTTTTGCTCTGAGACTTCTCAAAACCGAATACAAAATAACATTTTCCATTTAAAACTACTCTTCCTCTGCTGTCATTTTCAATACTGACGAAACGATTTCATCATCTTCTGCGACGTCAAACTTGCGCGAGAAAAGATAGCCCTCGTTCCGTGCCTTTTTAAGCGTTTCCAGATCAGAAATCTTCCAAACGCGCGGACTGCTCTTTCTTTCATCAATCCTGATGAAACGAAGATTTCCCGGACGTCCTTTTTCATCTCGATACAGACGTTTTTTCAAAACTTCATCATTTAAAATAAACGTCTGCAAAAACAGCTCATCGGCTACGATGGCATGCTTGAAAACTTTCATAATGCTTTTTTCTTTTTTCAGAATGCGTTCCACGGCAAAATCGTCCAGACTGAGCCATTGTGAACCAAACCCGAGCTTTAACCCTGTATTTTTAAAAAAATCAAGCTTCAAAGCCTTGGACAAGGTTCGCTCAAGCTTGCGATAAGCACGAATCATCAGTTTCAACGGAGCGCTTTTGACCGAACGATATGCCGAAACGTTCGGAAAAGCATGCCAGACCTGAACTCTTTGCCAGACTTCCTGCTCTTTGATCGGTTTGTACTCGACGAATTCCCTGCCTTTGTTTTTTTCAAAAAACTCATTGATCCGTTTATGACTCAAAAGCGGCAAATCCTTGCCGGAAAGCAAGTGATAGTAGTCAAACGGACCAACGGAGCGTGCAAACGAGAACAGCGAAAATTCGCATTCGAGCATATCGCGTCCGCCCCAGCTGACTTTCCTGCGCGGTGCCAGATAAAAATCAGCCTTTGAAACCTGTTGTTTAAATCGTTTCAGCTGTAAAGAAGAAAGCGCAGCCTTTTTGTCAATATGCAAGAATATCGCATTGTCTTCATAATCAAGTGCTTTGAGCAAGACCAAAAGTTCTTCGAACTCATTTGCTGCCATGATCAAATATGCATGTTTCATTTGGCTTACCTCATGGTTCCGGTTCATAGAAACGTCCCATGATATGGACGTTGTCTGCAATGCTGACAAATGCGGCAGGATCCGATTCGATCATCGCTCTTCTCAATTCAGGCTGTTCGTAACGCGAGATGACCGTAAACAGAATCGTTTTTTCATCATGCTTGTATGCCCCTTCGGCACCGTGGACGATCGTTATCCCGCGCCGCATTCGATTTTGGATACAGTCAATTACGCTCTTTGGTTTCGTGGTCACGATCATGACCTGCATCTTTTGCTGCTTTGTGTAAACCATGTCCATTACGCGCGCATTGATAAAAATGCTGAGTGCCGAATAAAAGGCATAAGGCCAGCCAAAAACGGCCCCTGCGGCAAGAATGATGAAAAAATTGAAAATCAGATTGATTGTTCCGATGCTTTTGCCGGTGTGCTTTCTGATTGTCAGCCCCAAAATATCCAAGCCTCCGGTCGAAATCCCGTTTTTAAGCGCCAAGCCGGTTCCGAACCCATTGATCGTTGCGCCAAAAATTGCGCAGATGATCGGGTCTTTCGTTAAAGGCACTGGATTGATTGCCTTAATCATGACCGATGAGCAAAAAACTGCCAAAATCGTGAACAGCGTAAACCTGTGACCGATCTGCCTCCACCCCAAAACAAACAACGGGATGTTCAAAACAAACAGCATCAGAGCCGTTGACAGCTGAACGGGACCGTTTTTGGTCAGCGTCCCGATCAGCTGTGCCAAGCCGGTGATGCCGGATGAATAGATATGCCCTGGTTCCCAGAAAAAATTCATGGCAATCGACACTAAAATCCCGTAGAAAAGAGCTGTCGTTGCCTTCATGATCATCGCGTGCTGCTTTAGCACGTCCTGTAATTCATCCATTTCTTATCCTTTCAAATTCCCCAGTTTTCTTCAATAAACTGTTTTCTTCCCTGCGATTCCTCAAATTCCATTCTCTTTGGATCTTTTTTGTAAAACTGCTGGTGCTCTTCTTCCGCTTCATAAAAAGGACAAGCTGATTCGATTCTGGTTACGATCGGCTTTTTGAAACGCTCGCTTGCAATCAGATTTTTCAAGGAGAGTTCTGCTGCTTGCCTTTGCGTTTCATTTTTTACGAAAATTACCGGCCGATAATTCGAACCTCGATCCTGAAACTGTCCCGCTGCATCCGTCGGATCGGTCTGATGCCAATAAATCTCAAGCAGTTCTTCATATGAAATGATCGTCTTGTCAAAGACGATCTTGACTGCTTCGGTGTGTCCGGTGGTTCCCGATTTGACCTGCTTGTAGGTCGGATTTTCGACGTCTCCGCCCGTGTATCCCGAACGAACCGAAATTATTCCAGGCATCTGGTCAAACGGCTTGGTCATGCACCAAAAACATCCGCCCGCAAAAATTGCGGTTTCAATTTTCTTGTTTTCCACTATCCAATCAATTCCTTCAACGTTTTTATCTGCTGTTCCGGACGGCATGCGTCTGCTTTGATCAACCCGTCCGGATCAAACAGAATTCCGGCAATGCCGGCATTGTGCCCCGCATCGACGTCGAGCGTTCTGTCTCCGACCATCACAGCCGTTTTGCGGTCGATTTGATGCTTGTCAAGCAGATAATCAAGAGACTCCGGATCCGGCTTGCGCTTGAAATTATCATCCGCAGTCACAAAATCCTTAAAATATTCAAGCAGACCGTCCCTTTTTAAAATTTCCTTTGCAGATTCATTGCGATGCGTCAACAAAAAGCTTTGTCCGCCGCTTGTTTGAATCGTTTCAAGCACTTTGCCCGCAAAGTCAAACGGCTCAGCCAGCTCCTGGTTTTCCTTTTCAAAAAAGTGATAGTCCTCATGCAGCTTTTTTTCATCAAGTTTCGGATATTTCTCTTTCAAAAGAGCAAAGCAATACCTTACCGATTCAACTCGCATCAAGCGATACGTTTCATTCTTGTCAAGTTTTACGCCTTGATTTTCAAAGGCCAGAACAAATGCTGATACCATTCCGCCATACGTGTCGTACAACGTTCCGTCAAAGTCAAAAAAATAATTCTGATACAAAACTACACCTCACTGTCTCTTTCGATAAATTCTACTGCCATGTCCATCGCCAAACGGCAAGCGTTTGTCTCATCCAATGCATTGAGCAAAACGAAATCATGAATCGTTCCCAAAATTCGGGCGACAGAAACGTCAACGTCCGCATCACGCAATTTTCGCCCAAATGCTTCGCCTTCATTTCGCAAAACGTCCGCCTCTGCAGTCAAAATCAATGTTTTGGGCAAAACGGCCAATTCACTGAATTTTCTCAGCAAAGGAGAATACATGACGTCGGTCGGCGACAGTCCGCCCAAATACTGCTGCCAGGCCCATTTCATCTGTTCGCGCGTAATTCGATATCCGCCGGCAAATTCGTAATAAGTCTGGTTGTCAAAATTAGCATTGACGACCGGATAAAACAACAGCAGCTTTTTCAAGGGCAAGTGACGCGCCTCAGAAAGCATCGCAAGTGTTGCCGCCATTCCGCCGCCGACATCGTCGCCCGCAACTGTCAGATGCAATAGATCCAGTGAATATTTTATCGCCAGTCGCTGCAAATCAAGATACCCGGCCCGCAGCTGAACCATTTGAACCGGTGCCTTGCGTTCAGGTGCCAATGCATACTCCGGAAAAACGACGCAGGCATGGCATCTTCTCGAAAGTTCTGCCAACAGCTTGTGATATTCATTGACTCCGCCGGAGATGAACTGTCCGCCATGAATATAGTAGATTACGCGCAAATTTTTGGCCTGATCTTTTGGAAAATACAGGTATTCGTCAAAGGAGCGTTCTTCATCGATTTCTACCCGTTCTTTGACGATTTTCACGCTTTGATCCTGAACGAGCATTTTTTGATCAAATCTTAAACGTTCGCGCCAAGTCTTTAAGCCTATCGTCGTCGGAATAAAACTGCGATCCGAAAGACAAATCTCCCTTGCCTGTTTCTCCAGCGAAATCAATCCCATTTTATCACCACCTATTTGTTGTCGGTATCAAAAATAATCGTCACCGGGCCGTCATTTGTGAACGAAACCTTCATATCGGCGCCAAAGACTCCGGTTTCAACGATTACGCCTTCCTCGCGCAGCTTTTCATTGAATCTGTCATAATTTTTTGAAGCTTCATTCGGGTTTTGCGCGTCAGTAAAACTTGGACGATTGCCCTTTTTCGTATCGGCATAAAGCGTAAACTGAGAAACGGATAAAATCTGTCCGCCAATCTGCTTAAGACTAAGGTTCATCTTGCCGTTCTCATCTGAGAAAATTCGACAATTGACGATTTTTCTGACCGTATAGTCGATTTCTTCTTGCCCGTCGCCTTCTTCAAAGCCGACCAAAAGCACCAGACCGTGGTCAATTTTTCCGTTTACCTTGCCGTCAATTTCAACTTGGGCATTCTTGGCCCGCTGCAATACTGTTCTCATTTTCTCACCTCATTAGTGAACGATTCGCTTGACCACGTAGACGTCAGGAATTCGCTTGATGTTGTCGATTACGCGCTGCAGATGAATTCTGTCTCTGATTCCGACCGTAACGTCAATCGTCGCCATCTTGTTGTGATCAACGCGTCCGTTGACGGAGTTCAAATCCTTCGTGGTATTGTTGATTGCCTGCAAAACATCATTCAAAAGACCGGAGCGGTTGTATCCTTCAATTTCAAGATCAGTATTATAGGTGGCTCTGACGTCCGGAATAACGTTCCAGGTAACGTCGACGAGCCTTGTCCCATGCTGTTCGGCGCTTTTGACGTTCGGACAGTCGATTCTATGTACCGAAACGCCGCGCCCTTTTGTAATATAGCCGACGATTTCGTCTCCCGGAATCGGACTGCAGCAATGGCTCAAGCGAACCAGCAGATTGTCGATTCCCTCAATCATGACGCCTTCTTCATTTTTCTTCTTGCCTGATTTGACGTTGTTGATTTCCTGATGATCTTCAAGCAGAGCCTTTTCCTGCGCTTCTTTTCGTTCCTGCTCGCGCTTGGCACGAATATCTTCCGTCAGGACGTTAATGATGCCTGCAGGCGGAATTTCTCCGAAACCGATGGCAGCGTACAAATCGTCAAGCGTTGCCAGTTGTTTCTTGTTAAGCACTCGCTCAATGTTTTTCTTGCTGCTCATCACGTCATGCGGCTGATACCCGCCTTCAATCAAGCCCTGGTCAAGAATATCGCGGCCACGATCGATGTTTTGGATGCGATCCTGCTGCTTGAAGAAACGCTTGATCTTATTCTTGGCCTTGTTCGTATGCACCAGATCAAGCCAGTCGCGACTTGGTCCCGCTGAATTTTGCGACGTCAAGATATCAACGATATCACCGTTTTTGACCTGATAGTCGAGCGGAACGATCTTGCCATTGACTTTGGCTCCGGTCGTATGATTGCCGACTTCTGTATGAATCGAATAAGCCATGTCAAGCGGTCCTGATCCTTTCGGCAATTCGTAAACGTCGCCCTTTGGCGTGAAAACGTAGACGCGGTCGCTGAACAGATCACCTTTGACGTTTTCCATGAATTCTTTCGCGTCGTTTGATTCGTTTTGAATCTCGATGATTTCCTTAAACAGATTCAGCTTGTCTCCCGTCGTTGTCTGCTTGATGCCGTTCGTTTTGCCTTCCTTATAGGCCCAATGAGCAGCAATCCCGTATTCGGCCACGCGGTGCATCTCCTCAGTTCTGATCTGAACTTCCAACGGCTTGCCTTTTGGTCCGATGACCGTCGTATGAAGCGACTGATACATGTTGGCCTTTGGCATCGCGATATAGTCTTTAAAGCGGCCAGGCATCGGTTTCCACTTGGTATGAATCGCTCCCAAAACGGCATAGCAGTCTTTGATCGACTTGACCACGACGCGCACTGCAAGCAAGTCATAAATTTGACTGAATTGCTTGTGAAGATCGCGCATCTTGTGATAAATCGAGTAGATGTGCTTTGGTCGTCCGTATATTTCGCAGTCCAAATGCAGATCTGCGATGGCTTCTTTAATCTCCGTAATGGCTTCGTCGATATACTGAACGCGTTCTTCACGCTTTGAATTCATCAAATGAACGATGCGATAGTATTGTTGAGGATTAAGGTAGCGCAGCGAAATGTCTTCCAATTCCCATTTGATCGTGCTGATCCCGAGTCGATCTGCCAACGGCGCATAGATTTCAAGCGTTTCGTTGGCAATCCTTCTTTGCTTGTCGGGACGCAGATGCCCCAGCGTCCTCATGTTGTGGAGCCTGTCTGCAAGTTTGACGATAATCACGCGCAAATCCTTTGACATTGCCAGGAGCAGCTTGCGGTGATTTTCAGCCAGCTGTTCTTGATGCGATTTGTAGCGAATCTTGCTGAGCTTGGTTACGCCGTCAACGATGACCTCGACGTCTTTTCCGAAAAGTTCGCCGACATCCCCCAAAGTAACGGGCGTGTCTTCGACAACGTCATGTAAAAAGCCTGCACTGACCGTTTCAGGATCCATTTTCAAATCTGCCAAAATTCCGGCAACCTGAATCGGATGAATAATGTAGGGTTCCCCAGATTTTCTGAATTGTTCTCGATGAACGTACGATGCAAAGTCGCAAGCCTTGCGAACCATTGCCACATGTTCTTCATTCATGTATTTTTCGCACATTCCGATCACGTCTTGTGCACTCCAGATGTTTTCTTTTTCCATAACAACAACTCCTAGCAATCCCAATAAGATTTTAAAAAAGGCGGAACAACCGTGTCGTCCCGCCCGAGCAGGCAAGAAAACACTTCTTACCGCGGCTTCAGTCTTTCGTTATGCCGTATGCCGCAAAGCTCAAGCCAAGGTAAACAACCGTAAAGTATCTTGCATATCCATCGAAGAAAAATCGATATCCGATAAGATACAATATCGGGAAAAACAGCAGTACCCAAAAATGCTCATTTGATTTTCCCGCATAAAGTCCGACAACAACGGCATAAACAACGTAGATTCCAAATAAAATTATTCCGATTCGATGTACGTCGGTCGTATTTAAATACGTGAACAGGATCGGAACGACGAATGCAAAGGCTGTTGCAATCGCCAAATACCAGATGATGCGTTGAATACTGAGACTGCGATTTTCCATAACTGACCTCTCTTCGCAAAAATTAATTCATTTATTGTCTACTATTTTACTCTAGTTCCAATGCAAATGAAAGAGCCGATAAAAAGTATAAAGGAGCCGTTTCCGCTCGCATGATCCTTGGGCCTAATCCGGCAAAGGAAAATCCTTTTTTCTTCAGCAGTTCGACTTCTTTGGGGCTGATTCCTCCTTCCGGGCCAAAAACGGCCGTGACTTTCTTCTTTTCACCGGTCTTAAGCACGTCGAAAACTTTGACCAGCATCCCTTTTTCACCGGCCTTGGCCGATTCTTCGTAGGCGCAAAGTCCGACCGTGTCTTCATCCGGCAAAAGATCTTCCAAGCCGTCCAGATAAGAAACTTCAGGGATCGTCGTTCTGTGCGACTGTTCTGCCGCCGATTTGGCAATTTTTTGCAGGCGTTCCAATTTTTTGGCCTGCTTTTGCTTGGCCCAGCGCGCTACGGACCAGTCGCCGGCAAAAAAGACGATCTTTGAAACTCCCAGTTCCGTAGCTTTCATGACGATCAGATCCGTTTTGTCGTTTTTAGGCAATCCGCAAACGATCGTTGCTTCAACCGGAAGTTCGACCTGATGCTCAAAACGCTCGCATTCATGGGCAACCGCCTGCTTTTTGGCCGAATCGATCGTGACCAGCTCCATGACGTGAACGACTTTGTCCGGCGTCACGAGCTCAAACTTTGAGCCTGCTTTCATCCTCATGACAACGACTGCATGCTTGTAAACGTCTTCCGATAGATTCAATGTATTTCCGGAAAAATTCTGCTCTGAAAAATAGCGCTGCATTATTCTTCACCCTCGCCTGGCTTGTGCGCAACGATTGAAAACCAGTCTTTCATCCGTGAAATCTGATCGATGACAAAGCCTTCATTTTGCAATTTTTCTTCGATCAAATCGGCCTTGTCGCTGATGATGCCGGAAGTGATGAAGATTCCGCCGTCATTTAAGCAATTGAATGCTTGCGGAATGAGCGGAACGATGATTTCCGCCAAAATATTCGCACAGATCAGGTCAGCCTTTTCATCGACTCCGTTCAGCAGATCGTTTGTCGCAACGTGAATCTTCGATCTTTCTTCAGGATTGAGCTTCAGATTAACGTCGCAAGCCTTGATGGCTTCATCGTCAACGTCATAGGCCAACGCTTCCTTTGCGCCGAGCTTGCAGGCAGCAATGCTCAAAACGCCGGAACCGGTGCCGACGTCGATCATCTTTTCGCCGCCGCGAATCGCTGACTCAAGTCCAAGCAAAGCAAGTTTTGTCGTCGGATGCGTGCCCGTTCCGAAAGCCTTGCCGGGATCAAGCAAAATCACCTGTTCGTCAGCGCTTTGCGGCACGTATTCTTCCCAGCTCGGCACGATCGTCAGATAACGCGTCACTCTGACGGGATGATAGTACTTTTTCCAGGCGTCAACCCAGCTTGCGTCATCGTTTGTCTTTACGAAAACGTTCGCCTTGCCAGGATTCAAGCCGAAGTCTGCCAAGCCCAAAACTTTTTGTTTCAAATCGCGCGAAAGCTCAACGACTGGTTTGCTTTCAGGAAAATAAGTAATAATCTTTAAATCGTCATTTCCGTTTTCATCATCAAACTGCACGCCGCCTGCACCGTTTTGCATCAAAATTTCAACGACTGCATCGCTTGCTTCAAGGGTCGTTTCAACGACCAGTTCTGTCCATTCCAAAATAATTCCTCCAGTTAGAATTTGGGATAATGCAAAGACTGTCTTGGATATTCAGACTCTGCATTTTTCAATAATCGGCTGAATTCTTCATCTGACCATTCTAGTTCAAAAATTTCATCTTCATCGTCTGCAAAAAACTTCATGAGATCTCTTGTCCCGTTGTCCATAATGATCTGTAAATAAGTCAAAAAAGCCTTTCCGTACGCAAGACTCCAACCTTCCTTGCCGTCAAACGCAAGACATGCCAAAAAATCATCCGCATCGTATCCTGCAAGGCCTTTTTTTCCGTCATAGATCAAAATCGCATCGCTGAATGCGATAATCGGTTCATCCGACAATATTCCGTCCGCATCTTCCATCTGCTGTCCTGCTTTGTTTTCGATGTAAAAAACCAGATCGACGACAAACGAATGACTCTTTTTGTCCCAGTCAAGCGAAACGTCGCCTTTGAAATCCAGAGCGTCCAACCCCTGTTTCAAAAATTCCAAAAGATCCTGCCGTGCCATAAAAACATCCCTTCTGCACATATAGATAGTTTAATAATACCTTAAACATGACGAAAATGACAAGAAGATAGGGAGAAAATAATGAAAACGAGAATAAGAAAACGTATGAGATTATTTTTGCTTGAAAAAGAAGATATTTTTCAAATAAAGTTATTTTTGTTAATGATTAATTTGAGCAGATTATCACTTGGAAGCAGCGTAAGTTGGGAGATGTATGTGAAGTTACAATGGGGCAATCTCCTGAGGGCTATGCTTTAATAGGACGATAAAGTTAACTGTCCTAAATTGAAAATACATAAGGAAGGAGGTTAAGAGAATGTCAAGGACTTCAAAGATTACAGCACTTTATGAGAGATTATCAAGAGATGATGACCTGAATGGCGAGAGTAATTCCATTACCATCAGAAAAAATACCTCGAAGATTATGCCCGTAGGAATGGTTTTGAGAATATCCGCCATTTTACTGACGATGGTTTTTCGGGTGTAAATTTCAATCGCCCCGGCTTTCAAGCGTTGATTAAGGAAATTGAAGCAGGCAATGTCGGAACATTGATTGTTAAGGATATGAGCCGATTAGGACGAAACTATCTGCAAGTCGGATTTTATACGGAAATTTTGTTTCCGCAGAAAGATGTCCGTTTCCTTGCAATCAACAACAGCATTGACAGCAACAACGCTTCGGATAATAATTTTGCTCCGTTTTTGAATACTATGAACGAATTTTATGCCAAAGACACGAGCAATAAAATCAAGGCTGTATTTGATGCCCGAATGAAAGACGGAAAGCGTTGTAGCGGTTCAATCCCTTATGGATATAACCGATTGCCGAGCGATAAGCAGACGCTTGTTGTTGACCCTGTGGCTTCTGAGGTGGTAAAGCGTATCTTTCTGCTTGCAAATGAGGGCAAAAGTCCACGAGCCATAGCGGAAATACTGACCGAAGAAAAGGTTTTAATTCCTGCCGCATATGCAAAGGAATATCACCCAGAACAGTACAACGGGATTAAGTTTGCAGACCCTTATATTTGGGGCATATCTGCCATTAGAACGATTTTAAGCAGACAAGAATATCTTGGACATACTGTTTTGAGAAAGTCGGTCAGCACCAATTTTAAATTACATAAGAGAAAGACTACCGATGAAGATGAGCAGTATGTGTTTTATAACACCCACGAGCCTATCATATCGCAGGAACTTTGGGACAGCGTTCAGAAGCGAAAGAAACGAGTGAACAGAGCTGCGGCAAGAGGTACACATACCAACCGATTAAGCGGTTATCTGTACTGTGCCGACTGTGGCAGAAGATTGACCTTGCAGACACATTACAGCAAAAAAGACCGCTCCTTGCAGTATTCGTACCGTTGCGGTGGTTATGCGAGCAGGGTAAATTCCTGTACTGCTCATTCAATAAGTGCTGATAATGTTGAAGCCTTGATATTATCGGCAGTTAAACGCTTTTCAAAATTCGTTCTGAATGACGAAAAAGCCTTTGCTTTGGAACTGCAATCCCTTTGGAAAGACAAGCAGGAGGAAAAGCCGAAGCACAATCAATCGGAGTTGAAACGCTGTCAGAAACGCTATGACGAACTCTCTACGCTCATTCGTGGCTTGTATGAAAATCTTATATCGGGATTGTTACCCGAAAGACAATACAAACAACTGATGAATCAGTATGACGATGAACAGGCTGAATTGGAAGCGAAAATAGAAACGATGAAAAAGGAACTTTCCGAAGAAAAAGACAGCACTATGGATATTCAGCATTTTGTTTCGCTGATACGCAAGTATAAAAATCCTACGGAAGTTTCCGATTTGATGTTTACCGAACTCATTGACAAGATTGTGGTGTATGAATCCGAGGGTGTAGGTAAAGCAAGAACGCAAAAGGTTGACATTTATTTCAATTATGTCGAACAAGTCGATATTGCCTACACCGAGGAAGAACTTGCCGAGATAAAAGAGCAGGAAGAACAGGAAGAGAAACAGCGTCAGCGTGAAAAAGCCTATCGAGAAAAGCGAAAGGCGAAAAAACTTGCTGAAAACGGTGGCGAAATCGTCAAAACAAAGGTATGTCCTCATTGCCAGACAGAGTTTGTCCCTACAAGCAATCGACAGGTATTCTGTTCAAAGGATTGTTGTTATCAGGCAAGGCAGGATAAGACGAAAGCCGACAGAGAAGCGGAAAAAGGCGATCACTATTACCGTCAGCGTGTATATGCTGTGTGTGGTAGTACCTACTGGCCTACACACAGTCAGCAGAAATTATGCTCCGAGGAATGTAAAAGGTAAACCACAACAAGAAAGCTTTGGATTTTTACCACAAGAAACAAAAGGAGGAAGCACTATGCAAAGATTTATTACAGACGAAAGAACAGGTATCCGATACTAACTCATCGGAGATTACTATTATCCCTGCCTGACAGTAGAGGAAAGTCCTCCCCTTTCAAAATATGGACGGTTGCGGCAACGATATTTGGGGGAACATAAGCGTGTGCTATATTTTAATCTGCTGACAAGCGGAAAGTTATATGAACACCTTGCCGAAATTGATACTTCGGCTCGTGATATGGCGGAATATCTGATAAAGGAAATGGCAAAGAAGCAGGGTGTAACGGAAGAACTGAAAGCAACGGATATGATGAGATGGATAGGATTGATGAATAACATTCGAGCCTGTGCCGATGAGATTGTATTGAATGATATTGTGTATTCCTAACGAATACCAACCGAAGAAGAACTGCTGTCAACCCGATGGCAGTTTTTCTTTTTCGGCAAGTATTCAAGAAGTCATTAAGTCGTGAGTATAATCGAAGTGGTAGAAAAGTTACCTATTACATCGGTTGTAACTTTTTTATGAACTCTATTGACAAGAAAACTTGGCATGTGCATAATTAAAATATGCAAAGAAAACTTGGTATGGAGGTGTTTTGATGAAAAAGGACGAAATTTTAAATGCAAGCAGAAAAGAACATCGCAATAAGGACTTGGCTGAAATGGAAGTGGTATATCAATCCGGAAGTCACGCAAGCAGAGTTGGTGCTTTAGTGTGTTGTTTGCTTTCGCTGTTATCTTCTGTGCTTGCTCATACTATGATTTACAGTCCGTGGGTTATATACTTCAGCATTATTGCAACACAATGGTTAGTTCGTTTTATCAAAATGAAGCGAAAGAGTGATTTGGTCTTGACCGTTCTGTTTTTTGTGCTTTCCATTTTGGCATTTGTTGGATTTGTTAGCCACCTTTTAGAGGTGAGAATATGAAAGAACAATTACAACTGAAAAATCACTTAAAGGAAGTTCGCACAGAAGCAAATCTTTCTCAAGCTCAGCTTGCAGAAATGGTAGGAGTATCAAGAAAT
>ERZ507072.142-NODE-142-length-54459-cov-6.125855_pt1 | contig 54459 bp, 54 predicted proteins | sample MGYA00512864_ERZ507072 | MGnify/ENA metagenome assembly ERZ507072 | reverse complement strand
TGACTTTCCATTCGCCTTCACCAAAGACCTTCAGCCCGGTGGAATCAATCACCAGGTGTGCGATTTCACCCCGGGTGGACGTTTTGAAACTGACATTAACCGACTTTGCCCGCTTACTGACACTGGTGTAATCCGGGCAGCGCAACGGAACGTTCATCAGGGCAAAAATGGAATCAATAAAACCCTGCGCAGCCCGCAGGGTCAGCCGGAATACGCGTTTAATCACCAGAACGGTGGTGATGGCGAGATCAGAATAGCGCTGGGGCCTTCCTCGTGATGAAGGCGTTGCCGACTCATACCAGGCCTGAATCGCCTCATCATCCAGCCAGAAAGTGAGGGAGCCACGGTTGATGAGAGCTTTGTTGTAGGTGGACCAGTTGGTGATTCTGAACTTTTGCTTTGCCACGGAATGGTCTGTGTTGTCGGGAGGATGCGTGATCTGATCCTTCAACTCAGCAAAAGTTCGATTTATTCAACAAAGCCGCGTGAAGGATAAAAAAAGATGAGCGAAGTATTGTCAGTGAAAGAGAAGATTGGCTACGGCATGGGAGACGCCGCCAGCCACATCATTTTTGATAACGTCATGTTGTACATGATGTTTTTCTATACCGACATTTTCGGCATTCCCGCCGGGTTTGTCGGCACCATGTTCCTGCTGGCGCGCGCGCTGGATGCGATCTCCGACCCGTGCATGGGGCTGATTGCCGACCGCACCCGCAGCCGCTGGGGCAAGTTCCGTCCGTGGATTTTGTTTGGTGCCATCCCGTTCGGCATCGTCTGCGTGCTGGCCTACACCACGCCGGACCTCAGCCTCAACGGCAAAATGGTTTACGCTGCTGTTACCTACACCCTGCTGACCCTGCTCTATACCGTGGTCAACATTCCCTACTGCGCGCTGGGCGGCGTGATCACCAACGACCCGACGCAGCGTATCTCCCTACAGTCCTGGCGCTTTGTGCTGGCGACGGCGGGCGGCATGCTCTCCACGGTACTGATGATGCCGCTGGTGAATCTGATTGGCGGCGACGATAAGGCGTTCGGCTTCCAGGGCGGGATTGCCGTGCTGTCGGTAGTCGCGTTCCTGATGCTGGCGTTCTGCTTCTTTACCACCAAAGAGCGCATCCAGGTGCCGCCGAGCACCACCTCCATGCGGGAAGACCTGCGCGACATCTGGCACAACGACCAGTGGCGCATCGTCGGCGTGCTCACCATCCTCAACATCCTCGCCGTCTGCGTGCGCGGCGGGGCGATGATGTACTACTGCACCTGGATCATGGGCTCGCCGGAGGTGTTCGTCGCGTTCCTCACCACCTACTGCGTCGGCAACCTGATCGGCTCCGCGCTGGCGAAACCGCTCACCGACTGGAAGTGCAAGGTCAGCATCTTCTGGTGGACCAACGCCGCGCTGGCGGTGGTCAGCGTGGCGATGTTCTTCGTCCCGATGCACGCCACGGTGCTGATGTTCGCCTTTATCTTCGTCATCGGCGTGCTGCACCAGCTGGTGACGCCGATTCAGTGGGTGATGATGTCCGATACCGTCGACTACGGCGAATGGACCAACGGTAAGCGCCTGACCGGCATCAGCTTTGCGGGCACGCTGTTCGTGCTGAAGCTCGGCCTGGCGCTGGGCGGGGCAATGATCGGCTGGATGCTGGCAGGCGGCGGCTACGACGCGGCAGCCAAAACTCAGAACAGTGCGACCATCAGCATCATCATCGGCCTGTTTACCCTGGCCCCGGCGGTCTGCTACGTGCTGAGCGCCATTATCGCCAAACGCTACTACACGCTGAAAACCCCCTTCCTGACCAAAATCCTGGGCGAGCTGGCGCAGGGCGCGCGCCGCAATCAGCAGGAATTTGAAAACCTGCCGGTCAGCAAAGAATTACAGAACTAAGAGGACGAGAGCATGAAAATCAGTGATGGAAACTGGCTTATTCAACCGGGCCTGAACGTGACGTATCCGGTGCAGGTGTTCGACGTGGAGCAGCAGGGCAATGACCTGGTGGTGTTTGTTGCGCCGCGCGACGTGCGCGAACGCACCTGGCAGCTCGACACGTTGATGTTCACGGTGCGCCTGTTTTCCCCGCAGGAAGGGATTGTCGGGGTGCGCATCGAGCACTTCCAGGGCGCGCTGAATAACGGCCCGCACTATCCGCTGAACGTTCTGAAAGACGTGAAGGTTGAGATTGAAAACAACGCCGGGTTTGCTGAGCTGAAAAGCGGCAGCGTCAGCGTGCGCGTCACCAAAGGCGAGTTCTGGGCGCTGGATTTCCTGCGCAACGGCCAGCGCATTACCGGCAGCCAGCTGAAAAACAACGGCTACGTGCAGGACAGCAATGCCGACCGCAATTACGTGTTCGAACGTCTGGATCTGGGCGTGGGGGAAACGGTCTACGGCCTGGGCGAGCGCTTCACCGCGCTGGTGCGCAACGGGCAGACGGTCGAAACCTGGAACCGCGACGGCGGCACCAGCACCGAGCAGTCCTACAAAAATATCCCGTTCTACCTGACCAACCGCGGCTACGGCGTGCTGGTGAATCATCCGGAAAACGTCTCGTTTGAAGTCGGCTCCGAGAAGGTCTCCAAAGTGCAGTTCAGCGTGGAAGGGGAATATCTCGAGTACTTCGTGATCGACGGCCCGACGCCGAAAGAGGTGCTGAACCGCTATACGCGGTTCACCGGGCGTCCGGCGCTGCCGCCTGCGTGGTCGTTCGGCCTGTGGCTCACCACCTCGTTCACCACCAACTACGACGAAGCGACGGTAAACAGCTTTATCGACGGCATGGCCGAGCGCGACCTGCCGCTGCACGTGTTCCACTTCGACTGCTTCTGGATGAAGGCCTTCCAGTGGTGCGATTTCGAGTGGGACCCGGTGACCTTCCCGGATCCGGAAGGGATGATCCGCCGCCTGAAGGAGAAAGGGCTGAAGGTCTGCGTGTGGATTAACCCATACATTGGCCAGAAATCCCCGATATTCCGGGAGCTGAAAGAGAAGGGATACCTGCTTAAGCGCCCGGACGGCTCCCTGTGGCAGTGGGACAAATGGCAGCCGGGGCTGGCGATCTATGACTTCACCAACCCGGACGCGTGCCGGTGGTATGCCGACAGGCTGAAAGGCCTGGTGGAGATCGGCGTCGACTGCTTCAAGACCGATTTCGGCGAGCGTATCCCGACGGACGTGCAGTGGTTCGACGGTTCCGATCCGCAGAAGATGCACAACCACTACGCCTACATCTATAACGAGCTGGTGTGGAACGTGCTGAAAGAGACGGTGGGGGAGGAAGAGGCGGTGCTGTTTGCCCGTTCGGCGTCCGTGGGTGCACAGCAGTTCCCGGTGCACTGGGGCGGCGACTGCTACGCCAACTATGAATCGATGGCCGAAAGCCTGCGCGGCGGGCTGTCGATTGGCCTGTCCGGCTTCGGGTTCTGGAGCCATGATATCGGCGGGTTCGAAAACACCGCTCCGGCGCACGTCTATAAACGCTGGTGCGCGTTCGGGCTGTTCTCCAGCCACAGCCGCCTGCACGGCAGTAAATCCTACCGCGTGCCGTGGGCGTACGATGACGAGTCCTGCGACGTGGTGCGCCACTTCACCCAGCTGAAGTGTCAGCTGATGCCGTATCTGTATCGCCAGGCGGCGCTGGCGCGCGAGTTCGGCACGCCGATGCTGCGGGCGATGATGCTGGAGTTCCCGAACGATCCGGCGTGCGATTACCTCGACCGCCAGTACATGCTGGGGGATTCGGTAATGGTCGCGCCGGTGTTCTCCGAGGTGGGCGACGTGCAGTTCTATCTGCCGGAAGGCCGCTGGACGCACCTGTGGCACAACGACGAAATTCAGGGCAGCCGCTGGCATAAGCAGCAGCACGATTTCATGAGCCTGCCGGTCTACGTGCGCGATAACACCCTGCTGGCGCTGGGTAACAATAACCAGAAGCCGGACTACGCGTGGAATGAGGGGACGGCCTTCCAGCTGTTTAACCTGGACGATGGCGCAACGGCGGTGAGCGAAGTGCCTGCGGCGGACGGTTCAGTGGCGTTTACGCTGAAGGCGTCACGTCGGGGCGACATCGTGACCTTTACCGGCGCGGGAGACGCACAAAACTGGTCGGTGTGCTTGCGCAACGTGCAGAAGGTGAGCGGCGTGAAGGGTGGTTCACACGCGGGCAGCGAGTGGGGTGTGGTAGTGAAAGCGGAGGGGAATGAGGTGGTGGTTCACTTTTAATTCCCCTCACCCTAACCCTCTCCCCAAAGGGGCGAGGGAAGGGTTTGCTCCCTCTCCCTTTCAGGGAGAGGGCTGGGGTGAGGGTGCGGTCGATACCACACCGCCCGTCAACGTCTGCTGAACCTGCTGTTTATCCATATTCACCGCGTTCAGCTTGCCGTTCACCGTTGGCTTCAGCGAGGCACTTGCCTGCACGCTACCGCTGGCGGTGAGCTGAATATTGCCGTCGCCCGTAATCGGCAATGCAGGCCAGCCCCACTGCTGCAGTACGTTGAGCGGCACGCCGCGCCCGTTCAGGCTCACCGTGGTCTGCCGCTGCGGCAGCTGCGAAACCGTCGCCGTTGCTTCCAGAATACCTTTCTCGGTAAAGGCGCTCAGGTCGGTAATGTTCACCGTGGCGGCGTTGGCATTCAGCGCCAGCGACGGACGACGCACGTCCACGCGGTTAAAGGTCGCCGCCGCACCGTTCAGGGTTGCGCTGCCGCCCCAGATGCCCCACTGGCGATCTTTCACCAGCTGCAGGTTTGCGCCATAGCCGTCCAGAGAGGTGATCTGCCACGGGAAGGCGGGATCGATGTCGATCACCAGGTTGCGGCTCAGGCCGAATTTTTGCAGCGTGACGCTGTTAAGCCATTCCGGCAGAGGCTCCATCCACAGCGTTTTCCAGTTCTGCGGCAGGGTGTACTCCAGCCCGGCGATGGCAACATCGTCCAGCACCAGCGCTTTACCGTCGCGCAGCCAGTTACCGGACGTGCGCACCATGCCGCCTTCCCAGCGGGAGGTGAACTGACGCAGCGCCATGCCCTGCGGGGAAAACTCCGCATTCAGGATCGGGTCGAAAAGATGCAGCGAGCCGTAGATAAACTCGCTGGCGTTCATGGACAGACGGCCTTCCTGGCTCTGCCAGTCGCCTTTGCTGAGAGTCAGGTTGCGCAGGCTTAAATCGAGATCGGTCACCGCCCAGTCCGGGCCCTGAAGCCGGGCGTCGGTCACGTCCAGACGACCAATCTGCAGAGAGGGAATAGTGGCCAGCGGCGCGAAGAACGCCATCAGCGTTTTATCGCTCTGCAGGCGAATTTCATTCAGGCGCATCGTGTCGATAATCCAGCTCCCGTCGGCGTTGCGCAGGGCGGAGCCGGTAAGCGAGCCACGGGCCATGTCGGCGCCAATCGTTTTTAGCACCACTTCCTTACCGTTAAGCTGGCCCTCGATCAGCACGTTGGTGGCCGGTACGCCGTTCAGGGTCAGCGAGCCTGCGCTCATCTGGATCTGCGCGTTGTTCCCCAGCACGTTGCCCGCTTCCGGCTGCCACGGGCTGACGCCGCCTGTGACCTTCTGCGCCCTCAGGTCCCATTCGGTATTAGGGCTGTTAAACGCCATATTGTTCAGCTGCAGGCGATCCGCCTGGAAAGGCAGCGGTGCCGTCTGGGGGGAGAGATTCAGCGTGCCGTCGAACAGGGTGATGGTGTCCATATGCAGCGGATCGGTTATCTGGCGGCTGCTCAGGCCAATATCGACTTTTTTGGCTACCAGCGTGGCGGGTTTACCGTCCCGGCCGAAGGTGACGTTTTCCAGAATGATGTGGGAAGGCGACGAAAAGCGGTGATTCATCTTGTCGAAACTGAGTTCGTAGTCGGTATTCCCCGTCACCCAACTGCTGACTTGAGACGCGCCCCAGCGGGTCTGGAGCAGAATGTAGAGCGCCAGCAGCACAATGAGCAGGGCTACCAGAAGATAGATGAGGAGCTTTCCAATAAATTTCATGGTCTTCCATCCCGCAAAACGCACATAAGGGAGTTATGCACGATTTATGCGCAATCCTCAAGGCGGGAATGGTGTAATTAGATGTCACGGCAGGCATTTATTGCCTGCCGTGAGAGAAATCAATTTTTCTCAGGTGGGAAAACGAGGTTCAGAACGATAGCGGTGATACCGCCCGCGGCAATGCCGGAAGAGAGCAGGTTTTTCACCCAGTCAGGCGCAAACTGCAGGATCAGCGGCTGCTGGGAAACGCCCAGACCGACGGCCAGCGACAGCGCGATAATCATGATCGCGCGGCGGTTCAGCGGCTCGCGGGAGACGATACGCACGCCGGAGGCCGCGATAGTCCCGAACATGACCAGGGTTGCGCCGCCCAGCACCGGCTCAGGAATGTGCTGCACAAAGCCGCTTACCGCCGGGAACAGGCCGAGGACGATCAGCATCAGCGCCACCACAAAACCGACGTAGCGGCTGGCAACGCCGGTCAGCTGGATCACGCCGTTGTTCTGGCCAAAGCAGGAGTTCGGGAAGGTGTTGAATACCGCAGAGACAAACGAGTTCAAACCGTTCGCCAGCACGCCGCCTTTCAGGCGCTTCATGTACAGCGGGCCGGACACCGGCTGCTCGGAGACGTCGGAGGTGGCGGTGATATCACCGATGGTCTCCAGAGAGGTGATCATAAAGACCAGCATCAGCGGCAGCAGCAGGCCCCAGTCAATGCCCAGTCCGTAGTACAGCGGCGTGGGAACGACGATCAGCGCGCTGTTGGTCGGCGCGGTGTTCTCCGGCAGCATGCCCAGCGCCCACGCCAGCAGGTAGCCCACCGCCATGGCGATCACCAGCGAGGCGACGCGCAGGTAAGGGTTACGCTGACGGTTAAGCAGAATAATGATCGCCAGCACGACACCCGCCAGCAGCAGGTTCTTCGGCGCGCCGAAGGTATGGTCGCTCATTGCGGCATAGCCGCCGCCGATGGAGGTGAGGCCCACCTGGATCAGCGACAGGCCGATAATCATCACGACGACGCCGGAAACCAGCGGGGTGATGACGCGGCGAGCCAGATGCAGAACGCGGGAGATGACCATCTCCGTGCAGCTGGCCAGCATCAGGGTGCCGAACAGCGCCGCCATCATGGTCGGAACATCCGCACCGCCGGTCTTCAGCGCCGTACCGCCCATGATCAGCGGTGCCACGAAGTTAAAGCTGGTGCCCTGAATCGACAATAAACCTGACCCCACCGGACCCCACGCTTTAATTTGAATAATCGAGGCCACGCCGGAGGCGAAGAGAGACATGCTGATAATGTGCTGCGTGTCCTGCGCCGGTAAGCCGAGCGCCTGGCAAATCAGCAGCGCCGGGGTGATCACCGCAACAAACATCGCCAGAAGATGCTGGCAGGCGGCGAAAAGCGTTTGCGGTAGCGGCGGGCGGTCCTCAAGGCGGTAAATCAGTTCGCTATTTTGCTTCTGCGCAATCGGTTGCGCATCGGGCGACTCTATGGTGTTAACGGACATCGGCGGCAATCCCACGGTGGAAAAGCGGGCATTTTATCTGACCACCTGGTAAAAGCAAACGATTGCCAGCAAAAAAAGGGAAGAAAATCTGCTGCTGTGAGCAGGTTTTCTACAACGCGTCGGGAAAAAAAATTACACTTTTTGCGCCGGGGGCTCATGAAGAGCGCAACCCGGCCCAGGATAACGCCGCGTGTGTATGGAACACGCGCATAACAGGAGCCTTTTATGATTCATCTCGATACGTTGTCGACCCTTGTTGCCGCAACGCTGGTTCTTCTGCTTGGTCGCAAGCTGGTACACAGTGTTTCCTTTCTGAAAAAGTACACCATTCCTGAACCTGTCGCCGGCGGTCTGCTGGTGGCGCTGGCCCTGCTGATACTGAAAAAAAGCATGGGCTGGGAAATCGATTTTGATATGTCCCTGAAAGACCCGCTGATGCTGGCCTTCTTTGCCACTATCGGCCTGAACGCCAACCTGGCAAGCCTGCGCTCGGGCGGTAAGGTGCTGGGCGTCTTTCTGATTGTGGTGGTGGGGCTGCTGCTAATGCAAAACGCCATCGGCATCGGGATGGCGACGCTGCTGGGGCTGGATCCGCTGATGGGGCTGCTGGCGGGGTCGATTACTCTTTCGGGCGGTCACGGAACCGGGGCCGCGTGGAGCAAGCTGTTCATCGAGCGCTACGGGTTTGAAAACGCGACGGAAGTGGCGATGGCCTGTGCGACCTTTGGCCTGGTTCTGGGTGGTCTGATTGGCGGCCCGGTGGCGCGGTATCTGGTGAAGCACTCCACCACGCCAAACGGCAGGCCGGATGATGAGCTGGTGCCGACCGCTTTCGAAAAGCCGGACGTTGGCCGCAGCATCACCTCGCTGGTGCTGATTGAAACTATCGCGACGATCGCCATCTGTCTGACCGTGGGCAAAGTGGTTGCGCAATGGCTTGCGGGTTCCGCGTTTGAACTGCCGACGTTTGTCTGCGTACTGTTTATCGGGGTGATCCTGAGCAACGGTCTGGCGCTGATGGGCTTCTATCGCGTGTTTGAACGGGCGGTATCGGTGCTCGGCAACGTCTGCCTGTCGCTGTTCCTGGCGATGGCGCTGATGAGCCTTAAGCTGTGGGAGCTGGCCTCGCTGGCGCTGCCGATGGTGGCGATTCTGGCGGTACAGGCGCTGTTTATGGCGCTGTACGCCATGTTCGTGACCTGGCGCATGATGGGCAAAAACTACGATGCGGCGGTGCTGGCGGCGGGTCACTGCGGGTTTGGTCTGGGGGCCACTCCAACGGCTATCGCCAATATGCAGGCGATCACAGAACGGTTCGGGCCATCGCACATGGCGTTTCTGGTGGTCCCGATGGTTGGCGCCTTCTTCATTGATATCGTCAACGCGCTGGTGATCAAGCTGTACCTGATGCTGCCGATGTTTGCCTGAAATCAGGCGTTGGAGTAGCGCTCGGTTTCCGGCATCCAGCGCTCAATTAACGCTGCCGCCTGTTCGGGGTAGCGTTCATGAATATGGCGGGCGAGGCGCTGAACCTCGGGGATCATAGCCTGATCGCGCAGCAAATCCGCCACTTTGAATTCCGCGTTACCCGTCTGACGCGTGCCCAGCAGTTCGCCCGGGCCGCGGATCTCCAGGTCTTTTTGCGCAATCACAAAACCGTCGTTGCTGTCACGCAGCACCTGCAGACGCATCTGGGCGGTTTTGGAAAGAGGCGCTTTGTAGAGCAGTACGCAGTGGGACGCAACCGCGCCACGGCCGACGCGCCCGCGCAGCTGGTGGAGCTGGGCAAGGCCGAGACGCTCCGGGTTTTCGATGATCATCAGGCTGGAATTGGGGACGTCCACGCCGACTTCGATCACCGTGGTGGCGATCAGCAGATGCAAATCACCCTGTTTGAACGACTGCATCACCGCCTGTTTTTCGGCGGGCTTCATGCGTCCGTGAACCAGACCCACGTTCAGCTCCGGCAGCGCCAGCTTAAGCTCTTCCCACGTTGCTTCGGCAGCCTGTGCTTCCAGCAGTTCAGACTCTTCAATCAGCGTACAGACCCAGTAGGCCTGACGCCCTTCCTGGGTGCAGGCGTTGCGCACGCGGTCGATGATATCGCTGCGGCGCGTGTCAGGAATCGCGACCGTTGTGACCGGCGTACGGCCCGGCGGCAGCTCATCGATGGTGGAGGTATCCAGATCGGCGTAGGCGGTCATCGCCAGGGTGCGTGGGATCGGCGTGGCGGTCATGATCAGCTGATGCGGGTGGAAACCCTGCTGCAGGCCTTTCTCCCATAATGCCAGACGCTGATGTACGCCGAAGCGGTGCTGCTCGTCGATTATCACCAGCGCAAGACCGTTAAACTGCACCTGCTCCTGGAAGATGGCGTGCGTGCCGACAATCATCTGCACCTGCCCGCTGGCAATAGCTTCCTGTTGTGCAAGGCGCGCTTTGCCTTTTTGCTTCCCGGCAAGCCAGCCCACTTCAATCCCCAGCGGCGCAAACCAGGCGCGGAAATTATTGGCGTGCTGCTCGGCCAGCAGCTCGGTCGGCGCCATCAGCGCCACCTGCTTACCGTGGGCGATCGCGCGCAGGGCGGCCAGGGCGGCAACCAGCGTTTTACCGGACCCGACGTCGCCCTGCACCAGGCGCATCATCGGCACGTCGAGCGCCATATCGCGTTCAATCTCGGCGGTGACGCGCGCCTGCGCGCCGGTGGGTTTAAACGGCAGAGAGGCCAGCAGCTTATCTTTGAGCTCATCACGCGGGCTTAAGGGTTGGGCGTGGAAACGCTGCGCGCCCGCACGAAGTGCCAGCATGCTCAGGTTATGGGCCAGTAATTCCTCAAGGATAAGACGCTGTTGGGCGGGGTGTTTGCCGCTTTCTAAATCGCTGAGCTGCAGCGTTGGCGGCGGGCGGTGCAGGGTGCGCAGCGCCTCGGGCAGGCTCATCATGCCCTGCGCCAGCTCGGGCGGCAGCAGCTCGGTAATGGCGCAGGTATCCAGCAGCTCCAGCGCCTGATCGGTGAGCTTACGCAGCGTCGCCTGCTTGATGCCTTCGGTTGTCGGGTAAACCGGGGTGAGCGTCTCCTGCATTTCCGGCGTGCTGAGATCGCCCTGCACGCGGTACTCCGGGTGGATCATCTCTGCGCCGTACTTCCCGCGTTTGGCTTCGCCATAGGCCAGCACCCTGCGGCCCGTCGCCAGGCTGTTTTTCATCGCCGCGCTGAAGTTGAAAAAACGCATGGTGAGAATGCCGGTGCCGTCGCTGATCTGGCAGGTCATCATTCGGCGTCCGCCGAAGGTGATATTGCAGTTCAGGACTTCGCCTTCAACGGTGGCGTAAATGGCGGGAAGGAGATCGCCAATCTTGTAGAGCTGGGTGCGGTCTTCGTAACGCAGGGGGAGGTGAAGCAGGAGATCCTGAACGGTGTGCAGGCCAATTTTTGCCAGCTTATTGCTTTGCGCCGCGCCCACGCCCGTCAGGCTGTTAAGCAGGATGGCATCCAGCAGGCGGCCTTTCATCGCTTACCCGGCGTACTGCATGGTGGCCCACCACTCGGCATCGGCTTCAATTTCGCCCTGCGCGTTGACGTGGGGGTAAGGCAATTTTTTCTGCTTCGCAACGCGAGCCAGCACCGGATAACCACCTTCAAACAGCAGGCGCTGCTGTTCCTCTTCCGGCAGCATGCTGTTGCTGCGCTCGTACATCCCGGCATTCTGACGCTGGCGCTGCGCTTCATACAGAATGAGCGCGGACGCCACGGAGACGTTGAGAGACTGGACCATGCCGATCATCGGAATGATGATGTCCCGATCCGCCAGATCCAGCGCTTCCTGGGTGATCCCGGTTTTCTCCTGACCCATCAAAATGCAGGTCGGGCGGGTGTAGTCGATCTCGCGGAAATCTACGGCTTTAGCGGACAGGTTAGTGGCGAGGATCTGCATCCCGCGCCCTTTCAGGTGCGATACGGCTTCGCCAATGGTGTGATGATTTTTGACAGACACCCAGCTGTTGCTGCCTGCCGCCGCCGAGACCGTATTGCGCATACGGCCGTCCGGCCAGACGGCGTGCACTTCATGCACACCGACGGCATCTGCAGTACGAACGATAGCAGAGACGTTATGAGGCTTATGCACCTGCTCCATGCAGACCGTCAGGTCAGGCTGACGCCTGGCGAGCATTTCGCAGATACGTGCATAACGTTGTGAATTCATAAACCTAGTTTCGGTTTCGGGTGACTTTAATCACGTCCGGCATGACGCGGATCTTGCGCATAATATTCGCCAGATGCACGCGGTCGCGGGCGGTCAGACGAATAAAGGCGCTGTACACGCGGCCGTCTTTTTCTTCCGTATTCAGGCTCTGAATGTTGGAAGAAGCCGTGTTGATCGCTGCCGTCAGGTTCGCCAGGGCACCCTGGTGGTTGAACATATCCACTTTAATTTCGGTGATAAATTCCTGTGCGGTCTCTTTATCCCACTCGACCGCCATAAATTTCTCGGCTTCTTTCTGGTAGCCGCGAATGTTACGACAGGACTCGTGGTGGATAACCAGCCCTTTGCCCGGGCTGACGTGCGCAATAATCGGGTCGCCAGGAATTGGACGACAGCATTTTGCGAAGGTGATCAGCACGCCATCCGCGCCTTTAATCGGCAGATGTCCGTGGCTTTGCGTGGTTGCAGGCACCGCTGTCGTGTCGCCTTGCTGCAGGTTCTTCGCCACCACCACGCTCATGGCATTGCCGAGGCCAATCTCTGCCAGCAGGTCGTCAAGCGACGCGAGCTTCATGCGCTCCAGCTCGCGCTGGACGTTCTCCTGCGGAATTTCAGCCAGCTTACGGCTGCCGCCCAACGCGTGGTTGAGCAGACGACGCCCCAGGCTGACGGAATCATCACGCTTGAGGTTTTTCAGCAGCTGGCGAATTTTGGCGCGTGCTTTGGAGCTCACGACAAAGTTCAGCCAGGCCGCGTTCGGACGTGCGCCCGGCGCGGTAATAATTTCTACCGTCTGGCCGCTGGAGAGCGGCTGAGAGAGCGGATAAGGCTGTCTGTCGACACGCGCGCCGACGCAGGCATGTCCGATATCGGTATGCACGGCGTAAGCGAAGTCGACAGGCGTTGCGCCCGCAGGCAGTTCGACAATGCGACCTTCTGGGGTGAAAACGTAAATCTCATCCGGGAAGAGATCGGATTTAACGCTCTCGATAAATTCAAACGAGCTACCCGCACTCTGCTGAAGCTCCAGCAGGCTCTGCATCCAGCGCTGGGCACGGATTTGTGCGGTCGTGCTGCTTTCGCCACCGTGCTCTTTATATGCCCAGTGTGCGGCAACACCCATCTCTGCCATCTGGTCCATGTCTTCGGTGCGAATTTGCACCTCAACAGGCACGCCGTGTGGCCCGATCATCGAGGTGTGCAAAGATTGATAGCCGTTCGCTTTTGGAATGGCGATGTAATCTTTCATGCGGCCCGGACGCGGTTTGTAGAGGCTGTGCATCTGCCCAAGCACGCGATAGCAGGTGTCCGAGTCGTGGACAATCACGCGGAAAGCGTAGATATCCATGATCGAGTGAAAACGCTGCTCCTTGAGCACCATTTTGCAGTAGATGGAGTACAAATGTTTTTCGCGACCGCTGACGCGGCACGGAATTCCCGCTTCCTGTAAGCGCCCTTCAATTTCCGAGAGGATTTTTTGAATCATCTCTTTACGATTACCGCGTGCGGCTTTCACCACCTCTTTAATCACGCGATAGCGGTTCGGGTACAACGCTTCAAAACCCAGCTCTTCCAGCTCGGTTTTAATGTGGTGAATACCTAAACGGTGCGCCAGCGGACTGTAGATTTCGAGGGTTTCACGGGCAATGCGGCGACGTTTATCCGGGCGAAGTGAGCCCAGCGTGCGCATATTGTGGGTACGGTCAGCGAGTTTGATGAGAATGACGCGGATATCCTGCACCATCGCCATAATCATCTTGCGGAAGTTTTCGGCTTGCGCCTCTTTCTTGTCGCGGAAATTCAGCTTATCAAGCTTAGAGACCCCTTCCACCAGTTCGGCAACGCTTTTGCCAAACAGCTGTTCCATGTCCTGATAGGTGGCAGGGGTATCTTCGATCACGTCATGCAGCAGAGCGGCCATCAGCGTTTCGTAGTCGAGTTTCATCTCGGCCAGAATACAGGCCACCGCTACCGGGTGCGTGATATAGGGTTCGCCGCTTGAACGTGTCTGGCCCTCGTGAGCGTCACGTGCAACGAGATACGCCTGCTGAAGACGCTTAATCTGGTCTTCAGGCAGGTAGGTTTGAATCAGTTGATTCAGGCTTTCAAACAGATACAAGGGCGACCCGCAGGTTTAATTAACGACGACCTTCAGCAATAGCGGTTACGGCCTGCAGTTCTGCGGCTTCCTGCTCTTGCTGCTCCTGGCGCTCACGCACGTCGAGGATCTGGTTGTTGATCAGACCTTCTTCGATTTCGCGAAGTGCAATAACGGTGGTTTTATCGTTTTCTTCCGGTACCAGCGGATCTTTACCGCCTACCTGCATCTGACGAGCGCGACGCGCGGCGACCAGCACCAGGTCAAAACGGTTACCAATTTTCTCTACAGCGTCCTGAACAGTTACGCGTGCCATACTTAAAATGCTCCACAGGTGAAGAAATGACTGGGCATGATACTGAAAGTGGGTTCAGTCTGCCAACAGTTTGGTGATTAATGGGTCATGTCGCTGCTTCTGGCGGCTCATACGCAGACGTTCTGCACGAAGAATGGTTTTGAGATCGCTCAATGCGGCATCAAAATCATCATTCACAATAAGGTAATCATATTCCGCGTAATGGCTCATTTCTGCAACAGCCTGTTCCATACGCTTTGCGATCACTTCTTCGCTGTCCTGACCGCGGCCACGCAGGCGGCGATCCAGCTCATCTTTCGATGGCGGTAAAATAAAGATACTGCGCGAGTCAGGCATTTTCTTGCGAATTTGCTGTGCGCCCTGCCAGTCGATATCCAGGAACACATTCACGCCCGTGGCCAGAACCTGCTCAATGGTTTCACGCGAGGTACCGTAGTAATTACCGAATACTTCAGCGTGTTCAAGAAACGCGTCTCTGCCGATCATCGCTCTGAATTCGTCGTGATCCACAAAGAAATAGTGTTCACCGTGCACTTCACCCGGACGCGGCGCTCGCGTGGTGTGAGAAACAGAAACCTGTGTGTCGTACAACGGTTGGGTTTTTAACAGTGCCTGAATAAGGCTGGATTTACCCGCGCCACTAGGGGCAGAAACAATATAAAGCGTGCCTTGAGCCATGAGAGTCTTTTGTATGTGTTAACGAAGAAGTCCTACATACGGGCTTATTATACACGTCACTGCCGTGTGACGTAGCCTTTGTCACACTTTTTCCCCTGGATTATTGAATTTTGCGTGCCGTTTTCAGGTTTTATCTGTGGTTTTCAGCAACCAAAAGAAACACCGGATAGCGTCTCGCATTGTGAAACGTTGCTGTTAGCGTTGTTTCAGGCATCCGGGTATACCTCCTGCAATGCAAAGGAGGGGTAGCGATGTGGCGATGGATAAGCGGGTTAATGCTGTTGTGGTGTGGCTATGGCGCGGCGGTGTGTCCGGTGTGGTCGCAGGCAAAAGCAGAGAAAGAGATGGCGTCGTTAAGCGCGCAAATCAAACGCTGGGATGAGGCCTACTGGAAGCAGGGCATAAGCGAGATCAACGACGAGGTTTACGACCAGCTTCACGGGCGGTTAACGCAGTGGCAGCGCTGTTTTGGCAGTGAGCCTTCAGAAGAGAAACTCCCGGCGCTGACGGGAAGCGTAAAACATCCTGTTGCCCACACGGGCGTGCATAAAGTGGCCAGCAAAGAGGAGTTGAGACAGTGGATGCGTGTCCGACAGCATCTGTGGCTGCAGCCCAAAGTTGACGGTGTTGCGGTAACGCTGGTCTATCGCAACGGAAAGTTAACTCAGGCTATTAGTCGCGGTGATGGCCTTAAAGGGGAAGACTGGACCGGGAAGGTACGGTTAATCCCGTCAGTTCCGCAAAAGCTCACCGGCGCGCTGGCGAATAGCGTCTTGCAGGGCGAGCTTTACTGGTTATGCGACAACCATATTCAGAGTCAGTTGGGCGGAATGAACGCTCGCGCAAAGATGGCGGGGGCGATGATGCGGCAAAAGGATAACGCGCTATTGAGCAAGATCGGCGTATTCATCTGGGCCTGGCCGGACGGACCGAAAGATATGCGTACCTCCTTAGCTGAACTGTCTCAGGCCGGTTTTCCGCTGTCGGCACGGTACACGCTACCCGCCGAATCTGTCGATGCCGTCCAGAAACAGCGCACGGCCTGGCACGTGACCGCATTACCCTTTGCCACGGATGGCATTGTGGTGCGTTCGGAGGATGAACCCGCGGGCGAAGAGTGGTTACCGGGAGAAGGCAGCTGGGTTGTCGCGTGGAAATATCCTCCCGCAGCCCAGGTCGCAGAGGTGAGAGACATTCATTTTTCCGTAGGGAGAACGGGTAAAATTTCCGTTGTCGCAGCGCTGGAACCTGTGCAACTGGATGATAAACAGGTGCAGCGGGTGAGTCTGGGCTCGGTTGGGCGCTGGCAGAATCTGGATATTGCTCCAGGGGATCAGATACAGATCAGCCTGGCCGGGCAGGGTATTCCCCGGTTTGATAAGGTGCTCTGGCGCGGGACTGACAGACATAAACCAGAGCCTCCGGCCTCGCGCTATCATGCTCTTAGCTGTTTCTATGCTTCGCCGGAGTGTATGGAGCAGTTCTTTGCCCGGCTGACCTGGCTCAGCTCAAAGCAGGTATTTGATATTGAAGGAGTAGGCGAGTCAGGCTGGCGGACCCTCTGGCAGGCGCATCGTTTTGAACATCTCTTTTCATGGCTGTTATTAACGCAGGCGCAGCTGCAGGCTACACCGGGGTTTTCCTCAGCACGCGGGCTGGCGCTCTGGCATCGATTTAATCTGGTGCGTGAGAAGCCGTTTATCCGCTGGCTCATGGCAATGGGTGTGCCATTGACCCAGGCTTCGCTGAAGGCGATGGGAGACATATCGTGGCAGAAGATGAGCGGGCGCAACGCAAAGGACTGGCAGAGCCTGCCGGGAACGGGAGAGGAGAAAGCGCGACAAATCGTTAACTGGATTCACGCGCCTCAGGTTGATGTGCTGGCGAAATGGCTCGCTGAACAGCACATCAACGGGTTCTGAAGCTAGTGGGCGCTGTGTTTGTAATGAAAAACGGGCAGCCCGAGCTTCAGACGCAGCGCCAGCATGCGGGCCGTAAAGCCAAACAGCAGCGTCGAGATGACCACCACGTCATGGTTCGAAACGTAATGCTGCAGCGCGATATAAAGCACCGCTGCCGCAAAGGAGATGCCGGCATACAGCTCTTTTTGAAAGACCAGGGGGATGCGTTTGCAGAACATATCGCGCAGCACACCGCCGAATACGCCTGTGACCACGGCGGCGATGGTGGCGATAACCGGTCCTTCCCCCATATCGAGCGCGATTTGCGCGCCGATGATCGAAAAGACAATCAGCCCCAGCGCATCAAGCACCAGGAACAGGCGGCGAAGATGGGGCATAACGGGCGCCACTATGGTGGTTAACACGGCGGCCGTCGCAACGATAATCACGTACTCAGGGTGTTTAACCCAGCCGAGCGGGTAATGACCAAGCAGAATATCGCGAACGGAACCGCCGCCCAGTGCGGTCGCCGTAGCAATAATGATCACGCCGAAGGTGTCCATACGGCGACGTCCGGCGGCAAGCGCGCCGGTCATGGCTTCTGCGGTGATGCCAATGAGATAAAGGATGTGAAGCAGCATATACTCTCCGGTGTGAACGCGGGGGAGGTTAGCGATTTGTGCGCAAGATCACGATTGAGATTTTCTAAGGCGAGTCAGTTTGCCCTATAAATTTTTATCAAGTTCTATAGAGAAAGCTTGATGAAAAGCGGTAAACCGACAAAATGGACGTTAAGATGGATTAGAAATAGTAATGGGTGGTGCTGTCGACACCACCCGAAAGGCATTACTCGATATTGGATTTGTTTATTGAGTAGTGGCTTTAAATGCCCATGGTTACTGGATTTCATATAATGCGTTTTCTCAGTAGGTACACCCATGTGTACACGGCATTTTGAGGTGCTGCCTTTTACTGCTCATTTTATGCTCTTATGCTTGCTGTTCTGGCCTCTTATCTTTTGCGCCTTATTGTATGATACCTCTATCCCACAATAAGGAATCAGCCAGCCATGAGAATGACCAGCCGCAAAAAAGAGATACTCAGTTACTTTGAGCCGGATAGCCTCGATTGGGTGACGGGTGAGATTGGCGCTCCTCCGTTCGATGTGTCGGGCGTGGCGTACCTGCTTCACGGCATGGGGTCGTTCGATAAGCGCCACCAGCTCGAATCCACCCGGCGAACTCTTGAAAGCATGGTTGCCGGGGGGCTACTGGAACGTGTGACAGTGTATGAATCGCGGCAGGTAAAGCGTGGCGGTGAAACTAACGCAACGGTCGTGCGCTACGGTTTACCCGGTCAATGTGCCGTTGTGCGCGATAATGGCGGCGCTGATAACGCAATATCAGGCGAATATATGCGGGTCAGTTAAGAGCCTGCAATCTGTCGTTGATGCGGCTCAGGTCGTAAACCCGGCGTTCAATATCCAGCATCAGGAAATTGTGGATCTCGGCCTGCTCAGGATTATCAGACTCTCTGGCCTGTAATAGCAATTCATTGTAACCATGCAAGCCGCCTGAGTTTTCCGCCGGGGTGGTGCCTTTCCCACGCAGGCAGCTAATGGGCTGATTGCTCGTATCGTGTGTTTGCTTCTCCAGCACAATGACGCAATCCCACCAGTCGCCAAAGTCATACGTGTAAACCAGCTTGTCACCATCATTCTGGAGCGCTGCCCATAGTGGCGTGATTGCCGCATTACCCATGCTTTCATCCTCACCCCATACGCGATACTCGCTACCGGGATCACCTTTACGCCCTTTCTCGAACATATACAGGTGTTCGTCATTCCAGCCAAAAGCCAACTGGATCACCGCGTGAAGTTCACTAAAGGGGATTTGCTCTGGAACCAGCACACGCCGCCATATAGGTGGTTTGCTGTCTCGGATGGTTATCTTTAGCTGGTACATGCAAATCCTGAATAAATGCGAATCGGAAGGATAACGATACTGACGCACTCACAATTCTGTAAAGGTGAATAAAGGAAATTTGCTTAATACGCATAAGTTACATGCGGAATAATCCCGTATCTACCTGCGCGGCGCTGGCTTCCTCCACTGGTAGGCGGGTGATCGCATCATCTCCCCGAACCGTTTGCGCCGGGCTGTATCAGCTTCAATAATGCGCTCCATTTCCCGAACCTCTGCCGGGGTAAGCTGGCGGCCTTCATGCTCCAGTTTAGCGGCTGTCAGTGCTGCTATCTCCTGTGGTGTCACTATGGCAGCTCCTGCTATGGTGGGTAACTGGCTGATTTTACATAATTATGTCAGAAAACCAGAATATCGCTACAACTCCAGCCCTATAGCTCGCGCCGCTTTCCCCGCCTTACGCTCAATCACGCCCGTGATTCTATCTACTACCGGACTGAATGCCTGCCAGTAAGCCATCTCCATAACTGATAACTCTGCCCGCTTCCTGTCAAACGTAGCCCAGCGCATCCCCTTTGGCTTCGGGAAGTCATACGGATGATTGAACAGATTGCGGAACTGCTCGCCGTCACCCCATATCGCATATCGCTGCTGGCGTATCTTCATGCGCATCCTGTCCAGTCTGTCACCGCTCTGGCTTTTATAGTGAAGTTTCCAGCACGCCCGGCAACCAATATCTTTTTTACCGATATACAGCTTTGCAGCCCGTTTCATACAGTGGGGACAAACGTACCATTCCCGCACGCCATATCCGGCCTGCGTGGTTGTAGTGCGAATCGCCCGCGTCACGCCGTTGATTGTCATGGCGTAGCTGTCGGCTTGCCGGAAGGCATACAACGTTCCGCTTTCGGTCTGGGTATAAAGCTGCGTACCCGGTTCAGCATCCGCCAGCCTGCTACGCATGTTCGCAAGGAATGGCAACCCTATACGGGGCAGGTCGGTGGTATAGCTGCGCGTTCTGTCTCTCACTGGCTGGCCTCCTGCGAATTACTGCGCATTAACTGCGAACGGTGCGCAAATTGAATACGAAATAATATGCGTATTTTACTGTAAATTGCGCACCAGTTTTGCAATTTCACATCAATAAAGCCAGTAACCGCGCGGGTTGAGGATGGTTTGCGCATTGGTATCCGTTTCGTTTTGCGCAGATTTTTTGTGAACTGCGCAAATCGCATTGCCGCCGTTAGAATCCGTCAGATGGTACGCACGCTGAATGCGCAGTTTTGCCGCGTACCTGACTGCGCACTGCGAACCAATGGCGCGAACCAGAATATTATGGACAACCTAAATCACGTTCTGGCTTCCAGCCCGCGACTGGCGCGGTTCTCTCTTCATATCGGCTTTGAGTCTGTCCAGTACAGTCCAAAATTTACAGCCGTTTTAGTGCGAACATTACTGCGAACAGTCGCCCCCGATGGTGGCCTGTCGTTGCTTCTTGCCGCCATTTAACCGGAAGGCGTTACCGTTCGGTTGCGCTATCCCCATGCGGTGCTGAGTTTCGGGGACAGCTTTATGCAGGTCGCCAAAGTCCTCAACCTTCACGGGCGGTCGCTTCACGTTATCCAGACACATATCACGGCGCTGCTTTACCCATTCCCGATCATCGTCCTCAGCACAAATCATCATGACTTCCTGCCAGCGTGTAGCTGCCCTGCGATACAGCCCCTTTGCTTCCAGTTCCTCGGCTTTCCTGTCGTTTACCATGCTTCTCTCCCTCAGAATTGCGCTTCATCGTCGAATGGCTGGCGCTGGTCAAAATCATCAGGGGTGTTATATATTTCCCATCCCGGCGCGGATTGTGTTGCGTGGCCTCTGCTGGCTCCGCTTGCTTTGACTGATTCGGCCCGCTTCCCGCCGGGGCGTACCGTTCTGGCGCTGATTACACTGTCGGCTACTACCTGATAACCTTGCTGTATACCGCCATCCTTGCCCGTCCACTGATTGACCTGCATCGCTCCGGCAACACTGACTAAATCGCCTTTAACGTGTCCTGCCAGTGCGTCGGCCTGTTTGCCGAATGCCACCACGCCCAGCCAGAAAGTAACCTCTCCGCCCTCTGCTGCATGGCAGGGCAGTGCCACCGCTAACCGTCCCATTGCCATGCTTGTACCGTTTGCTGTGGTGCGGGTCTGCGGGTCTGCGACTAAACGCCCGTAGGCTGATATCTGTGCTGTCATTTTGCGAATACCTCGAATTATTAGTTTTGCTAATGAAGATTACCCGGCTCCGTCTTATTGTGGGACACCTGCCGATTTTTTTTATAGTAAGCGAAAATAGTGTTGTCTCAGTTGTCTTTGTTGTCTCACGGCTCTACAGGCCTCGCCACGTCTGGGTTTTGCTGAGACAACATTTGCAATTTCGTGTTGTCTCACCCGGCATAAATGTTGTCTCACTGCCTGCCAGACTAAAAACACACTTTCGCCCTGTTGTCTCAAAATGGCTAAATGTTGTCTCGGCGTTGTCTCAGAAATTAAAATAAAATCCTTATAAATCAATGTAACTTACAAATTGAGACAACAAAGACAACTGAGACAACACTAAAACTACGCATGTGAAGAAATATTATTCTTCTGGCTGGCTGCTTTCCTCCGCCATGAAATTGAGTACATAGACGCGAATCTGTCGCCCATCCTCCCTTACCCGCCCCTGATAACCTCGCCCGCTCGTCGGTGGTGTTAGCATTCCTGCATTCTTGAGAACTTCGGCAAACTGCCTGACATTAAAACCCCGTGCGATCTCCTGCTCAAATGTTGCCGGGAAGGTGTAGAAAATTATCGGGTCGCCGTCGTGGTTCCCCTTCTTCCTGTACCCGGCTAAATCACGGATGGGTAAATCGCGCGGGTCATAACCCAGCGGCGCGAATCGACTCAGCCCATAGGCATTTAAAAACGCCTCCGTCTGCTCGATGATCTGCTGGTGCTCTTTGTTCCCCGTGCCGAACTCTTTCAGCCACGCATTGTAGCTGTGCTGTATCGCATCCCGGCACGTTTGAGCATCCCAGCCAGTAACCACGCCACCAAGCAGTAAAGCGGCCTCCAGAATGGCGAACCTCGCCCCTACACGGTGAACCTGTTCGCCATAGTCGGCAGGTATCAGGCTGCGCCAGCGGGCTTCACACTCACGCACGGTATCAATGGCCTGCTGCTGGTGGTCTGCCAGCCACTTGATCCACTCCCGCCCGGCAGTGCCGTGGTGGTGCTGGTAAGCGTCTTTCAGCGCGTCGGCGTGCTGTTTGCCGTTCTGGTGGTCGTGGAAGCGTACCGCCTTACTCAGCGGGATATTCAGCAAGCGCACCAGTTGCCCGGCTTTGGTCTTGCGTCCGGCGGTGGCGATGAAGGTTTCTAAATCCACTTCCCCGGTGCTGATTGCCACGGTGCGCCAGCGTTTCAGATCCCGGTTGCCTCCTTCCTTTGCTCCCTGCAATTTCCCCACGCCGTTAAACAGGGCATAGGCAGACTGAGAAACGCTTATCGGGTCTGCGCCCTGTCCGACTTCATCCAGCGGCATCAGCCCGTCATTGTGGGCGGCGGCCTCGTTTATCAGCCCCAGCGCCGTGCCGTACCACGTCAGGCGCAAGGCATCAGGGTTGCCGTATAGACTGCTAGCCACGTTCTGCGTGGTTGTTTTCCCGGCGCTCGATTGCTCATAGAAGTGGATCCCGAATCCGTCACGCTCTGCCACCCCGATTAATGGCGCTGCCAGTGCTGCGGCAATGCCTGTCATCATCGCGTAGTTGCCGTATGCCAGCCGTGCGACACTGTTGCGCCAGCTTTCCGACGTTCCTGCTACGGTATACCCGGCAGCGGCTGAACTGCGCCCGCTGAACAAAACAGGCCGCTCAGGTGTGCCGATGATTTCCCCGTCCGGCATGATGTATGCCCCGCACTGCCAGCCTGTAGCATGAGCAACGCGCCACAATTCACGCGAGCCGCTCCGCTGTAGCCAGTCTGCAAGAATCGCCCGTAGGCTGTTTTTCGTGGTGACGTTGACGCCACCAGCTTTCAGAGTGCGCCAGCCTTCACGCTCGCCAATATCAGCCAGCGGGATAGCCGCTGTTGTCGGTATGTCTGCACCGAATGCCAGCCATGAGATAATAAGATACTGATCTTTGTCGTCGCGTCCCGTGCCGATAACCTCCAACGGTGAACATAACCAGCTTTCAGCGTTGATGATCTCCCCGCTTTCCTTGTCCACCTTCGGCGTTACCCAGAAAACGCCATCTTTGCGGCTCTCAATGTGGGGTTTTAGTGGGTCTTTCTCTGGATGGTCAGTTTTACCGCCCTCAATGGCCTGTAGTTGTGGTTTCACGGCATCCCCCTGAATCTGGTACATCGAATCGTTAAAAGCGGCTGTAGCGGCTTCCAGCCCGTTTTGCTGGTGGTGGTCGTTCCAGTCGGCTTTGTAGTCTGTCGGTGGCATTGATACCCAGCCAGCCACGGATAAGGCGGCTTTCTCTGCGGCCTCCCTGCCTGTATTGGCTTCTCCGTTTTGGTGGTGGTCGTTGTCTGCGGCGATAATAATTTGCGACTGCGGGTATTTCCGGCGCATCACTTCGGCAACGGGTAGCAGGTTGCCAGCGTCGATTGCTGCCACTGTCAGCGCCTCCGGGCGCATCAGGTGAACAGACAGAGCGGTAGCCAGCCCCTCGGCAATTAATACGCTCTGCGGCTGTTCTGGTGCGTTTACGGCGTGATATGCTCCGCGCTTCGCTGAACCTGTCAGAAGTCGCTTCTCTCCATGCGGCGTGATGGTCTGTGCCGCCACTACTGCGCCGGATTCATCCACCAGCGGCAGGAGTAGCGAACCATCGGACATAACCGGGTAATTAAACCCGGTCAGCCCTTTTGATTGCAGGTAATCAGATTCGCCCTGTGTGACACTCTGGCGCATTCCGGCATACAGACGGGCAAACGTAGCCCTTCGCTGCTCTGCGTCCTCGGCTGCCTGTTTCTGGCGCTCCTGCTCACGCTGCTGGCGGTCAGCTTCCAGTTGCTCCCTTCTCTGGCTCGCTACCCCCGGGTCGGTTTGCGCTGCCCGGTAATCAATACCCAGCACATCAGCGGCAAGGTGTGCCGCCTCCGTGGTGTCGCAGTTGTTCACTTTCTTAATCAGGTCTAAGCCGTCGCCAGCGCCGCACTGGTTGCAGATAAAGCTGCCGCGCCCGTTGTCGTCGAACCGGAAGCGATCCGTACCGCCACATGCAGGGCATGGGGAATGGCGGCGCGATGAATCAGGCACGTCGATAGACAGGCCAGCCAGTACATAAGGCCATCGCCCGGCGGCGGCACTGGTCACTTCGCGGATAAAGTCGATATTACGCATTCGTGCTCCTCCCTCAGTGCGCCAGCGGCATTTCAGGCCAGCCATTTTCATCCAGATCAGCAATGAAGTGATCGTGTAGCTCTGCCAGCGTTTCACGTCCGAACGGGGTCAGCTCGCCGCGCTCCGTATCGAGCATGGCCTGATAAAACACAATGGCTTTTTCCGTACCCTGTTCGACGCCGTATCGCTCAATCATTGCGCCCTCGATGTTGTTCGCCATTGCCAGACGTTCAGCAAACGGGTAAACCACCATGCCCGCATTACCATTGGAGTAAATCGCCACCTGCGATGATGTGCCGTCAGGTTCAGTAACCGTGGTGGTGCCGTTCTCGCGCTTCATCTCAGAAACGAACGTCGCAGCAATCAGCCAGCGCCACATAATGACGTTATGCTGCGCGGTGAAGTCGAACCAGCCACGCGCCCCGCCGTCAGCCACTGCAAAATGCAGGGCAAATCCTTCATCCGGGATTTCGTCATACCTGCCGCTATCGAGATGAGTTACCGCGTCTGAATAGGGAACAAGGCAAACATGCTCATACATCCCGGCATCATTGCGGGTCATGATGTTTACGCCGTGCGGTGTGGCCTCTGCGCGGTGTAATATGTTCATGCTGCTAACTCCTGTTGTTTCTCACGCTGCTGTACATCGGCGATAGCTTCCACGCTCCAGCCGTTGCCGTGTGCTTCGTCTCTCATTTGCTGAACGTCAACATCTGGCGTGCTTCCCTCGCCGTACCATGTGACCGGGATCGACGCTCCCGCACCATCAAGACAGGTAGCGAAAGTTCGGAACTGTTTCATTTGTCCGCCTCCAGTCTCGCCTGACACTCTTCAGCTCTTGTCACGGAGTGAATCTCAAACAACCATGCATACAACTCGTCACGTTCCGCGCTCGCTGTTATTCCGGGCATAATCTCCGTCAGCACATGGCAAAGGCCTGCACGTACACGCAAAAGGCGGGCGCGTGAAACATTCTCTGGGGTGTGTGGTTCGGTGATTTCACCGCAACCCAGCGCGGCACGAATGCGGTTACTTACTGCTGTTGCTTCCTCAATCTGGTCAGGTAACTGGCTCATGCTGCCACCTCCAGACGGATACGGCCTGCAAAGAAACAGACGTGATCCCGCGCCAGTGAACGGCGGGCTTCATGCTCAGACGGCGCGGCGATATGGTGAATTTTGGCGGTAATTGTCGGCATATCGCGGCGAACTGCTGCGATTAGCCAGATGAATTGCGGATTTTGGGTAGGGGTAGTAGCCAGCATAGCGGCAGCCTCCTGTAACTGGGATTTATTCCCACCACCGGAAACGCCAATTTCACTGGTGGTGAGCTGAACAGGGTTGGCGTAACCGGCGTTACAGGAAACCGGCGCGGATCGCTCCGCCCCCATCCAGCCCACCATTACTTTTTGAGCAATATGGGCTATAGCCATATCGCTGGGAAATAGGTGTGCAGATGCGAGGACACAAAAAAAGACGCTCGGCGCGTCATGTGTCGCCTGTAACATTATCAGGACGCCAATCCCGGCACCTGATTTTGCAGGTGCGCTATAACCATAAACCGGGTTGGCGATAGTCGGCAAGCCCTTTTTTATGGACTCAAGAAACTCACCTTCGCGCGTGCGCGTACTTCTCCGAAAACTCACGCCAGTAGAATGATTTCCCCCTCGCGTAGTGATGTCAGAAAAACCTTCCTTGCGTGCGCGTACTGGTGCAAAAAGTCCCGTGCGCGTACTGGTCTCGAAAGTCCATGTGGCGCGGTTGTCAGCGGTAGCAATCCATTCCACAACATCAGCCATTTGGGGAAGAATCCCCCCCCGTTTCTGGCTTATAACGTTTGGGTTTTGCTGAGTCGTTAGCGTTAACATTTGCATACATCATGCGATCACCTCTACGGTAAGCCCGCCAGCGGTATAACCCTGCACACGTACACCATCTACACGGTGACGCTTCTTCGCCAGAAAGCGGATATGGTCGGCGTAGACGTGCTGCCATTTACCATCGAGCGCCACGCGTTTAAACCACGGATGCGGCTTTGTCATGGTCTGGACAACGGGCGCGGAAGCCTTGCGGGGCGCGGGTTCTGCTGTGCATACCCCCTTATCATTGCCTGTTACTCGATACAGCCAGACACTCGCCAGCTTTCCGGTCAGTCTGCGGGTACGCACCGGAACATAACCCGCGTTACGCATTGCCTTACTGAAAACTGCGTCATTCAGGTAATACTGGCGGCGTAGCTCGGTAGATACAGAAACGGCAAAGGTGCGTTTCGTCGGGTACTCCTGCCACTGGTGAACCATCGACAACGGTAGCCCGTTCACGTCCGGCTCTTTGCTGCCAGCCAGCGGAAGGGCTTTACTCTGGACGGCAATCATTGCTCAACCTCCCGAAACTCCTTCATGAATCGCTCAATCGGCTGTATGCACGGGTATTGATATCCGTCACGGTAGAACGTCACGCGGTTATGCTCGACGTGCTCAACGGTCACTACAGCCCCGTGGGAATCCTTGTAACGGCTTCCCGGCATCGGATTATGGTTACGCATGGCTTACCCCCATACGTTTCGCCAGCCAGCGCTGTGAAAGGCGCATTAACTCGTCTTTGCGCTTCTGGTAGTCCTGCCCCAGCTCAATTAGCGTGATATTGGTGCTTTCCAGATAGGCGAGGTGTTCAAGCTGTGCGGCGTTCATGCTGTCCCGTGGTTCGCCAGTAATGCCATTTTCCTGCGCCCACTGCTTTGCCGTCATGCCACCCAGCACGATACGGGCGATCATGTTGCTCTCGTTGCTGTAGTGGCGCTGCTGTGTCTGTTTGCCCTGTTCTGCGCGGGCGCTTTCAAGTGCTGCGCACATCGGCTTAAACAGGTTGGCGGCACCGATACGGGCTTTGAGCTGGCGGCGATACTGAGCGGCAATCTCTGGCACGCTGCGCTGTAGTGCTTCCTCACACTGAATGAAGTAACGTCGAACGGCGCGGCCCTGCTCGTTGCGTTCAACCATTGCCACTTCTTTAGCCATATCCAGCGAGAGAAGGTAATCATGCTCGATTTGCTGGCGAAATTTTGCGCTCGCCCGTTTTGGCGTGCTCAAATTTTCAACACGGATAAAATCGGTTCCGGCAATAAAACCGTACTGGTCAATTCGGCCTTTAATCCAGTTAGTAAAGTCGCGGCCCACCCCCAGCGCTTTATGCAACGCCTTAGCGCTCACAATATTGGCTTCACGCCCGCCAATCTGCCCGGCAATAACCGGGACAATAGCGGCGAAGTCGTTGCCGTTAATTACTCCCGTGTTAACGTTGGGTTGCGGGGTGGCCTCCGAACTGAATCGGCTTTTTTCGATAGTCATATTTTCGGCTCCGTTATGCGGCGGTGAGATTGTCCGGGTATAGATTGAGAATGTCGGCAATTTCAGGCTGAGAAAGCCCCTGATAGCCCCCAGCGTCGGCGTTATGGTTCACTTGTGTGGTGGGCGCTGGTGGCGTAACATCAGACGTGCGAATATCTGAATTAGCCGCCTGTAATGGGCGGTTTTTCTTTTCCATTAGGCCACCTTCTCGCGGCGTTCTGCCAGCCAGCTATGAATCTCTACCGCATCAAAAGCAGTGATCTTCTCGCCCAACTTTACCGGGCGCGGCAGGGAGCCGTTGCGTACCTTTCGGTCAATAGTGGAAACGCTAACGCCCAGCAATTCAGCCAGGCGAAAGCGTCTTATGTAACCTTTGGCGGGTATTGTTTCTGTATTCATGCTTCCCGTAACCTCTTATTAGTGGCTGTTGCTTCGTTACGGGCATTAGAAAGGGATTTATAGTGATTTTGTTTAAAATTTTAATGAGAGCATTTAAAATTTAAGGTACTTGTCTATTGTCGCAGCTGATGGTGCTTTATAGCTGAATCCACCTTCTTTTGACTTTGCGGCATCCTCAAAAACGCGCTTGATAACTTCCATTCGCTTGTTTGAATTCATATCTATGACCTCTGGCCCCAAGCTTGGAACTAGATGTATCAATCCTTTAATAAACCCACCCATTGTGCCGGGCATCGTAGATTGTTGCGAATCATCTTCTTTTTGAATATCCATTTCATTTTCAAAAAAAGCAGGGGCTAATGGAAATACTCCTGTTTCGATTGCTGCATAAAGTCGATCGATGTCCTCTCGCATTATGTAAGCAGAATCATTGTTGATTTCATGCTGTTCATCGCCTATCAAAAACAAGGTGTAGTCTGCTTTCTTTCCCTTTTTGTGCGTGTATAGACGGTATTCTTTTTTAGCCCCTTTTTTGATGCCGCCAAAGCCTGGTGGTGTCGAAATTGACCATATCCCCCCATAGGTCATGCCTTGAATTTCTATTGAGCCATCTGCCTTGCTTCTTCTTCTTGTGGCGGGGTGCGCCCATGACATATCAATGCCTGATGTTTGCGCTACCTTGTAAATTTCGGCGTTTACAGCGTCATTAAGATCGCTCAGTAGCCTTTCTTTTTCTGATGGTCTTTTGGGCTTAGCCCATCCATGAAATGCCCCGCCGATCGCACGTACTGAAAGGTTAATTACTCCAACTTCTTTCCAATGCCAAAAGTCTTCAACCTCGCAACCCAGAAGCCTTGCGGCGCGTGAAAGTGACATATATTCCATTGGTGGGATTTTTTTATCTGCCCAAATGGAGGCCAATTCAGGCTTTCCTCGTGGTGGTCTACTCATTCCGCTACCTTCTGCGTTGCGCCTTAAAGAGTGATTGAGTCAGGCGGTAAGGCTTTCCGCTTTTCGCTCCGTCGAGCTAGGCTCAATCTATTCGGTTATTTAGCCAATTTGATGGGTGTCACGTTGTACTGCTCCCCGGCCTCTAGTGCCACCAGCAAGCCCGCCCACTGTGTTAACGCGGCACGGCGTTCATCAAAGTATTGGTGGCGGTTATAGATACCCTCCACGCCTTTAATTTTGTGGTTAAGGCATCTTTCTGCGACTACCGGATCAACGCCCAGCGCGGCTAAATGCGTGCGGGCAGTGCGTCGGAAGTCGTGAATGGTGAAGTTAGGAACGTCCGGCATTTCATGGCGAACCTTTGCCAGCGCAACGGGCAGGGTACTTTCCTGAATATGGGGAATCATCCGGCTTTGCATCTTTCTGGCTGGCAGCACCCATGCTGTATTGCATGAGAACGTGTGAAGCTCCCGTAGCCATGCAACTGCTGGTGGGGGTAACGGTATGTCGATAGCATCGCCGTTTTTGCTGCGTTCTTCGGGTAAGTGCCAGATTGCCCGGTCTAGGTCGAACTCTTCCCAGCGGGCAGCGCACAATTCCATCTTACGCACGCATAAGGTCAGTAGTAGCTTGAAGGTAAGCTCGTTCTGGCGGCTGAATCCCTTCGCCATACGCATGGCCTGAAACAGCCTGATCAGTTCTTCACGGGTTAACCAGCGGTCACGGGCAACTTCTTTCCCTCCAGCGTCGGCAACCTCAAACGCAGAACAGGGGTTTATCTCCAGCGCGTGCCGTTTGATACCGTAGTCGAATATGCGGCGCGTCCAGCGTAGTACGTCCGTTGCTATGGTAGGCGCTCCACGGTCAACAATACCTTTCAGCATGTCGTCGATATGGCGCGACTTCACGTCCTCAACCTTCATGCTGCCAATGCAGGGGTTTATATCTTTGTCGATACGGCGGCGGAGTATATCGGGGTGCTTCCAGCGCGGCAGGATCTGACGCTCAAAGTATTCAGCCGCCAACTCTGAAACGCGCATGGCGTTCTTCTCAGCTTCCATCTTCGCCAGTGCTTCGGTTTTGCGTTCCTGCTTCTCCCCCGCAACGTCATAGCCCAGCGATACACGCGCCGATAATTCTTTGGCGGATTCCCTGGCTTTGGCTAATGACAGTTCAGCATAAGAGCCAATCAGCATAGCGCGAGACTTCCCGGCAAGTTTATAGCGGAATCTCCATGTAGGGATTTTGTCGGCTTCACGGTAACGCAGGTATAAACCGTTTCCGTCTGCCCGCCCCTCGAATCGCTCCCCGCTCTTAATCCATGCGCGGATCTGCATATCAGTCAGTTTTGGCATTTTGCGAATATCCAAACTTTGAATAGGGGGTGTACCCAAAGTGATGTACACAAACCTCATTGGGTACACCTTTGTGTACACCTTAACTATGCGCTTTGTTGCGTCGTTATGATAGCCCATGATAACAAAAAAGCCCGCTGTTTGCGGGCTTGATGTGATTTATGCGTCGTCTTGAATCTTGCTGATAGCTTACTCGATATTCTGGATCTGCTCGCGCATCTGCTCAATCAGCACTTTCAGCTCAATCGCTGAATTCGTCACTTCTGCATTGATCGACTTAGACGCCAGGGTGTTCGACTCGCGGTTGAACTCCTGCATCATAAAGTCCAGACGGCGGCCCACAGCTTCTTTCTTCTTCAGAATGTTGTAGGTTTCTTTAACGTGCGCTTCCAGACGGTCCAGCTCTTCAGCGACATCAATACGCTGCGCCATCAGCACCAGCTCTTGTTCCAGACGGGTGTTTTCCAGCTGAACTTCCGCTTCTTCCAGTTTGGCGACAAGACGCTCGCGCTGCCATTGCAATACTTCTGGCATATGGGTGCGGACTTTGGCAACTTCGGTGCTCACGCCTTCAAGGCGCTGCTCAATCATCGCTTTCAGCGCCTGACCTTCGGTTTCGCGGGCAACGATAAAGTCGTCCAGCGTGCCGTCGAGGGCTGCCAGGATTTCAGCGGCAATAGCATCCAGATCCTGCTCACCAGCCGCCATGACGCCAGGCCAGCGCAGAATATCAACCGGGTTGATTTCGCCTTCATCGCTCTGCATTTTGACCCAGTTCGCCGCATTCACGAGCTGTTTCGCCAGTTTTTCGTTGAGGATGAGTTCGCCCTGTGCGCTGGCATCGGGCTCAAAGCGCAGGTTACATTCCACTTTTCCGCGCGTCAGACGTGTACGGATACGTTCACGTACGACAGGCTCAAGGCTGCGGAACTGCTCCGGCATACGGAAATACGTTTCCAGGTAACGCTGGTTTACCGAGCGCATTTCCCATGTGGCGCTACCCCAGCTACCCTTGATTTCGCGCCGGGCGTAGGCGGTCATACTGCGGATCATAGACATTCCCGTTTTTAAAGGAGAGATGGGGGGATTATAGCTTTCGGGGGCTTCTCAGGATAGGAATAAGCGTCCTTTATCCGTATAATGCGCAGCCACATTCGTTTCAAGCCGGAGAATCCATCATGCGTCCATCAGGTCGTAGCGCCAATCAGGTGCGTCCCGTCACCCTGACCCGTAACTATACAAAACACGCTGAAGGCTCCGTGCTGGTTGAGTTTGGTGACACTAAAGTGCTGTGCACCGCCTCCATCGAAGAAGGCGTTCCGCGCTTCCTGAAAGGTCAGGGCCAGGGCTGGATCACCGCAGAATACGGCATGCTGCCGCGTGCGACCCATACCCGTAATGCCCGTGAAGCGGCAAAGGGCAAGCAGGGCGGGCGTACCATGGAAATCCAGCGTCTGATCGCGCGTGCGCTGCGCGCCGCCGTTGACCTGAAAATCCTCGGCGAATTCACCATCACTCTCGATTGCGACGTCATTCAGGCAGACGGTGGTACACGTACCGCGTCCATTACCGGTGCCTGCGTAGCGCTGGCCGATGCCCTGAACAAGCTGGTTGCGGCCGGTAAGCTGAAAACCAACCCAATGAAAGGCATGGTTGCGGCGGTTTCTGTCGGTATCGTTAACGGCGAAGCGCTTTGCGATCTGGAATACGTTGAAGATTCCGCAGCCGAAACCGACATGAACGTAGTGATGACCGAAGACGGTCGCATCATTGAGGTGCAGGGCACGGCGGAAGGTGAGCCGTTCACCCACGAAGAACTTCTCTCCCTGCTGGCGTTGGCCCGAGGGGGAATCGAATCCATTGTAACGACGCAGAAAGCGGCGTTAGAAAATTGATTTTAAAGGCGACCAATGAGTCGCCTTTTTTTTGCCTGTAAGACAGAAAAACCAAAGGAGCAAATCCATGAAATCGTATCAGCGCCAGTTTATTGAGTTTGCGCTTAACAAGCAGGTACTTAAGTTTGGCGAATTTACGCTGAAATCCGGGCGTAAGAGTCCCTATTTCTTCAACGCCGGGCTGTTTAATACCGGGCGCGATCTGGCACTGTTAGGCCGTTTCTATGCCGAAGCGCTGGTGGATTCCGGGATTGATTTTGACCTGCTGTTTGGCCCGGCCTATAAAGGCATTCCGATTGCGACCACTACCGCGGTTGCGCTGGCGGAACACCATGACCGCGACGTGCCGTACTGCTTTAACCGCAAAGAGGCCAAAACCCACGGTGAAGGCGGGAATCTGGTCGGCAGCGCGCTGCAGGGCCGCGTCATGCTGGTCGATGACGTGATCACCGCGGGTACGGCGATCCGTGAATCGATGGAGATTATTCAGGCCAACGGTGCGACGCTTGCTGGCGTGCTGATTTCTCTGGATCGTCAGGAGCGTGGGCGCGGGGAAATTTCCGCTATTCAGGAAGTCGAACGCGATTACAGCTGCAAAGTGACGTCGATTATTACCCTGAAAGACCTGATTGCGTATCTGGAAGAGAAGCCTGAGATGGCGGACCATCTGGCGGCGGTACGTGCGTACCGGGAAGAGTTCGGGGTGTAATTAAATTGCCCGGTGGCGCGACGCTTACCGGGCTTACGAATTACTGCAACTGAGCAGCCACTAACGGCCAGCGGGCGTCAAAATCGTCCGTTGGACGGTATTTGAATTCGCTACGCACAAAGCGGGAGAGCATCCCTTCACAAAACGCCAGGATCTGGCTTGCCAGGAGCGTCTCATCGATGGTGTAACCTTCGCCTTCACGCATTTTCTTTTCGCGCAGTACCTGGCGCAGCTGCGCTTCAATACGCTCAAAAAGCTGGTTAATGCGGCCCTGCAGTCTGTCCTGCTCAAACATCAGCGCGTGGCCGGTAAGGATACGGGTTAAGCCCGGATTGCGTTCACCGAAGCCCAGGATTAACAGCACAATCAGACGCAGACGTGCGGTGGTGTCTTTTTCGTCTTTCAGAATCAGGTTGATGCGCGTGATCAGGCTGTCTTCAATAAACTCGATCAGGCTGTCGAACATCCGGGTCTTGCTCGGGAAATGACGGTACAGCGCCGCCTCAGACACGCCTACAGAGGCGGCCAGTTTAGCGGTGGTGATGCGTTGACTGCCATCGCTGGATTCAAGCATCAGAGCCAGAGATTGAAGTATTTCTTCGCGACGATTCCTTTTCGCGGTTTGTTTTTCTGCCATGTTACAAAATACCCCTGAAAATAAGCACTTGCCAGGCTGGCATCCACACAGCGACCGCAAACTGGCGTTTGCGGTTTGTTATTGCATTATGACGCTGTGAGATACGTGTCTTTCGGGCCGTTATTTGCGCCCGGAATGGCCGAAGCCGCCTTCGCCACGGTCGGTGGCGTCAAAGTCTGCCACCAGGTTAAATTCTGCCTGTACCACCGGTACAAAGACCAACTGGGCGATACGCTCGCCCGGTTCAATGGTGAAGCTGTCCTGACCGCGGTTCCAGACGGAGACCATCAGCTGACCCTGGTAGTCGGAGTCGATCAGGCCCACCAGGTTACCCAGCACAACGCCGTGCTTATGGCCCAGACCAGAACGCGGCAGGATCACGGCTGCCAGCGACGGGTCAGCAATGTGAATCGCCAGGCCAGTTGGAACCAGGGTAGTGGCACCCGGAGCCAGTTCTACGGCGTCATCGAGACAGGCGCGCAGGTCAAGACCGGCAGAGCCGGAGGTGGCATAGGTTGGCAGCGGGAATTGCTCGCCAACACGCGGGTCCAGAATCTTAACGTCGATTTTTTTCATCATAACGGGTAACGATCTCGTCCAGTAATTGTTGGCCCAGGAGTTCCTTGCGCTCAAGCGGTAAGACTTTATCTCCATCCTGCCAGAAAAGGTGCAGTGCGTTGCTGTCGCTGTTAAATCCTTGTGTGGCCAGCGATACGTCGTTCGCGCAAATCAAATCGAGGTTTTTGCGGGTACGTTTTTGCCGGGCATATTCTTCCACATTATTCGTTTCTGCGGCAAACCCAACAACGTATGGACGATGGCTTTTTAGTGCGGCGACGCCGGCAACAATGTCCGGGTTTTTCACCATTTTTAGTGTTAATTCATCGCCTTGCTTTTTAATTTTAGCCTCGGCGATCGTCTCGGCACGATAGTCTGCAACGGCCGCACAGCCGATAAAAATCTGCTGGCTTTGCGCATGTGCCTGCACGGCGGCTTCCATCTCCTGCGCGGTAGTCACGTTAATTCGCTTCACAAATGCAGGGGTAGGTAGCGATACCGGGCCGCTCACCAGCGTGACGTGCGCGCCACGCCTTGCGGCGGCGGCGGCAATCGCGAAGCCCATTTTGCCGGAGCTGTGGTTGGTGATGTAGCGCACCGGATCCAGCGGCTCGCGCGTGGGGCCCGCGGTAATCATGATGTTGAGATGTTGCAGATCGTTGACAGGCGAAAAATGGGCTGCGGCCATATCAACAATCGTCAGCGGGTCAAGCATGCGACCCGGGCCAACGTCGCCGCAGGCCTGGCTGCCGCTGTCCGGACCCCAGATAAGCAGGCCGCGTGAGGCCAGCGTCTCCAGATTATGCTGGGTGGCCGCGTTACGGTACATCTGCTGGTTCATGGCAGGAACGACGGCAACAGGCGCAGGCGTGGCCAGACAAATGGTAGAGACCAGGTCGTTTGCCATACCGGCCGCCACCCGAGCGATTAAATCAGCCGTGGCGGGGGCGAGGATAACCAGGTCTGCCCATTTACCCAGCTCAATATGGCCCATCGCGGCTTCGGCAGCCGGATCGAGCAGGCTGTCAGATACCGGGTATCCTGAAACGGCCTGCAGGCTCAGGGGAGTGATAAAGGCTTTACCGCCTTCGGTTATCGCGACCCGCACGTCAGCTCCGCGCTCGCGCAGACGACGCACCAGCTCCGGCGCTTTATAAGCAGCAATGCCACCGCTCACGCCAAGAACGATTTTTTTACCGGCCAGGCTCATCATGATCTTTCCTGTTGGGTTTCACCAGAGAGCGGGCATTTTATCACAATCCCCAAAGCGGAGTGATTTTGTACTTCGTCCACTTTGCGAGGCGCTACGCAAGAACACAATGTGACCGTCGAGCGACGGATTAGCCTGTGGCAGCATGAGGTTAAAAAAGGAGAAAGAGCATGGAAGAAGAGGATGAGGAGCTGCTGCCGCGCGAAAAACTGCTGCGCTATGGCGTCACCCTGTTAAAAGACGATGAACTATTGGCGCTCTTTTTACGTACCGGAACGCCCGGAAAAACGGTATTTACGCTGGCAAAAGAGCTGATAGCACATTTCGGTTCGCTGTATGGTTTATTGACCGCCGATCTGGCGCAGTTTAAGCACGTTGAGGGGATTGGCGTGGCGAAATATGCCCAGCTGAGGGGCATTGCTGAACTTGCCCGCCGTTTTTACAATGTCCGCATGGAGAAGGAAGATCCGATCCTGACGCCAGAAATGACGCGTGAATTCCTGCAAAGCCAGTTAACCGATATTGAACGCGAGATCTTTATGGTGATCTTTGTCGATAACAGAAATCGGGTGCTGAAACATAGCTGTCTCTTTGCGGGCACGTTGAGCCACGTTGAGGTGCATCCGCGTGAAATTGTGCGGGAAGCGATAAAAGTGAATGCAGCGGGCGTGATCCTCGCGCATAATCACCCCTCTGGCTGTGCAGAACCGAGCAGAGCGGACAAAGAAATCACCGAACGCATTATCAAATGCTGTCAATTCATGGACATTCGTGTGCTGGACCATCTGATAATTGGCCGCGGTGAGTACATTTCTTTCGCAGAACATGGCTGGATTTAGGCTATTTCTCGCGATCCATCGGGATCTTTGTCTGTTCGGGACTTGAGCACACCGCCGAGTCAGCGTATACTACGCCACCTTTGAGAATCTCGGGTTTGGCATTTGGGCCTGGCAATCGAGAGTTCACTTAGAACTATGCGATGACCGGGCTGTAAAGCCTGACGAGGCGCCGATACCCCATACGAAGCTCGAGCTAATTTGATTTTTGGAGAATAGACATGTCCCGAGTCTGCCAAGTTACTGGCAAGCGTCCGGTGACCGGTAACAACCGTTCCCACGCACTGAACGCGACTAAACGCCGTTTCCTGCCGAACCTGCACTCTCACCGTTTCTGGGTTGAGAGCGAGAAGCGTTTTGTCACCCTGCGCGTATCTGCTAAAGGTATGCGTGTAATCGATAAGAAAGGCATCGATACAGTTCTGTCCGAACTGCGTGCCCGTGGCGAAAAGTACTAAGTACTTAAAGAGGAAATAAATCATGGCTAAAGGTATTCGCGAGAAAATCAAGCTGGTTTCTTCTGCTGGTACAGGTCACTTCTACACCACCACGAAGAACAAACGTACTAAGCCGGAAAAACTGGAACTGAAAAAATTCGATCCAGTTGTACGCCAGCACGTACTGTACAAAGAAGCTAAAATCAAATAATTTTAGTCTCCTTGTATCGAAAAACCCCGCAACTGCGGGGTTTTTTGCATTCTGCATCTCAACGGAGGAACCATGCCTGAATTACCTGAGGTAGAAACCAGCCGTCGCGGCATTGAGCCCCATCTGGTCGGCGCGACGATTCTTCACGCGGTGGTCCGCAATGGACGTCTGCGCTGGCCGGTGTCCGATGAGATCCATGCCCTGAGCGATAAACCCGTCCTTAGCGTACAGCGTCGCGCGAAATACCTGCTGCTGGAACTGCCCGACGGCTGGATTATTATCCACCTGGGAATGTCCGGGAGCCTGCGCATTCTTACCGAAGAACTGCCTGCGGAAAAGCACGACCACGTCGATCTGGTGATGAGCAACGGCAAAGTGCTCCGTTACACCGACCCACGGCGCTTTGGCGCGTGGCTGTGGACGAAGGAGCTGGAAGGGCATAACGTGCTGGCGCATCTGGGCCCGGAGCCGCTCTCAGACGCGTTTAACGCGGAATACCTCAAGGCGAAGTGTGCGAAGAAGAAAAGCCCGATTAAGCCCTGGCTGATGGATAACAAGCTGGTGGTCGGCGTGGGGAATATCTACGCCAGCGAATCGCTGTTTGCGGCCGGGATCCATCCCGATCGGCTGGCCTCTTCGCTGTCGGCGCAGGAGTGCGAGCTGCTGGTCCGGGTGATTAAGGCGGTACTGCTGCGCTCTATTGAGCAGGGCGGGACAACGTTGAAGGACTTCCTGCAGAGTGACGGCAAGCCGGGCTATTTTGCCCAGGAGCTGCAGGTATATGGCCGTAAAGGCGAACCGTGCAGAGTCTGCGGCACGCCCGTTATTGCTACGAAGCACGCCCAGCGCGCCACGTTCTACTGCCGTCAGTGCCAGAAATAGGGCTACTTTAGCTTTTCCATCAATGCCTGGTGGACGTTAGTCGGCAGGAAATGGGTGACATCGCCGTGATGACGCGCCACCTCTTTTACCAGCGTGGAAGAGATAAACGACCACTCTTTGGAGGGCATCAGGAACACGCTCTCCAGCTCCGGCATCAGGTGGCGGTTCATGTGCGCCAGCTGCATCTCATACTCGAAGTCTGCCACCGCGCGTAAACCACGGATCAGAATGTTTGCCTGCTGAGCGCGGGCGAAGTTAGCCATCAGGTCGCTGAACCCGACCACCTCAACATTCGGCAGGTGCGAAATGGCATCGGTGGCGAGCTTTACGCGCTCGTTGAGGTCAAACATAGGCTTTTTACTGGGGCTGGCGGCAATGGCCAGGATCACCTTGTCGAACATGCACGCCGCACGGGTGATGATATCAAGATGACCGTTGGTGATCGGATCGAAGGTACCCGGATAAATCGCTTTTGTGCTCATGGCTCACGTTTTCTCTGAGTAGCCGCGGCAGAGCGCCCACAGCTCGGTGTATTTGTTGAAAGTATACTGGGCATTCACTACCGCGAGTAACCAGCCCTGCTTACCGTCCAGCACGCCACCACGCAGCAGCAGCGTTTTCAGAAACGCGCCCAGCGTGTGGGTGAAGATACCCGTCAGCGAGGCCTTCTTGCCGCGCTGGTGACGCTCCTGCGCCCATGCGGTGGCATAGTTGAGCTGTTTACGCTGGAAGCTCGCGAAATCACGGCAGGTCAGGTGCAACAGGTCGCCCTTCAGGGGGATGACCTGAGCGCTATCGCAGCTCAGGGATTCATGCACCAGATTGTCGTTGTACTGATACCGCTCGCGCTCGTAGAGGCGCATCACGCGGTCAGGATACCAGCCGCTGTGGCGCATAAAACGGCCAAGGAAGTAGTTGCGGCGGGCAATGCTGTATACGGCGCCAGGCTGGGGCGAGGAAAGCACCGCCTGAATGGCCTGCTGAAGTTCTGGCGTAATGCGCTCGTCAGTATCGAGCATCAGGACATAATCACCTGTGGCATGTCCCTGCGCGCGCTGGCGCTGGATGCCGTAGCCCTGCCAGTCAGCGTCGACAAAGACTTTTGCGCCTGCTGCCCGGGCAACGTCCACCGTGTTGTCCGTACTTCCGGAGTCAAGAATGACTATCTCGTCAGCCCAGGCAACCGACGCCAGGCAATCCGGAAGCAGGTCGGCGGCGTTTTTGGCGATCATGACGACCGACAGACGCGTTGACATCAGTGGCTCCGCTGGGGCAGATAAGGTTGCAGAAGCTGCAGCAGACGGGTCAGTGCGCCCTGGTTCTGGTGCAGCACTTCGACGGCATGACGCCCGTACCACAGGCGATAATCTTCGTCAGTCAGAAGGGTCGATACCTCTTTGACCACCGAATCCGCATCGGTCACGGTAATTAAGCCATCGGCCTGCTGTAATTTCGCGCAGATATCTTTGAAGTTAAACGTGTGCGGCCCCATCAGCACCGGAATGGCGTGGGCTGCCGGCTCCAGCGGGTTATGACCGCCGCGTTCTACCAGGCTGCCACCGACAAACGCGAGATCAGCGATTCCGTACAGCAGCATCAGTTCGCCCATCGTATCGCCAATCACCACCTGGGTGCTGCCGGAAGGGATTTCACCGCTGCTGCGCAGCGTGAAGCTGAAGCCGCCTTTCTGCACCATTTCACGGGCATCTTTAAAACGCTCCGGATGGCGAGGCACGAGGATCAGCAGTAAATCAGGGAATTTTTCCAGCAGCTTGCGGTGAGCCTGCAGGATGATCTCTTCTTCGCCATCATGGGTACTGGTCGCAATCCAGACCTGACGACGCGGGGCCCACTGGCGACGCAGCGTGATGGCGCGGGCGGCGAGCTCAGGGGTAACGGAAATATCGAACTTCAGGCTCCCCGTTACCGCAAGCTGGTTGCGTTTCAGGCCCAGAGAGATAAAGCGCGCCGCGTCCTCTTCGTTCTGCGCGGCAATCAGCGTAATTTTGCTCAGCAGGCGGCGCATAAATTTACCCAGCTTGCCGTAACCTTTCGCCGAGCGCTCTGACAGGCGCGCGTTGGCAATGACCAGCGGGATTTTACGGGCATGCAGAGCGGAAATCATGTTCGGCCACAGTTCGGTTTCCATCACGATCACCAGCTTCGGGCGCACGGTGTTGAGGAAACGATTCATGGCGCAGGGCAGATCGTAAGGCAGATAGACGTGCTGCACGTCTTTACCGAAAGCGGATAACGCGCGCTCCGAGCCGGTTGGCGTCATCGTCGTGACGGTGATTGGCAGCGAAGGGTAGCGGTGACGCAGGGCGCGAACCAGCGGGATCGCCGCCAGCGTTTCACCGACAGAAACGGAATGCAGCAAAATACCGTCCGGTACGACTTTATTGCGGCAGAAGCCATAGCGTTCAGCCCAGCGTTTACGATACGCAGGCGCTTTCCGGCTACGAAGCAACAGTCTCAGCCACACCAGTGGCTGAATGATGTAGAGCAGAGCGGTATACAACAATTCCAAGCGATTATCCGTTTTTTTAGTTTCGGCGGGCAAATTCTAAGCATTTAGGCCAGGTAAAGCTATCTCTTATGCCAGATACCGTTTCAAACGGAAATAACGTCGACCCAGCCGCCAGCGCAGACGCGGACTTTTTGCACTTTTCCAGATGAGTTTCCAGATGCCTGTTTCGAAGAACTCTTTAATAATCATTGATTTCTTCTTCTCATCCTTCATGTTGTCGAAGGTGTGAATAATGCCCAGCCCTTCTTTGGCAATTTGCCAGTGGCAGGCAGGGATCCCTTTTACTTTATCCGGGTAGCGCTGATTGATGGCATCGAGCATCTGCAGGATTTTCATGTAGTGACGCGCGGAGCGAATCAGCGTGTCGTCATTGTCCGGCATATGGGACACCGATGCGGAGTGAATGTAGTAGTCGTAATAACGTTCACTGGTGTACTGAACCCGCTCTGCCGCAAGCAGCACTTCGGTGGTCCATGGGATATCCTGATGGCGCAGGCCGGGTTCGAAATGGAAACTGTGTTTACGGATAAAGTCGTGGCGATAGATGTTCAACCAGGTGACGTGAAGGAACTTACGTGAATCCAGCGCCATTTTTAACCACGCAGGGCCAGCCATGACCCCTGTCGAAGCCAGTTTGTCTTCAGGGAAGATCGGGCGCGAGGGTTTCTTGTTATTCTCCCAGACGTAGTTCCCGTTACAGGTGGCGACATCCAGATCCTGCGTGACGGCCATATCCAGCAGGCGCTGGTACATGCCGGGTTTAAAGACATCATCAATATCCGGGAAAGAGAGATATTGACCCGTCGCAACGGCCAGACCGGTGTTACGCGCGATGGATACGCCCTGGTTTTGCTGTTCTATAACCTGCATCTGCGGTAGTTTTTCTCGCCATTTTTCGACGATCTCCATCGAGCGGTCAGTAGAGCCGTCATTGACAATGATGACTTCCATGTTGTCGATGCGTTGATTCACAAGGCAGGTAAAGAACTGATCCAGGAAAGCTTCACCGTTATAAACGGCAACCACCACGCTTAACAATGGGGCAGAATTTTGCATAAGAAACCTGATTATTTTTGATTGTCGACCAGAGCAATATATTGCTGGCAAATGGCATTGATACCGAACGACGCGATGGTCGCATCGCCAACGACCGGCGGGGCGGTATAAATATCCGCCAGCGTTTTTGCCAGTGACGCGTCATTTAACTCTGCCAGCCCGCGCGCTAAGGCGCCGGTGAGGATTTCGGCAGGGCCTCCGGGGCAATTTGTACTGACCGGTGGCGTCTGGCAGATAATGGCTTCGACCAGCACATTACCAAAACCTTCGCAGTCAGAACTTAACACTAAAAGGCGTGCCCCTTTAATCCACGGATAGGGATTGGAATCGAACGGGCGGAAAACCGTTTTGTTTTCAATACCCAGCTCGGCTGCAAGCTGCTTGAGCTTGCGAATTTGAGCGTCAGATCCATTGCCCATCATGACCAGCGTGGTGTCAATTTTACTCAGGGCGAACGCACGTAAGAGCCGGTCATGGCGTTTGTGCTCATGGAAGCGGCCAACATGAATAATGTAATCCTTTCCCTGCATCTCGAAGGGCGCATCCGCCAGACGCTGAATTTCAGGAATATCGAAAGGATTATGGATAACCGCTTTGCGTCGAAGATTGAGCGCCAGCGTCTCGGAAAGATCTTTCAACACGGCGCCTGAGACGGCGACAACGTTGCGGTTTTCGTAGGTATGACGAATTTTAAGATGTTTAAACCAGCGCGAAAGTCCGCTGCGATGGCGAAGATAGGAAAACGAGAACATGCCGTGCACGCAGAACCAGACTTTGTCACGTTCCAGCGCGCGGCAGTGCGCCACAATGCGGTCGGTTTTGTGCAGGTGAGAGAACACCACATCAAATTTGCCGCTGCGTTCAGCTCGCTCAATCGCCTGATCCAGCAGTTGGGCGCGGCGTGGGATCTCCGTCAGCTTTCGCCACGGTTTTTTACATGTGTCCTGAACAACCTGATAATCGATGCCTTCCGGGATGGCGTAGTCGCACACTTTCCGCAGAGAGAATAGAGAGACCTGATGCCCCATTTCTATTAACCCGCGGGAGAGTGTAAGAACCGTTTTTTCGGCTCCTCCACCGGGTAAACCATCAATAATCATTAGGATGCGCATTTTTAATCCAGTAATTTTTGATAAAGCGTAATAAGCTGACTTGATAGTTTTTCGGGAGTTGCGTCTTTTACACGTTCACGTGCAGCTCGTCCCATATTATTATTTTTTTCCAGTGAAGGGATGGCGGCTACCGCTTCCTTCAATGTACTGATATCAAGTGCGTCACAATAAAATCCGTTCTGGCCTTGTTGAATAAACTCTGCACCACCGCAACTCTCTGAAGTAATGACGGGCAAGCCGCAGGCCATCGCTTCAAGAATGACGTTAGGAAAGGGATCATACAGCGTTGGCAACAGTAAACCATCGGATAGCTGATAAAAAGGCAGAGTTTCTTTTTGCATCCCCAGGAAACGGATTTGCCCCTCGCAGCCTAACGAACGGGCGAGGTCGCGATAACGACGTTCTGCTTTATCTTGCCCAACCACAATCAGCCAGGCTGATGTTCCCGCGATAGCGCGTATGGCGCTGGCCAATCCTTTTCGTTCAAACCCTGAGCCTACAAAACAGAACACAACGGCATCGGCTGGCAAACCAAATTGTTGGCGCAAAATCGCACGCTGTGCCTCCTGGGCCGGAACGAAGCGGCTGGAATCAATAGAATTATAAATCACATGAATTTTATTTGCGTCAATATCAAAGTCTTCAACGATTTCGCGTTTGATCATCTCCGCATTACAAATTACGGCTTTTAACTCAGGCGCCTGATACATTTCCCGTTCCGCACGCATCACGTAGCGGTGATAGCGGTCATACATCAGCATTTGCGCACGCCAGGCAGGTAAAATGCGCGCGCGCTGCAGCAGCCAGCGGCGATGGACCCCATCACCCGCGCGATAGATATCACAACCCGGAATGCGCTCATGGCTCTGAACAATATCAAACTGCTGTTGCTGCCACAGCGCGCGCGCGGCCTGTGCAAATCCGCGTTCTCGACTGATGCGGCCCCATTTTTGAGGATTGCAAATGTGGATATGCCAGTCGTCTTGCTTCTCTCCCTGCCACTCACGCGTGATGACGTTGAGTTCAAGGTTCTGATTGCTCAGCGCGGTGAGCGCGCGCGAAACGAAGCGTTCCGCCCCGCCATCAGGGCGATATTTTTGGCGAACAATGGCCAGACGATGGTGTTTCATGACAGATATCTCCTTGCGGCGGAGACGACAGCATCAACAGGAATGGCGTCGAGATAGCGTTCTTTCGTTTTGGTATCAATGGCATCCGGATCGGGTAGCGGGCCGTAATCGCCGGCCCAGATCACTTCCCCTTTAACCTGCCACGGTGACCAGAACGTCAGTTTTGATGGACCAAACAATGCCACGCAGGGCGTTTGCAGCGCGGCGGCCATATGCATTGGAACGGAGTCAACGCCAATAAAAAGACGCGCATGATCGATGAGTGAGGCCAACTGGCGCAGCGTTAACTGGCCTGCCAGAGAGACGACTCCCGTCTTCGGCGAGGCGGCGAGGATGCGATCGATCATCGCCAGCTCTTTTTTATCCGGCCCCGCGGTGAGCACAACCGTATGACCATCCTGCTGCAGTGCAGTAATGGTTTGCGCCATTTTGTCCTCGCTCCAGCATTTAAAGAACCAGCGGGACGTCGGCTGGATCACGATGTAGCTGTCGCCCACACCCGTCTGCGTCAGTCTTTGACGGGCATGATCCCAGTCTTCTGCGGTGTAGGCCATGGTGACGGCAGGCTGCGACGCGACAGGTAATGGCGCCAGAATGGAGAGATTCTGTTCGACCGTATGCAGGGATTTGTGGCCGTCGACAGAGACCAGATCGGTATGACAAAAACGCCAGAAGGCACTATTGCGTTTGTTAAACGCAAATCCGAGGCGAACGGGTGCACCGGTGAAGCGGGTGACAATTGCGCTACGCCATTGATCGGCGAGGTTAATAACCAGATGATAATGCTGATTCCTTAACGCACACAGCAGCTGCCACTCTTTTTGAAGATGCTTCAGCGTGCCCAGCTGCTTCCATTTACGATCGATTCCAAAAATTGTACCGATCGCCGGATGCGCGGCGAGCATATCGCGCGTTTCTTCATACAGCAGGACATCAATCTGCGCCTGCGGCCATTTTTGACGTAACGAATCAATGACGGGAGTGGTCAACAACATGTCGCCATGATGGCGGAGTTTGATAAGTAAAATGCGCAAATCAGGCGTGTCAGGTAAGTTATTCATCATCATCTTATCGGCGTTGTACTGATGGCAATTCTAATAGACCTGATAGCGACTTGCACTCTTTCTCCATAATCTCAGTAATTTCCCAGGAAGGGTTTACTCATGCTTTGGAGAGTGCGTAACATAGCGCTAACTTTCCTGTCTTGCGGACTCATTATGAACAAACCAGCGTTTATCATCACAATTGATACTGAGGGCGATAATCTCTGGCAAAATCACCGCGTCATTAAAACGGAAAACGCGCGCTATCTGGCGCGGTTCCAGGCGCTTTGTGAGCGTTTCGGTTTTAAGCCCGTGTGGCTGACCAATTACGAGATGGCGATCGAGCCCGTTTTCATCGAATTCGCCAGGGACGCGATCGCCCGCGGTCAGGGGGAGGTGGGGATGCACCTTCACGCATGGAATAGCCCGCCGGAACACGATCTCACGGGAGACGACTGGCGCTGGCAGCCTTATTTGATTGAATTTTCGGATGAGGTGATGCGCGAGAAAGTGCTGTTCATGACCCGCCTGCTGGAAGAGACATTCCAGACCAAAATGTTAAGCCACCGTGCCGGACGTTGGGCATTTGACAGTCGCTACGCAAAATTGCTCGTTGAACTGGGTTACCAGGTTGATTGCTCCGTGACGCCGCGGGTGAACTGGCGCAATGCGAAAGGTGCGCCGCAGGGTAATGGCGGAACGGATTATCAGCATTTTCCCGACCACGCCTATTACATGGATTTAGACAATATTTCCCGGGCGGGCAATAGCCCATTACTCGAAGTGCCTATGAGCATTCAGTATAAACACCCGGCCTGGTTGAACACGATTAAACAAGGTTACGACAGGCTTCGCGGTAAATACCGCTCACCCTCGGTCAACTGGCTAAGACCGTCCGGTGGGAATGCGGCACAGATGATTCAGGTTGCACAGCAATGCCTGTCTCAGGGAAGTGAGTACGTGGAGTTTATGCTTCATTCGTCGGAATTTATGCCTGGCGGAAGCCCCACGTTTAAAGATGAGGCGGCGATCGAAGGGTTGTATCAGGATTTAGAAACGCTCTTTAGCTGGTTATCCGATAAGACGGTGGGGATGACGCTGGCGGAGTTTTATCAATACAAGAAAAAATAATGCCCGCGAAGCGGGCATTATCACTTATTGACGTTGTCTGGTTTGCGAAAAAGGTGTGCTCAGCGCAAACACGGTGACAAAGAAGATTAAAGCCTCAGAACTCAACAGTATGACGTCCGTCAGGCCATAGAGTAATAAAAGAAGCATGGTCGTCAGCAGCAGGCCATTCCTGTTTTTAAGCGCGTAAGCGATCATCGATATATAGAAAAAGAATAATATCGCCAGCCCGGGGATCCCCTGCAGAGAATATTTTTCAATAAACTCATTATGTAGATGTACTTTTAAATAGCCGAGTGCAGTGATTAAATTAGGATGTCCATCATTAACATAACGCTGTGTCCAGTTATAACGATTTTCCAGTGATTGGCCGAGCGGATGCTTAAGTCCATTCTGAATACCCACGTTCCACATGGTAAAACGCGAGCCAAGGGAGGTACCGTCAACGCCACTTTGATATTTCTCTACTTCAACTTGTGCTTGCGTTATCTTGGGGGAAATTAACGGTTTGTAGCTTACGATAGCAATACCCGCCACAATACATAAGAATATTAGTGTCGATTTAAGATGAATTCTTCTGAAGTGGTAGAGTGTCAGTACTATCGCCAGAAGCAAATACAAACCCATTGCGGCACGTGTGCCTGTCAGCAGTATGATATACCAGGAGATTAAAATAGTGAGGCCAGCGATAAAATACAGCTTAGTATTTTTCTGAAGAAAAAGACTATATATGAAGGCCAGTGATAAGACTGAGTAAACATAAGCCGACACGGTCGCACGATTAATGGCCATCTCAATACGTGTCATACCCAGTGATGCCTGCCATAAACCATAGCCAGTCGCAAGTATAAACCCTGCACCAGAGGCGTATAAAAAATATTTCTGGAAGGATGTTTTATCAATATAAAACTTAAACCGGTCAAGATAGAAAATGAGGATGCTCGCCAGAATCAATTTTTTACTTGCACCAAGATAATCGCTATAAACGTTCAGGCCTTCGCTATGGTATTCATACACCATGTACCAGCAAAGATTAAGTAACCCAATGAGCAAAATTGGTAGTGCGATAGAAAAAGGACGCATTGTGATTTTTTTATATTCGCACGCTAAGCCGATAATGCTGGCATAAATTGCAATATAGAAAAACTCTCGCTGTTTACCTGAACTCAGCAGCGCCAGCGCAAGCGAAATAAGGCTCAAAATCAGCGTCAGCTGATAAAGCCGCAGTTTTACTTTTTCCATAATGCCTCAATGACCCTTTTTTTGTAGCTGAAACGTACATCTCTGGAGAAGAAGAAAGAGAGAGAATAAAGTGCATTAACCCGCTGTTTAACCAGTTTGAGTTGCAGGTCAGTCAGATGCGGTCGGTGGTTTCTGTAGATATCAAACCAGTGACAATTAACAAGATGCGTAAAAGAACGAGGGAACGTTTTTTCCATTTGCAATGTACAATCAACCAGCGTAGCGATTTTACTGGCGTCGAGTCGGCTCGACAAACTATCGTTACGTTTGATGTAATAATAGTGTCCCTGACGCTGATAGACTATTTTACTCGCTTGCATCAGCATGCCGGGAAATACGGCGAAATCTTCATAGCAAACCATCGAAGGAATGGGGTTATTTACATACAATTTCCGATGAATAAATTGCCCGATGAGATGTGCCTGAAAATCTTTGTGCTGCAGGAATCGCTTTATTGCCTCATATTGCGACAAAGCAACCGGAGAGAACCCCTGCCAGTCGGCTGTAATTTTTTTGGTGTCGCGAATTTCCAGCAGACGCGTCAGTAACATATCAGGGCGCTCTGATTTGAGAAACGCCACGGCGTCCCTTATGCTGCCCGGTTTCATCCGATCATCGCTATCTAGCATGGTAATGTATTCACCTGAGGCCAGCGAGAGGGCACTGTTTCGAACATGACCTACGTTACGGTACTCAACGTATCGGGATTGCGCATTCGGAAGCGTTGGTAGCCACGCCTCAATAATATCCTGTGTTGAGTCATTGGAACTGTCGTTAAAGATAATGATCTCTACATCATCGCCCGCACCTTCAATCGCGTTTTGCAGGCTTTCTAACGTAGTGTGAAGCGTATCTTTGGCGTTATGCGCGGCAATAATGATGCTAAGAAAAGCCATAATAATCAGTTTTCCTGAGCATCAAAGGAGTATGCAGTTGCGTTAATTGTTGGTAACTCGCAAATAAAATTTTTGAGGTCACGTAGCGCTTCGTCTGTTACAGCGAAGAGTTCTTCCCGGCTTTGTGAGAAGTAATATCGTGTTTCAAAAACATATGAGCAAATGTTGTCATCATTACCAATCAGCAATACGTTGCCCAGCGGGCGTTGTTCATAATGACAACAAGGCCCAAACAGCAATACCACTGGTACATCAACAGCATCAGCAATATAGACATTCCCCGAGTCAGACGCGATGTAGCAATCCATTTTGGAAATGGCCCACGGCAGCTCTTCAAGCGAGATTTTGCCAATCAGATTAATAAAGTTGGGCAGTTCACCATAAGCGCGGGTGATATCATCCATCCACGATTGTTCATTCGGGGCGCCAAACACATAAAATTCGCAGGGCAGGTCGGCGAGACGATCGGCAATTTGCTTCCAGATAACCGGCGGAACGGTTTTCGCTTTATTCCCGGCGGCAACGCTAATGCCAATGCGGATCACGCCGGGTTTATCGAGGATTGCCGGATAGGTCGCGGGTTTGAAAAGGGGTTTTGTGGCGTGCTTTGGCGAGTCTTGCCAGCTCAGAGCGCGATCGGCCAGTTTGAGATAGTTCGTGACAGACAGCGTCTTTCGGCCGTGTTCAACAGTGCCGTCTGCCGTTGCATAGAAAATACCGTGATACCATCTGCGCGTGTATGTGCTTAAAAACTGTTTGTTTTTAGCGTTACATACGGAGGCGAAAAAGAGGTTCACGCTGTTGGGTTGCAGGAGATAGACATTGTCATAGCGGTTCATGAGCCGGCAGGCAAAGACCAGCTTTCGCCACAGGTTACGCTTATGCTGCTCGATAAAAAAAATCTTATCGATCGTCTCATCATGCTTTGCCAGCGCACTCACGCTACGACTGATGAGCACGTCGCTTTTTTGCAGGTATGCCAGGAGGGGAGTGGCATTAATAAAATCGCCGATTTTTGCTGTCTGAATGACCAGGTTTTTACCTGTCTCTTTGCGTAACAGCTTCCGGATAAGCTTCACCGGAAAGAGTAAAATCAGCAGAAATACGTAACTCATGCGTTAGATATCCCTGTTGGAAAGCCAACGGCTGCCCTGTAAAAATGAAAAAATAGCATCTGCACTGATATCCTTCGTTTGCTGGGTCGGGCTGACCATCTGATGCTGGTTTTTGCCGTAACCCCCGATCAATCCAGGATCGGTCGGACCAAAAATCGTAATATTCGGACGATCCAGCGCCGCGGTTAAATGGCTTAAACCTGTATCAACGGAAACAACAGCATTCGCTCCCGCCAGCTGCGCTGCAACCTGCGCCAGCGTGAGTTTCGGCAATACCTCGACGTGTGAAAAGCCTGCTGCCAGGCGTTCTGCACGCTGCCGCTCATGTTCAGCGCCCCAGGGCAGTTTAATATGGATGCCGGTGGGTTGCATTAGTTCAATCAGGCTTCTCCAGTGCGATTCCGGCCAGTGTTTATCGTCGCGCGTTGTGGCATGCAGGAAGACAAGATAAGGCTGAGCACAGGGATCTGTATTGCGCAAAAAGTGCTGCGCAATGGCGTAGTCGCCCTGGGTTTCCGGTTTCGCGTAGCCCAGGCTTTTTGCAAACAGCTCGCGGGTACGTTCGACGGCGTGCTGTTGCTTTGCGATGTGGTGGCGACGATTATAGAACAGGCTCGCCAGCGGTTCGCGGGCGGTGTGCCAGTCCATGCCGTGCTTTACGCCGTGTGCCAGACGCGTCACCAGCGCGGCGCTTTTCACCAGCCCTTGGGCGTCGATGATAGCGTCGTAACGCTGCGCCTGCACCGCCTCACGGAAGGCCTTGCGTTCGGCTTTAATCGGCGCGGAGAACCACGCTTTGCGCCAGCGGCGAATCGCCACCGGTATCACGCGGTCAACCGCTTCATGCCAGGTGGGGATCTGCGCGAAGCCTTCTTCCACTACCCAGTCAAAACGAATGCCGGGAACGGCCCGCATGGCGTCCGTCAGTGACGGGAGCGTATGCAGCACATCGCCCATCGAAGAAGTTTTAACGATCAGTACCCGCATTCGTTATCCTTCTTCACTCAACAGCAGTTCGTTAAGCTCTTCGAGAACGCGCTCTGGCGTAATGTCGATCAGGCTCTGATGGTAGCCTTCTGCGGCATCGCCCTTGCGAACTTTATGGTAGCCGGTGATCAGGCGGATGACCCGCGCTTTATGAGAAAGCGGGGGCGTGAAGTCCGGGCTACTTGGGCCATACAGCGCCACCAGCGGGCGGTTGAGCGCGGCAGCGACGTGCATCAGGCCCGAATCGTTGCTGACCACGGCCTTACAGGCGGCAATCAGAATAACCGCCTGTTCAAGCTGCGTTTCTCCCGCCAGGTTGCGGCACCAGGCCTGCTGTTCATTACTGAGCGTCGCGAGAATTTCGTTGCCTGCCTCGTGGTCCTTTGCCGAACCGAACAGGACAATCTGGTAGCCTTCGTCAATCAGCTGTTTCGCCAGCTCCGCATAGTGGTAGTGCGGCCAGCGTTTTGCCGGCCCGAACTCTGCACCGGGGCAGAAGCCAATCATCGGGCGTTCAGACGAAAGACCAAACGCGTTACAGGTCTGGGATTTTTCACCGTCGTTGACCTGAAGCTGTGGCCAGAGCAGGGGCTGCGGCAGGTCTTGCGCACTGCGCATCACGCCTTTGTCGTAGGCCAGCGCCACATAGCGCTCCACCATCAGCGGCCAGGCCTCTTTATCCAGCACTCGCGCATCGTTCAGCAGGCCGTAGCGCATTTCACCGCGCCAGCCGGTGCGATGTGGAATACCCGCAAAAAAGGGCACCAGGGCGGATTTGAAGGAGTTTGGCAGGACATACGCCCGATCGTAGCGCTTCTCGCGCAGGCTATGGCCGAGTTTACGGCGTTCACCAATTTCCAGCGCCCCGTGGCCAAGCGGCATCGGGATCGCCTCGTTCACTTCTGGCATACGCGACAACAGCGGACGGCACCACGCGGGTGCCATCACGTCGATTATCGCCTGGGGATAACGCGCCTTGAGCGTGCGATAGAGACTTTGCGACATCATCATGTCGCCCACCCATGACGGGCCGATCACCAGAATCTTCATACTTACGCGTCGCGGTTCAGCCAGGCCATATATTCCGTTACGCCTTCGGCAACGGTCTTGAACGGCTTGTCGTAGCCTGCGGCGCGCAGGTTGGTCAGATCGGCCTGGGTGAACGCCTGATAACGGCCTTTCAGCTTGTCAGGGAACGGAATGTACTCAATGCTGCCTTTTTTGTGATATGCCAGCGTTGCGTCAGCCACGGCCTGGAAGGACTCCGCGCGGCCGGTACCCAGGTTGAAGATGCCGGATACGCCGTTTTCCCAGAACCACAGGTTCACTGCGGCAACGTCGCCCACGTAAACGAAGTCGCGCTTAAAGCCGTCGCTGCCTTCGAACAGTTTCGGGCTTTCGCCGTTGTTCAGCTGGGTGTTCAGGTGAAACGCCACGCTCGCCATGCTGCCTTTGTGGCCTTCGCGCGGTCCGTAGACGTTGAAGTAACGGAAGCCGACGATCTGCGAGTTCGCTTCTGGCAGCACCTGACGCACGTACTCGTCGAACAGGAATTTGGAGTAACCGTAGACGTTCAGCGGCTGCTCATACTCGCGGGATTCGATGAAGTCAGAGGTACGGCCGCCGTAGGTTGCCGCGGAAGAGGCATACAGGAACGGAATTTCACGCTCAAGGCAGTAGTGCAGGATCTCTTTGGAGTACTGATAGTTATTGTCCATCATGTACTTACCGTCCCACTCGGTGGTGGAAGAACACGCACCTTCGTGGAAGATGGCTTCGATCTCGCCGAACTCTTCGCCTGCCATAATCTGGATAAGGAAGTCTTCTTTATCCATGTAGTCAGCGATGTTCAGATCCACCAGGTTGACGAACTTGGTGCCGTCTTTCAGGTTGTCAACCACCAGGATGTCGGTGATGCCTTTGTCATTGAGAGCCTTAACAATATTGCTGCCGATAAAGCCCGCGCCGCCGGTAACGATGATCATAACTGTAACCTTTGAAGTGTGGAGCCCGGGGACAATCCCGGACGCTAATGTCTCTATCATATCATTAGTATGGCTGCCCTTCAGCCATTCACCTTCACAGCGCAGGGGTACGCGTGATTTATGCTGCAAAAACGACAAGAGATGACGTGTCATCTCGTCATGAACTATAGGTTTGGGTAATATGTCCCGAAATTTGCCGAGTCTGGAGAATTGCAATGCGTGGTGATTTTTACAAACAGTTAAACAGCGACCTCGACACCGCACGTGCGGAAGGGTTGTTCAAGGAAGAGCGTATTATCACGTCTGCCCAGCAGGCGGACATCACCGTTGCCGACGGCAGCCATGTGATCAACTTTTGTGCGAACAACTATTTAGGTCTTGCGAATCACCCTGAGCTGATTGCCGCTGCAAAAAACGGCATGGACACCCACGGTTTCGGCATGGCCTCCGTACGCTTTATCTGCGGTACGCAGGACAGCCACAAGCAGCTTGAGCAAAAGCTGGCGAGCTTCCTCGGAATGGAAGACGCGATTCTGTACTCCTCCTGCTTTGACGCCAACGGCGGTCTGTTTGAGACCCTGCTTGGCGCAGAAGATGCGATTATCTCCGATGCCCTGAACCACGCCTCCATCATCGACGGCGTACGCCTGTGTAAAGCGAAGCGTTTCCGCTACGCCAACAACGACATGGTCGAGCTGGAAGCGCGCCTGAAAGAGGCGCGTGAAGCGGGGGCTCGCCACGTGCTGATCGCCACCGACGGCGTGTTCTCCATGGACGGCGTGATCGCCAACCTGAAGGGCGTTTGCGACCTGGCGGATAAATACGACGCGCTGGTGATGGTCGATGACTCTCACGCGGTCGGTTTTGTCGGCGAAAACGGCCGCGGTTCCCACGAATACTGTGACGTGATGGGCCGCGTGGACATCATCACCGGTACGCTGGGCAAAGCGCTCGGCGGCGCGTCCGGCGGCTATACCGCCGCGCGTAAAGAGGTGGTTGAGTGGCTGCGCCAGCGCTCCCGCCCGTATCTGTTCTCCAACTCCCTGGCACCGGCGATTGTTGCCGCCTCCATCAAGGTACTGGAGATGGTGGAGTCCGGCGCTGAGCTTCGCGACCGCCTGTGGTCCAACGCCCGTCTGTTCCGTGACAAAATGAGCGCCGCAGGATTTACCCTGGCCGGTGCTGACCACGCGATCATTCCGGTGATGCTGGGCGATGCGGTCGTCGCGCAGCAATTTGCCCGCGAGCTGCAGAAAGAAGGGATTTACGTCACCGGGTTCTTCTTCCCGGTGGTGCCAAAAGGTCAGGCGCGTATCCGCACCCAGATGTCTGCGGCGCATACGCCTGAACAAATTGAACGTGCGGTGGAAGCCTTTACCCGCATCGGCAAACAGCTGGGCGTAATTGCCTGAGGACGTGTGATGAAAGCGTTATCCAAACTGAAAGCGGAAGAAGGGATTTGGATGACCGACGTGCCGGAGCCGGAAGTCGGTCATAACGATCTGCTGATCAAAATTCGTAAAACCGCCATCTGCGGTACTGACGTTCACATCTACAACTGGGACCAGTGGTCGCAGAAAACTATTCCGGTACCGATGGTTGTCGGTCACGAATATGTCGGTGAAGTGGTGGGTATCGGCCAGGAAGTGAAAGGCTTCCAAATTGGCGACCGCGTCTCCGGTGAAGGCCATATCACATGCGGCCACTGCCGTAACTGCCGCGGCGGACGTACGCACCTGTGCCGTAATACCATTGGCGTGGGCGTAAACCGTCCGGGCTGCTTCGCGGAATACCTGGTGATCCCGGCGTTTAACGCGTTCAAAATCCCGGACAATATCTCTGACGATCTGGCCTCCATCTTCGACCCGTTCGGCAACGCGGTGCACACGGCGCTCTCCTTCGACCTGGTCGGTGAAGACGTGCTGGTCTCCGGTGCGGGCCCAATCGGCATTATGGCGGCAGCCGTAGCGAAGCACGTGGGCGCGCGCAACGTTGTGATCACCGACGTGAACGAATACCGTCTGTCGCTGGCGCGCAAAATGGGCGTCACCCGCGCGGTAGATGTTTCGAAAGAGAGCCTGACCGACGTGATGGAAGAGCTGGGCATGACCGAAGGCTTTGACGTTGGCCTGGAGATGTCCGGTGCGCCGCCGGCGTTCCGCACCATGCTCGACACCATGAACCACGGTGGCCGTATCGCGATGCTGGGTATTCCGCCGTCAGATATGTCTATCGACTGGAACAAAGTCATCTTCAAGGGGCTGTTCATCAAGGGCATCTATGGCCGCGAGATGTTCGAGACCTGGTACAAGATGGCGGCGCTGATCCAGTCCGGTCTGGATCTGTCCCCGATTATTACTCACCGTTTCTCCATCGATGAGTTCCAGCAGGGCTTCGACGCGATGCGTTCCGGCCAGTCAGGAAAAGTGATCCTGAGCTGGGATAAGTAATCAAAAAGGGGCCTGAGGCCCCTTCTTTCATTGATTCTTTTTCTCTTCGTCCGTCAGGTAACGCACCTTGCGGGTGTAGTCCTGACCTTTGAACAATAGTTTGTTATCCGGCGATTCAAGATACTTCTGCCATTCGGAGAGGGGGAAACCGCCGTGCGCGCCAATCACCTCTTTCGGCACAACGGCTTCCTGACCGCCGATCTTCTTGGAGACCGGCCAGTTCATCCAGTCGCCCAGGTTAACCGTTTTTAGATCCAGCATGTCCAGCAGCGCGGCGAGGGGTAATTGATCGGTCGGCGGCTGCGTATCGTCCATCAGCTCCCAGGTATCCTGGAAGAGCGTCAGCCACAGCGGGCA
>ERZ507072.133-NODE-133-length-55491-cov-5.796757_pt1 | contig 55491 bp, 71 predicted proteins | sample MGYA00512864_ERZ507072 | MGnify/ENA metagenome assembly ERZ507072 | reverse complement strand
CAACTCCACAAGTTGGGACAAAATCCCCCGTCCCTTTTGACCCAAATCAAACGGATTTAGTTGCTATGAGGTCGGCACCGGTGTTCGCGATGTCTCGGGCGATCACGTCGCCTATAGATACCGGCGCATGGGCGACAATGGGCTGAGCAGCCCGCATCACGTCCATGACCTTATTTTTAGGAACGTCGATCGAGGTCTTTACGCTTACCATGCGCTCGCAAGCCCCCACCACGACAGGCACCGTCGTGGTAACAGTGCGCACGGGGTTGCTGACCTCGGAACGAGCGTAAATCTCACCCCGCTTACACGACTGCCCTTCTATTGAAACTATATCGGCGCCCTCGAGCCCAACAGAAATCTGGCACCCACGAGGACAACGAATGCAGGTGAGAAGGACCTCTTTATAAGCCATTAGCTGCTCTCCTCCTCAAGGCACACGACAATGCTCTCCACGTCCCCGCAGGCAAGAAGCTCATCACGGTCGAGAACAACCTCCTCCATCTCGCCAGGGACAAGTATCGGGCGGCGCCTATGCACAAGCCTTGTGCCATCAACCAAAACGTCAACCCAGTGATCCTCGAATATACCGGCTACGCGAAAGCGTACGGTGAGCTTTTCGGGCATGCGCAGTGGATTAATTGACTGAGGCACCGTGTAGCGAACGCCGCCTTTTGCAAGCACGGGGATTTCTCGACCCTTGCTTGGGAGCAAGCCCTTCGCGAACTCGGCGGCATGAGCCCCGGCGACCATGGATTCCTGAGTAACGAAGTCCACCAAGTCGTGAACGTGAAGAACGTTGCCACAGGCAAAGACCCCAGGAACACTCGTTTCGAGCGACTCATTGACAACGGCGCCCTTGGTAACGGGACTGAGCTCCACGCCGGCACCCCGCGACAGCTCGTTCTCAGGAAGAAGCCCCACCGAGAGGAGAAGGGTATCGCAAGGGTACCTTACCTCGGTACCGGGTATCGGCCGACCCTTGGCGTCAACCTCAGAAAGCATAACGGCCTCGACCCGCTTCTCGCCCTCGATGCGCGTAACCGTGTGACTGAGCAGCAGCGGAATGTCGAAATCCTCGAGGCACTGCACAATGTTGCGCTTAAGGCCCCCGGAAAATGGCATGAGCTCGGCAACGCAGGCCACATGCGCCCCCTCGAGCGTCATGCGTCGGGCCATGATAAGACCGATATCTCCCGAGCCGAGGATCACGACCTCACGACCCGGCATAAGCCCGTCGATATTGACAAGCCGCTGAGCGGTTCCCGCAGTGTAAACGCCAGCCGGGCGGAAGCCCGGTATACCCAAGGCCCCGGCTGGGCGCTCTCGGCAGCCCATGGCAAGAACCACCGCGCCGGCACCGATCGCCTCCAGTCCGCATCGCTCGGAAACGCACGTGACTACCCGGTCCTCAGAAATATCGATGACCATTGTTGCGAGCTTGAACTCGACACCGGATTCACGTGCCAGCGCCTCATAACGCGCTGCGTACTCGGGGCCCGTAAGCTCTTGTTTGAAGGTGATCAGCCCGAATCCGTTGTGTATGCACTGATTTAGAATTCCGCCCAGGGCGTCGTCGCGCTCTATGACAAGGACCGTGTCAGCGCCGGCTTCGCGTGCGGATGTGGCGGCGGCAAGTCCGGCAGGCCCTCCGCCGATAACCACTACGTCATATCTTGAGGCAATGTTCATCGCCCGTCCTCCTCGTGCGCCGGACGCGTCCTACCGAAGCACAATTCCGACCCGGGACCCATCTTTGTCACATCCTCCATCTGAAGGCCATCTATCTCGCGAGCAATGATTTCCATGACCTTTGGGGAGCAGAAACCCGACTGGCAGCGACCCATGCCCGCCTCTGTGCGGCGTTTAACGGCATCAAGGCTGCGTGCGCCGAGTGGAGCTCGGATTGCGTCGACGATCTGCCCTTCCGTGACATGTCGGCATCTGCAGACGACGCGCCCGTAATCGGGGCGCTTTTCGATGAGGCGGGCCAATTCCTCTGCGCTCAGATGCTCGACGTCGGGGATGCGAGCGCGAGTAGCCTGCCAGTAAGCCTTGCGCTCGGGAAACACAAGGAGACCGCGAACGATATCGGCAACCATGAGGCCAATGGCGGGCGCGGCGGATAGGCCCGGAGACTCAATCGCGGCGCAATCGACGAACCCTGGGGCGCCGGCGACTTCGCCGATGATGAAGTCGTGGCCAGGCTGGTGGGCTCGAAGACCGCTAAAGGTCCTGATGGAGTAGCTGAGGGGGACATCCTTCATGGTTATTGCGCACTTGCGGCGAACCTCGTCAGTACCCTCAAAGGTCGTGTCGACGCCTTCTTTATCGTCGATGTCCTCGGCAGTCGGCCCGACCAGGATGTTTCCCGCAGTCGTCGGGGTAACGAGGACTCCCTTGCCGAGTTTAGTGGGAAGAGAGAAGACCGTGTGTTGCACGTAGCCGTCAACGGAGGTATCGAGAACATAATACTGCCCTCGGCGCGGCGTGATGACGAGCTGGTCGTCGTTCGTCGCCACAAGATTGTGGATCTCGTCGGCATGCACGCCAGCGGCATTCACGACAACGCGAGCGCGAATATCGCGTTTATCGGTCCTTATGCGCCAACCGCCACCTTCGTGCCGAGACAATCCGACGACTTTCTCGTTGAACAGGAAATCAACGCCATTGATGTTGGCATTCTCGGCGAGCGCGATAGTGAACTGGAAGGGGTTGACGATTCCCGCCGTGGGCGCCCAAAGCGCGGCAACGGCCTCATCCGAAACGTTGGGTTCCATCTCGAGCAGCTCATCTCGCTCAACAATGCGCAGCCCCTCGACGCCGTTAGCGACGCCCCTGGAAAGAAGCGCCTGCAGCCCCGGGCGGTCATCGTCGGAGGTACATACCACCAGTGAGCCTATAGGCTTATAGTCGACGCCGATCTCCTCGCAAAGAGAGGGCATCAACCGTGAGCCCTGCACGTTGAGTCGAGCCATGAGGCTTCCCGTCTGCGCGTCGAAGCCCGCGTGCACAATCGCCGAGTTGGCCTTGGAGGTACCGCAGCAGACGTCCTCCTCGCGCTCGACGACGCACACCGTGGCCTGAAAACGCGAGAGCTCTCGGGCGATGGAGCACCCGCTTACCCCAGCACCGACGACAACGACGTCATACCTGATGTCTGGCATACCTCTCCCCTCTTTGGGAACAGCTGCCAAATATAGTTCCCCACCAGCGTCTTGTTGAACACCACGGGCCGACGAGCGGTAGCTATTGGCCTGCAATTGGACACAAATAAAGCGCCCCGAGCAACGTCGGAATATACCGACGGGCTCGGAGCGCCCATACTGCCTGAGAAAACCGCAATCTAACGGCCCGGAGCTAGAGCTCTAGCCTCTCGGCCAGCTCGAGCCACTCCTCCTCAAGCGCGGCCTGCTCGGCAAGGCAATCGTCAACCTTGGCCTGGGCAGCCATAAGCTCGGCGTAGTTCGACGGGTCGATGCTCGACATCGCCAAACGCAGTCGGCCGGGCTCGTCTTCGAGCTTCTCGAGCCGCCTGCTGACCGCATCGTAGCGCTTCTTGAGCTCACGGCGCTCAGCGTTGGAGAGCCCTGATGGCCGGTTCTTCTTGTCGGTTTCGGTGGAAGGCTGGGCCGAAGACTCCTTAGAAGAGACGCCAGCGCTTTCGATGAGATTGAGGTACTCGTCTACACCGCCGGGAACATGTCGTATGTGCCCACCGAGAAGGGCAAATTGATCGTCGGTCACGCGCTCCATTAGGTATCGATCGTGGCTCACCACGAGCAGCGTGCCCGGCCAGCTGTCAAGAAGGTCCTCGAGCACGGCGAGCATGTCGGTGTCCAGGTCGTTGCCCGGCTCGTCCAGGACAAGGACATTCGGCTCGTCGAGGATGACGCAAAGCAGCGCAAGGCGTCGCCGCTGTCCGCCTGACAAATCACGAACGAAGCTCTGCAGCTCGCGCTGCTCGAAACCGAGCTGCTCACAGAGCTGGGTAGGGCTGAGCATTTTCCCGCCGACCAAATAGCTATGCTTGTAGCGCGAGAGAATCTCGAGGATCCGCCAATCCTCTTTGTCCGAGAGCGCGTCGAGATGCTGAGACATCCAGCCGAATTTAACTGATGCTCCGATTCCAACCGTGCCTCGCGTGGGTTGCAGGCGACCGGTCATGAGCTTGAGCAGCGTCGACTTTCCAGCTCCGTTGGCTCCAAGAATTCCGTAACGGTCTCCAGGCCCAATTAGCCAGTCGATGTCGTCGAGCACGGGCACCGACTCGCCAGGGTAGGAGAAAGTTGCGCCCTTCATCGTTATGACCTTCTTGCCAAGCCGACTTACGGCAAGGCGTTTGAGCTCGAGCGGGTTTCTGAGCGGAGGATCATTGGCAATGAGTTCTCGTGCGGCTTCGATGCGGAACTTAGGCTTGCTTGAGCGCGCCTTTGCGCCGTGCGCGAGCCAATTGAGCTCCTTGCGAAGCGTGTTCTGACGTCGCTCCTCCATGACGGCGGCCTGGCGATCGCGCTCGCAGCGCTGCTGAATATATGCGGAGTAACCGCCCTCGAATGGGGTGACCTCACGGTCGTGAACCTCCCACATGTGCTCACAAACCTCGTCGAGGAACCAGCGATCGTGGGTGACGACAAGAAGCGCCCCCTCCCCCGCGGGCCAACGACGCTTCAGGTGATCCGCAAGCCACTGAATCGCCTGCATATCGAGATGGTTCGTGGGCTCATCCATGAGGATGACGTCCCAAGTGCCCACAAGAAGCCTCGCGAGGTCGCAGCGGCGGCGCTGCCCGCCGGAGAGCTCGCCCACACGGCCATCCCAATCGAGGTCGCCGATAAGCTCGTCGATAATCTGGCGAATGCGGGAGTCGCTTGCCCAAACGTACTCCGGTATATCTCCGACGACGGCGTGGCACACCGTGTCGTCGTCGCGGAGGTTATCCGCCTGGCCGAGCCAGCCCACATGAACGCCGCCCCTATACGTGACCGAACCGGAATCAGGCTCAAGTCGGCGGCCGATGATCTCCAGCAGCGTCGACTTGCCATCCCCGTTACGGCCCACAACGCCGATCCGCTCGCCCTCATGAACGCCTATGGTGAGGTCGTCGAGAACTTTCTTGTTCGGCCACTCGTGCGCTACGTGCTCGAGACCAATGAGAATCCCCATTATTGAGCTCCCTTCCCGGCATATCCCCGCAGCATCGCGATCTCTTCCGAGTATCCGAGCAGGTCGTTCGGGGTCTCGAGGATCATCGGCAGGCCAAAAAGACGGGGGTTCGTAACGACGGCGGAAAACGCCGCTTTCCCGATATGCCCCTCACCAATCTTTTCGTGACGGTCTTTGTGGGATCCGCAAGGGTTCTTCGAGTCGTTGAGGTGCAGCGCCCGAAGACGATCGAGACCGACCGCTCGGTCGAACTCATCGAGAACGCCGTCGAGGTCATCAACGATGTCGTATCCCGCATCCCACACGTGGCAGGTGTCGAGGCAGACCCCGAGGGACTCGTCGTGGTCCACGCCATCGATGATGCGGGCGAGCTCCTCAAAGCTCCTACCCACCTCAGTCCCCTTGCCCGCCATGGTCTCCAGAAGAACCGTGGTGCGCATCCCGGGCTCTATCGTCGCGTTGAGCCCTTCGACAATGAGCTCGATGCCCCGCTCGGCACCCTGCTTCACGTGGCTGCCGGGATGGAAGTTGTAGTAGTTGCCGGGAAGCATCTCCATGCGCTCGAAGTCGTCAGCGATGGCTCGGCGGGCAAAATCAACCGTCTCGGCCTTTGCGGAACAGAGATTCATGGTGTAAGGCGCGTGAGCGACGAGCTTCCCGAAGCCGTTTGTCCCCATCAGAGAACGCAGGGCGGCGACGTCATCGGGGTCGATGGGCCTAGCTTTGCCGCCTCGCGGGTTTCTCGTAAAGAAGGCGAAGGTCGTGGCGCCTATGGAAAGAGCGGTTTTACCCATGGCTTCAAACCCGCCCGAGGTGGACAGGTGACATCCCACATACAAGTCGCCCACAGGCTAGCGCCTCCTCAGAAGGTCGCGGACCTTATCGAGCACAACGTCGGAGACGTCCGCGAGTGGCATAGTCTCGTGTTGCTCAACGCCATCAGCCGAAACCACGGCGACGCGGTTCGTATCGGAGCCGAAGGTCGAGTCGGCACGGCTCACGTCGTTGGCTATAATAGCGTCAGCGCCCTTGCGTGCCAGCTTAGCCTGCGCGTTGGGGATTAGGTTGTCCGTCTCCGCCGCAAAACCGACCACGACGCGGTTCCCCTTCGAGGCGCAGAGCTCCGCCAATATGTCGCCTGTCTCCACCAGCTCGATGGCGTCAATGTGCTCATGGGCTTTTTTGAGCTTATGGTCGGCTGGATGAGCAGGCGTGTAATCTGCGACGGCGGCGGTGCACACCGCGGCGTCAGCGTTTTCGAAGGCAGAGACCGCAGCGTCGCGCATCTGGGCCGCCGAGACAACATCAATGCGGCGAACCCCCTCGGGACAAGGCAGCGCGGTGGGGCCCGACACGAGGATGACCTCAGCGCCGCGCTTGGCCGCCGCCCCGGCGATCGCATAGCCCATCTTGCCCGTGGACGCGTTCGCAATGAAGCGAACGGGATCGATGGCCTCATGGGTAGGGCCGGCGGTGACGAGCAGCCTTGTGCAAATAAGGTCCTGCTCAGGAGCATCGTCGGAAAGCCCGTCCAGCGCAGCCGCAACAATATCGCCGACGTCGGCGAGCTTACCCGCCCCCACGTCGCCGCAGGCGAGCCTGCCCTCAACGGGCAGCACAAAGCGGACCCCGCGGGACTCGAGCATACGAAGATTGGCCTGAGTCGCCGGGTTTCGCCACATGTTTGTGTTCATGCCCGGCGCGACGACCACGGGGCACGAGCACGCGAGCAGCGTGGCGCTTACCGCGTCGTCCGCAAGGCCATGCGCCATCTTGGCCATGACGTTCGCGGTGGCCGGCACGACGAGGGCAAGGTCCGCCCACTCCGCGTAGTCGATATGGGGGATATCGCTCGCCGGGTTCTCAAACAAGTCGTCGCAAACCGGGTAACGCGTGAGGGCCTCAAAGGTGGCTGCCCCGACGAAGCGTTCGGACGCGGCGGTGCAGGCGACGCGAACGGCGCACCCGGCCTTCTGAAGTCCTCGAAGGACCTCACAGGCCTTGTATGCGGCGATGCCTCCGCACACGGCAAGTAGGACCTTCTTTCCAGTGAGCTCGGCCACTGCTACTCGCCGTCCTGGGTCGTGATCAGGATGCGGTGGCAGTAGGGGCACTCGCAGATTTCGTCGCCATGGGCGATGTCGTGGTACTGGCTCGGCTGGAGTTTGACGCGGCAGGTGGACGGCACGTTTCCGACCAGGGTCTCGACCGCCAGGCCGCCGAAGCGCTTGCGGGCAGCCTCATAGCGAGCCATGACGTCATCTGAGATCTCGGCCGCGACAGCCTCGCGCTCATCCTTTAGAGCGAGGATCTGGTCGCGAACAGAAGAGGAGTCCTCCTCAAAGGACTTCTGCACGTTCTGCTCCTCGGCGTCCAAGCGCTCCATCATCTTCTGGGCGTTCGTCTCGGCGAGCTGAAGCTTGGAGAGCTGCTCGTTGAGCGGGCCGAGGCGGTACTCGCACTTCTCGGTGACCTTGGCAAGATGGGTGAGGGACTCCTCTACTGTACGGGCCTCGCGATGGGTAAGCGGCCCCTCCTCCGCCTCGGTCATAACGCGCTCGCGAACCTGACGATAGTAAGAGATGTCGGCATTCACGTCAACGACATCGATCTCGACGTCTTTACGCTGGCCGGTAATCTTCTTCAGCTCGACGGCGACCTTTTTCTTTGCAAGGGCAATGGTCTTGAGCTTGGCCTGCTGTGGAAGTTTCTGGAGCGTAGAGGCGTGGCGAAGAAGCTCAATGTCGATTTGCTGAAGGCGCTGGAGGGCGGATGCCTCGGTCATGGTGTCCTCTTTCTCTATGGTTTATCGGTTAGCGGTTGGACGAACGTGAGTTGACGATATTCAAAAGCGCATCCGCAAAGGACTCGAGGTCCGATGATTCGACGCGCTCGTCGAAAGAAACGCGCAGGGACCCCAAGGCCTCCTGCCGAGGGATTCCCATGGCGGAGAGCACATGGGAAGGGTCGAGGGAGCCGGAGGAGCAGGCTGAGCCAGCAGAGACCTCGTAACCCGCCTCATCGAGGGCAAGCACCAGGGTCTCGGAGTCGAGGGAGGGAACCAGGATGCTCACCATACCGGGGAGCCGATCCGGCCCAACCTCAACGCCGGCGGTGGCCTTGATACCCGTACCCGGGGCGCACAGGCGCGCGTAAAGCCCGCGGGCACGTCGAGCCGTGACCTCACGAGAGACGCTCAGAGAGCCTTCGCACTCCTTTGCCGCCGCGGCGAACGCGAGGGCGGCGCGTACATCCTGGGTACCGGGCCTGCGACCAAGCTCCTGACCACCGCCGAACTGACGGGGCCTGAGGGGCGCGCGGCCCCTCACGGCAAGAAGGCCCACACCGACCGGGCCCCCGATTTTATGGGCGGCGCAGCTCACGGCATCGACCGCCGAGAGATCGAGGGGAATACGACCGAAGCCCTGCACCGCATCCGTGTGAAACAACGCCCCAGACCTGTGCGCAATAGCGGCAAGCTCGGGAACAGGCTGAATCACTCCGGTCTCATTGTTCGCATACATAATGGAAACAAGGGCGGTATCCGGGCCGACGAGAGCCTCCAGGGTCTCGCAAGACACCTTACCGTCACGCCCCGGGCGCGCGAGGACCACCTCAAAACCGAGCGCCCTAAGAGGGCTCGCGACGTCGAGGACGGAGTCATGCTCGATCGCCGAGACGATCACTTTTGCGCGCTTGCGGTCTCGTTCACGTGCGCCCTCGGCCAAGCCAAAGAGGGCAAGGTTGTTGCTTTCGGTCCCACCGGAAGTAAACGTCACTTCAGCCGGGCGAAACCTGCCGCCCAAGCAGCGGGCAAGGTCGGCGCGGGCCTGATCGAGAGCCCGAGCGGCAAGCCGGCCCATGCCATGCAGCGAATTCGGGTTTGCTCCGGCATAATCAGCCGATGCATAGCGCCGCTCCGCCTCAAGGGAGCATTCCCTAACGGGGGCGGAAGCGGCGTAGTCGAGATATACGGTTTTAGCAGATGACATAAGCTCCTAGGCCTTCTTCGAAAGACCGGACTCGGCGGCGGCACGAATCTGAGAGATTGCGTCAGCGCGATCCTGCTTGCCAAACACGGCGCTGCCGGCAACAAGCACGTTAGCGCCGGCCTCGCAAACCTCGGCAGCGGTCTGGGCATTCACGCCGCCGTCGACCTCGATGAGCGGGCTTACGCCGTGGTCGGTGCACAGCCGACGAAGGCGGCGAAGCTTTGCGCCGGAAGACTCAATGTACTTCTGTCCGCCGAAGCCGGGATTTACCGTCATGATGAGAGCCATGTCGAGGTAATCGATGATGTCTTCGAGCAGGCATACGGGCGTTGCGGGATTGAGTGCGACGCCCGCCTTGCGGCCGGAAGCGTGGATGAGCTGAATCAATCTGTGGGCGTGATCGGTAGCCTCGTAGTGGAACGTGACGATGTCGGCACCGGCATCGATGAAGGCGGGAATCAGCTCGTCGGGATTCGAGATCATGAGATGCACGTCGACAGGAAGCTTGGTAGAGCGCTTGACGGCCTTGAGGATATCGATGCCGAACGAGATATTGGGAACAAAGTGCCCATCCATTACGTCATAGTGAACGCAATCGGCCGAGGCAATGTCGTCGAGGTCGGCTCCGAGGCGAGCGAAATCGGCGGAAAGCACCGACGGAGCGATCTTGATCTGGTTCTGCATCCTATTCCTTTCCGGTCTTTACGGTTATGCCGTAGAATTCCTCGCGGGGAAGTCTACCAAGAAGAGATTCCTTGGCAGAGTCAATATCGAGTTCGTTCACGAGGACACCATGTACCGCCGCCGTGATGGGCGCCTCGATGCCGCGCTCCACAGCGAGCTCGTGGACGCTCATGGCCGCGCGGGCGCCCTCGACGACCATGTTCGTTCGGGCCTCATACTCGGCGAGCGTCTCTCCATGGGCAAGCGCTTCGCCGAACGTGCGGTTTCGTGAGTGCTCCGAGGTGCAGGTCGCCACGAGGTCGCCCATGCCCGCGAGGCCCATGGGGGTGAGCGGGTCTCCCCCAAGGGCAGATGAGATGCGGGCGACCTCGGCTATCCCGCGGGTCATGAGCGCCGCGAGCGTATTGTCACCGGCGCCTAGGCCCGCCGCGAGGCCGCAGGCGATAGCCACCACGTTCTTGACCGCGCCGCACACCTCAACGCCTACAACGTCGCTTGAGACGTAAGACCTGAACGAATACGAGAACAATAGGTTCTGCACGCGCTCGGCCACAGAAGTATTGCTCGCAGCCACGACAGCGGCAGAAACCTGCCCGCAGCTTATCTCCTCGGCATGGTTCGGACCCGATACCACTGCTATGCGGGAAGCGTCACCGAACTCGTCCGCAGCGATCTCGTGCATGAGCTTATGGGTATCAGGCTCCATGCCCTTAGTAAGGACAACAATAATGGCGTCGCAGGCGACGTGGGGGGCTATTGCGCGACAAACGGCGCGCAGATGCGCCGAGGGAACGGCGAGGACGACGACGCCCGCACCGTCAAGGGCAAGCGCGGCGTCCGCTGTGGCAGAGACGTTCTCGCAGAGCTCATAGGAGCAAAGGCGTCGCGGGTTGCGGCGCTTCAGGTTGATCTCCTCTGCGACCTGAGCGCTGCGGCACCACAGAACCACCTCGCCGACGTTCGGCGCCAAAATTCCCGTAAAGGCGGTGCCCCAGGAACCCGAGCCCACAACGCACGCCTTCGAGATCGAGCCGCGGCAAGCCTCCAAAACCGTCACTCCCCTACCGAGTCCGCATTATCGCCGCTTTTGTGGAACGCAAACTTGCGCTCCTCGCCGGCAATGAGCTTCTTGACGTTTGACCTGTGCGCCCATACGACGACAAGGGCCACCGCGGCGACGACGCCAACGGACACAGGGGCAAAACCCCATGCAAAGCACTGTATCGGCAACGAGATGGCGGCGCAAACAGAACCGAGGCTCACGTAGCGGGAGGGGACCGCAAAGAGGATAAACACGACAAGAAGCCCCAATGCGACAGGCCACCACAGCCCGAGCGCCGCGCCGAAGCCGACCGCGATGCCCTTACCGCCATGGAAATCGAGGTACGGGCTGAACACATGCCCGAAAACACAGAAGAGGTAGATCACCGACATGGAGATTCCGGCCTCGGAGGCGAAATCAAGCTCAGGCGCAAAGCCATGGTGCCCGAAGACGATCAGCGAGAGCATGAAACGCGAGAGCATCATCCAAAGCAGGCCTTTGCCCAAGTCGCACAGCAGGGTAAGGCCGGCGGCGAGCTTCCCCACGCTACGCGCCACATTGGTCGTGCCGATGTTGCCGGACCCCGTCGAGCGGACGTCGACGTGCCCCAGAGAGCGGGCAATGATGAGGCCGAAGGGGATTCCGCAGACGGCGTACGCGCCGAGGGCGAATACAACGGTCCAGGCAACAAGTGCCGGGGTGTAGACCTCAGCCACTAGCGATCGCCCCCGTCGGTGGACTTGCGACGGAACTTAAGGCGAATGGGGGTGCCCGTAAGGTCGAAGCGGGCGCGAAGGCGATTCTCGATAAAGCGTTGGAAGTTGTCGTCGGCAAGATCGGGCGCGTTGCAGAAGAAGCTGAACACCGGAGGCTTCGACCCGGTCTGCGTGGCGTACTTCATCTTCAGGCGGCGGCCCTTGTCGGAAACGGTGTGGCCCGACTCGGCGATCTCGGCAAGGAGCTTATTGAGATCGACGGTGCGGATTTCCTGTTTGCGCGCGTTGGCGGCCTTCACGGCAAGCTCGAGGACCTTGTCGGTGGCGCGGCCGGTGAGCGCGCTGATGTTTACAAACGGAACCCATGGGGCGAATGCGAGGCGCTTGTCTATCGAGGCGACGATCTCGTCGCGCTGGCGCTCGGTCTCGACCAAATCCCATTTGTTGATAAGAAGGACAAGGGCACAGCCGCGGTCGATCGCCATGTTGGCCACCTTCTGGTCCTGCTCGGTCACGCCGACGGTGGCGTCGACAACGAGCATGGCGACGTCAGCGCGGTCGATTGCCTGCAGCCCACGAACCATGCTGTAGTACTCGACGTCCTCATGGACCTGGCTCTTCTTGCGCATGCCGGCAGTATCGACGAGCTTAATCGTCTGGCCCTTCCACTCGATGACGGAGTCGATGGCGTCGCGCGTTGTACCCGCGACGTCGGAGACGATGGAGCGCTTCTTGTTCGCGAGGCGGTTGGCAAGGGAGGATTTGCCGACGTTGGGTCGACCGACGATGGCGATGGACAAGACGTCGTCGTCCTCTTCGAGCTCCTCGGGCTCGGGGAACGCCTCAACGACCAGATCGAGCAGGTCGCCGGTTCCGTGGCCGTGCGTAGCGCTGATAGGCATAGGCTCGCCGCAGCCAAGGGCGTAGAAATCCCAGAGGTTGTCCTGCTCGGTGGAGGGGTTGTCCTTCTTGTTCACGCAAAGGAAAACCGGCTTGTCAGTCTTCCGGATAATGCGGGCGACCTCCTCGTCCTCATCAGTGATGCCCGTGGCGCCGTCGACGACGAAGACGATGACGTCGGCCTCTTGCGTGGCAAGAATAGCCTGCTCGCGAATACCGGGGGCAAAGACGTCCTTAGACTTGATGGACTCGATACCGCCGGTGTCGATAATCACAAAATCACGGCCGTTCCAGTCCGCCTCGTGATAGCTGCGGTCGCGCGTGACGCCGCGGGACTCGTGGACAATGGCGTCGCGAGAAAGCGCGATGCGGTTGACGAGCGTGGACTTGCCGACGTTGGGGCGGCCGACAACTGCGACAATGGGCTTGCTCATGAATGCTCCTAGCTATTAGACATACAGAAAATAGTTTACCATGCACCCCAGCTGTCTGGCCCGCCCTTGGCCAGCCTCCGTGCTCAGACAGTCCTATTCGCACGAACGCCACATTAAGTGGCGTTCGGCTCATGCGGAACTGCGCTCAGAGGCTGGCCAAGGGCGGGCCAGAGGCGAACGGCAAAAGCAATTAAGACGGAATTAAAGAGCCAACCAAACAATCGAGGAGTTTGCCGGGGCTAGGCTCGGAGATGAGGGGCATCGCGCCGCGGCGACGGAGTTCCTCAAGGATGTGCTCCTGCGTGTCGCCGTCGAGCGAGACGTGATCGAAATTGAACATGACCTCGGGAAGAACGACCACGGCGGACGCAAGGTCCTCAGGAAGCTGAGCCAAAAGATCGCAGCTCACTATGAGACCGGTCACATTGACGTCTCCGCCGTAATAGTCGTTGCGGATGGAACGGGTGAAAATGCGCCCCTCAGGAGAGACGAGCGAGCAAAACACAGAGATGGTCTTCTCGGCAGCCTCGCCGCAGACGAGCATTACCCTTAGATGCCGCTCACCGAGGACGTCGTTCAGCGCCACGCATTCGCCCGCCCTCTCGGAGCGAACGAGCGCAGACTCATCGAGGAAGCTGCGGAGCATCCCGATGCCGTCATAGAACTGCGGGTAGCCGTCATAGGTCTCGGCGGGCGGAACAGGAAGATCGGCGTCGACATAGAACTCGTCGGACAACTGAAAACGCGTCTCCCCATAACGCTCCCTCGCGCGCTCCTGATACGGCTCGATGAGCTTGACCACGGCGCGGGAGGCTTCGACGTCGTCGGAGAAACTCCTATCGAAACGCTTCGAGTGCTTCGTGTAACCCATGGGGACCACCGCGAGGCTCGTGACCTGCGGATGGCTCTCTGCCCAGGCGAGCGTCTTGTGCAGCTCCTCCCCATCGTTGATTCCAGGGCAAAGAACGATTTGGGCATGGATCTCAACGCCGGCCGCGCAGAGCCGTTCAAGGACCTCCTTGCCGCGAGCGGCATGAGGGCCGATCATTTGCCTGCGAACGTCGTCTGAGATTGCGTGAATGGAGACGTTCATCGGTTCGAGGCCGTGTGAAATGATGCGCTCGACGTCTTCATCGGTAACATTCGTGAGCGTGACGAAGTTGCCCTGAAGAAATGAGAGCCGGTAGTCGTCGTCGCGAAGGGTTAGGGTCGCTCGCGCGTCCTTGGGGAGCATGGCCATGAAGCAGAATACGCATCTATTGACACAAGTCTGAATTCCGTCGAACAAGACATCCGTGAACTCGATGCCCCAATCCTCGCCAGGCTCACGCTCGAGCTCACAGGCGGTCGTCGTATTGTCGCGAGGGTCGAAGACCTCGAGCTCGCACCAGCCTCCGTCGGCTTCCCAGCGCCAATCGATGATGTCGCGAGGAACAACGCCGTTTACGGAAAGGATCCTCATGCCCGGCTCGATACCGATTTCCCATGCGGGGCTCCCTTCAGCGACGCTGGCGACCCAAGCACCGTCGGCTTGCGGCCTCGTGGACGCGTAATCGGCTCTTTTCTGTTCCATGTTCACCTCCCAAAATCCAGGCTCAACGCCGTTGAAGGAATGACTCGAGGCAAGTCCCCGGCGGGCTCCTAGATAGCGGCCTCGATGGCAAGGCGGACAGCGTCGATCTGGCTCGCAGGAGTGCTCGCACCGGCGGTTATGCCGATGAGGACCGCCCCGTCGAGCCAAGAGGGGTCGAGCTCGTCGGCCCCCTCGATGTGATATGTGCGCGGGCACAGCTCGGCCGCGATCTCCGCTAATCGCTTGGTATTGGCGGAGATCTTTCCTCCGATAACGATCATGACGTCAGCACGGGCGGCCAACTCTGCGCAAGCGCCCTGATGGCCGCTCGTGGCGTCGCAGATGGTGTTGACGACGCACACCTCCTCGGCCTTTCCAAGAAGAGCGGAGACAACGCGCTCGAGATTCGACCTCGACTGCGTCGTCTGGACGACCACGCCGATCTTTTTGCATGCGGGAAGATCGGCGACCTCGGACGCGTCGCCCACGACGACCGCCCCGGGAGCATGGGGAAGCGTGGCCTCGACCTCAGGATGACCCGCCTCTCCGACAACAACGACCTGATAGCCCTCTCGGTAAAGCCGGGAAGCGGCAAGGTGGACCTTCTTCACAAAAGGACAAGTGGCGTCGAGGACGTCATGGCAAAGCTTGCGCGCTTGGCGCTCCTCATTGGGTGTGACGCCGTGCGTTCGCAGAAGAAGCGTATCCCCCGCGGACTCCTCGGGCGAATCGACGACGGTGACCCCTTTCAGGGCAAGGTCGGCGACAACGCGCGGGTTGTGAATCAAAGGGCCAAGGGTATGAACCGGGACGGGGGAAGTCTTGGCGGCGTCTTCCACCATGCGAAGCGCGCGCTCTACGCCATAGCAGGCCCCCGCCTCAGAAGCGATCTGAATATGAACGGCCACAGCTACTCCTTAAGCTCGGGGTAATCAGCTCGGAGCTCGTCCCGAAGGGCGAACACGGCGGACATGCCGCGGCTTTCCATCTCGGCGGCCTGGTCCTTGCGCTTAGAGGAGGAGAGGCCAGACCACTCGATGGCCTCGCCGCACCTCATGACGACGCGGCTGCGGAGCCTGAGAAAACGAGCACCGACGACGGCGGTCGGCTGCACCGGAGCCTTAGCCAGCTGGGCCATGATGACATAGCCGCCGTGGAGCTCGGCGTCCTCGTCGCGCTTCACTCGAGTCCCCTCGGGGTAGACAAGGAGGCATTCTCCGCGCTGAAGAGCAGTGCGCGCGCGCCTCACGGCCTTCATATCGGCGCTCCCACGATTGACGGGAAACCCCCCGACGCGCGAGAAGAGCCAGGCCGCGGGAAGAATCTTGTCAAACTCCTTCTTGTACACGGTGCGGGTGTGGATGCCGGCGCGCCATAAGGTGACTATCGTTATCACGGGTTCGAGCATCGACTCGTGGTTCTGGATGATCACGCGGCCCCGAGCGTCCTTGGTAAGAAGCTCAGCTCGCTCGACCTTCCACGGCCAAAGCAGCTTAGTAACCACATAGAGAACCGCAATGATGAAGTTCATGAGCCAGCGCGCAGTCCAAGGGAAATCAGACATAGCGGAATCGTAGTAGTCATCGAAGGAGTTGCCGGCAAACGCGCGGAGCTTGCCTTTGGAGGCGTTGTCTGCTTGGCCCTTCCTTTTAGCGGATCTTGGGGCGCCGGCGATGTCGTTGGGCTGGTCAGACATCTATACCTCCTTGGCGAGTCGAGCGCTCAGCTCGTCGGAAAGTTCGCAAATGTTTTGAATGACCTGTTCAAACGAAAGGTCGGAGGAGTCGATAACGACAGCGTCCTCGGCCGGTCGCAAAGGCGATGCCTCGCGGCTCGAGTCATAATCGTCGCGTCGCTTAAGATCGGCTAATATCTTTTTCTCAGCAGCGGGATCCACCGTCGCGGAAGCGTCCTCGGCGAGATTTCCGCCCTGTCTTTGGACGGCGCGACGGCGTGCGCGCGCCTCGGGGCTGGCCGTGAGAAAAACCTTGACGTCAGCCGCGGGAAACACGACCGTGCCGATATCGCGGCCCTCGGCGACAACATCGGCCCCCTCGCCGACCTTGCGCTGCAGGGCAACCATAACCTCGCGAACCGCCGGGGTGGCAGAAACGGGAGAAACCGCGAGCTCGACCTCTGGGGTGCGGATCTCGGATGTGACGTCTCGGCCGTTGGCGAATACGCGCTGCCCGGACTCGGTGGAGACGAAGCGGATATCGATGTCTCGCGCGACGTTCGCGACGCGCTCATGGTCCTCGGGATCCACGCCGGCACGAAGACACTCAGCGGCGACGGAGCGGTACATCGCCCCCGTATCGAGAAACGTGAGCGAGCATCTTTTGGCGATGGCCCTCGCGACCGAGGATTTACCGGAACCGGAGGGCCCGTCGATGGCGACGATCATACAAGATCCTTTCAAATGAGCGCCTGTTGGGCGCTGGGTTCCAGACACATTCGTTGGGGCAGCAGCGCCTCAAGAGCCGTTTTCCCTGCTCCTGCACAGAGCTTCGATGGCCTCGACCTCGGACGGGTCAAGCAATCGCCAGGCCCCTTCGGCGACGTTTCTCAGCCTAAGCGGGCCGAAAGCGTCGCGGTGACGCCGCAAGACCTTGTGTCCGCAGGCCATGAGCATCTTCTTCACCTGATGCTTCCGGCCTTCATGGATGGTAAGCCCGACAACGGAATTTGGGTTCCCCCCTCGATCGCTGCCGGCGCCTCGCGGCGCAACGATGCGGTAGAGCGGGCTGTGGTCGTCGAGCAGCTCAGGCTCGGCCGGGCTCGCAGGCCCATCCTCGAGCATGATGCCCTTGCGCAGCCGGTCGAAGTCGCGCTCATCGGGAACCCCCCGCACAAGGGCAACGTAATGCTTGTCAACATGGCTCGATGGATGCAGGAGGTCCTGGCCGACGTTGCCGTTAGTAGTGAAAAGAAGCAGCCCCGTCGTGTCGAAATCGAGCCTGCCGACGGGATAGAGGCCCGGATAGTCCTCAGTCGGCACGAAATCGGCGACCGTTGGCCTGCCCTGCGGGTCGCTCATCGTAGTGAGACATCCCGCCGGCTTGTAGAGCATGAGATAGCAAGGCTTCTCCTGGATGCGGCATTCCTTTCCGTCAACGGTGACGACGTCGCGCAACGGGTCGACCTTGCTGCCGAGCTCGCAGACGATGTCGCCGTTGACGCGAACACGGCCGGAGGTCATGAGTCGCTCAGACCCGCGACGCGAAGCGACGCCCGCGCGCGCCAGGAATCGCTGAAGGCGCATAGGGTACAGCTCATCATTCATCGCAAAGAGCCTCCCCGTCACCTGGCAAGCCATCTGCAACCTCGAGTTCGTTGCCCAAAAGGTCGCGCTCATCTTCTAGGTCTTCGGCGGCCTCTTCAAGCGTTGAGCCGATCTGCCTGCCCGAGAGGCGCTCGCGAATAAACCTCTTGGACTCCTCGTCGGGAGCGAAATCCTCGAGCGGGGGAAGCTCGCGAAGGGACTTCAACCCAAAATGCTCGAGGAAAAGACGCGTGGTGCCGAACAGCACGGCCTGTCCGCGGTCGGCCTCGTGCCCCGCCTCGCGCACCAAGCCCTTCTCGCGAAGGGAAGCGATGACGCCATCGGAGTTGACGCCGCGAATGGCGCGCACACCCTCTCGAGTCACCGGCTGGTGATAGGCAATGACGGCGAGCGTCTCGAGAGCCGCCTGAGAAAGCTTGCGAGCATCCCAGGACAAGACATAATCCCCCACTTGATCGTGGTAGGCGGGATGGGTGTACAGCCGCCAGCCCCCTGCGACCTCTCTGAGCTGGAACCCACGATTTGCCGACTCGTACTCTGCGGCGAGCTCGGCCAGGGCCTGAGAAACTTCGCCAGGCGCTGCGCCGGTCGCACGGGCAAGCTCGGTAGCGGGCACAGAGTCGTCAGAGACAAGAAGCAGCGCCTCAAGCAAAGGCTTCAGCTCACCGGATTCAAAGGACTCGAGTTCTTGCATCCCTACTCCTCACCAATGGTAAGTTCATTTGGCTCAAGGCCGTCGGCCAGGAGATCCTGCGCCGAGGACGCCTCGATAACGAGGTCCCTGGTCTGCTCATCCAGATCGGCCAATGCCGTGGCATCGATTTTATAGGCTTCGGCACCGGTTATGTGCTCCACGTCAATCTCCCCGAAGACCTCGCTTTGGCTCACGCGAACGAGGCCCCGCTTGAAGAGCTCGAGAATGGCGAGGAAATTAGCGACGACCACCTCCGGGGTCGAATCCTTCCCAACGAGCTCGCTGAAAGTGACGCGTCGGCGGCTCCTGACCAGGCGGTCAACCGAGGCGATGGTGAGCGCGACGGGCAAACGCTTGGGGGCGATGTGTTCGCTTTCCAAAAGAAACGTCTCGCGCTTCGAGTCGATGTCGGCGCAGATGACGGCCAGGCTGCGAAGCGTAATGCCCTCGAGATAATCAGGCATCAGGCCAAGGAACTGAGGGTCTGCCCCCACGGTTCTCGGGTGCATGCGCGACTCCGCCTCGCTTCTCGCGGCCAAAGCCGCCGCCGCTCCGCGGAACTGCTTGTACGCGATGAGCCGCGCGATGAGGACCTCGCGGGCCTCGTCGGGATCCAAATCCACAAGGTCATCGTCCTCGTCCTCAAAGTCGTCGTCAAAGGATCGCGGAGCCTCGGCGGGAACAAGCGAGGCGGCCTTGATATCAAGCAGGGTGGAGGCAACGAGAACGAAGTCGCTCGCCACGTCGAGGTCGAGGTCGCGCATGCGCTCGACCTCCTCGAGGTATTGATTGGCGACCTCCGAGATCGCGATAGAGCCGATCATGACTTTTTGCCTGGTCACGAGCTGGAGCAGCAGGTCAAAAGGCCCGGAGAAAGCCTGGGTCCGCACCTTATACGACACCTACATCACCGCCTGCACCAGAAGGTCGTAAAGGTTTCCTGCGGTAAAGTCCAGGAAGGCGCCGACGGGATCGATGCCGAGGAAACTCGGGAGAACGTAGAGCGCAACGATCAAGACGGGCATGGCGTACGCCTGAACCCGGCAATACTCCTCACGCACCCCGCCGTGGAGCAAAGGCATGACGATCTTCGAGCCGTCGAGCGGCGGGAAGGGTATGAGATTGAAAAACGCGAGGGTAAGGTTCACGTAAATGTAAGTTGTGAGAATGCGCACAACCCACATAAAGCCAGTTGACCCCAAAAGCCCAAAGACGGCGATTCGAGATTTCCGCGCGATGCCGAACAAGGCCGTGCCAAGAAGTGCTTGAAGGAGGTTGGAAACGGGCCCGGCAATCGCAACGAGCACCTCGTCGCGACGCGGGTTCTTCAATCTATAGGGGTTGTAGGGCACCGGCTTGGCAAAAGCGAACATAGGCCCGCCCATAAGCGCCATAAATAGAGGAAGAACGAAGGAGCCGAATCCATCGAGGTGAGCTCTCGGATCAAGAGACAGTCGCCCGGCCTCCTTGGCTGTGGCGTCCCCGCATTTGAGGGCGACCCAACCGTGGGCAACCTCATGGATGGTCGCGGAGAACATCACGAGCAGCACAGACATCGCGATGCTCGCGAGCTGCTCGATGGAAAACGTCTGGAACAATCGGACCCCTCTCTCGCGGCGTCAGCGCAGCGAGGCGACGACCTTGCAGATCGCCCAATCGATAATGAACAAGATTACAGCAAAGAGCGCGAAGTCGCCGCGGAAGGCGCCTCCGAGCGGGGTCTGGATAACAAGAAGACCCTCAAGCCCAGCCGACAAAAGCCGAGATAAAGCGGTATTGAGCGGCAAGACTGCAGCACGTGCGGGCCCCGTGGCAAGGACGTCGGCGACGACGAGCACGACCACGGCCCATCCAAGGAAACGAAGAGCGAAAGCGGCGGCGCCCAGCAAAGCCTTCACGGGGTTGTCGTGAGAGGCGCTAGACATCTGCAGACTCGATCTTCTCGGAAAGCTCCATCCACTCCTCCTCGAGGGAAGGGATCTTTTTTGCGAGGGCGTTGTACTCCTTCATGCACTCATCGAACTTGGCGGAGTCGTTGTAAAGGGCCTCGTCGGCCATAAGGGCGACGAGCTCGTCATAGCGCTTCTGGGCGGGCTCAAGGGCGGCCTCGACCTCTTTCAGGCGCTTCTTTTCCTTCTTGAGCGCCTGATTAATGCGCTTTCGCTCTTCCGCCTCGGCACGGCGCTGCTCGCGCGTCTTCACGTTACGCCCGCCGGCAGGCTCGGAAGTCGCTTCGATGGGGCGCCTATCGGATGATGAAGGGGTCTCGTCAAGGGCAGCCGCCTCGAGCTCGGCTCGCTTGAAGAGGTAGTAGTCGTAGTCTCCGTCATAGAGGGTCACCCTGTGGTCGCGAACCTCGACCACCTTGTTTGCGACGGCGCGCACGAGGTGCTCGTCGTGCGAGATGAGCACGATGGTGCCGGGGAACTTGACAAGCGCCTGTTCCAAGACATCGACGGAGTCGATGTCGAGGTGGTTCGTAGGCTCGTCGAGCATAAGCAGGGGGTCGGGAGCGACGAGCATCTTTGCCAGAGCCAGACGCGCGCGCTCGCCGCCGGAAAGGACGCCGACGCGCTTCTCGACGTCGTCGCCGTGGAAAAGAAACGCGCCCAGAAGGCGACGCTCCTCGGAACTGGTCCAGCCGCGGGCAACGGTGTCCATCTCGCCGAGAACGGTATTCGCCTCGTTGAGCTCCTCCAGCTGGTGCTGGGCGTAGTAAGCCTGCGTCACGTTCTGGCCAAGCTCGACCTTGCCTGCGTCAGGCTTGAGCTTGCCGTTGATGAGCTTCATAAGCGTCGACTTGCCGGCACCGTTGGGACCCACGAGGGCCACATGGTCGCCTCGGTACAGCTTAAGGTCAACGCCCTCGTAGACGCGGTTATCGCCGAAGAACTTCGCGACCCCGTCGAGGCCGATGACCATGTCGCCCGTGCGCGGAGGATCAGGGAACGAGAAGGACATGTGCTTGTTGCCCTCAGGAAGAATCACGAGCTCGCTTTTGATCTGCTCGATCTTCTTCATGCGCTCCTGAGCCTGAGCGGCCTTGGTGGGCTTATAGCGGAACTTGTCGACGAACACCTGCATATGGGCGATCTCGCGCTCCTGAGCGGCGCGCTTGGCCCGCATCTGCTCGAGATTGTCCTCGCGCTGGTGCAGATACTGTGAGTAGTTGCCTGTATAGGTAGTGATGCGGCGATTCTCAACCGCGGCGACATGGCTCACGCACGCGTCCATGAAGGCGCGATCGTGGCTGACGAGGAGCACGGCGCCGTCGTAGCTCTGGAGGAAGGACTCGAGCCACTTGACGCTCTCGAGATCGAGGTGGTTGGTGGGCTCGTCGAGCATAAGCAGGTCAGGATGACGAAGCAGAAGCTTGGAGAGGCTGATGCGCATCTGCCAGCCGCCCGAGAAATCCTCCGCGGGCTTGTCGAAGTCCTCCACGGGAAAACCGAGACCCGCAAGGATCTGCCTCGCCCGCGCCTCGAGCTCGTAGCCCCCAAGCCGCTCGAATCGGTCCTGGGCATGGCCATACTCTTCAAGAAGACGGTCGAGCTCAGGCCCGTCAGCGGTCGAGATGCGACCCTCAAGGTCCGCGACCTTGCGCTCCCAGGTCTTGATCTCATGTGCAGAATCCATGACCTCAGCCAAGGCAGACCTGCCGCCCATAAGCTTGGATTCCTGCTCCAGATAGCCGACGGTCGTGTCCTTAGCGAAGCTGATGGTCCCCTCGTCGCAGGACTCCAGGCCCATGAATATCTTCAAAAAAGTCGTCTTGCCGGAGCCGTTAGGGCCAACGAGAGCCCAGCGCTCGCCGGCGTTGAGCTGAAGGGTGGCCCCGGTATACAGAACCCGTCCGCCGAACGACTTGGAAACTTTATCTGCTAGCGCGATCAAATGCGATGCTCCTCAACCACATCGTGAATTCAACCCTTTGAGTCTACCATTCAACGTTCATTAGTGTCTGTAATGCTGTGACCAGCGAAAATAGTGTCTATAGTGTCTGTAATTCCGACAACAACGGAGAATTGGGACGCATTAGGGACACGTTTTCTGCATAAAAACCCTCCCCGCCGAAGCGAGGAGGGGTCACGGTAGGTACGAGCTAGGTCACAGCTAGAGCAGGCCCATGAGGCACATCGGCACCGCTACAAGGAGCAGCCCGATGTCGATGAGGAATAGCGCCAAGTTCAGGCAATCTCCGTCGTGCTCGTCGGCCGGCGACGGATACGGCATCAGAGCTCGCCTCGGTTGAGGGCGCGCTGCATCGCCTTGACGGTGACGGAGGCGGCGTCGAGCTTACCGTCCAGGACGGTCGCGCCGGAGGACGGCATGTACCTCTTGATTAGGGCGTTGATGGTGTCCTTGCCGCAGAGCCCGTCGGCCGTCACGCCGATGCGCTGCTGCAATCGCGCGATGGTCACGGAGCCTTCGCCGCTGGAGTCGTGTTGGAAGCTCGTGCACGCCTCATGGCGCCATGCGTCGCCCTGCCACTGGGACGAGATGACCCCGTCCTTGTACGGGCAACCAAGGAGCTCCTGCAGGCGCAGGGTGGTCTCGCGGCCCCAGTAGCCGTCGACCACGAGCTGCTTGGACGAAGCCGGGGCGACGGAAGGCGCGGCTGTGCCGTCAAGCTGCGCGTTGACCACCTCGGCCAGATGGGCCATGTTCGCGTGCAGGTAGGGGCCGGGGCAGTCGGTCGACGCGAACATGCGATGCTCGGTCAGCGAGCCGTTGCGCGTGCCGTCGTAGGACAGGCGGAAGCCGTAGCGTCGGCAGATGTCGACGCAGAGGGCCACGAGCGCGTTCCAGGTGGCTTCCGTGAGCGCGCCGCGCGCGATGTTGCCGCACTCGATGGTGATGGCGCGGTCGTCGTTCCACTTGCTGGCGGAGGTCCAGGGGCGGTCGTCCTCGTCGACCGACATGGCGATGTCGCCGTTCACGCCGATGCAGTAGTTCGAGCTCGCCTGCCGCGCCGTGCTCGCGAAGTAGTCGGCGCACTGCTTGCCGCTCCAGGCGGCGCACATGTAGTGCGGGGTGATCTTGCAGACGCGCTGGCCCCCGCGGCCGCGCGAGTGGTTGGACGTGATGCGCGTGTAGGTGCACAGGGAGGACCTAGTCATCGTCTTCCCCCTTGTTGTCGTTGAGCTCCGCGATGGTCTCTTCGTCCATTGCTAGTCTCCTTCCCTTGTGATTGTCTCGATGCCGCCCGGCGCGACCGTCCATGTGCGGCCGGTGGGCACCTCGATTACGATCTTGGCCAAAGGCCGGTCGTAGACGATGGTCTTGCCGGGCGACCAGCAGCGCTTTGCAGTTGGCTGCGACGTCGCTATGAGCATGGCCATGAGCGCAGCTTCCAGCGCGACGGCAAGGGCGGCGACCTTGCATGCCGCGAGCAGGCGCCGCCTGGAAGCCTTGGCCATGGCTACTCGACCGGGGTGGTCGCCAGCGGGGACTTGCCGTCGGCGACCTCCGGCAGGCCCGCCACAGAGGTGAGCAGGCTTACGACGGCGGCGACACCGGCGACGGATGCGATCTGCATCCAGTCCAGGTCGGTGAAGCCCACGGCGCCCGTGCCGATGAGGGACACCGCCGTCTGAGCGGCGGTCTTGACGGCGCGCGTGGTGGCCGCAGCGGCCCATGCCTTGTATTCGTTCATGTTTCTTCCTTTCCTTGGTTTCCTATGCCACGCCGGTGAAGCCCAGCGCGTATCCAATGAGGGCCGACACAACGGCGGTCACGCAAAGCCACATGACCTTGCGCCACTTCTCGGCATCGGCCTCGTCGGGCGCGTCCTCGACCTTGTCGAGGCGCTCCCTGATTGCCATGACGTCGGCGGCGGTGCGCGTCGTGGTCGCGTTGATCTGGGTGAGCGTGAGGTCGACCCTCTCGCGGTGCAGGCGCAGCTGGTCGATTTGCTCGCCGTGCGCATCGAGGCGCTTGTTGGCGCTCTCCACCTTGGCCTCGACGAGACTCAGACGTCCATCGAAGTCCACTAATCTCCTCCTGCTCCGGAGTGCCTGCTTCGCATGTCTCCCCTTTCGCCGAGCGGCGGTCGCCGCCTGTCTTCACGACCATCGTCTTCCGCCGGTAACGGTGAAAAATCCCAGACGCACACCTTGGCCAAGGGGCCGCGCTCGTCTGGGATTTACGCCGTAGAAAGGACCGAGATGCTTGTGAAGGAAGCTGCCGAGAAGTACATGGTCGACAAAGGGAAGCGCCTGCGGGCATCCACGCTGGAGGGCTACCGCAGCGCGCTGGAGCTGCACGTGCTGCCGAGATGGGCCGACGTGGAGCTCGACGCGATCACTCCGGAGGGCGTGCAGGCGTGGGTCGACGACTTCGAGCTCCCCGGCGCCGCCGAGAAGGCTTACAAGACGCTGCGACAGGTCATCCGATGGGCCATCCGACGACTGGGCGTCCGCATGTACGACCCCACGGCGGCCGGCGTGGAGCTCCCGCGCAAGGAGACGCACCGGCCCCGCACAATGGAGGCCGGCCAGGTCCGCGACTACCTCCGTGCCCTGTGGGGCCACGAGTGCGAGGCGGTCGCCATCTGCTCGGTGACGCTCGGCCTGCGCCGGGGCGAGGCGTGTGGGCTGCGCTGGTCGGACATCGACCTGCGCACGGGCGAGGTGCGCATCCGGCGCTCGCGGCAGGTGGTCCATGGCCAAGAGGTCGTGGTGGCGCCTAAGACCGAGCGCAGCGCCCGCTCATGCTGGCTGCCACGCTTCGCGGTGCGGCGGCTGCGCGCCCTGCGTAAGGGCCGCTCGGGCTGGCTCTGCGACCTGACGCCAGACGCCGTGGCGCGGCGCATCCGGTCGGCCTGCAGGCGGGCCGGGGCCGCCTGGACCTCGATGACGGAGTGCCGCCACACGTGGGCCACGCTCGCCGTGGAGGCAGGCGTGGGCATCGAGACGGTCGCGCTTATGCTTGGGCACACGGACATATCGACGGCCTACGAGCACTACATCGTGCCGAGGCCGCGCATCTGCAAGGACGCGCAACGCGAGGTCGAGCGACTCATCATGCGAGCGTGAGATTCCGTATCCCGTCTCGACCGTGAGTGGCCCGTTGGCCGCGCCATCTGGCTCGCGAAGGTTACGCCGACCAGCCTCGGCCTTCCCGGCACGTGGAAGAGCTTCCGGTGGTCGCTCGCGACCAAGTTAGGCTCGGTGCTCGACGTGAAGGGCGGCACGTATGATGTCGCCGGGACTCCAACTCAGATTTACAACTACAACAACTCTGACGCGCAGAAATGGCATGTCTACGCGGAAGGACCGGGTCAGGTAACGCTCTGGATTAGGACGGCATAGCATTCCGTATCCCAAGCCGTGGCAAAGACTGACAAGCTGAGAAGCGACTTCGACGGGCACATGCACAGCATCTTGGCCGACTACAGCACAGGCACTGACACCCGTGGTCACACTATCGGCTTCAGCTGGAACGGCGAGAAGCTGCTGGTCTACGTCGACGGGAGTCTCGTCCGCTCGTGGTAACTAGGGGCGCTGTGCCGATGCTCAGTAGGCCCACGACACGATGCCGAAGATTCTCGTGCTTGGGTCGTCGGTGACAAGTGCCGAATAGATAAACAGAGTGCTGTCTTTGTTGTCTTTGCTGGGCACCCATACCTGGGCCTGGTGGTCGGCCTGACGGTGGCACAGCGCCGCGTAGGCGTTTCCGTCGGGAAGAAACTTGCACGGTATCTTCTCCGGGATTGCCCACGAACCCCCAGCCCCGATGCCGCCAAGGCCGTCGACGACCAAGGTGCAGACGCCTCCCTTGGCTCGGTAGCTGACACGGCCCCACTTCGAGTCGTTGTACAGGTAGACCTTTCCGGTGTCGCCCCGGTCAATCCGGGATACGGAATGCCGCACAGCATTCCGTATCCCCGATTGAAGAGCAGGTCTTCGGCGGCCTCACCGTCGAGGGCGCGGCCCGCGGCGGCAGCGTGACGGTGCATATCGCGGGAAACGATGTGCTCACTACTACACAAGGCATAAAGGTCGGCTCCGTGAAAGCCGCCTTCCGTCCAAAGGCGCCCGCCCGGGCCATCTTCGGCATACAGGGCACGTCTTGGGGCATCGCGTCCGTCGACGTCGACGGCATCGTCAAGCTGATTCACCGCTACGGGGATGACACGCTGACGTGGGGCACCGTCGACATATCGCTGGCGTACACGATCTAGCAGCATTCCGTATCCCGGCGCAAGGTCGCCTGCGGGTCGGTCGTCGTGAAAAAGGGCGCCAACTACTTCTGGGACCTGATGAGCTTCGAGGACGCCGCCCAGCATCTCGGCTGCTCGGTCTCCGACTTCCGCGTCGAGGACACTGGGGTGGCGAACTTGTTCTGCTTTGTCTGTAGTGGTGACTCGGTCAACGCAACAGACCCAGCTATCGCTGAATTTGATACATCAAGAAGGCAAATCCGACTTCGTTTCACGGACACCAACCCTCACGTCTTCCGTGCAAATTGGATGCTAGTGCTCAGCGAGCAGTAAGGAATTCCGTATCCCGAGTGTTCGACGAGTCCGACGACCAGTACCTGTATGGCGGCGCCGCCAGTGGCAGCTACGTGTTTTATCGGCGCGTCGGCAACATCGTCGAGATGTTCTGGAACTTCAACCAATCGAGCGCGCAGGTGTGGCATGCTGGCAAGCTCCTGGAAGGCTATCGCCCCCGCTTCAACTTCCTGGAGCCGGCTGTTCTCGCCAGCGCATCTGGCATCGTTTCCAACAATACTGCTGAGGTCGAGGTTACTACCGCAGGTGACGTCAACTTCGTTTGCGCGGCAGCGGTTGACGGTGGACGCAACATCGGCCACTCCGTCTGGATCGCCGCGTAGCATTCCGTATCCCAGGTCGACCTGAGACAGACCATAAGCCTCGGTCAGTCGGACGACAGCCTCCACGCCTGGCGGCGTGGCAAGGTCGTGACGGTCTCGTACCGGCGCACAAAGGACGGCTTCTGGTCCGGCAGCACCGGCGCGGTGACGAAGCTCGGCACGATGCCCAAGGAGCTGCGCTGCGGCTACGACATCCGAGTGCCGCTCGTGGGCGACGTCTACCTGTGCGTCGGCTACGACGGCGTCGTCTGCCTCTACAACTACGGCGCGGCGAAAACCTACGCGCTCGGTTTCGGCGCTTGCATCACATATTGCGTCTAAGACAGGCGTCTCACGCCGACCACCTCGTACAAAGGGACGCCTTTGCCTGTAGACACAACACACCCGTTCGCGCTGAAGTGCACCTCGTTGTACCACTGGGGCGACACAGTCACGCTCTCGCCGGCGAAGGTCACCTTGTAGCCAGTTATTCGCTCGTATATGTTCGTGTCGCCTAACGGGGAGTACGGCGCAATAAGCTGGAAATACTGATCATTAAAGCTGTTGTCTCTAGACAGCGTCGCGGACGTTCTCTTCCACTCATTTGTCTTACCGAAGAAGATTAGGTAGTCGTAGCTGTCGAGCCCGCCGGGAGCGGTGAACGTGACGGCAGAGGGCTCTACACTTGTGTTGTAGTTCCTGTACCAGAGGCGCTTGCACTGGGATACGGAATCCCCGAGGGTCTTCAGAGTCGACGCCACCGGCGCGATCCTCACGGGAGCGCCGGGCGTGATGCCGTCGAGCGGGATGCGCCACAGCGGCATCACGGCGCTTGCGGAGCCGGCGGAGATGTCGCCCTCGGTCACCTCTGGGTCCGCGGCCGTGCCGGTGGTGGGCGTGCCCTTGACCACCTCTGCGGCGAAGTTCTCGACGCCGGTGGACGCGTTCTTGGTGTAGCGGCACACAACGAGGTCGTTGCGTTTGTAGCCAGAGGTGCCGCTCTCGACCGTGAGGTCGACCGCGGTCTCGTTGGTGACCACGCGGCCGTCCATGACGAGGTCTCCGGTGCCGACGCGCACCTTGTTCGCGGTCTGCATCTCGGCCGTCATCTGGTTCAGCGTCGGCAACACATAGCGGCCCTTGCCAGCGACTCCCTCGACGATGCGGCCGAGCTGCGAGGCGGTGATGTGGTCCTTGCCCTGGAAGGCGAAGACGCCGTCGAAAGCCATGCTACTCACCCCTCTTGGCCATGAAGTCCCCGAACGCGGCGTCCTGCGAGGACGCGAGCGTGCGGTAGCCGTCGTAGCAGCCGGGGCACAGCAGGCGCGAGACCTCCGTGCCGTCGGCGGTGTAGCGCTTCACGCTGCGCCAGCTCTGGGCCTCCGGGGCGTTGTCCGTGGCGTACAGGGTCTTCGCGCACCTGTCGCAGACGAGCTGCGAGTATCCGCTGGTCTTGGCCATGCTAAGCCTTCCTTTCCCACTTGAAGGCGCCGAGGCTCGGCACCCTCTCCCATGTACCGCCGTATGCTCCCGCCGGGCTAACGGCCGACGTGCTCTCGAAGACGCTGCCCACGGGGTGGGCCGCGAGGAAGCCCGCAGCGGCGCCCTGCCCCTCGCAGGTGATCGTGACGTCCTCCGAGCCGTCGAAGGAGGCGGAGCCGGTGACGGCGCCCGTGAGCGTCACGGTGCGGGCGTCCCTCAGCCTCGTCGCCGTGGCGGCGTTGCCCGTCGCGTTGCCCGTGCCGCCTCGGGCAACGGGCAGCACCCCGGACGAGACGTCGGAGGCGGCGTGGGTGTGGTGGGACGCGGCGTAGTCCCCGGCCGGCTGGTAGTCCCCCGCCGGCTGATAGGTCGAGGGGGCCGCATCGAGGGCCTTCTTGTCGGCGGCGCTCATGAGCCCGGCAGACGTCTGCGTGGCCACGGCCGACGGGATGGTGACCGAGCGGCCCTGAGCCGACGTCACGTGGCCGCGTGCGTCGATGGAGAGCCGCGCGCCGACGGTGAACTTCGAGCCGAAGCCCGGGGTTGAGTCGGCGGTCGGCCCGTAGGCCCCCGCCGACACGCCGGACACCGCGTGGGAGACCGTGACGGCCATGTCGGCGCTGGTCGAAGCCGTGACCGCACCGGAGCCTGTGACGGAGGCCACGCGAGCCGCGACGGCCTCGGAGACCTTGGAGACGGCGCCCTGCCTGGCCTCGGCCTCGGCGTCGATGCGCCCGCCGAGCGCGGAGTCGGCGGACTCGCGCGCCTCTGCCTCCCTCGCGACGGCGGTAGACGCCCCGGCGGCCGTGTTGGAGGCGCCCCTGGCGACCTCGGCCAAGTCGTCGAGCTTCGCCTGCGTCACCTCGGCCGAGATGGTGCGGCCGACGATGGAGATTCCCTCGCCCGCGGCATACGCCGCCCCGCCGGAGCCGGAGCCGGAAGACTCGGAGGAGCCGGAGGACGCGCCGGACTGCGCCGTGCCGCCGGCCTTGTACGTGACGGTCACGCCGAGCTCGTCGACCGTGGCGTCGACGGTGCCGACCACCACGCTCACCTCAGTGCCGGTGTCTATGTCGATGCCGGGGACCACGTCCCCGACGGCGTAGGCGCCGTCGACGTCCAGGGTGGCGTCCATGGAGTCGGCCTGCTGGTACTCGGCGAGCTTCTTCGGCCCCTCGACGGACAGCTCGTCGGCGCCGGCGTTGGAGTAGTCGTAGGTCGTGGCCCGCTCGTCGACGCCGAAGAGGCTCTGCTTGCCGGAGACCTTGCCGGCCTCGTCGGCGTACCAGTGCTGCACGACGCGGTCGCGCAGCTCGCCCGAGCCGAGGCAGACGAGGTGGTTGTAGGGACGGCTCACCCTCGTCACGTCGACGCCCGCCTGGTCGGAGGTCGGGCCGTCGGACCAGTCCACGACGGGGACGGCGGAGAGCACGGCGCGGGAGGCTACCGAGTCGTAGGCCACCGCGAGCCTCGCGCCGGACGCCGAGAGCATGGCGCGGATGCCGGAGTAGGCGTCGCAGAACCGCACGAACTGGTACTTAACCTCGATGCCGGACGCGGCGGAGGAGACCGTCATGACGTCGGAGAGGCCCATGCGCGAGACGAGCGAGAGCAGGACGGCGTTGGCCTCGCCAGAGACAGTAAGGTAGTCGGCCCCGGCGTCGGGGCACAGGACGCGGTCGCGCAGCACGCCGTGCCAGGAGCGGCCGCGGTACCTGATCGTGCCGTCGGACGAGCTCGCCTCGTGCTCGTCGACCACGCCGCCGTACTCGGTGCCCTCGACGTAGACGAGCGCCCCGTCCTCGATGCGCTCTGGCGACGCGATGTCCACCGTGAGCTCGAAGTCGTTGCCGGAGTCGCCCCACGTGGTGTTCAGGGACGCGCCGCGGAGCACGCCCACGTCGACGCGGCTCGCGTCGGTGTAGCAGATGTCCGGCATACCTAGCCCTCCTCGTAAGGCGCGGCGGTCCTGACCTCGTAGGTGACGAGGTCCATGCGGCAGTCGTTGCCCCACGCGAGGTCGGAGTCGCCGCAGGGCATCGGCTCGAAGATGTAGGAGCCCGAGCCGGACGCGCCCCGCTCGCGCTTGCTGTAGACGTTGACGTGTGTGCCGTCGCGCAGGATGAGGGTGACCGTCCTCTCGCGCGAGTCGACCTCCAGCCTCGCGCCCTCGGGCACCTCGACGTTCACGCGGTAGAGGTTGCCGGCCACCCGGATATACGGCGAGGTCACCGGTCCGTAGACCCGCCACAGGAACGGGGACGGGAACTCGCCCGCCACGCTGAGCGTGGCCGACGCCCGCTCGCGGCGCAGGTCGAACGGGAAGTCGCGCGGGAAGTCGCGGCCGCCGTCGGCGGACGCCGTCTCGGGGACGAAGGCCCTCTCGCTCGGCCTCGCCCACGACGGGTCCTCGACCAGCAGGGTGAGGGTCATCTCGGCGTATCGGTCGTCCTGCCAGTACTTGCCCGGCTCGCCGGCCACGATCCAGCAGCGCATCGACCAGTCTCCGACCCACAGCTCGCCCGGCTCGCCCGCGGCGACGTCCGGCTCGCCGATGGAGAGCACGAGGTTTCGCAGCGAGATACCCTCGGCTGCGGTCTTGGCCGCGATGCCTACCGGGAGCTTGACCTTGGTGGGCTTGGACGGGCGCCGCGAGAAGGACGTCACGCGCCCCGAGCCCTTGCCGGTGGAGTAGCTCCACTCCCAGTTGCGAAGCTCGTGCTTCAAATAATGCAGGGACTCGACGGAGCCACCGAGCTCGATGGACTCTCCCCTGCGGTTCACGTAGCGTATGTCGGTTCGCATTACGCGCTCACCAAATCCCTCACGATCTTGCCTGCCTCTCTCTTGTTGACCGTCATCTCGACCGGCTCGCCCAGCGCGCGCTCTATGCGGTCGCCGACGGCGTCGATGCGCTCGCCGATTGCCTCGGCGATGGAGCGCTCGCGGTCCTGGGCGCCGGAGTCGGGCGCGCCGCCGGAGAGCTGGGCGCCGAGCGTGGCCATGACGCGCTGCGCCGGGGAGTCGGCGAGCGGCAGCGCCTCCCAGTCGACGGCCGGCGCCTTGGCCTCCGGCACGTAGGAGAAGACCCCGTCGACCGACCTGCGCCACTCGTCGGCCTCCATCTCGACGCCGGCGGCGGCTCCGAGCGGGATGAAGCGGCCGACCTGGTCGCGGAACTTGCGCGACGGCGAGGCGATGCCGAGGGCCTTCTTGGCGGAGTCGAGGGCGCTTTTGGCCGCGTTCGCCGCGGCGCTCACCAACCCGCCGATTGCCCCGCCGATGCCGTTGATGACGCCCTGGATCATGTTGCTGCCGACGCTCGCGAAGTCGAAGCCCATCATCGCCTCCCTCGCCTGCTCGATGAGCGAGCCCACGGCGGAGACGAGGCTGCCCACCGTCTGCGGCACGGCCTGCGCGATTCCGAGGAAGAGCGTCACGGCGGAGCCGATGATGAGGCCGATGAACGTCGGGATGTTCGACACGACGGTGCCGATGAGCGAGCCCACCGCGGAGACCACGGACGGCAGCACCTGCGGAAGGGCGCGGGCGATGCCGAGGAACAGGTTCACGGCGGCGGAGAGCACGAGGCCGAGGAAGGCCGGCAGCGCGGCCACGACGCCGTTGATCACGACCGGCAGCGCGGCCACGACGGCGGGCAGCACCTGCGGCAGCGCCTGCGCTATCGCGAGGAACAGCTGGCCAGCCGCGGCGAGCAGCGCGGGGGCGTTCGCGGCGAACGTCTCGGCGAGGGCGGAGATGAGCTGCGGCACGTAGGGCGCCATCTGCGCGGCCACCTCGGACAGGGCCTGCAGGATGCCGGCGAAGAGCTGCATGGCGCCCTCCAGCAGCACCGGGGCCGCCGCCACGAGCGTCTCGCAGATGACCTGGGCCGCCGCGCCGGTGAGCTCGACGAGCTGCGGGACGCAGCCCTCGACGCCGGACACGATGGTCTGGGCGAGGCCCGCGACGGCCGAGGCGATGGCCGGGCCGTTCGCGGCGAGCGCGGACGCGGCGGCCGGGGCCGCCTGCGCGATCGCGTCGAACACGGGCCCGACGAGGCCGGAGAGGCCGGAGACGGAGGACGCCACGCCCTGGAGGGCGGAGCCCATGTCGACGCCCAGCATCTGGCCCGCGAGGGCGGCGCCCCCCAACGCGGCGGCGAGGGCGCCCACGACCACGACGGAGCCGCCGAAGGCAGACGCCACGCCGGCAGCGGCGTTCACGGCGGCGGGCCCGATGCGGGAGAGCGCGGGCCCGGCGGTCGAGGCGAGCCTGCCGAAAGACCCCGTGATGCGGCCGAGCGGGTCCTGCCTGAACGCGGCCAGCGCCACGTCGACCTCGGTCAGGCCGTTGACGACGATGCCGGTCGCGCGCTTGGCGCCGCCGGACAGCGCGTCCCACGTGAGGCCTGCCATTCCCTCGGCGTCCTCGCGGAAGAGCTGCACGTAGGCGATTCCCTCGCCGACGGCCCCCTTCACGGCCCTGAACGCCCCAGACGCGCCCTTGGCCGCGGCGGGCAGCGCCGTGCCGGCGGCCTTCGCGGCGGCGGTGCTGGCCGGGGCGAGAAGGCCCATCGCCTTCTCCAGCGCGGCGGCCGGTGCGGCGGCGGAGCCGAGCGCCTTGCCGGCGACCATCAGCGCGGGGCCAGCGGCGGCCGCGAGCCCGAGCGCCTGCGCGACGGCCGACACCTGCTCGGGGGACAGCTCGGAGACGGCGGAGGACAGGCCCGAGACGGCGCCCGCCGCCGAGGACATGGCCCCCTCCAGCGTCGGCATGAGGTCCCCGACCAGCTCGCCGATGGGGTCGGCGAGTCCGGCGAGGGAGGACGCGAGCTCCTTGTAGGCGTCTGTCTTGTAGATCCCCTTAACGGCGCCCTCGGCGGCGTCCCCGAGGTTGGAGAGCGCTCCGGCGAGCGTCTTGGACTGCTCGGCCATGAGGCCGCCGAAGTCGCCCTCCATGCCGGCCTTCAGCGCGGCGATGCCCGTCGCGGCGTCGACGGAGCCCTTGGCGACCTTCTCCTGCGCCCCGGCGACGTCGGTGCCGAGGACGTCGGCGAGGTACTGCCACGCGGGGATGCCCTGCTCGGTGAGCTGCAGCATCTCCTCGGACATGATCTTGCCCTTGGCCTGCATCTGCCCGATGGCCCGGGTGCAGGCGTCGATGCCCTCCTGGCCGGAGCCGAGCGCCGCCGTGGCGTCGCCGACGGCGGAGAGCATCGGGATGACGTCCTCCGCCGTGAATCCGTAGGCGAGCAGCTTCTGCGTGGCGCTTGTGAGGCCGCTCATCTCGAACGGCGTCTTCTTGGCGAAGTCGGTGAGGTCGGCGATCATCTGCTTGGCGCGCTCGGGGCCGAGCATCGTCGAGAGCGCGATGTCGGCCTGTTCGGCGGCGCTGGCCGTGGTGAGCGCCCATTGGGCGGCCTTCACGCCGGCGGCGGTCAATGGGGCCGTCACCGCGGCGGAGAGCCCCGCTCCCCACCCGACCATGGACGAGGAGACGCGAGAGAGCGCGGAGGACGTCGACGCAGAGAGGCCGGACACCGCCTCGTTGAACTTCGCCGGGTCTCCGAGAATCTCGATTACAACCTTGCCGTCAGCCACCAGCTACCCCCTAGAACCTCGCCTCCGCGGCCTTGCGCAGCTCATCGTCCGTTGGCGATAACGCCCAGGCGCGGGCCCGGCGCGAGTGCTCGGCGCGGACCTCCTTCGAGCCGCCGTGCAGGGGCGAGCGGGCCGAGACGGCGGCCGCGACGAGGGAGTCGGGCGTGCGGAGCAGCGAGAGGAACAGGGCCATGAAGCGGTACCAGTGGAGTTGGGTGGCGGGGTCGGCGAGATCGATGCCGTAGAACCGCGAGAAGTCGGCGGCGACTATCCCGGCGTCCTCCGACCAGTCGAACACCCGGCGCGGCGCGGGGCGCCCTGGGCGGTTCGCGCCGCCGGGCAGGTCGCCGTAGCCGACGAGGCCCCACGCGGCGTCATGCCACGCAAGGCCCGCGGACAGCGCCTCTGCCGGCCTGCGCGATACCTCGCGCGGCAACTCACCGCCCTTGGCGTAAAGGCACCTCAGGAGGTCCGTGCGGCCCTCTGCCGTGCCCCTGTCGAGCGTCTCGGCGAGCAGCCCCGCGCGGAACCCGCTGCGCACATGAACGGGGGCGCCGCCGACCTCGACGGTCGACGGCGCCCCGTGAAGGATCACCCCGAGCAAGGCTAGTCCTCGTCGAGCGTGTCGGTGGAGCCTGCGGCGGCGCGCATCGCGTCAATCGACTCGTCGGAGCCGATCACGTCGACGAGGATGCGGATGACGTCGATGATGCGGTAGACGTTGAGCGCGTTCGAGCCGCCGACGAGTCGTTCTGCCGCCTGCTCGCCCATGGCGGACGCGACGATCTCGCGGCCGCTCCTCGCGGCCTCGCGCAGGGCCTTCATCTGGTCGTCCTCGCCGAGCTTCTCGGAGATTCCGGTGAGCGTGCGGCGCCACTCGTCGGCGGCGAAGATGAAGCTGGGGTTGCCAAGCTCGACCTCGTACTCCTCGCCGTCGATGGTGATCTGCTCAGTCGGGTTCTTGCGCAGCGTGTAGCTCTTGGCCATGGTTTCCTCCCAAGGGTCGTAGGCCGTTTACGTGGCGACATCGTCGGCCACGGGTAACGCAAAAAAAGCCGCCCGGCGCTCTCGGCTCCGGGCGGCTCCCTTGGGAGGGCTTCCTCGCGGCTACACGGACGCGGTTGCGGGCGTGAAGGTCGCCTTTGTCGCGTCGAAGGTGCCGGTGTCGTACTCGGTCGTGATGGTCAGGGTCGGGCTCATCACGATGGGCGCGATGTCGTCGCCGGAGAAGGGGTTCATGTTGAGCGTGGCCTGCGCGTGCTTGGCCACGAGGGCGGTCTGCGCGACCGCGGTCCCATTCTCGAAGTCGTAGCCGATGGTGCGGACGTACTCGACGGCCACGTCGGTCTCGTCCTCGTACTTGGCCAGCTTCTGCTGGATGCCGCCGGGGCCCATCGCGTCGATCTCGAACTCGAGGGTGTCGGTGCGGCCGAGCACGAACTTCGGCTGCACCTTGCGGTCGAGGTAGGTCGGCTCGTAGGTATTGGTGTCGCGGCTGGGGTCGGCCTTGGTGTCCTCGGTGACCTGCACGTAGGCGGTCTCGTCGGGGAACTTGATCCAATGCTGGATCTCGTAGATGGATACGGGCTTGCGGGCGGTGCCCGCGGTGTCGCTTCCGGGCATTTCTTGCTCCTTCCTCGCCTACGCCATGTAGGTGATTGTCGCTTGCATCTGGTACACCACGGCCCCGTCCTGCTCGGTCGCGTACTGCGCCGGCAGGCTCGTGACCTCGTGGCTGCGCACGGAGACCCCGTCTGGGCACTCCCCGGACTCGACCGCCCTCTGCAGCAGCCGGAGGCGAGCGAGCGCGTCGATGCGCGGCTCCTCGTCGCCGCGTGGCATCACCCGGAGGTAGACCTCGTAGCCGAAGCGGCGCACGCCGCCGCCGGAGAGGTAGCGGCGCACCCACGGCTCGCCGGGGGACGCCTTGACCATGCAGGCGCCTGCTCGGCGCGTGAAGCAGCCGTAGGCGACGTCGATGTCGGGGCCGAGCACGTCGGATACCCAGTCGGTCACGAGCTTGGAGATGTCTGTCGTGCTCATAGTCTCTCCTTCATGGCGGCCCCGAACACGCGGTTCCACTCGTCGCCGTGGTCCGCGCGCGCGTGGTCGTACCAGTGGTCTGTGGCCCTCGGCGCCCTGAGGGCGTTCTGGGCCGTGTCGTGGTTCAACGCGTTGTAGTACTGAATCCTCGCGTAGCGCGAGGTCTCGCCGTCCCCGCCCCACTCGACGTAGGCCTTGTCGCCGGACTGGCGGGTGGCGCCGGAGGCCTGCAGGGCGCCCGTGTCGTAGGGCACGTACTCGGTGCAGCTCTCCAGGACGTTCTCAGCCGTGATGCCGAGGGCGGCGCGCCTCGCGGCGTCGACCTTCTCGGCCGCGCCGGAGACGTCGACCGACCTCAGCCTCAGCCTCATTTCGCCGTCACCTCCGTGTGGTGGTGCTCACCCCTTATGTACCAGGGCTTCACGGTGGCGACCGTGAGCGCCTCGGCGGGAGGCTAGGCCTCTCGGCTCGCGCCGACCTGCAGGGCGTCGCCCGGCCTGACGTCGGGGTCGACCGGGAAGAAGACGCGGGTGGCGCCGGCCGTCGTCGGGCCCACGGCGGACGGGGTCTCGCCCTCCTCCTGCTCGACGCGCACGCCGGAGTAGAGGAAGCGGACCCAGCGGCCGGAGCCGCGCCGCCACACGGTGACCTTCTCCCAGCCCATCATGCCAGCCCCCTGTAGAGCAGTCCGGTGCCGGCCAGCCACGGCGAGACGGCGTCGAGGTCGGTGGACCCCGAGCGCGACTCGTCGTAGGTGACGCTGGTCGAGCCGACGGTCTCGGACTTGACGCCCTGGCCGTCGACGCCGCCTACGCGGTCGACCACGGCGCACAGGGCGCCCATCCACGCCTGCGCGTGCTCGGCGGGGACGTCGGCCCCCGTGAGCTCCGTCAGGCGGGCGCGCGCCTTGGGCAGGGCCGCCATGAAGGCGTCCTCGCCCAGCGAGCCGCAGTAGAGGTCGCCGGCGTAGTCGGCGAAGGTCAGCTCGGGCGCCATGCTACGCGGCGGCCTTCGGGTGCAGGACGCCGGCGGCCTTGGTCGCCTTCACGGCGAGGCCGCAGACGAGCTCGCAGTCTCCGGTCTTGACCGCGCCGGGGGCGGACCAGTCCGGCAGGGTCACGGACACGGCGTTGCCGCCGGCGAGGGTGACGCCGTGGACGCCGTCCATGCCCAGGCAGCAGGCGTAGACGTCGCCGGTGGAGAGGGCGCCGTCGCGCATCTCCTGGATGGCGATGCCGCCGTAGGAGGGGACCACGCGGCCGGCGGTCTCCATGGTCTGGGTGCCGAGGCCGACCACGCGCAGGCAGGCGTTGAGCTTGACGCGCTGCGCGGGGCTCATGAGCAGCACGTCGGGGGTGCGCATGAGACCGGAGAGCATGGTGTCCAGCTCCTCCATGTAGGCGAGCGCGGCCGCCTGGGTGACGGTGGTCAGGTCGGTCTTGGAGGTGGCCTCGGTGGAGGTGCCCTTCAGCGCCTTGGCGAGGCCGTCGAAGCCGTTGGCCTCCTTGGTGGTGTCGCCGGAGATGAAGGTGGAGTTGAACTTGCGGATGATCGCGTTCTTGGACTCCTCCAAGTACAGCTCGTAGAGGTCGCCGGCGGCGTCCTTGGCAACGCGGTCCATGGTCCACTTGTCGGACAGGATGCCGACCGCGGTGGTCTTCTTCTCGACCACGGGCGCGGTCTCGGCGGGCTCGGCGCCGAGGGCGCGGAACGCGGCTGCGGCCGGGGTATTCACGCGCTTGTAGCTGTAGACGAGGTCGGAGGTGCCGTTCGCGGTCATGCAGTCGTCGAAGGTCAGCGCGGAGAGCAGGTAGCTGTCCGTGATCGTCTCGTTGACGAAGCCCTGCACCATCTTGTCGGTGGAGTTGGCCGCGAGGTCGGCGAGGGTGATAGCCATGTTGGCTCCTTTCTTGGGTTAGCGGTTCGTCTGCCGCAGGGCCTCCTTGATGGACTTCGGGGCGGCGTCGGCGGTGCCCGCCTGCCTGCCGCCCGTGCCCATCTGGCCCTGCGCCTTGAAGAGGAAGGGCTTCGCCTCCACGAGCTTCTCAACGTCCCCGTCGAAGGCGGCGAGCGCGGTGCGGCCGAGCTCGCAGTCGACGCAGCCAGCCTTGGTGAGCGCGGCGTCGGCCTTGGCCTTGTTCGCCTCCTCCTTGGACGCGGCGAAGGACTTCTCCAGCTCGGCGAGTCGCGACTCGTAGCCGGCGCCTTCGTCGTCCTTGGCCTTCAGCTGCGCCTCCAGCTCGGCGATGCGCTTGTCGCGGTTCGCGACGTCGCGCTCCAGCTTGTGGACGTTGACGTTGGGGGTGTTCTTGCCCTCGGCCGGCTCGGGGTCTTGGGGCTCTGCGCCCTCTCCCTCTCCGGTGTTCTGGGGCTGGACGTTTACCGCGGGGTCTTGGGGCTCTGTGCCCTCGGCCGCGGCTTCGCCTGCTTCGTTGCCCATATAGGCTCCCTCCCTGGGACGCGAGGGGCCTCTCCCCTCTTCGGGGAAGATGGTCGCGCCGCGCTAACGGGGGCTCGGGTATGAAAAAGCCCCGCTCAGGGCGGGGCAATCAAAGCCGATGCTTAGCGGCTACTCTTTGACCTCAACAAGCAGCTCTCTAAATTTGGCACGGTATTTTCGCGCGACCTCGAGAACCGGCAAGTTCGACTTGTAACTCAGGCATCCATCCGGAACAGGCGGACGCTTGACATTCCCGAGCGCCTCATGAAATTCATCGTTAAGCCGGTCGCACTCTTCGAGCTTGCTGTCTGGCAACTCATAGGTTTTTCCGTCTATAACGTATCGCTTCGAGCTCATCGAGACTCCTCATGACCAAGTGCTGAAGGTCCTCTACACCAATTTCGACGATGGGGAGGCGCCTTTCCGCCTCATCATACCCGACCTCGGCGATTCTTGGCCCCGCCTTCATCTCGTATCTGTAGTCGCCGCTACATGCCAGAAGCAGCGTCATTCTCGGGTTTTTGCATAACGCCTCGTAGTCGTCCTTCCCAAACGCATATGGCTCTCCGTAAACCATCGGGTGATTGTGCATGACGATCGCCCCGACGAGGTCGACGCCCTCGATGGTCACGGCGTCTACGGTGCCCACGGCGTGGTACACCCGGCCGTCCTTCTGGATTACCACGGCGTGCTCAACGTCGAGACCGACTATGGCCCTCAGCGTTTCCGCCACGAAGGCCTCCGTCTCCGCCTTGTTGCGCCTGTCGACGAGTACGCCGGGGCAAGGCCGCATCTCGCCGGGGGCGACGCCGCCTGAGCTCCTCCCGAGAACCTTCCTAGCGGACGCAGAGGCTTTGAGCGCCCTCGGCTGCGCGCCAGGCACTCCGTAGGCCAGCTCCCTCCCGTAGTCGCGCCGCAGGTGGTGCTCGCGGCAATGCGCCCTGAGCTTCGACTGCAGCTCGCCGAGCCGCACCCGGCCAGCGGTCATGTCGGCGCCCGCCGCCTCGCCGACCGAGACCTCGCGCTTGGTCGCGCGTATGGCGGCCTCCATGCGGCGCTGCGCCTGCGTCGCCGCGTAGTACTCGCCGCCGGTCATGCCGGTGAGCCGCTCCTGCTCGGAGTAGTCGGTGTCCGGCAGCTTCGAGGCGCCCTCGACGTATGGGACCATGCGGTGGCGGCAGTTCACGCCGCACAGGCCGGCGGCGGTGCCGTAGCCCGTCGACTCGGCCAGCGGCGGGTACTTGGTCGACCTGCCGGAGCGTGAGAACACCTTGCCCTGCCAGACGGCATGCGTCGGGCGCGCGCCGTAGTGCGCCGTCGTGTATACGAGGTCGCACCCCCACTCGTCCATGCGGCGCCAGAGCACGTCGTTGCGCGCCTGGTTGGCCTGCGTCACGAGGTGGCGGCGCAGCGCGGCGTCGACGGAGGTCGACACGCCGCTCTTGTAGTCGATTGTCGTTATACCGAGCTTTGCGAGCCTGGACACCGCGTCCCCTATGGCGCGCCTGGGCGAGTCGCCGCCCTCGACGCGCAGTACCGCCTCGGCCGTCGCCGCGTACCACTCGCGCTCTGCGGACGCCGCGAGGGCGATGTTCTCTCGGCGCATGATCTCGGCCATGCCGCGGGCCGCGCTGGCCGCGACGTTCGCCGCGTAGCCGGTCTCGTAGCTCCTGCCGCCGAGCCGGCGCGTGAGGGTCGAGACGATCTCGTCGTCCTCCTCGGCCATGGCCTCGCGCCACGCGGACTCGACGTCGGAGGTCACGCGGCCCTCCCACTCGGCCCACAGCCTCATGGCCCCAAGCGGGGACACCCGGCTGAGCAGGCGGAACTCGTCCGGGTTCTCGCAGGCCTTGGCCAGGGACTCGGCGGCGAGCCGGGTCAGCGCGGACACCCACGACTCCTGCGCGCCGTTGACGATGTCGGCGGCGAGCCGGTCGTACAGGTCTGCCATGGCCTACAGCCCGAGGTCGCCGTAGAGCGCGGCGGCGGACGGCTCGCCCTTGGCCTCGCCGGTGAACTCGCGGGCCTCGTCCTCGCTCATGCCGTAGTACTTGGCCACGTAGCGCCACTTCGGGCACAGCCCGCGCGCGACGTCGTCTTTCATGGTCTCGCGCTCCGCGTCGGCGTCCTCGACCACCGAGTCGTCCCACGTCACGTCGACTAAGACGCCCGAGGGCGCGGAGCCGGTGCGCACGCCGCACTCGGCGGCGTAGGCCCCGGCGAACAGGCGGCGCAGGGCCTCGCCGACCTTGCCCTCGTGCTTGCGCAGATTGCGGTAGAGCACGGAGTTGTCGGAGACCACCTCGCGCGCGGTCTTCAGGCCGCCTTGCCGGGTGAAGCTGAAGTAGTTCGGACCGAATCCGCACTTGACCGACAGCATCGACAGCGCGGCGTTCATGGCCGTCTCAGACTCGTCGGCGCGGGTGCCGGGGTCGTAGACGGTGAGCGGGCTGGACTGGCCGACCTTGCCGGGCAGCGCCTTGAACAGCTTCTGGTCGATGGTGGAGCCGAGGTCGGCGGAGCCGGTCTTCGGGTCGACCTTGATGCCGGACTCCTCGCAGATCACGCGCGGCAGCCCGAGCCTCGTGCGCCAGTACATCGCGTCGAACGTGGCGTCGACGAGCTTGATGGTGTCGACGGCGTCGTCGAACACGGAGACGCCCAGCGGCGTGAACTCCTCGTAGGTGTTGGAGAGGGCGGGCCGCACGATGGCGTAGGTGGGCAGCGTCGAGCGCGTGTCGAGGTCGGCCACGACGAGGCCGCTGTCGACGGGCTTGCCCTGCAGCGCCGGGTCGAACAGCCACGTGCGGATGTGGTAGGTGCCGCCGGTCTCTTCGACCGGCTCGTGCACCTGCACGCGGTCGAGCACCCGGCCGCCGACGAGGCAGCGGGACACGAGCGCCACAGAGACGGAGTCGCAGCCGTCGCTCGTGAGCGGCACGACCTTGCCGGCGTCGTAGAAGTCGATGGACACGACGGCGTCGGACCCGCGGCCGTCATCGCCGACGCCGTCGACGCCGACGGCCCAGCAGCCGGAGCCGAGGGCGAAGGCGAGCGCGAGGTTGTCGGCCTGCTCGGAGACGAAGGCGGCCGCGCGGTCGGAGAGCCACTCGGACAGCGCCCGGTCCTGCGAGCCGATGGAGGTCTTCTCGTCCATGACGAGGCTGGCCCACTCGTCGCACACCGCGCGGGCGGGGCGGATGGAGAGCCTTCCGGACGGGTCGGGGCCTCGCCCGGTGTCGGCGCGGTCGCCGGCGTAGAAGCCGTTCGTCACCTGGTACCAGCTCCACCACGCGCGGATGTGCCGGTCCATGACGTTCCTGGGCTGGTAGCCCTGCCTCTTCAAGAAGCGCACGGCCCACTCGGGCGCGCCGTCGACTCTCTTCACGCATGCCTCCCGCACGTTAGACCATCGAAGGATCGTCTATGAGTCTCGCGACGGCGTAACGCAGGGCGTCTATGGCGTGGTTGTCGGCGTCAGGCAGCATGCCGGTGGGCTTGCCGTCGCGCGTGAGCACGTACTGGTAGCAGGTCAGCTCGCGGGCGGCCACCTCGCAGGAGGGGTCGACCACGATGGACGCGCGGTCCTGCAGCCAGCGGACGGAGTTGCGCACGTTGTGCGCCCCCTGCTTCGGCACGGGGACGGCGTTGACGCCCTCGGCCCTCCAGTCGGCCACGCTCTTCGGCTCGGCGGAGTCGCACATGACCTCGGCGTAGGGCTCGGCGTCGGCCACCACGTGGGCGGCGTCGGCGGCTGCGTCGCCGGTCGGCTCGTAGCCCGCCTCGTAGGCGGGGCGCGACATGCGCTCGACGGCCATGGCGGCGGTCTCGGCGTTCGACAACCCGACGCCGCTCATCTCGCCCAGGACGTAGAGCGTGCGCGCGCGGGCGTCGTAGGCGACCTCCAGCCAGACCCACGGGTCGACGGAGAAGCCCCAGTCGACGCCGTAGAGGCGGTACTGCAGGCGCCGGCGCTCGTCGGCGGTGACCTCGCGCACCTCGGCGCGCTGGAACACCTCGGCGCCGTAGCCCGTGGACTCCCCGCCCCACTCGTGGCGCCACGCGTCCTCGTCGAGCTCGCGCAGGGCCTCGGCGTCTCGGTAGACCTGCTCTGGCACCCACTCGCGCGGCATGTCGAGGTAGGTCGTGGAGATGACCGAGCCGGGGGCGCTCGCGGCCACGCCCGCGACGTGCTCGTTGACCCATGCGTCGCGGGAGCGCGGCGGGTTGTAGTCGAAGAAGCGGAAGTAGACGGCGCCCTCCGGCGCGTCTCTGGTCACGGACTGCAGGACGGTGCGCACGTCGGGCATCCCGCCGAACTGGTCGACCTCGGAAATCCACTGGTACGCGTAGTACGTCCCGGACGGGGCCTTGATGGCCTTGGTCTTGTCGGAGCGGTCGCCGCCCTTGAACGTCACGACCTGCCCGGTCGACGGGCGCGTGAGCTTGCACGGTCGCTTCGTCGCGACCCACTCGTCCTCGCAGCCCAGGCGACGGAACGCCCACAGCATCTGCTCGAAGACGCCGCCCTCGATGTCCTGCCCGATCTTGGGCATCACGAAGGCGGAGCGGCCGGGGTGGCGCATGAGCCCGTAGGCGACCTCCAGCGAGATGACGGAGGACTTGCCGGAGAAGCGCCCGCCGCGGAGCCACCGCTCGATTCCCTCGTCGCGCTCCACGTCGCGGTGCAGCGCGAGGTACGGCGGCGCGAGCAGCAGGCCGAAGTCGCGCTCGAACGGGGCGTCCTCGACCTGCTCGGCGAGCCTTCCGCGCTCGTCCAGCTCGGCGAGGAACCGCGCGGCGTTCGCGTTGCCGCCCTGGGCGGAGGAGATCTGGCCGGCGACGACCGTGGCCGCGAGCGTCGCGTCCTCGTCATCCAGGCCGGGCGCGACCTCGCGCAGGGCCTCGCGGGTCTCGCCGGTGGCCTTGCTCGACAGCAGCGCCGTCGCTATGGCGGCCATGTCCCTCTTGCGGCGCCTGGCCACACCGGACGCCTTGCCGGCCTTGCGGGCGTTCTCGCGCCTCTCCTCCGGCGTTCTCTCGGAGTTGGGCACGAGGTTCGCGATCCCCCCGCGAACAGGCTTGGCGGCCCCGCCCGAAGGCTGGCCGCCGTGGTTTCCGCCCTTGTTCCTCTTCCTCGCCATGCCCGCATCCTCAGCCCGCGGTCACGCCGCCGGCGAGGTCAACGCCTGTGCCTGCGCTTGAACTTGCGCTGGCGGTACGCGTTGTCGCGGGCGGCGAGGGCGGGCCCGCTCCTCTCGCGGTACTCGCGCTCCTCCATGGTGCAGGCCTTGCACAGGCCCCAGCGCCTGCCGTCGGCGGCCGCCTCCCAGACCGGGTGCTCGCCGCACCTCTGGCACGGGGGCGTGAAGCCCTCGGTGCGCCACCGCCCGTAGCGCTCGCGCACGCGGCTCACCGCCTTGGGCGTGCGGCCCGGGAGCAGGCGGGAGAGCTCCTCGGCGGTCATGGACGGGTTTGCCCAGACCACGGAGAGCTCGGAGTACTCCCACGGCACGTTCCTGCGAATTCTTGGGGCGTTTGGGGCGTTTTCCCCATGCCGCCCGCGGCCGTCGGTTCTCGGCAACGTCAAAGCACCAACCTTACTTGTGAGTCTCCCGTTCGGCCGCGTCTCGCGTCTCGTGTGGAACACGAGCCGCGGCCTCTATTACTTTCTTTCTTTCTTGTTCGAACACCGTTCGAGCGATGTTCGAACACCGTTCATTCCCCGCCCCCGGCGGCCTTGCGCCGCCTCGCCGCGCCGGAGGCCTTGCCGGCGCGGACGACCTTGTCGAAGGACTCAAGCGCGCGGTCGGACTCCGGCATCTGCAGCCGCCCGTCGCCCAGGGCGCCGGCGTCCGCCAGCCCGCGCCCGGCGAGGTAGGGCACGATCGTCTCCAGCAGGGACTCGCTGCACCCCATCTGGAGCGCGAGGACGGCCCAGGCGTCGCCGTCGGAGACGTCCAGGCTGCCGTCCGGCTGGTTGACGAGCAGGCACAGCAGGCCGACGTAGACGCCCCAGCCCTCCCAGCCGAACTTCATGCGCAGCCTCTGGGCCTCCTGGTCGAAGGCGAGCGCGTTGGTGCCCTTGATGTAGGCGCCGATGGACCTCTCGCGCTTCATGTCCGTCACTTCCTCCCGCGCCGCTCCGTCGTTGTCGGGGGCGCCTTCCTCCTAGCCTTGGTCGCCATGGATCTCCTCCCGAATCGTGTCCAGCAGAATCCCCACGAGACCCTTGAGCTCTCTCGCCGACGACACCAGCAGTAGCACCGGGACGAGGACGAGGACGGAAACCAGGTACAGCGGCGCGAGGAGGACGTCATGGACGACCGGCTCGTCGGCCGGCGACGGGTACGGCATCACAGCTCACCTGCCGCTCGCTCAAGCCTCTCGGCGAGCTGTGCGGCCACCCTGGGCGGGATACTCGCCATCCGCTGCGCGTGGTGGCGCAGGGAGCCGACGACGTCGCCGATTGCCTGCGTCGCGTCCCCGCGCGACCTGCCGCATGAGTCCCGGGCGCCGGCGGACATGCCCGCCTCGATGAGCGAGATGAGCGTGTCGTAGCTGCCCATGGTGCGCTCGGCGGACCTGCTGCCAAACGCATAGCGCTCCTGCGACTCATCGCGCTTGGCCTCGGCCCAGTCAAGCCAGTCCTGGCCAGTGTTCCTCGTCTTGCCCATCTAGATCACCTCCGCTCCGCAGCACGGACAATATCTGGGGTCCACCACGTCAGCCGCAAAGCCGCATCGCGAGCAGAAGAAGTCGTAGTCCTCTCCGTTCGTCCCCTCCTCGAGACCGAGGTTCCTGCACGTCGGGCGGTCGATGAGGTCAGCAAGGTAGTTGACAATCACATCCCAGCGATTGGTTGCTTTATCCGGGTTCATCCAGCAGATGTTGTGCGCATACATGCCTAGCGTCTCGGTGAACATGCGTTGCATACTCGTGCCCATCGGCTTTTTCGTCCGCTCGCGCAGCTTTTCCGCCACCTCGCGGCGCTCCTCATCGCTAGCCACGGCTACCAGCTCTCCTCTATCGCGTCGCGCTCCGCGAGGGCCTTGGCGCGGCTGACGCACTCCTTGGCGTCGCCCTCCGGGTCGGAGAGGAACTTGCACTTCGCGAGGGTGAGGACGTCCCTCTCCAGCAGCGCCCAGCTGTCACGCTCGGTGCGGTGGAGCTTGTCGAGGCGGTACGGCCTGCCGTCGCCTAATCTCCTGACGTGCCAGAAGTGCTGGTTGAAGCAGATGCTCCAAACGCAGACCATCTCGCCCTCGTCCGTGTACAGCTCCGTCGTGTCGAGCGGCACGACGTTGCCGTCGGCGTCCTTGGGCACGGGCACGCCCTTAGCCCACGCGAGCCGCGCGAGCTCGTCCTCGCACTCACGGCAGAGCCTGTCGGCGCTGTCGATTGACAGCTCGAACTGGCCGCTGCCGCACGTCGCCTGGTTGGCGATCGCCTGGCGCAGCCTGCGAACGCCGAAGCTAACCTCTTTCGTCATCGTCTTCCTCCGCTTCCCGGGGCTCGTCCCCGTACTCTCGGTTCATCCATTCCTCGGCCCGGCGCAGCTCCTCCGCGTAGCAGGCCGACTCGTCAATCTGCCATCCCATCGGGCCCTCCTCAGAACGGGATGTCCTCGTCGTAGATGTCGGCCGCCGGCGGCGTCTGGGCTGCCCTCGCGGGCTGGGGGCGTCCCTGCGGCGCGCTCGCCACGTAGGCCCGGGAGGCGCCCTGGGCGGGCTGCTGGGCGGCGGCGCGGGCGCTCATGAGGTCGATATCGTCGACCACGACCTCCAGCTTGCTGCGGCGGTTGCCCTCCTTGTCCTGCCAGGAGCTGTAGCGCAGCCTGCCCTCGACAGCTACCTTCATGCCCTTGGCGAGGATGCGGTCCATTGCCTCGGCGCGTGCGCCGAAGATGACGCAGTCCACGAAGTTCGGGCGGTCCTCCCACTCGCCGGTCTGCTGGTTCTTCGCCCGGTCGTTGACGGCCATGCCGAAGTGCAGCACCTGCGGGCGTCGCGCGCAGCTCCGGGTCCCTCGTGAGGTTGCCGGTGGCCATGACCTTGTTGATGCTCATTCGGATCTCCTTCCCGCCGGGGACTCTCCCCCGGCCGCGTCGCCGGGCCTGCGCCCGGCTCCCCTCGCTCCCCTGCCGGTGGTCGCCACGGTGTGCGGCGCGTAGGGGAAGCGCTCGTTGCACGCCGAGCACCTGACGTCTCCGCACGAGGCGGCGCCAACCCACCACGGGCGGGCCACCGCCCCGCACGCGGGGCACTCGACCAAAAACGGCGCCAGCCTCCGCTCGAACCGCCACGCTGGAGGCTCAGCGGCGCGCATCGCGGGCCTCCCTGCGCTCGTAGTACAGGCACCCGCACTTCTTCTCGGGCGGGGTGCGCGAGAGGGGCATCTTGCTGCAGACGCCCGCCGCGTCCCACCTGTGGCGGCACTCCGCGCACCTCACCGGCGCGAGCGGCCTCTTCTCCCCGGCCGCCATCAGAAGTCGTAGTCCTCGTCGGCGACCTCGACCGCGTCGGGCTGCGCGGGCGCCTCGGCGGGCGCGGCCTCCGGCTCGGAGGGGGTGTCCCCGTAGTATTCGGCGGGAGGCTCGTCCAGGGCCGGCGCCCCGGCAGGGGCCGCCTGCGCGTCGGGCTCGGGCACGAAGGCCTCCACGGCCTGCGCGGGGCGCTCGGGCATCTCGGAGCTGTCGTAGATGCCGCCGTAGGCACCGGGGTAGGCCTCGCGCAGCGCCTGCACGAGGGCGACCTTGCGGATCATCGTCGCGGGCTTGGTTTTCCACAGGCTCCGGTGCTGGTCGTACTCGTCGAGGCTCACCTCGGCGCGGCTCGGGTGGCTGCGCCTCTTGTCGTAGACCTCGGCCCACCCGCCGACCAGCTTCTCGGTGCTGCGCCCCACGATGCAGCCCTCGCGGTACTGGAGCGCGCCCGTGCGGTCGACCACCACGACGCCCGCCTTCATGCCGTCGAAGGTCGGCTGCTGGTTGGCCGTGCGCGTGAAGTAGTCCTTGCTGACGATGACGCTCGCCTCGACGCGGCCCGTGGCGCGGTTGAGGAACGCCGTCATGTAGGCGTCGCCCGCGAGCGGGTTCAGCCCGCGCGCCTGGCACTTGGCCATGAACGCGAAGACCTCGCGGTCATCGACGTGCTGGCCGCCGGTGACGATGTACTTGTTCACGATCGCGGGCGTGAGCTTGACGTCGCTGCCGTCGCTCGCCGTGTACTTGATCATCCCGTGCTGCTTGTCCTCTGCCATCGTCTACTCCTTGTCCTTGACCAGGCTGCCGTGGACGCCCAGGGCGACCATCGCGTCGCGGAACTGCCTGAACTTCGAGCGGGGCACGCGCACCTCGAACAGAAGGATCTCCTCGGCCTCTGGCGCGACGGCCTGAGGGGCCATCTCCGGCCCTGCGGAGGGCTGTGCGGGCGTCGGTGCCGGGGCGGCCGCCTGAGCGTCGCAGGCGCGGTTCTGTAACGCGACGCGGGCATCCTCGGCCATGCGCTCGGCCTGCTCGCGCTCTGCCCTCTCGCGCTCGGCCCGCTCGGCCTCGGCGCGCTGCCTGGCGGCCGCCTGCTCGGCCTCCCAGCGCTCGCGCTCCTCCTGGGCCTCGCGCAGGGCCGCCATCCTGAGCTCGCGCGCCTTCATGTCCTGCAGGTGTCGCGGCCAGTCGAGGTCGCGCATGTAGTCGGCCTGCCGCTCAAGGCGCTCGCTGCCCTCGCTCGTGGCGGCGATGGTGGCTAGGTTCTCGGCGACGTCCTTGGCCGCGTCGCGCACGGACGCCTCCGCCTTGGCCGACGTGGTCGACATGAGCCACCACTTGCCTGCGGCGGCGTACCTGTCGGCGAGCGTCTGGAACGGGGCCTGCCTCGCGAGGTCGGGCCACTCGTCGGCGTAGAGCGCGGCCAGCGAGCCGGCGCGCTCCTCCAGCACCTTGGCCTCCCAGGCGTCTATCTCGCGCTTGTAGGCCGCGTCGAGGTCGGTCAGCGGCGAGAGCACGTCCTTCGCGCCGTCCTTGAACGCCTTCACGGCGCCCTCGACCGCGCGGGTCATGCGCTTGCGGTCCGCCTCGATCTCGGCGATGCGCGCCCTGAGGGCCACCCTCTGCCGCTTGGCGTCGCGCCATGCGGCCGCGTCGGAGATCTCGAACGCGCCGAACTCGGCGGCGACCCCGGCGACCTCGTCGCGGCGCTCGGAGAGCCACTTGTCGGCGCCTGCCAGCGGCGCAGGCGAGTCGATTACCTGCGCGCTCGCCTCGATTACTTCCTTGTTGTCCATGATTCCTCCTAGAAAAGCGTCTCGCCGGGGGCGTAGTCGCACGGCCCCACGTAGACCTGTGTCTCGAACTCCATGCCGCGAGAGCGCGGCATCTTCCTCACGACCAGCTCGGTCACCGCCGCGTCGTCCGCGTAGGCGAGCCCGTTCAAGGCGTCGAGCACCTGCTTGGCGACGTTATCGGCGTCGGGCTTGACCGTGTACGGCTCGCGGACGATGCGCTTGGGCCTCTTCTTCGGCAGCGGGGCGAAGACGAGCACCTCGACCCTCGCCGGGCCGTCGAGCATCGGGTACGGGCCGCGGTACTCCTTGCGGAACTCCTCGGCGATGACGCGCTTGCGCTGCTCGTCGTCGCTCGCCTCGTAGAGCCAAGCCCCGCGCGGGCTGTTGCGGACACGCGGCCTGCCTTGGTGGGCGACGAGCGGGACCGAGAAGGTAACCTCGGGGCCCCTCGGCTCACACGGGGATTGCATCGGAGAGCACGCCTCCCCTCATCGACGCGGCGCGGTCGAGCATCCAGGAGCGCCACCCGCCGAGGCTCGTCGCGTCGAACTCGACCGTGAGCACTGCGTGGCCGTAGAGCTCGCCGAAGTCGAGCGTGAGGCGCGACCTCGGCACCTTGGGGCCGCGCCCGGCCAGCCCCGCCACGCCGGGCGGCACCGCCTGCCCGGTCGCGCGGCAGTACTCGGCGACCTCCTCGGGCGTCATCGAGCCGGACCCCCTCATGCGCAGACCTCCTGGAGCCACTCGTCGACGGCCGTGACCGTGACCTTCATCCCGCGCTTCTTGCCTGCCGGCATGAAGGCCTTGAGCCTGCCCGCGTGTATCTCGTCGTAGAGCGTCGTGAGCGGGATGCCGAGGTACCTCGACGTGTCGGCCACCGTGTAGGACATCTGGGGCCTCAGCCCCGCCGCCAGCGCGAAGCACAGGGCCGTGGACTCGTCAGCGCTCGTCATGGTCCCTCGCCCACCTCTCCAGCTCGCTGAGCCTGTGGAACAGCGCCGTCGCCGCGGCCGCGAGCACCACGACCGAGACGCGGAAGACGGCCTCGACCGCCTCGGGCGCCATGAGCGAGAACTCGTCTGCTACCATGTGTGTCGACCTCCTTAGGTCTAGCCCCTGCTCGTCTTGCCGGACCGAGGGGCTTTTTTGTTGCCTGTTGCCTGTTGACTGTCTTGCCTGCCGGGAGCCCTCCCCGAGCGGCGCGGGCACGGCCGCGGGCTGAAGCCCCCGCCGGCTGCCGTTGCGTCCCGAGCCGTGGCGCTGCGTGCTCTGTGAAGGGTCAAGGGGTGTTGCATGCTCGAAAGGAGAAAGCTTCGACCTGCGATGCAGGTCAGGGGCACACCCGCGCCGCGCGGGGAAGGCTCTCGGTCGGTTTGTGCCTAGCCTTGTGCCAAGGCTTGCTGAAAGCCTCCGCAGTACCGCTTGACGAAGTACTGCTGGCCCTTGCCCGTGACCTTGGGCGTGCGCGAGATCGTCACGTGGCCGTCCGAGTGCGTCACGGCCGTCTCCTTGATGCGGAAGAGCCCGAGGTCCATCGCGCGCTGAGTGGGCACGTTGCGGTTCTGCCCGACGTTGCCCAGGTAGCCGTCCTCGCGAAGCATCGCGAATAGCCGGTTCTGCCCGACATCCACCCCGTTCTGGCGCATCATCTTCGCGAGCTCGCCCACGAGGCACGTGCCGTCGCTCGCGGCAACCGCGTCGGCGAAGAGCGCCTTAGGCTCCAGCTCCGCGATGCGGCTCTTCTGGCGGTCGATGGTCTGCTGGGCGAGGAGCACCGCGCGGGCCATCGTCTGCTCCGGGGTCTCGTCGCGCGCGACCATGTAGCCGCCGTCGCGCCGCAGGGCCGGGAGCACCTCGTGGGTCACCCAGCGCTGGAAGGCCTTCGCCTCAGGCTTGCGCGAGCGCATGACGAGCTTGTAGAAGCCGGGCTCGGTTATGGTCGAGACCTCTTGATCTCCGCCAAGGGTGTGCATTAAGCGCACACCCTTCTCGTCGTCGTCGAGCTTACGAACAGCCGTGCGGTCGAGCGCGAGGGCGTCAGTGACCTCACGAGCGATGAAGCAGGGAACCCCTTCACGGTTAGCAAAAGCGTGAATCTGACCAAACTCCGGATTGTCGAAAAGACGAATGTCGTTCATTTAGAGCCTCCCTTCATGTTTGTCTACTTGACCTCTTCAGGTAAAAAAACATCTGCCACTTCGCAATGCAAGAAATCGCAAGCTGCCTTCGCTTGTTCGACAGTCATCTTCTCTTGCTTGCTCTCATAGTTGGCATACGTTTGACGAGCTACTCCCAGGTGTTCAGCAACTGCTTTCTGTGTGACACCGCGAAGTTCCCGCACTGATTTGAGCGTCTGCATCGCCCTCCTTTCGACGGTTACAAGGTTAGCTAAACAAACCTATCAATGTCAAGAAAATCTCACTAAAATGTTTGGTAAATCGAACATAGGAGGCCAAACCATGACCGTAGCTGGGAATATCAAGCGATTTCGCGAGGATATGGGTCTTACACAAGGAGACTTGGCCGATAAGCTAGGTGTTGCACGATCAACTGTCACTCAATGGGAAAACGGCTGGTCAAGCCCGCGTATGGGTATGGTGCAGAAGCTGGCCGGCGTATTTCGTGTAACAACTTCAGACATAGTTGCGGACAATGAGATCCCTACAGACTCAGACCCCGACTTCGACCGCCTCGCCCGCAACTACCGCGCCCTGGGACCGGAGGGCCGCGCCGCGCTGGTCGCCACGAGCGACGCGCTGGCCGAGATGCTCCCGCAAGCCCCCGAAAAAGTGTCTGGGGGGGGGTCCGTCCATGACTCCGCCCCGGAGGGGCGCTAGGCGGCCGATGAGGCTCCGGGAACGTCGCGCGAGCACCGTTCGAACGCTGTTCGAGCAAGAAACTAAGTAAGAAAGGAAGTAAGGAAAGGCGCGGCTCGTGTTCCACACGAGACGCGAGACGCGCCTTTGCGTCAACGCCACAAGTAAGGGGGGGTGTGCGCGATGTCCGGGAAGCGCAGGTCGTCGTGGGGCAGCAACGAGGACGCCGGGCGCGGCCGCCGCCGCATCCGCTACTGGGCCGACCTCCACGACGGCAGGGGGTACCGCCGCGTCTCCGAGACGGTGCGCGGCACGCGCAAGGACGCCGACGACGTGCTCGCGCGCAGGCGCGTGGAGCACTCGACGGACGCGCCGGCCCCGACCGTGCGGCAGGCATACGAGATGTGGTGGCTGCCGGACTTCGACGATCGGCTCGGGAAGGGCGAGGTGTCGGCGAACACGGAGCGCCTGTACAGGTCGATGTGGCGCTCGCGCATACTGCCGCGCTGGGCAGACGTGCAGGTGACCGACGTGAGGCCGATACAGGTGCAGGAATGGCTCCTCACGCTCGCGCCGTCGAGCGCGCAGAAGTCTTTGCTGCTGCTGTCGCAGCTGCTCGACATGTGCGTCCGGTACGAGGTCGCGCAATCGAACCCGTGCTCGGCGCGCTACCGCATGCCGAAGGCCCCGGCGCGCGAGAGGTCGAGGGACGTGTACACGCTAGAGGCCCTCACGTCCGTCCTCGCCGCCGTGAAAGGCACGCCAGCCTACTTGCCCGCGGTGCTGTGCGGCACGGCGTCGTGCAGGCTTGGGGAGGCGCTGGGGGCGAAGGCGAGCGACGTCGTGCGCGCGGAGTCGCACGGGCAGGTGCTCGCCGCCGTGCGCATCGAGCGTCAGGTGGACATGAGCGGCGAGGTGTCCGGGACGTTGAAGACGCGGCGGAGCGAGCGCTGGGTGGTGGTGCCCGAGCCCTGGAGCGCGGACGTGCTCGCCGTCGGCACCCTGTGGCTGTGCGACCTCGGCGACGGCACGCCGATGGGCCAGGCCGCCGCGAGGAGGGCATGGAAGCGCGCACTCGACGCGGCGGAGCTCGCTTACGTGCCGCTGCAGAACCTGCGCAACTCATGGCGGACGTTCATGCGCTGGGAGCTGAGGGTCCCGGAGGACATGTGCGAGAAGATGATGGGCCACGCGGGCAAAGGCGTCGGCGAGATCCACTACGACAGGCCCGAGCGAGACGTGTTCGTCGACGCGGCCGCCGAGGCTTACGCGCGCTACCGCGCGGAAAAGTCCTGAGCGTTTGGGACAAATAGGGACAATTTCTCGAGCTGCAACCGTTCTACCTGCGGTTTTGTTGAATTGCTTATACCCTTTGATTATATGCCATAGCCGATGGGACCCCGTATCGACCATAGGTTCCCCAAAGGCAAGAGGGCTGAAGTCGTCACAGGCCATGGCTACAATCAAAGTCAACGAACATCGAGAAATTTCGGAGCATTGGGTATGTCGAGCAAGCAAAGAAACGACGCATTTGACGGGCTTCGCGCCATCGCGATCACCGCCGTTGTCATATATCACGCCAATCAGGCATGGCTTCCCGGGGGCTTCTTTGGGGTAACGGTCTTCTTCGTTCTTAGCGGCTACCTCACTACGCTCTCGGTTGCCAAGCGCCTTTCGGGCAACGGGGGATTCTCCTACCCGAGATTCATCGCTGAGCGCGTGGGGAGGCTGCTCCCTTCCATGCTCCTTGTCGTGGCCTCGACGCTCGTGCTGTCGCTTGCTTTCGCGCCGGCGCTTCTTGGCAAGGCGAGAGCGGACGTCGTCCCGTCTCTAATGTTTTTCGACAACATCCACTACATCGTGAACAAGGTGAGTTATTTCGCGGCGGCGGGACTCCCTTCCCCGCTCACCCACTTCTGGTACCTCGGCCTGCTCATGCAGTTCACGGTAGTCTGGCCGCTCTTTGTGGCGGCGACATGGAAGGCCGGAGCATCGAGGAAATCGGTCTGCGTCGCAACTGCCGCCATGGCCGCGGCGTCAGTTGTCGCGATGGCGGCCCTCTATAACCCGGAAGGAGACACGGCGCGCGTCTATTACGCCCTCGACACCCGCGCGGCAGAGCTGCTCGTTGGGTCGCTCATGGCCATAGCGACGCTGGGGCATGGGCTGTCTAAGGCGGTCACGGTCATACCGGGGCTAAAGCACGGCGAGGGTGAGGCCGACCTGATACGCAAGACGGAACGCCTCGCGGGTCCTGCTGCCCTCGGCGGATTAATCCTCATGTTCTTCCTTGCAAACGGGCGCGACGCCTTCGCGTATCGCGGGGGCCTGCTTCTTGCCGCCGTGTGCACGGCGGCGCTGATCGGAATATGCTCCGAGCCGGGGCCCAGCGTCATGGCGAGGGCGCTTGGCGTGAAGCCCATGGCGGCGCTGGGGCGAAGGAGCCTTTCCATTTATATGTGGCACTACCCTCTCCTGCTCATCATGAACCCAGCCACACGGACCACTGCGCTGCCCTGGTGGGGCTGGGCCATCGAGTTCGCCGTAATACTTGCGGTATCAGAGGTTTCTTTCCGCTTTGTAGAGAGCTCTCAGGGAGAATACCTCGGGCTTTCCAAGAGAACGGCGTCGATTGTCGCCGCGGCGATCGCCTGCTCGGCGTTGCTTGTCGCTGTGCCGCTCGGCACATCCGTTGACTCGAGGCCGCAAGGAGACCAGATGACGGCAGAAGAGAAGAAAGCCGCCGCGGATGCGGCGGCAGCGGCGCGGGAAGCAGCAAGGAGCCAGACGTTCGACCTCTCCAAGACCTACTTCGCGGAAACCGACTTCGCTGCCGCAGTCGACCAGATCAACGCAACGAGCTTCTCGGTGGACGCCGAGACGGGAGCAACGGATGCCAAGGTGATACTCATCGGAGACTCCGTTCCCGACGATGCGAGCAACGAGTTCTACGAGATCTTCCCGAACGGGTACATGGACGCGAAGATCGGGCGCCAGCTCACGGCGGGCCCGAGCGCCTATAAAGCATGCCAGGACTCGGGCCGAGACGGAGATGTCGTCGTTTGGTCGCTGGCAGACAACGGCTGGGTGACCGAGAATCAAGTGAGAGCCCTCATCGAGTGCGTCGACCCTTCGAAAAAGGTCTACATAGTCACCTGTCGTTGCCCCGATCCCTGGCAAAACGCGAACAACGAGGCAATCCGTACGGCAGCCGAGGGCCACGACAACGTGAGCGTCATCGATTGGTTCGCGGAGAGCACCGGGCACGATGAATGGTTCTGGAACGACGGCGAGCACGTGCGCCCGGAAGGGGCGCAGGCTTACGTGATGATGCTGAGAAAAGCGATCACGGGACGGTAGGGATTGGCCGGCGATGCGGAAATCGACATCACCGGCCTTCTAGAGGAGCTGGAACTTCTTGCTGATCTGGTTAGTAAAAGAAAAAGGCCTTCGTATAACCGAAGGCCTTAAAAGTTTTGGTGGAGAATAGGGGGTTCGAACCCCTGACCTCGTGACTGCCAGTCA
>ERZ507072.130-NODE-130-length-56166-cov-6.952416_pt1 | contig 56166 bp, 41 predicted proteins | sample MGYA00512864_ERZ507072 | MGnify/ENA metagenome assembly ERZ507072 | reverse complement strand
TTGATTATATTATCAAATCCATTCCCCTTTGTCAACTACTTTTTCTCCTTTTTTCTCCCCTTCTTTACACCCCTCCGCGCGTTGCATCTCGATCGCCTTTCAAAACTGCGGCCTGTATGAATTTTCCAGCCGGAACGCAATGGGGATAATTTTGAAACCGTTGGAAATTGTAATAGTGATTTAACGCTATCATGGAAGAAAGGAATGGTCATATAAATATGCCTAACGAACAGACAATCCGGCGGCTTAAAAAGGTATGGGAGGTCACAATGATTCTCCTGTTGAACATTCTCATCATTGTTGCAGCGGTTGCACCCAGCTACTCGGTGACACGGGAGGAAAAAAATGAATCCGTGCAGGTGCTTTCAAAACTGGGCTCGCGCGGAAATGAGGTGCGGCAGGTACAGACGAAGCTGAAAAGCCTCGGGTACTACACCGGTAAGGTGGATGGCATCTATGGCACCGGCACACAGAGCGCGGTGAAAAAGTTCCAAAAAAACTGCGGCATCACAGTCGATGGCATCGCCGGGCCGAAAACCTTATTATATCTCGGCATCACCAATACCGGCGGCTCCTCCGGCAGCACGGGAAAGTACAGCCAGAGCGATATCAATCTTCTTGCGCGCATGATCTCAGCGGAGGCCCGCGGTGAAAGCTACACAGGGCAGGTAGCCGTGGGCGCGGTCATCCTCAACCGCGTGCAGCACGCCTCCTTTCCGGATACAATTGCCGGGGTCATCTACCAGCCGGGCGCCTTCTCCGCCCTGAACGACAGCAACTGGAGCAAGCCAATTGTCGACTCCGCACGAAAAGCGGCGCAGGACTGCATCAACGGCTGGGATCCAAGCGGCGGCGCAATCTACTATTATAATCCCAAAAAAACAACGAATAAATGGATGCTCAGCCGTCCAGTCACTAAGATAATAGGCAACCACCGATTCTGCAAATAAACAGGCGCTGCCCGCTTGACAGCCATGGCGCAACGCGATAGTATGGTGACAGCTAAAGAATGTGCTCTCTATAATGTATAGAATCCGGAATACCATACCGTGAAGAGGGAATTTTTATGCAAATACTGCTGCGTGCTTTCCTAATGGTCCTAATTCTGATTGCTATCATCGTTGTGTCGATTATTCTTTATAAAAGGTGGAGGCCTCTGCGCAACGCACATTTTATCTGTCCTCATTGCGGAAGTATCACTACACCGGGACGGATCATCCTCGCAATTTCTCCCGCTCGGGCTGATAACCATTTGCTGCAATGTGGCTCCTGCGGGCGCTTCGGATATATGCAGCCCGTCTGGGACGTATAGAAATACAGAGAACCCATGAAAGACCTGCCGTTGCTTGCGAACGGCAGGTCTTTCTATTTCTAAATAATCTTTTTTCAAAACTTTACGATAAATATTGACAATTCCTTTCAATGTATTAAAATATAATAAATAAAATGTAAATTATTAATTAAATATATTCACAATATGGAAAACATTATCATAAAGACACTATTTTATGTGGAAGGACAGAGAAGGACAGATTCGGGGCGGGTAAAACAAATGATTTATTATGAAAGGAGTCTGAATGATGAAGACAAAAAAAGCTAAAAAACTACTTGCTCTGTTTTTAGCAGCTCTCATGTTATTCTCCTGTCTGGGTGCGATACAAGCCAGTGCCCTGACACAGGAAGAAGCAGTGACGACCGCAGCAGAATGGAATGACTCCCACCCGGACCTTTCTTCCGTTTATGCTAATATGAGCGCCAAACAGGCGAAGACGATCATGACGGCGCTCGACAGTACGCTCGCATTTATTTTGCAGCAAAAAAATCTCGCAGGGACTATCTACTCCAATGAGACGATGTCCAAGCTCTTCCTGCTGATCTTTGGCGAGGGAACGTACGGCAACTACGCCAATACCATTGATTATTATAACATTATAGGATTGACACAGGTTGGCGAGGCTCTCTCAAAAATCCATTCGCTTGAAGAGCTCAAACAGGCGCAGATCGATTGGGGCATCACGCCCGGGGATAGCGAAGCCTTTAAACGCGCCGTATTTCCCGCTCTGCTGGGCTTCCAGATCAAAGCCGGAGGGATGAATATTGATCTGCTGACGATTCTCGCCATAGGATATGAGCTGGTCATCATTCCGGTTTTCGAAGCTCTCCACACAGACAACGTAGTCGATACGGAAACCATGATCGGGCCCCTCATGGGAGGAAACCTGGAGGATCCCATGGCGACCTTGATCGAAATGAGCGACAATCTCCTTAATCCGCTGGTCAGCGCAATCAATCAGTTTATCGCGCATCCTATTTCATATCTCTGTGAAATCCTGCCGGATCTCGTTTATACCTATGGCGCTTATAAAGCATATCTCGATCAGCTTCCGGATATCGATACCGTGATAAACGGCCTGCTTGCACAGGTTGGAGAATCGACCGGAATCGCTTTCCCGGATGTCAATGTCTCCCTTCTGGCCCATATGGGTACTGCAGAAGTCACATCCACAAAAGGCCCTCCCACGATGGATGAATCCTACATGGCAACACAACAGACGGTTTACGGAAGCCGCGTCACCATTGTGAGCGATCGGCCAATGGTATTTGCAGCTATCACGAACTATGCCGGTGAGGTATTAAAAAGCCGGAATAATCAGGCAGCAATCGGACGTTTGATCACCGAACAGGTAGGGCCGGAATATCTGGAGGACTACGACCAGATCATCGCTGCGGCAAAGGAGGGTAACAGCCTTGCGATTGCCCAGTCGGTACTCGATCTCGTAGAGCATGTATCCTCCGATCTTGCCGAATCGGAGAATACGTCCGGAATCGTTGGATTCTTTGCGAAAATCGCGGCATTCTTCAGCAGGATTTTTAAAAAGATCCTGGAAATCTTTGCACCTCTCTTTTAGGATTATTTTCGCAAAAGCTTCCTTCTGCTGAACAATCCGAATCCGTTCTTTCTCCGTCTGCCTCATAATCCTGCGCCGCCGTGATGGGAAAGCGTCACGGCGGCGCTGTTTTCTGTTTTATGGATTGGAAATAAAGCTTGCTGAATGTACTTTTTTCTTTTATAATAGAAGAGATTATAGTAAAGGACGATTCTATCTGTCAGGAGGATGTTCGTTTTGAAAAAGAAACCGCTGATTATCACCTGCGTTCTGCTCGCTGCTGCCATTGCGCTGTCGGCTGCTGTTTTTGGCTTTGGCCTTGGCAAAAAAAAGGGGGATGAGCAGCCAAAGGCCGATCCAAATGCCGCCGCTGCCTATCAGGCGCTGAGCACAACCGCTGACTTTGCCGATCATCCGCTGCTGCCGACGGATTTTGACGGCATTTTCTATTCCGCTGACCCGAACGGCAATTTCGAATTCTATGAATACAAAAACGGCGCGTTTACAAAGATCGACGCGAGCGGCACGGTGACCGCCACCGTTTCACTCAGCAACCAAAACATCCCCGCGAAGATCACCTACCTCAAGCGCGACGGGAAGGTAGATGGCTACGGCCTCTTCACCACAGCGAATTCAGATGCGCCGGTCGCCATTTATGATTATGTATTCTTCCGGGTAAAGACGATGCCAAAGCAATTCTCCGGCGATGCGCTTTTGCTGCTCGATACCAAAAAGGATGATTTCTATCAAGCCGAAAAGGTTTATGAGGAGGCCTATACGCTCAATCTCTCCACCGGCAAGACGAAGGAGTTTTTGCTGCAAAAAAGCCGTACAATTGGAGAGAACGGCGGTTCCCGCTCTGACTTCACCCTGCTGACAGACGCATTGGTAGACAATGCCGGCAGCCGCCTGCTCTTTTTCACCGGCCGCTACTATGCAGAAACCTCAGCGCAGCGGGATGTGATGTTCCGCACCGGCAGCACGCAGACGCACGGCTTTGCAAACGCGGATTTTTACTATGCCCGCTCTACAAAGGATGGCATCGTATTCCTGCGCAAAACGGAGCAGGGCTTCAACGCCATGCGCTACAGCGATGGGAAGGAAGCTATGCTCAAGGAATTTGAGGGCGCATTCGGCACGGATTACCTGCTCAGTGGCGATGTGCTCATCGGCAAAAGCGGCGCCGTATATAACCTCGCCACACAAAAGGAACAGGCCTTTGACGCTCCCGGCCTGAAGGCGCTTGCCGCGGCCGCAATCAGCCCGGATGGGAAACGGCTGGTCTTGGCGGGCGAGCCGGAAAGCGGCGCGGTCAATGAGCAAAAAATGGTATATATCGATCTGGAATCAGGCAAGCAAAAAGCGTTTACCGGAGCCGATTTATACCGGTTGGAAACGCCGGAGCTCTATTTCATCGGGAATGATACGGTATTCCATAACCGGAAGAGCACGCAGGAGGGCAAGGCCTGCCAGCTGTGCGCGATTGAATGGGCAAAGGCATTCCAGTAATCTCTTCCCTCAAATAAAAAAATCAACCGTGCCCATGCGGGTTCTCCGCATGGGCACGGTTTTTTCAATCCAGCTCAAACTGCCCGGTATAGAGCTGATAATATTTTCCCTTCTGGGCAATCAGCTCATCATGACTTCCTCGCTCGATGATTTCGCCGTTTTCAAGCACCATAATCGCATCTGCATTGCGCACGGTTGAAAGCCTGTGCGCAATGACAAACACCGTGCGGCCCTCCATGAGGCGATCCATACCCTTCTCGATGAGCGCCTCGGTGCGCGTATCGATGGAGCTGGTAGCTTCATCGAGGATCAGCACCGGTGGGTCCGCAACCGCCGCACGGGCGATGGCGAGCAATTGCCTCTGGCCCTGCGAAAGGTTGGAGCCATCCGAGGTGAGCACGGTGTCATAGCCCTGCGGCAGCCGGGTGATGAAGGAATCCGCATTCGCGAGCTTCGCCGCCGCGATAACCTCCTCGCGCGTCGCGTCCAGCTTTCCATAGCAAATATTTTCATACACCGTGCCGGTAAACAGGTGGGTATCCTGCAGCACCATGCCGAGGGAGCGGCGCAGATCATCCTTTTTAATCTTCTGGATGTTGATGCCATCGTAGCGGATTTTGCCATCCGGCACCTCATAAAAACGGTTGATGAGGTTGGTAATGGTTGTTTTACCCGCGCCCGTAGAGCCGACGAAGGCGATCTTCTGCCCAGGCTTTGCGTAAAGGGATACGTCCTTCAGGACGGTCTTTCGCCCATCATAGCTAAAGGTCACATCGAAAAAGCGCACGTCGCCGGTGAGCGGTTCATAGGTGACGGTGCCATTCTTGTGCGGATGCTTCCAAGCCCAAAGGCCCGTATGCTCCGCGCACTCCATATACGACCCATCTTCACTGCGCTTCGCATTGACGAGCGTCACATAGCCCTCATCCTGCTCCGGCTCCAGATCAATGATTTCAAAAATCCGCTCCGCGCCGGCAAGCGCCGCAAGCACGGCATTGAAGAGCTGAGAAATCTGCGTAATCGGCTGGGAGAAGGAGCGCGTATACTGCAAAAACGCCGCGATTGTGCCAAGGTCAAGCTTACCGCCGATCACCATCACTGCTCCCACGCAGGCGGTTAGAGCATAGTTGACATAGGAGAGGTTGCCCATGATGGGCATCAGAACGTTCGCATAGGTATTCGCATTGGTCGCGGCCTTTCGCAAAGCCTCATTGAGCTCGGCAAAGCCCGCTTTGGAGGCGTCCTCATGGCAGAACACCTTGACCTCGCGCTGGCCCTCGATCAGCTCCTCGATATAACCGTTGGCCTCGCCGACCGCCTTCTGCTGGAGCTTGAAGTTTCGGGAGCTCTTCCCGCCGACTGTTTTGATCACCAGCAGCATCACCACGAGCATCGCAACGATCAGAAGCGTGAGCACCGGGCTCAACACCAGCATCATCACAAAGGTACCCACCACTGTGATGCCGGAGGAGAGCATCTGCACAACGCTGTTGCTCAGCGCCTCGCGCAAGGTATCCACATCGTTGGTATAGCGGCTCATCAGCTCGCCGTGCGTATGCGCGTCAAAGAAGGAAATCGGCAAATCCTGCATATGGTGAAACAAATCGCGCCGGATATCCGTCAGCGCCGTCTGCGCAACGCTGATCATCAGCCGCATCTGCAAATAGGTGCAGGCCACGCCGGAGAGATAGACGCAGGCCAGCACGACCAACGCCTTTTCCAAGGGCAGGAAATCAGCCGCCGAAGGGCTCGTGCCGATGAGCGGCAGAATATATTCATTGATTAACGGCTTCAGGAAATAGGTGCCCGCCACACTTGCGCCCGCGCTGACAATCACGCAGAAGAAGACGATGAGCAGCGCCCATTTCTGCCGGCCTAAATATTGCAGCACCCTCCTCAGGGTGTGCTTTGCATTTTTCGGCTTTTGGAAGCCATGGCGCATCGGGCCACCAGGCCCGCCGCCCGCTTTGGTATTGACTGCCATTTAAGACGTCACCCCTTCCTGCTGAGAATAATAAACCTCCTGATAAATCTGATTGCGGGCGAGCAGCTCGTCATGCGTGCCGACGTCGTTGATTTTGCCGTCGTCCAGCACGATGATTCGATCCGCTTCGCAGACGGAGGTCACACGCTGCGCAATGATGAGCGTGGTCGTATCGCTGCGGTGCGAGCGCAGTGATTCGCGGATTTTACTATCCGTCGCGGTGTCGACGGCGGAGGTGCTGTCATCCAGGATCAAGATTTTCGGATCCTTCAAAAGCGCGCGCGCAATGCACAGCCGCTGTTTCTGCCCGCCGGATACGTTCACACCGCCCTGGCCGAGGTTGGTCTCATACCCATCCGGAAAGGACATCACGAATTCATGCGCCTGCGCCGCTTTGCAGGCCTCGATCATCTCCTCATCCGTTGCCGCCGGGTTGCCCCAAAGCAGGTTTTCCCGGATCGTGCCGGAGAAGAGCACATTTTTTTGCAGCACCATGGCGACTGCGCCGCGCAGGTGGTCGAGCGGATAGTCTTTCACATTATGCCCGCCCACGAGCACCTCCCCTTCCTGCGCCTCATACAGCCGCGGAATCATCTGGACGAGGGTGGATTTTGCGCTGCCCGTGCCTCCGATGATGCCAATGGTTTCACCGGAGCGGATCGACAGATTGATATCGGAAAGCACCGGCTTCTCCGCCTCCTGATGATAACGGAAGGAAACATGCCGCATCTCGATCGAGCCATCCGGCACCACAAGCGCCGGGTCGGCCTGTGCGTCGCTGATATCCGGCTCCTCACGGAGCACCTCGCAGATACGGTTGGCGGAGGCCTTCGACATCACGATCATCACAAAGGTGTTTGTAATCATCATCAGGGACATCAAGATCTGCGTCACGTAGCTAATAAAGCTCATCAACTGGCCCGTTTCCATTGAGCCGAAGGCGATCAGCCTACCGCCAAACCACACGATGGCGACGATGCAGGCATACATGGCGAGCGTCATCAGCGGGCCATTCCAAACGAGGATTTTTTCCGCCATGATGCTGGCGCGCTTTAAATCGTCATTGGTAACTTCGAATTTTTCCTTCTCGAATTTGGAGCGGACAAACGCCTTGACCACGCGGATCGCCATCAGTGTTTCCTGCACGCGGGCATTGAGCCCATCAAATTTTTCCAGCATTACCTGAAAGCGCGGAAAGGCGCGCGTTGCAATCAGCGCGAGCAGCCCGCCCAGCACGGGGATGGCGATGAGAAAAATCGTGACAAGCTCCCCGTTGAGTTTCCATGCGAGTACGGTCGCGCTGACGAGCATCACGGGCGCACGCACGCACACACGGATGAGCATCATGAAAGTCATCTGCACACGGTTGACATCCGTTGTGAGCCTGGTGACCAGGGATGCGGTGGAAAAACGATCTACATTGGAAAACGCAAAATCCTGCACGCGTCCAAACATCCCCTCCCGCAGCCCCGCGCCGAGCCCCATGCCGGCGATCGAGGCAAACCATGCGGAAAGCGCACCCGCCGCGAGGGAACACAGTGCAAACAGAACCATCTGAATACCCGTGTTCACCACATAGCGCAAATCCTGATTGGTGATGCCGGTATCCACAATTTGGGACATCAGCATCGGGATGCGCACCTCCAGCAAAACCTCAATAATAACCGTTACAGGGCTGAGCAGCGCAGTCCACCAATATTTCTTCACACAGGGTGCAAACTGTTTGATCATACGCCACGATCCTCCCTTCTGCGGCGCTCCAACTCTTCCTGCTCCTTGGCCATGAGCGTGCCCATATCGGCGCCCGCCAAATCCTCCTGCGCAAGATTTTGCGTCATCCGGCAAAGGTAGCCATAGAGCTGCTCACACTCATCCGGGGTAAATCCGGCAAACAGCTCCTCATCCAGCCGGTCAAACAGCGCCCTCGTGCGCCTGGTCAACTCCCGGCCCTTGTCTGTGAGTATCACCCGGTTATAGCGCAAATCCTCCTCCGAGGGCACTTTATCCACCACGCCGCATTTCTGCATGCGCTTGATCGACACCGCCACGCTGGCGGGCGATACATGCAGCCGGTCGGCAAGCGCCTTCTGCGTAAGGCAGCCATCCCGCTCCAGCGTTTCCAGCAGCGGCATCTGCCCGTCATACAGCCCGATTTCGGATGCCGCACGGTGGGTGCTGATCCGTTTGAGTGCGTTGAGTTGAATCAACTTCCCTACAAGTTCCCGATAGGAATGCATGAATAAGCCTCCTTTCTTAATAATCAACCACCTTATTATAAACCGGTTAATTATTAGCCGGTTTATTGTAAGATAAATCAAAAGAAAAGTCAATCAGAACAATCAAAAAAGACAACCAAACCTGAGCGAAAAATTTTACCCTTTTTTATTACGAACGCAATAGAGGCAAACCGAGTGCGCCTGCGGGCTGCTCACAAAAGCAGGCGGCTGCCGGCTCAATGTTATTGTTGTGTCCATCCTTCCTCCTACTAGGCAACAGATTGATACGGTCTGGGCGCAGCCACAATCTCAGGCGGCGCTTGCACTCAAAAAAGCAAAAAGCGCGCCGCAAGAGAATACCCCTTGCGGCGCGCCATGCTACGATTCTTTTTCCAATACAGCCGTTATTCGACGGACTTGAGCGATTCGACCATGCTGATCTTCTTTAAGCGGAAATGCATGATCCAGTTGACGATCACCGCGAAGAGCGCCGTCATCGCCGCCCCGAGCACGTAGCTCAGCCAGCTGATCGTGCGGCCGAACATCACCACATCCACCTCCGCGACATTGACCACAAACCGGTGCAGGAAAATGCCCATCACCAGGCCAAGCGCGATGCCGATCACGGTTAGGAACACATTCTCGCGGTAGATGTAGGCGTCTACCTCCTTATCGTAGAAGCCGAGCACCTTAATGGTGGCAAGCTCGCGCACCCGTTCATTGATATTGATGTTTGACAGGTTATAGAGCACCACAAACGCCAGCGCCGCCGCCGCAATGATAAACACCACAACCACAAGGGACAGTGCGTTGATCACGTTGTTGAAGGTGTCAATCGTCTGCGTGGTATAAACCACGGCATTGATCTCCGGCATCTTCATCAGCTCGGTCGCAAGCTGGCCCTTCTGGTTATTTTCCTGGCCATCCGCCGCCGGCTTCTCATTCTTAATATCATCCTTGAGTTGCGCCATCACATAGTTAAACTGCGCCTCTTCCCCAAAGGCCTGTTCATACAGCGCCTGGGAAATGTAAACATAGTGGAAGGTATAATTCTCTGTAATGCCCGCAACCTTCAGGCGCACCTCGGAGCCATCGGATTTCGTGACGATCAGCTCATCGCCCACCCCGGTATCCGTCTTGCTTGCAAGCTTCTCCGTAATGAGCACGCCGTCATCCGGCAGTGTGAGCTGCGCGCCGGACTGGCGGTTTTGCAACCTCACAAAATCGGCAAGCTGCGCATTGTTCTGCGGCACCAGCACGTTTACCTCCAGCTCCTCATCCGAGCGCTCGGAGTGCCCGTGCAGCACCTTCATATAGGTCAGCATCGCATTCTGGATGCCGTCGTTTTCCTTGAGCTCTGTGATGATCGGCGCCTCGGTGGAACCGTCGGTCAGCACCGGGTCCTTCAAAACGAGCTGTGCGTCATACATGGCGATGCCGCCATCGTTAAACTGCTTATTGATGATAGCGCTAATGGAATCATTGAGCCCGAAGCCCGTCAGCAGCAGGGCCGTGCAGCCCGCCACGCCGAACGCTGTCATCAGGAACCGCCGCTTGTTGCGGAAGATATTGCGCACTGTCACCTTGGAGGTGAAGTTCAAATGCTTCCAGATAAACGGCATCTTCTCCAGCAGCACGCGCTTGCCCGCCTTGGGCGCGCGCGGACGCATCAGCTGCGCCGGGCAGGTGGCCAGCTCCTTATAGCAGGCGAGGAAGGTAGCACCTACCGTGGAAAGGATCGCAATCACCGTGCCGATGAGCGCATAGCTCAGGATAAACTGGAGATGCACCGTGGGCAGCGTATACATGATACCATACGCCGCGGAAATCGCCAGCGGCAGCACCACGAAGCCAACCGCCAGGCCGATCACAGAGCCGATCAGGCTCGCTAGGATCGCATAGATGATATATTTCGAAACAATCGCCTTGTTGTCATAGCCAAGCGCCTTGAGCGTACCGAGCTGCGTGCGCTCCTCCTCGACCATGCGCGTCATCGTCGTCAGGCAGATGAGCGCCGCGATCAGGAAGAAGAAGATCGGGAACACCTGCGCAAACGCCTTGGTGCGGTCCGCCGTTTGCCCGTAGCCGGTGAAGCCCGGGATATCGTCGCGGTCGGAAACCACCCATTTGGCACTGCTCAAATCGCTTAACTTCTGCTCGCCGGCAGACAGGCGCAGCCTTGCGCGGGAGAGCTCGTTTTCCGCCTCCGCCTTGGCCTTCTGGTAGGTTTCCTCACCGTCCACCGCCGCCTGCTTTGCCTCTTTGAGCTTCTGCTTGGCCTGTTCAATCTCCATGAGCGCCTGGCTCTGCTTGGAGGAGAGGGTCAATTCCCCCACATCCAATGCAAACCCGGCCTGCTGCAGCTCGCTCTGCGCGCTGTCCAGCTGCTGCTTGCTCGCATCCAGCTGCGCCTGTTTGGCATTGATCTCCGCGTTGGCGGCATCCAGCTTTGCTTTGGCAGCCTTGAGGGTTTTCTCGTTGGCTTTATAATCGGCCTCTCCTTTTGCCAGATCGGCCTTTGCCTTGGCGAGCTTTGCCTCTTCCTTGGCCAAATCATCCTTGTAATCGCCCAAATATTTGGTCAACGCCTGCGCGGCCTCCTGCACCATGCCGCCCGCCGTGATATTGGAGAGCTCCTTGAGCTGCTTTACCACAGTGCTATCCGGGCCAAAGGTTTCCTCCGCGCGTTTAATCAGCTCTTCATAGGAAGCATTGTTGCTGCTCCCCATATCGCCCGCCACCGTTTCGGCCGTAGCAATCAGCTGCTTGAGCATCCGAACCTGGCTTTCGCCAGAAGTGATTTGCGATTTTGCACTATTAATCTGCTTTTCAGCCGCATCCAGCTTCTCTTTATTTTTATTATATTCCTGCTGAGAGTTTGCCACCGTTTGCTTTGCCTGGGCAAGCTTACTTACGGCAGCGTTATACTCGTTTACTTTTTGATAATAGGTGTTTAACCCCGCGCTGTGCTCCGCCTTCCCGGACGCATACTCCTTCTGCGCGGCGGTCAGGGTGTCGTTAAACTCCTGTTGCTTCTCCGCGAGGATCTGATCGCCGTTCTTCGCGAATTCGAGCGCCTCATCAAGGGATTTGCGGGCGTCCTCAATCTTCTGCTTCGTATCAACCTCGGCCTGCGCGTAATCAAGGCGCGCCTGCTCGAGCGTTGCCGTCATTTCGGGGCGGAGCACCTCCGCACGCACCGGGGCGCGATCCTGCCCGATCGCCTCAATTTGCTCCACAACGGGCTGCACCAGCTTCTCATAGGCATCGCCGTAGGAGTCAAAATCGCTCTTTGTCGTGCCGTTGACCTTAAGATACAAATCCGTATAGTAATCCGTTTTGAAGGCGGTATCCGGCACCAGAATAAAGGCGCCGACCTTGCCGCTGCCGACAAGGCTGTTGCCGCGCTCAAAGGATATGTAGTACGGCGATTCCACAATGCCGACGATCTTAAACTCCGTCGTCTCCATGGAGGAGTTGAGGTCTTCCCGGTCGCTCTCCATCGTGATCGTGCTGCCGATTTTAAACTCATCCGGGGTAGAAAGCTCGCTGCGGTCCACCAGGCATTCGTTTGCATTTTTCGGCCATTCGCCCTCAATAAGCGTGGGCCGGTTCATGTATTCCGCATCGTTTTTTCCGTTTTTCCAATCTTCCAGCATTTCCATGCTGAGGGAATGCGCACGTACGCTGAATGCGGAGCCGTCCATATCAATCAGGCTCTCGCCGTTTACTTTGACCAAGCCGTCCGCAAAATAAGCGGGCATCACCGCATGGACGCCGTCAATCTCACGGATCGCATCCACATCCGCTTGCTCAAACCCGACAGTCGAGAGCACGCGCAGATCCATCAGGTTGTTGCTGAGGAAATAGCGGTTGGCCGTCTCCTTCATATCGGGAGCGGTGGCCTTGATGCCGGCAAAAAAACCAATGCCGAGCGCAACAATCAAAATGATGGAAATAAAACGCGCCTTCGTCCTCCAGATTGAACGGAACGTGTCTTTTAACAAGGCTTTGCTCATTGTTACCATTCAATCCTTTCCACAGGCGTTGGGTTGTCGTTGACCATAATTTTATGGACACGGCCGCTGCGCATGGCGATCACGCGGTTCGCCATCGGCGTAATCGCCTGGTTGTGCGTGATAACGATCACGGTCATGCCGGTTTCACGGCTCGTATCCTGCAAAAGCTTCAAAATCTGCTTGCCGGTATTATAATCCAGCGCGCCTGTCGGCTCATCGCAAAGCAGGAGCTTCGGGTTTTTGGCCAGCGCGCGTGCGATCGCCACACGCTGCTGCTCGCCGCCGGAAAGCTGCGAGGGGAAGTTGTGAATGCGATCGGCAAGGCCCACGCGCTCGAGCACCTTCTCCGCATGCAGCGACTTCTTGCTGATCTGCGTTGCAAGCTCCACATTTTCCAGCGCGGTCAGGTTTTGCACCAGGTTATAAAACTGAAACACAAAGCCCACGTCATAGCGCCGGTATTCAATCAGGCGCTTACGATCGTAATCGTTAATTAATTCGCCCGCCACACGAATTTTACCGTCGTCGCAATCATCCATGCCGCCTAGGATATTCAGCAGCGTTGTCTTGCCGGCGCCAGAGGGGCCGACGACCACGACGAACTCGCCCTGCTCAATGTTGAAGGTAATTCCATCCGCAGCGTTAATGGTGATTTCCCCCATCTTGTACCTTTTGTAGACAGAATCGAACTCAATAAAGCTCATGCGTTTTACCCCGTTTCTTGATTTTCGCCGTCTCATCCGGCGCACACAATGTCCCTCTCCGGCGAAAAGCGCCGGCCTCCTACCCTTTTGGACAAAATCTTTGCCATGTGAAAACAATTATAAAGGATTGACTGCCTAGCGTCAATAGAAAAGCAGGTGGAATCCTTATCCAAAAGCAAAATAAGTCCCCATAAAAAGGCAATTTTCTCACAATACAGCGGCTGTCAGCAAAAAATACGACACGCTATCTTCTAACGGGCAGCATACTCGTCGCCCATCCACAGGTTAGGAGGCCGCGCGAAGCGCTGCAAGCACTTTATTGGCAATCGGAATCGCCTGCTGATAGCCGGAGCCGCCGTTTTCCACCACGACCACGAATGCATACGGCGTTTCCGGATTCTGTGAAAAACCGGTGAACCAGGCGTGCGGCGTCTTATCCCCGCCGACCTCCGCCGTGCCGGTTTTGCCGCAGATCTGCATCCCGCGCGGGAAACGGCTGTCGCCGTAAAAATTCACGGTATTCGATCGCAGCAGTTCTACCATCTTGGAGGCCGTTCCGGATGAGAGGTAAGCCTCGCCCGTCTCCGCCTTACCTTTGCGCAGCGTCAGGCCGCCCGGTGTTTCGATCGATTGAACCACATAGGGCAGAACAGGCGTACCGCCGTTTGCAATCGCGCCCATAATGGTCAGCATGTGATAGGGGTTCGCAAGCGTGGTATGCTGCCCAACGCCCGCCTGCCCGAGCCCGCGCTCATCGGCCCCGGTCAGATCAAACTTGCTGATGGCGATATTGATCCCATCCATTTTCATCGCCTGATTGAAGCCAAGCTGCTGGGCCGTAGCGGTCAGCTTTTCCGCCCCGAGCTGGATGGCAATCTGCGCGAATGCAACGTTGCAGGATTGATTCAGCGCCTGCTCAAAGGTGATTGTGCCGTGCCCATGCTTCTCATTGCAATAGATCACGCCGCCGCTGGTCTGCATTTTCCCCTTACAGGTAAATTTCTGCGTAAAAATATCAGGGATATTATCAATCGCGCTGATCGCTGTGATGGTTTTGAACGTGGAGCCCGGCGTATATACGCCGGAAAGGAAGCGATTGAGGTAGATGCCGTCGTATTTTCCGGTTTTATCCGTATCAATATCGGTCGGTTTCCGCTCTGGGTCATAGGTGGGGGAAGACACCATGCACAATATCTCGCCCGTTTTATAGTTATAAACGCCAACGGTCCCCTTGCGGTCGCCCAGCGCATCCAACGCGGTGGCACAGAGCTCCGCGTTGATGGTCAGCCGGATATTATTGCCCTCTCCATCTTCCAGCAGGCGATATACGCCGTCCACCAGGTTATAACCGGTCAGCTCGGAACGAAAGATGGTATGGATGCCTGTCGAGATATAGCCCGCCGTATCGCCGACCATATGCAGCGTGGCCTTGCGGATACGGCGGCTGTCGTTATAAACACGTTCGCCATTCTTGGTTTGGGCAAGGACGGCGCCTTTGGTATCATAAATCGTACCGGCACTCGTCAGGCTTCCGCCGGTGAAGAGATGCTGGTTAAACCGCTTGAGCGCCCAAGCCTCCCCATTGACGGCGAAGCTGCCAATCAAAAATGCAACGCCAATCAAAAACGCGCCGATCAGGGCATAAACTGCCAGCGCGCGTTTGGAAGTAATCCTCATGCAAATCGCCCATCCTTTCCCTAGAACGTGGCCGGAAGCCCTTGTCCCTGTTTGCTGAACGATGCATCCAGCGCACGGTTGATTTTGGGGTATGTCCGCACATCCGCCGCTTTGATGAAGGCAAAGAGGCCCCACACGCAGATCATGCTTGATCCGCCGCGGCTGATAAAGGGCAGCGTAACGCCAGTCAGCGGGAGAAGGTCCGTAATGCCAAACACATTCAGCGCGATCTGGAACAACATCATTCCCGCCGCGGCACAGGCCGCAATCGCATAAAACGAAGAGCGGCAGGCAGGCGCGCATTGCACCGCATAGGCTGTAACCCCCACAAAGCAGAGCAGCACGACGATGCCCAGCAGCAGCCCCCATTCCTCGCATAAAACACCGAACACCAAATCCGTGGTGGCTGCAAACACATTTTTCAGTTTTCCGGCGCCGATACCAACGCCGAACAGCCCGCCGCTCGCCATATAGACGAGCACGCGCGTCTGCTGAAAGCCCTTTCCATCACTGTATTCCCACACATGGCGGTAGGCGGCGAACCGCTGCGCCACATAATCCCCTTTAAAGATCACAATAAACGCGGCTCCGGCCAGCGCGACCAGGCACACCGCAATCAGCGTGCGGATATCGCCGGAGCGCATAAACGCCATCATCAGGAATGTGACAAAGAAAATCAGCGCCGCGCCGAGGTCATACATCAAAAACAGAAACCCGACGCACGCGAAGGAAAACAGGATATATTTTGTCAGGCTCCTGGTCGACTGGAGCTTATCGAGGGTTGCAGCCCCCACAAAGATAAACGCGAGCTTCACAAATTCTGAAGGCTGGATGGACACAAAGCCGAGATCCAGCCAGTTGAGCGCGCCGTTGGTCGCTTTGGCGAGCACCAGATTGACCGCCAGCAGCAACAGCGCCGCGCAGGCCATCGGCACACGCGAGGCCTCCACCCGGCTGATATCCCCCAAAAACCAAACCATCCCAATGAACAGCGCGAGCCCTAAGAGCACAGAAATAAATTGCTTCATGACCAAATTGGGGTAAACACTTGCACAGATCACCAGCCCAATCCCGGAAAGGAAAAAGGCGATCAGCTCAAGCTCAAAGCTCTTCTTTTTAAAAATGGTGCGGAACAGGATCACATACAGCCATTCAATCGCAATATAAATTCCAAAAATAGAGACAAGCTCAGCATTCAGGCTTCCATCTTCCTCAAATACCGTCTGGATGGCAGACCACACCTGAAAAATGGTAATCAGCAGCAGGACGATAAACCAGCTCATCGGCCTTTCCGGGCGCTTCCTGCGAATTTTCGCTTCTTTCCGGCGCTCCGGCTTCTGTGCTTGCTGCGCCGCTTTCTTCTTCGCCAATGGTCTCCCTCCTTTTTCACATGCCTTCTGTTGAACTGTCAGCCTGTATAATCCTCATAAAAGCGAAGCGTTACACCGCCCAAATTAATTCGATCGCCATCAAACAGCGTCTGTGGCCCGTCGATCGACTTGCCGTTTACCACTGTCCCGGCTTTGGAGCCAAGATCTTCAATCACCCAACCATCCTCATACTGTGACAGGCGGGCATGTCGGGCGGATACCGTCTGCACAGGCAGCGTAAAATCTGCCTCCGGCGACCGACCGATCAGGCAGCTCCCGCCGGAGAGCTCATATACCTCCCCGGTTGACTCAGCCATTAAAACCGGCATCCGGTTGGACCGGATATCCTCATACACCGGCGCAGCAACCTCAGCAGGCGGCACAAAAACCGGCTCTTCCGCAGAAGCATCCTCCTCCACCGGCATTTCAACAGGCTGAGGAATCTGCTGCGGCTGCGCAGCCACCTGTGCCGCTTCCCGCCAACCAGCCGGGGGAGGGCTGTCCGGCGCGCGCAAAAAGAGCACGACATTGCCCATCATGATGCTGTCGCCATCATAAACCGGGGATTTCCGCTCGATTGCTTTTCCGTTGACATAAACGCCGGTTTTCGAGTAGGTGTCGAAAACCGTCCACCCCTCTTTGCGGCGGGATAGCACCGCATGGAAGCGGGAGATCGTATTATAAGCCAAAAAAATATCGCAGGTTTTATTGCGACCAATGGAGGTTTCCCAGTGGTTCAGCGGGAATTCATCCCCATTCGCGCCGTTGACAAGAATGCCAAGCGTGACTGGCCGCGGGCGGTTGCGCAGCAGGGAGAACAGGCAGCGCAGCACGATCAGGAACGCGAGCACAGGCAGCGCATATCGGCCGATTCCCACAAGCAGCTCCATTCCGGATCGCAGCACTTTTTCCAGCACTTCCTCCACCTGGGCCGCCTCCTTTCTCCGGCAAATTGCCGACTTCACATAGAGATACTTATGATTAAGCATAACGGCATCTGTGCAAAAAGTCAATAAACCCCCCTTGAATTTACGCTTATTTAACATTTATCTGCTTCGCCGTATCAATCGTGTTGTGAAATCCCTCCAGCATAAAAAACGGCGGCGCAAAAAAACGCGCCGCCGCAATTCAACTGGGATTACAGATGGATCAACCCGCCGACCTGAGCGATCAGGGGGGCAAAAACAAGGGAGATAATCGTCATGAGCTTGATGAGGATGTTGATCGACGGGCCGGAAGTATCCTTAAACGGGTCGCCAACCGTATCGCCTACGACCGCCGCTTTATGCGCTTCACTGCCCTTGCCGCCGTTTGCGCCCTCTTCAATATATTTCTTGGCGTTATCCCAAGCGCCGCCCGCGTTGGACATAAAGATTGCCATCATCACACCCGTGACCAACGCGCCGGCGAGCAATCCGCCGAGCGCCTGCGGGCCGAGCAGCAAGCCGACCACCAGCGGGGAGAGCACCGCCATCACGCCGGGAATCAGCATTTCCCGCAGAGCGGCCTTGGTGGAAATCTCTACACAGCGCTTATAATCCGGCTTTCCGGTGCCCTCCATCAGACCGGGGATCGATTTGAACTGGCGGCGCACTTCTTCGATCATCTGGTTTGCCGCCTTGCCGACGGATTCCATCGTCATTGCGGAGAATAGGAACGGCAGCATGCCGCCGATGAATAGGCCGCAGATCACGGCGGGGCTCAAAATGCTGATGCCGCTCGTGATGCCGACTGCCTCCGCGTAGGAGGCAAAGAGCGCAAGCGCCGTGAGCGCGGCGGAGCCGATGGCAAAACCCTTTCCGATGGCGGCCGTCGTATTGCCCACCGCATCGAGTTTATCCGTAATGCCGCGCACGCTCTCATCGAGCTCCGCCATCTCGGCGATGCCGCCCGCGTTATCCGCGATCGGGCCGTAAGCATCCACCGCTACGGTAATGCCGGTGGTGGACAGCATGCCCACCGCGGCGAGCGCAATGCCATACAGGCCAGAGAATTTATAGGCGACCAGAATCCCGATTGCGATAATCAGCACCGGAATTGCCGTGGACTTCATGCCGACCGCGAGGCCGCTGATGATCGTCGTCGCAGAGCCGGTTTGAGACTGTTTTGCAATCTCCTTGACGAAGCGGTAATCGCCGGAGGTGAACACCTCCGTCACCTGCCCGATAATCAGGCCGACCACGAGCCCGGCAAACACGGCCCAAAAAGCCTTGAAATCATGGAAAAAGTATTGGCTCATCACGCCTGCGCCGATCAGCACCAGAAGGGAGGAGACATAAGTGCTCACCTTCAGCGCCTTGTGCGGGTTGCTGCCATCCTTGCAGCGCACACAGAAGGTGGCGATAATCGAAGCGATAATCCCGATGCCGGAGAGGAAGATGGGGAACAGCGCGCCTTCGGAAAACCCTTCCTTTGCCGTAAAAGCGATCACACCCAGCGTGATGGCGGAGATGATGGAGCCGACATAGGATTCGAACAAATCCGCCCCCATGCCCGCAACGTCGCCGACATTATCGCCCACATTATCCGCAATCACAGCGGGGTTGCGCGGGTCATCCTCCGGAATCCCGGCTTCCACCTTGCCGACCAGGTCTGCGCCCACATCCGCCGCTTTGGTATAAATACCGCCGCCGACGCGCGCAAACAGCGCAATAGAGGAGGCGCCAAGGCTGAAGCCGGTGAGCACACTGACATCCTTTGTAAACAGATAAATCGCAGTGATGCCCAACAGGCCGAGGCCGACCACAGACATCCCCATCACCGCGCCGCCGGAGAAGGCGATGGAAAGCGCTTTGTTCATGCCGCCCTCTTTCGCCGCGTTCGCGGTGCGCACATTGGCCTTTGTTGCCACGTTCATGCCAAAATAACCGGCCAGGGTGGAAAACAGCGCGCCCACGATAAAGCAGACGGCGGTCACCCAATTGCCAAGGCCAAAGCCGATGAGCAGGAACAGCACGGCGGCAAAGATGACCAGCACCTTATACTCAGAAAAAAGAAACGCGTTTGCGCCCTGGTGGATCGAAGCCGCAATCTCCTTCATGCGCGCGGTGCCCGCATCAGCTCTGCCAATTTTCAGCGCGAGCAGCAGCGCGTAAAGGAGCGCAACGGCCCCTGCCGCAAGGGCAAGGATGAGAAAAATGTTCATAGAGGACCCTCCTGTTTGTTTTTGATGGGGTTCCATTTGGTTTCCGAACAAATAAAAGCTGCATAAATCGCAGCTATGTTATTAAAATTTTACCATTTCCAAGGATTTTTTGCAAGCAGTTTATGTAATATTTCATTTTTGCATTCTTTTTTTGGCAAAAGCACAAAAAGAGGCTGCTGCAAAATGCTGTGCATTTGCAACGGCCTCTTTCAAAAATCCGTTTTTGCCTCTTACAAGGCACATTTGTAAGATCAAACATGCCAAAAGCCACAAGTTTTCACGTTTCCATTTCGAACGGCGTGTTTGCCAACGCCTCCCGGCCTGTTGGATGCACGCATTTTACGACCCACGCACAGAAAACTGAAACTCCGTGGTGCTCTGGAAGGCCTCGCCCGCCCGGAACACACAGGAAGGAAAGTCCGGCTGGTTCGGCGTGTCAGGGTAATACTGCGTTTCCAGGCAGAAGCCTGTTCGGCATGCAACAGGCTTTCCGCCCTTGCCGGGATGCCCGGCGAGGAAGTTGCCCGTATAGAGCTGCACGCCAGGCAGGTCGGTCAGCACGCGCATGACGCGCCCGCTCTGGGGCTCATACACCTCTGCCGCCTCGCGCAACGATCCATCCCAATGGTCGATGCAAAAATTATGGTCATAGCCCTTGCAGGAGGCAATAGGGGCATACTCCGAATCGATTCCATCCCCAATCGCCTTGGGCTCGCGGAAGTCGAACGGCGTCCCCTCCACATCGCGCAATTCACCGGTGGGGATATCACGCGCATCCGTGGGTGTAAACTGGCTTGCATTCAGCCGTAGAATATGGCCGGTGATCTGGCCCGCATCATAGCCGCCGAGGTTAAAATAGGCATGGTTGGTCAAATTGAGGATCGTATCCTGATCGGATACGGCATAATAATCGATGCGCAGCGCGTTCTCCTGCGTCAGGGTATACACCACGCGGGCCGTTACCTTTCCGGGGAAGCCCTGCGCACCCTCCGGGCTTTCATAGCTCAGGCGCAGCGCATCCTCCCCCAAAGGCTCAGCATCCCACACAGCATGTGAAAATTCACCGCCGCCATGCAGGCAGGTGATGTCGTTTTCATTTTTCGTCACATGGTATTCTTCGCCGTTGAGCACAAAGGCCCCGTCCGCAATGCGGTTGGCATAGCGCCCAACCAGCATACCCTGATAATCAGAATAGTTCAAATGCCCTTCCAAGGTATCGAAGCCGATCAGCACATCTGCCAACATGCCGTTTTGATCCGGCACGTACAGCTTGTTGAGCGTGCCGCCATAGGTTAGGATTTCGGCACGCATACCTTTCTGGTTTTCTATTATATAGCAGTCTATCGGTTTGCCATCGGGCAAGGCGCCAAAAAAGTTTTTTGTAATGCTCATTGCAGATGCTCCCTTATCATAAATTGGGCTCCTGCTTGATTATAGAGGAAGGCCTTCTCCATTGTCAACCATTGGCAAACGATGAACAGCTATTTTTTACTTTGCTTCCTTTTCCGCCTTCTCTTGGCGGCGGATACGCAGCGTCTCAAGCACCGTTGCATGCTTTTTATCCGGTAGATCATAGTGGAGCATCGGCAGCACGGAGAGCAGCATGCCAATGGCAGGCGGAATGGAGCACAGGAAGAACATTGCCATGCGGTAGGGTTCGAAGGCCGGGTCTGCTTTGAAGCTCGCCCCAGCTTCCAACATCGCGTTTACCTTCTCCACGCCTTCGCCGGAGAAGCCAACGACGGAATACACGATACCCTGGATCAGCGCCGCAATGCCAGAGTTCAGCTTTGTGCAGAAGGACTGCCCGGCGAAGAAAACACCATCCGGGCGAATGCCGTGCTCATATTCCTCATAGTCAATCGTATCCGCGATCATAACGGATTGATACACATTTACAATTCCCATGCCTGCCGCCGCGACCGTGAACACAACGCAGCAGATTGCAAGCCATACCGGCTGGTCAAGCTGATTGGGAGCAAGTTTATATACTACAAAAATAAGTGCGAAAGCGATTCCGCTCGCGATACTGCTGATATTATAAACCTTTTTCTTCTCAAACTTTTTCACCAGCATCGGCGCAAATGCCATTGCGATAAATTGGCCGCCGAAAATACCGCCGCCAAGGACGATCATATAGACGACATAACTCTTCTGATTATAGTCACCATAATAGTAGGAAAGCAGCGTCATCGCAACCATCATCAGCAGCATAATTGGCGCGCGCAGAATGCTGGAAATCATGATTTGACGGAAAGGGCGGTTACGCCACATAAGCTGAAAGTTCTCTTTGATCGTATAGTGTTCGTCAGATGATTTTACGCGCTCCTTGGCGAAGCTCGAAAGCTGAAACAATCCACAGCCGATCACTGAAAGAATCACCGCTACGATGATGAAGCCGAATTGCTGCCCTTTTTGCGTGGACAAGCCCTGACTTTTCGTTAAGCTGTTTCCCACCGCCTGAGATAGCGGGACGATAATCGCCAGCACAATGCCGCCCACACCTCCGGCGATACGTGCAAGGGAAAGCAGGCTTGCCCGATCGTTCTCATCATCCGTCATACGGGCCGTGATGCCCCACAACGGGATGTCGCCTACCGTATAGGTCATACCCCAGAGAATGTAGGACACACCTGCCCATGCAATAATCAGGCCATTGACTGTGCTGCTATTCTGCGAACCATAGATTCCGTTGCAGAAGCAGAGGATCGTAATCACGCATACCGCCGCAGGCACAAAAATGAGATAGGGCCTGCATTTGCCCCACTTCGTATTTGTCCGATCGACGATCGTGCCCATCATTGGGTCGTTGATCGCATCCCAGACGCGGGCGACTGCGAAAATAACGCCGGTCGCCATTGCCGGGATAAACAGGACACTCTGGAAATAGAACACAAGGCCTGTGCCGATAATGTTGTAAATCATGTTCTGCCCAAGCAGACCGGTCAGGTACAGATTGCGCTCCTTCGGCGTGTAAGTATTGGGGCTGCGCTGTTGTTTCATTCCTAAAACCATTCCCTTCCTTTTGATGCATTGATATAGTACAATCAAATGCCCTTACCATATCAAGGTTCACTCGCGTTTGTATTATATCTTCTTTTTCGTTTTCAGTCAATTCATATAAATGATTTTTTAGGCTTGGATATGAAATTATCTAATTCGACGCAAATCCAAATTCCATTTGACTTCATATAGCGGAAACGATATGATTAAAAATAACCTTTCAGCAGAGCTTTTACCGAGTTACACGGGCAACAGAAAGCACGATAGAAAAGGGAGATCCGGCATGGATTTTAATGAACTGCTGGCCTGCGCCAAAAGGGTCTCCACGAGCGGCAGATTGCCCGGATGGAGGCTGCCGGGAATTGATCAACGTGGTGCATGACGATAACCATCTGCGCGAGGTGCTGATGGAAGACGGCTCGGTTACGACAATCAGCGCGCTGCTTCCGTACCGGCTGTAAGCCTTCACATGCGCCTTAAAACGGAGCAGTCACAAGCCATACACTTGCAGGAGGAGGGATTCATGATGCAGACTGTATTGATTACCGGCGCTTCCCGCGGCATCGGGCGGGAAACCGCCCTGCTGCTCGCCCGGCAGGGCATGCGCATCGCCATAAACTACCGCGTGCAAAAGGAGAAGGCGGAAGAGCTCGTCCGGCTCCTGCGCCGAGAGGGGGCGGACGCCGCTGCCTTCCAGGCCGACGTTGCCGATCGGGCACAGGTTTTTGCCATGGTGCATAAAATAGAACAAGCCTTCGGCGGCGTGGACATCCTCGTGCACAGCGCGGGCATTGCGCAGCAGAAGCTGTTCACCGATCTCACAGTGGAGGATTGGCGCCAAATGTTCGCCGTGCATGTGGACGGCCTGTTCCATTGCTGCCAGGCTGCCCTGCCCCATATGATTGATCAGAAGGCGGGCCGCGTGATCACCGTATCCTCCATGTGGGGCGAGGTTGGCGCATCGTGCGAAGTGCACTATTCGGCGGCCAAGGCGGCAGTCATTGGGATGACCAAGGCGCTCGCAAAGGAGCTGGGGCCGAGCGGCATCACCGTCAACTGCGTTTCTCCCGGCGTGATTGATACGGATATGAACGCCACACTCACGCAGGAGACACGGGAGATCTTATGTGAGGAAACGCCGCTTTGCCGGATTGGCACAGCGCGGGAGGCCGCTGAAGCAATCGTTTTCCTTGCATCCAGCAAAGCATCTTTTATCACCGGGCAAGTACTCGCCGTAAACGGCGGAATCGTGATTTAAAGGGAGAAATTGAGAAACGCTGGTGTGTAATGTATGGCAAACTGGCTTGGGCATTTGAAAACCGTCCACCACCATAGGTCGCTTGTCCGGAAGCATTGCTTCCGGGTGGGCCTTTATTGGCAGGGGCTAACGCACGATCTCTCCAAATACGCCCCCGTTGAATGGATTCCAGGAGTAAAATATTATCAGGGAAACCGCAGCCCCAATGAAGCGGAACGGGCAGCCAAAGGCTACAGCAGCGCATGGCTGCATCACAAAGGGCGAAACCGGCACCATCTGGAATATTGGATCGATTATTCCCCGGTGGGCAGCCACGGGCTTGCGGGCATGGAGATGCCCACCAAATATGTGGTGGAAATGTTTTGCGACCGCATGGCGGCCAGCAAAACCTACCGCGGCGCTGCCTATCGGGACAGCGACCCTTTTGATTATTATTTGCATTCCCGCGATCACTACCTGATTCATCCAAACACAAGGGCGCTGCTGGAAACATTGCTTGAGCGTTTGCGGGATGAGGGCGAGGATGCCGTTTTTGCCTATATTAAAAAAGAAATTCTCAAAAAAAGATAAACGTCGTTTTGCAAGGCGGGCTGCATTGACAGCCCGCCTTTTTCCTTATATTTGGCATTTCATCCGCGTAAGAAGATCGCCTTCTTTTGCCACATGTTTTTATGCATCCTGCCATTTTTCCCGCCATGCAATCTTCCCAGGGGTTTCCGGTTATACTGATGATAGGCCAATATGCTCATTCCGGGATTATTTACTGTCCATTTTTTATGGAATGTAACAGCAGGGCTTTCAGCTTTTTCCTCCCTGCAACCATGGGGTGGTTTGATTTGGGGATTTCGCACGAAAAATGCGAAAAAACACGCGCCTTTTTCTAGTTGAAAAAAAAGAAAAAGTCGGTTATACTGTAGTCGTTAAATAATTAACAAACAATCTCGACAGCATGAAAACCCGATCAATATTTGATAAGGAGCGATTGCAATGGCAAACGAAAAGCAGGAAAAGAAAGCCCCCGAGATTGACGTTGAAGCCATGGTAGACAACCATGTGCAGAAGGCGCTCAAGGCTCTCGAACAATTTATGGACATGACGCAGGAGCAGGTGGACAAGATCGTGGAGGCGATGACCGTCGCCGGCCAGGAAAACCACACCCGGCTCGCGAAAATGGCGGTTGAAGAAACCGGTCGCGGCGTGTATGAAGACAAGATCATCAAGAACATGTTCGCCACCGAATATATCTGGCACTCCATCAAGAATGAAAAAACCGTTGGCATCGTCGAAGAGAATGAGCTGGAAGGCTATGTGGAGATCGCGGAGCCGGTCGGCGTTGTCGCTGCGGCAACCCCCGTTACGAACCCCACCTCCACCACGATGTTCAAATCTCTGATCTGCATGAAATCCCGCAACCCGGTGATCTTCGGCTTTCATCCCAATGCACAGCAGTGCTCTGTCGCCGCTGCAAAAGTGCTCTATGACGCGGCAATCAAGGCCGGCGCGCCGGAAAACTGCATCCAGTGGATTGAAACGCCCTCCATTCAGGCAACCACTGCTCTGATGAATCATCCGGGCGTGTCCCTCATCCTCGCCACCGGCGGCGCAGGCATGGTTAAGAGCGCATACAGCGCCGGTAAGCCCGCTCTGGGCGTCGGCCCCGGCAACGTGCCCTGCTATATTGAGAAAAGCGCAAAGCTCGAGCGCGCCTGCACCGACCTGATGCTCTCCAAAACCTTTGACAACGGCATGATCTGCGCTTCCGAGCAGGCGGTCATCGTCGATAAGGAAATCCACAAGGATTTCGAACGCATTATGAAGGAAAACAACTGCTACTTCCTCAATGCGGAGGAGACGCAGAAGGTTTCCGACTATGTGATCAACGCCCAGAAGCAGGCGGTTAACCCCGATGTCGTGGGCAAGAGCGCCACCTGGATTGCAGAGCATGCCGGCATCCAGGTCCCGGAGAAGACGAAGATCCTGATCGCAAAGCTTCCGGCTGTCGGGCCCGAATATCCGCTGTCCCGTGAAAAGCTGAGCCCGGTGCTCGCCTACTTTGTGGTCAACAGCACGGAGGAAGGCTTCGAGCGCGCAACGGAAATGCTGCACATGGGCGGCCTCGGTCACTCTGCGGTCATCCACTCCACCAACGACGATATCATCAAAGCCTACGGCGAAGAGATGAAGGTCGGCCGCGTAATCGTCAACTCCCCCTCTTCTCAGGGCGGTATCGGCGATATCTACAACTCCAACACACCGTCGCTCACCCTCGGCTGCGGCTCCTACGGCCACAACTCCACGACCTCCAACGTCTCCACCGTTAACCTCATCAACAAAAAGCGCCTTGCCAAGAGGAGGGTCAATATGCAGTGGTTCAAGGTTCCGCCGAAGATCTACTTCGAAGAGGATTCCATCCAGTATCTCGAGAAAATGCAGGATATCGAGCGTGCGTTTATCGTGACCGACCCGATGATGGTCAAGCTCGGCTATGTTGATAAAATCCTTTACTATTTGCGCAAGCGCGAGCACTACTGCCACAGTGAAATCTATTCCGACGTCGAGCCCGATCCCGATGTAGACACGATCATGCGCGGCGTGGCTGTGATGCGCGAATTCCAGCCCGATGTCATCATCGCGCTCGGCGGCGGCTCCGCGATGGATGCGGCCAAGGGCATGTGGCTGTTCTATGAGCATCCCGATGCGTCCTTCGACGGCCTCAAGCAGAAGTTCATCGATATCCGCAAGCGCGCCGTCAAGTTCCCGAAGCTGGGCACCAAGGCCAAGATGGTCTGCATCCCGACGACCTCCGGCACCGGAAGCGAGGTGACGAGCTTTGCCGTCATCACCGACCGCAAGAACGGCAATATCAAATACCCGCTCGCCGACTATGCCCTGACGCCTGATGTTGCGATTATCGACCCACAGTTCGTCATGAGCCTTCCGAAGTCCGCCACCGCCGACACTGGTATGGACGTTCTGACGCATGCGATCGAGGCCTATACCTCCAACCTGGCCAGCGACTACACCGACGGTCTTGCCATGCAGGCAATCGAAATGGTGTTTGAATATCTGCCCCGTGCCTATCAGAACGGCGCGTCCGACAAGGAAGCCCGCGAGAAGATGCACAACGCATCCTGCATCGCCGGTATGGCCTTCACAAACGCCTTCCTGGGCCTGAACCACTCTATGGCGCATAAGCTCGGCGGTGAGTATCACATCCCGCACGGCCGTGCGAATGCGATCTTGCTGCCCTATATTGTGGCCTATAATGGCCAGAAGCCCACAAAGTTTGCCACCTTCCCGAAATATGAAACCTTTGTTGCGGACAAAAAGTTCGCAAAAATTGCAAAACACCTTGGCATTGCAGGCAAAACCACGCAGGAGAGCGTTGCAAACCTCGTCCAGGCCATCAAGGATCTGCGTGCGAGTCTGAATGTGCCTGCCTCTATCCAGGAATGCGGCGTAGATGAGAAGGAATTCTTCGATAAGCTCCCGCGCCTTGCGGACAACGCGCACGCCGACCAGTGCACCACGGCCAACCCGCGCTACCCGCTGGTGTCCGAGATTGAGCAGCTTTATACAGACGCTTATTACGGAAGATAAACAAAACGTTGTCAACTGACAAATTGAAGGGCTCCGCCCCCCGCAGGGATGGGGCCCTTCTCTCTGCCCTTGCGGGAAGGCGCTTTTTTACGGGACATTGACATTAGATGTGAAATTTTAGGCATGGCATATTCGAATTGAATGCAGTATGATACAATTATAAGCATCTGAAATCTGACATCTGATGTCTGAAATCTATTTACGGAGGTGCTTTTTCGTGGAAATCACCATCTGCATCGGCAGTTCCTGCCACCTGCACGGCTCGCGCGACGTGATTCAGGTGCTCGAAAAGCTCGTCACCGCCCATGGGCTTACAGACACGGTGGAGCTCAAGGGCTCCTTCTGCATGGGCGAATGCACCAGGGGCGGCGTTTGCGTGAGCGTAAACGGGCAAAAATTCTCCCTCACCCCGGCGGATGTCCCCTCTTTTTTCAAAACGGAGATTTTAGAGAAACTGGCATAGCCTCGCCACTAGAAAGGAGCCGTCCAAATGAGCATCATCGGCCTGCAAAAGGCAAACTGTAAAAACTGCTATAAATGCATTAAAGTCTGCCCGGTCAAATCCATCCGGCTGGCAAGCGAGCAGGCGCAGATCATCGAGGCGGACTGCATCCTCTGCGGCAAGTGCCTCAACACCTGCCCGCAGAATGCCAAAACGCTTTCGAGCGATCTCGACAAGGTAAAGGGATTTTTGAAAAACGGGAAGCGCGTTCTTTTTTCCCTTGCCCCCTCCTACTATACCTCCTTTGATTTTGACGATGAGCGAAAGCTGCTGGGTGCGTTCCAAAAGCTCGGCATCTTCGGCACGGCGCAGACAGCGGACGGTGCCGCCTACGTCACAGCCGAATATCACAAGCTCATCAAGGCGCATGAGATGGAGAATATCATCACCACCTGCTGCCCCACCGTAAACGATCTGGTGGAGAAATATTACCCCGAGCTGATCCCCTATCTGGCCCCGATCGTCAGCCCCATGATCGCGCACGGGCGTTTGCTCAAGGAAACCTATGGACATGACAGCAAGGTCGTTTTCGTCGGCCCCTGTATTGCCAAGAAGGCGGAGGCGGACGACATCCGGCACGAGACGGAGATCGACGCGGTGCTCACCTTCCAGGATATGCACACCTGGCTTCAGCAGGAGGGAATCTGTGTGAATGATTGCGCTCCGGCGGACTTCCTGCGCGGTGATTCGGAGATTCTACGCCTTTACCCAATCGCGGGAGGCATCATTAAAACACTGAAACGCCGCGAAGGGGGCGACCTGCCACACTATAATATTATGAGCATCGATGGCATTGATAACTGCAAGGATGTGCTCGACGCCGTGCGCGCCGGGCAGATCACCGGCAGCTTCATTGAAATCAACGCCTGCATGAGCGGCTGCATCAACGGGCCGGCCCGCGTTTCCAGTGCGCACGACCGCTTCACCGGCCGCATCCGGATCAAGGAGCACGTACATAAAACGGGCGACGGCTACCCGGAACTGACCAACGACATTCCAATGAATAAAGGCTTTGTGGACCGGACGGACAAACGCGAAATCCCCAGTGAATCGGTCATCCGCTCGATTTTGCAGAAGATCGGCAAGGATTCACCAGCACAGGAATTAAACTGCGGCTCCTGCGGCTATGCCACCTGCCGCGATAAGGCGATCGCCGTCTATCAGGGTAAGGCGGAGCTGACGATGTGCATGCCGTTCATGCGTCAGCGCGCCGAGTCGCTTTCCAACGTGGTTCTGACGGAAACGCCGAATATCACGATCATTGTCGATGAGGATCTCAACATCGTCGAATACAACACGGCGGCGGAAAAGGCCTTTGGCGTCAGCCGGGCCGCCGCGCTGACCAAGGGGCTCTATGAAATCCTCGACCCCGCGGATACGCTTGCCGTTTTCGATTCCAGACAGCCGATCTTTGATAAAAAAATCACGGTGGATGCCTATCACAAAACCTTCCTCGAAAGCATCGTCTATATCAAGGAGGGCAATTACTGCATGGGCATCTTCAAGGATATCACCGAGGAAGAGGCCCTGAAGGAAAAAAGCCAGAAGCTGCGCATGGATACGGTCGACATGGCGCAGAAGGTGATCGACAAGCAGATGGTCGTCGCGCAGGAAATCGCAAGCCTTCTGGGCGAGACGACGGCGGAAACGAAAGTAACCTTGACAAAGCTTAAGGATATGATCGCCCGCGACGGCACGCAGGCTTGAGGGAGGATTCCGAATGAGCGTACATATCGACGTTGCATGGAAAAGCCTCAATAAAAAGGGCGAGGAGCTCTGTGGCGACAAGGTCGTCACCGTGCGCACGGCGGACTCCACCATCGCCGTGTTGGCCGATGGCCTCGGCAGCGGCGTGAAGGCGAATATCCTCGCCACCCTCACCAGCACGATCTGCGCGACCATGGTGCGCGAGGGCGCGTCCGTGGCGGAGGTGGTATCGACCATCGTCAACACCCTGCCCGTGTGCAACGTGCGCAAGGTGGCCTACGCCACCTTCAGTATCCTGGAGATTAAGGATAGTGGCGAAGGCTACCTCGCGGAGTTTGACAATCCCTTCTGCATTTATATCCGCGACGGCAAGCGCATGGAATTCAAATGCGAATATAACGAATACTCCGGTAAAGGCGTGTATGAAACCCGCTTCCAGGCCCTGCCCGGCGATGTCATCACCATCGTCAGCGACGGCGTGATCTATGCGGGCGTAGGCGAATCGCTCAATTTCGGCTGGACATGGGAGCATGTGGTCAAGTGGCTGTTAAACGCCACGGCGCTCGAGATGTCCGCGCCGCGGCTGACCGCCGCCCTGTCCGATACGGTCAACGACCTCTATATGAAAAAGCCGGGGGATGATTCTACCGTGCTTGTCGCGGAGGTCACGGCGCACAAGGTGGTCAATATGCTCGCCGGGCCACCCAAGGACAAGGCGGATGACGAGCGCATGGTGCGCGATTATATGCGCTCGCAGGGCAAAAAGGTGATCTGCGGCGGCACAAGCGCTAATATCGTTGCCCGCGTGCTCAACCGTAAAATCCGCACGTCGCTGACCTATTCCGACCCTTCCATCCCCCCCATCGGCTTCATCGAGGGCGTGGATCTCGTTACGGAAGGCGTGCTCACCCTCACCCGCACGCTGGATATTTTGCAGGAATACTGCGATAAGGATGCGGATTCCTACTACTTTCACCGCATTGATGAGGAAAACGGCGCGGCGATGCTCGCGCGGATGCTGCTGGAGGATTGCACGCATTTAAAGCTCTTCATCGGCACGGCGATCAACCCCGCCCATCAGAACCCGAACCTGCCCGCTGACCTGAGCATTAAATTAAAGCTGATCGACCGCCTGGCAGAGCTGATGGAAAAGCTCGGCAAGCGGGTGGATAAAACCTTCTATTAAAATTCGTATCCCAAGTTTTACCCGAATGGAGTGGAAACACAATGAAAAAACTGTTTGATACCGCTGTGCAGAAGCTCAAATACAAGGTCCTGCGCGAGGTGGCCCGCCTTGCATTTGAGGATCAGCTCGACAGCGGCGCACTGCTCGATATCCCCGCCAAAATCATGCCCGGCCCAAAGCCGACAATGCGCTGCTGCATCTATAAGGAGCGCGCCATCATTGGGGAGCGCATCAAGCTCGCCATGGGCGGCAACAAGGAGAACCCAAACGTCGTCGAGGTGCTGGATATCGCCTGCGATGAGTGCCCGGTCGAAGGCATGCGCGTATCCGAGGCCTGCCGCGGCTGTATCTCCCACCAGTGCGTGGACGTTTGCCCCAAGGGCGCGATCAGCATCGTAAACCACCGCTCTGTGATCGACCAGTCAAAGTGCGTAGAATGCGGCAAATGCCTCAACGCCTGCCCGTATAACGCGATCATTCAATGCGTGCGACCGTGTGAAAGCGCGTGCCACATCAACGCCATTCACATGGGCGAGGATAAAAAGGCGAAGATCGATAATGAAAAGTGCATCTCCTGCGGCGCGTGCGTGTATAAATGCCCGTTCGGCGCGATTGCAGATAAATCCTATATCCTTGAGGCAATCAAGCTGCTCAAGGAGTCGGAAGCCAACACGAAATACAACGTCTATGCCGTTGTGGCTCCCTCCATCGTCAGCCAGTTTGTGCAGGTGCGCGTCGAGCAGGTGGTATCCGGCCTCAAGCATCTCGGCTTTTTCAGCGTCGTCGAGGCAGCGCTCGGTGCGGACATGGTCGCCTATCAGGAGGCAAACGAGCTGTATGAAAAAGGCTTTTTGACAAGCTCCTGCTGCCCGGCCTTTGTCACCTATGTCCGCAAGGCCTTCCCGGACCTTGCGCAGCACGTTTCGCATAACCTCTCCCCCATGGCGCAGATTGCAAAGCATATCAAGCGCTTGGATCCCGGCTGCAAGATTGTTTTTGTAGGCCCCTGCATTGCCAAAAAGATGGAGCAGAAGTGGGAAACCGTGAGCCCCTATATCGACTGTGTCATCACCTTTGAGGAGCTGCAGGCCCTGTTTGATGCGCGCGATATTGATATCGCCTCCCTGCCGGATGAGCATCTCGATAACGCCTCCTATTACGGCCGTATCTTTGCCCGCAGCGGCGGCCTTGCGAGCGCGGTTGAGCAGGCGCTCAGGGAGCAAGGGCTCTATGATCTCGGCGATTTCCGCTACAAGCCCGTTTCCTGCGACGGCATCCGCGAATGCCGCACCGCCCTGCTCAAAGCCTCCAAGGGCGTTTTGCAGGAAAACTTCATCGAGGGTATGGCGTGCGTTTCCGGCTGCATCGGCGGTGCAGCCTGCCTGACGCACGGGCCGAAAAACAAGCTCGACGTGGACAAATACGGCCAGCTCGCCAAGGAGAAGACGATGACGGACGCGATCAGCGTTTATGATTTTGAATAATCCGGTTTGGGAATTGACATCAATATCAGACACGCTATAATAGAATAAATGAGTCGTTTTTTCCGAATTGCGGATTCCAAAAGGCTTTGGCCTGTGAAAGGATGAGTTTACAGATGACTACGATCTATGTCTGCATCGGCAGCGCCTGCCATCTGAAAGGGTCTTATGATATTATTAACCGCCTGCAAGCTCTGATTGCAAAGCAGGAATTGGGCGAGCGCGTAGAGGTGCGCGCCAAGTTCTGCATGGGGAACTGCGGGCAGGACGGCGTATCCGTCAGTGTGGACGACGGGCCGGTATGCTCGCTCCTCCCCGCGGATACAGACGCATTTTTTGAAGAGCAGGTTTTGAAGAATTGCCCGGCTGGCGCGGGGAAGGCATAAAAACAAAAAAGCACAAGAGATGGCCGCTGCTTTCTACAGCGACCATCTTTGCATATTTTATGATACCAATGCGTTCGCATCCATATTTTGTAAAAATCCATCACAGATCAAAAAGCAACTTGTAAAATATTGACTGATAAGGATTCACAATATATAATTGACACGTGGCAAATGCCACCGATGGCACTACCTCAGCGGTAGGCAGTTAGCGTCCTTTCTCCTTGTGCGTTGTTTCGCGCGGGAGGGAGGTGAGGCGAATGGAGTACATCATCATTATTTTCACTTTGATTTTGCTGCTCGTGCTCGCAATAAAAAAAGACTAGCTGCCCCGTTTCCCAATGGATCAGCTAGTCTAATCGTTGGAGGACGCTAACCGCCGAAACGGGTAGTGCCATCGTTCAATTCTATTGTAGCGTGAAGAATAGGGTTTGTCAATACCTGTCAGGCGAAAGATCGAAGCTGATGCATGAAACGTTAAGCTTCGTTTGTTACAGGAACTGATTGTAAAATATTGACTAAAAAAGATTAATTATATATAATTGACATGTGGCGAATGCCACCAATGGCACTACCTCAGCGGTAGGCAGTTAGCGTCCTCGCTCCTTGCGTGTTGTTTCGCGCGGGAGGGAGGTGAGGCGAATGGAGTACATAATCATTATTTACACTTTGATTTTGTTGCTCATACTCGCAATAAAAAAAGACTAGCTGCCCCAGTCACCAACTTGTGCAGCTAGTCTAATCAAGTAGGGACGCTAACCGCCGAAACGGGTAGTGCCATCGTTCATCTATATTGTAGCGTGAAGGAAATCGTTTGTCAATACCTGTCAGATAACATTCCGGTAAAGCATATTGCTTTTCCGGGTTTTTTATTTTATATCGTAATGACGGCGATAATATAATAACAAAAATTATAGCCTTTGATCTGTATCTGAGGGAATGTATTCAGCAATATCTGGTAATTCACAATTTAAAATGCGACAAAGATCATTTAATGTTACGGTAGTAAGCGGAAGGTTTTTTCTCAATCGATCGAGTGTGCTACTGCTCATATGGTGGTCGTTTATAAGGGAATAGGTGCTAATGTGACGCTTCTTTAGTGTTTGCCAAAATCGATCATAAATAATCATATTGATAATCCTCCTCATACTAATTATCTTTTATGATTAAATACTTGACTATAGTCGTAAGACCGACTATAATGTGATTGAAAATACGACTATCTGATTTCTTGTTCTATGTTTTTAAATAATTCATCATTAAAAAAATCACTGATAGAAATATGCAATCCATCACAAAGCTTTTGAAGTGTAGAAACTGTGGTACCACGATTCCTTTCACTCACAATATTATTAAGTGTCGATTGCGGTACTCCACTGATTGTCGCCAGCATGTTCACCGTAATTTTATTTTCTTCACAAAGAGCTATGATCCGCTTTCTAACAGCCTCACCAATACGCATTGTTTATGATCTCCTAAGCTAAAATGAGTTAACTTTAGGTTAGCTTATTATTTTGCAAAAGGTTAACTCATTTGAGTTAGAATGGCAGATTTTCAAAAAAATATGCTTTATATTGTGAAAAGGAGAAAAAATGCATGAATCATCTTGCAGCTTTACAGGCCATCGAAGAATTCCACAAGACGATTTTTTAAACTTGCAAAAGCGGCTGCAAAAAATCATCAAACAATTGATCAAGCAGGGCATCACCACCTTTTACTGCGGCGGAGCCTTGGGCTTTGATACGCTCGCAGCGCAGGCCGTTTTGAAAGCGCGGCGCTTCCACCCGCAGGTGAAGCTGATTCTGGCTCTCCCCTGCCGCGATCAGGCGGAACAATGGCGGGAAGCGGACAGACTGCTCTATGAATCCATCAAACGGCGGGCGGATGAGGTGGTATATCTTTCCGAGCGTTACACGCGGGGATGCATGTTCGAGCGGAACCGCTACATGGTCGATCACAGCGACGTTTGCGTTTGCTATTGCCTGAGCGATCAAGGCGGCACAGCATATACGGTGAAATATGCGCGGCGCAGGGGCGTTCCGGTCATCAATCTGGCAAAGGAGGGATGGGATCAAAAAATCCCCTGACAGAGTGTCAGGGGAAAACGATCGTGATGTTTGGTTTCGATGGCGCGACGGCATTATGATCGTCAATTTGATTCATGAATCAGGAAATGGGAACGCGCTCAGGCCGCGCAGGCCCGCGCCTTTTCCCTTGTTGGAAAAGGGTGCAAAAGAACATTTTTTACACGGCACACGGCAGCGGAAAGATAGAGACACGTTGGAACCCGTTCGTGCCTCATTCTTGCCGCTGCCGCAGGGCCGTGCAGGGGGTCGAGGGGCTACGCCCCCGCGCATTTCTTTTGGTTCGTTTTCTTTGTGTCGAGCAAAGAAAACGAACGAGCATCAGCGATACACCTGCATAAAGATAAACAATTCCCCGGCACTTGCGGCCTGGGCGCGTTCCCCTTTCCCTATCCGTGCTTTATAAACAAATTAATGATACGGAAGTCACGCTATGAATGCTTTTATGATTTGCGCGGCGGCTTTACATTGAAGTCAGGCCTGACTGTACCGTCAATTTCTCCATATTCCTGTTCATGTTTGCGGATGCTATCCCGAATTAAGACCAGGATATGGCTGTTTACAGATCGCCCCTCATACTCAGCCACAAAACTCAACTTATTCAACATTTCTTCCTCGATGCGAATGGATACACTTTTCACAGCCATAAAATCACCTCAAAATAAATTTATGATGACTTTATTTTACGCAAATGTTATGATATAATGAGCTAAATAGATTTACAGTATATCTATAATATGTTCAAATAAGCTATACAAAGGAGGCGTGACAGGTAAAGGAGTTTACCATACTGAAGCATTTGATTTTATGAAAAGGAGTTGTTTGCATTGATCAAATCAAAAATCCAAAAAGCCACCGCTCGTTTCAGGGAAAAGCGAAATCCACTCATCAGCGAAGAAGAAGCGCTCCAAAAGGCCAGAGACAACTTCATGAAAGCGCTCACCGAATGTTTAATCCTCGCCCGCCTAAGCAAAGGCGATCGTTATGGCTACGAGATCAGCCAGTCCATCAAGGCATACAGCGGCGGATGTTTTCGTATTCCGGAAGGCTCTATGTACCCCACGTTATATCGCATGTTGGATCGAGGCTACATCACAACCTACACCTCTGATTGCGGAAAACGGCAGATGCGCATTTACTACCAGATCACATCCGCCGGGCGCAACCACCTCAAGGCACTCATGAATGCCTATGGCGAAGCCCATACAGGCTATCAGGCCGTCCTCACCGCAACGCAAGCCCGCCTGTTGTAGCACAAACAGAGGCCGCCGCATGTTCAGCGGCGCCCCAAAGCCTTTTACTCATCAATCTTATTGTACCGCCGAAGCCTGCTGCGTCGTCTGCGCCTGTGTCGTCGTCACAGGCGGAACGGTCGTTTTCGGCTTCTCCTGCATTTCCTTCGGATAGGCCGGGTCAAAAATATCGTATTTGCGGAAATATTCCTTCGATTCCTCATCGCGCATCACCGTCGCCTTATTGCGGTTCAGCAGCTCAATGAGCGGGTAAAGGTTCAGCCAGATCTGGTTGATCCCCTCCTTCTGCGATTCGTCAAAGATCAGTTGCAGGCCGATATGCAGGTGCGGCTGGGTCATGCCGTTGTTATCCTCCTTGGTCGAATAGCCCGTGGAGCCGAGATACCCGATCACCTGCCCCGCCTTGACCTTCGAGCCGAGCTGGATGCCTGTTTGATAGGGGTGCCCCTTGCGCAGATGCGCATAATAATAGGAGCGTTTCCCATCAAAGCTGCGGATGCCCAGCCGCCAGCCGCCATACTGATTCCAGCCGTAGGCCTCTACGACCCCGCCCTCCACAGCGACAATCGGTGTGCCGATCGCGCCGAGCAGATCGTTGCCGAGGTGCCGCCTGCGGTAGCCGTAGGAGCGTGAATCCCCGAAATCATCGTAATGGCTGTAGCCAAATCCCTCTGCGATCGGGCAATAGGCCTTCAGCCCGTATTTTTTGACAATGATCTTCTGGCCCTCATGCTCCTTGTCCGGCGCCTCCTTTTCGTATTCGCCCACCATGCCGCCGAGCACCGCCGTGTACGCCCGCTTGTAATAATCATAGTATTTATTATCCGCCATCAGCTCATCTACGGTTTTTCCATCTGCCAGCGCATCCTTGAGCTTTTGCAGCTGGGCGGATTTATACCCCTTCCAGTTGCCCCCGTTTTTACAGGCAAGCCAGGCGAGCGAATCAATCCAGCTAACGTGCGGCCCCTTGCCCTCTTCATGCGTTTTTATATCGAGTGCCAGCGTGTCGCTCAGAGCAGTGTACGGTGCATTAAACTCTACCCATTTGATGTAGGAGGGCTGCGTTGTATCCGTCTGCCCGGTGGACGCCTGTGATTCTGCGGGCGCAAGGTTGGAGGGAGCGTCCGTTTCTACCCCCTGCGCCGCTTGCACCTTCTGCGTATGCTCTTCCACCCCCTGCGCCACGCCAAAAACACTCAACGCACCGAGCGCGAGGCAGATGACGATGGACAATATCATATTCAGCCTGCTTGTTTCCTTCGTATGCAACGTGATTGTCACCGCCCATTTCCATCGCCGGTTTCTGGGAAACCGCTTCTGGGGTTTGATCCGTAGTTTCATTTTATGAGCGATATGGGTGGAACATGCCTTGAAAAAAGAAAAGGGGCGGTTCCAAATGCGCTGCATTTGGAACCGCCCCTGCGAATAACTAAATTTCGTTTATTCCACTGGCTCTTTCATCTCTTTTTGAGAGGAAACCGCCTCGTAATCCTCCAGCATCTCCTTGGAGGGCGCTTTGGTCAGCAGGCTAACCACAACCATCAAAATCAACCCGAGTGCAAAGCCCGGCACCAGTGAATAAAGCCCTGTGCGCGTTGCCAGCGTTGCGCCGCCAAACTTGATATAATCCCAAACGATCACAGTCAAGCCGCCCGCGATCATGCCGGAGGCAGCGCCCGCAAAATTCGACCTTTTCCAAAACAACGCCAGGATCACCACCGGGCCGAAGGTTGCGCCGAAGCCCGCCCACGCGTTGGAGACGAGCCCCATCACGCTGCTGTTGGGATCCAGCGCGACCACAAAGGCAATTGCGCTGACCACCAGCACCGTAATACGGCTGACACGCAGCATGCTCTTATCACTTGCATTTTTGCGGATCACGCCTTTATACACATCTTCCGAGATGGAAGAAGCCGTGACAAGCAGCTGGGAATCCGCCGTGGACATGATCGCCGCCAAAATACCGCACAACAGCAGGCCGCCAATGAAGGGGATGCCCAGCCGATTGGTAAAGACTTCTCCGATCATCTCAATAAACACATTTTCGGGGTTGCTGATGGGGTTGCCCAGGAAGAACGCGCGCCCGATTGCACCCAGGAAACAGGCGGAAGATAAAGAAATCACTACCCATGCAATCGCCACTTTGCGGGATTTGCGCACTTCATCCTCATTCTTAATCGCCATAAAGCGGATCAGGATATGCGGCATGCCGAAATAGCCAAGGCCCCAAGCGAGCTGGGAAAGGATGCTGACAAAGCCCAGAGGCTTGCCGTTATCATAAAGCGGATTAAGGAAACTAACGCCCAGGGAATCCAGCGCCGCCTTTGCTTCGCCCGGGCCGCCCAGCATCGCGAGCGCGATCACAGGCACCACCATCAGGGAGATGAGCATCATAAAGCCCTGCACAAAATCCGTCCAGCACACGGCAAGAAAGCCGCCGAAAAACGTGTAGATCAAAATGACAGCCACACCAATCACAAGAGCGAGCGTATAATCCAGCCCGAATACGGAGGAAAACAGCTTAGCGCCCGCAGAGAAACCGGAGGCCGTATAAACTAAGAAAAAGATCATGATGAATAGGGAGGACGCCACACGCAGCACCTTCGTGTGATCCTGAAACCGGTTTTCAAAAAACTCCGGCAGCGTCAGGGAATTCCCGGCTTTGATGGTATACCGCCGCAGGCGGGAGGCGACCAGAATCCAGTTGAGAATCGTGCCGATGGCAAGCCCCACAGCGATCCAGATCTGCCCTGTGCCAAATGCGTAAATCGCCCCGGGCAGGCCCATCAGGAGCCAGCCGCTCATATCCGAGGCCTGTGCGCTCAGTGCGGCCACCCAGCCGTTGAGCGAGCGGCCGCCCAGAAAATAATCCTCTGAATTTTTGGTGCGCTTGTAGTAAAACACACCGATGCCCATCATCGCCAGCAGATAGCAGCCGAAAGCCGCAAAAATCCATACTCTACTTGACATCCGGTTTCCTCCTCCATGCTTTTCCCGTTTAAAAGAATAAAATAATGGTGTTATTATAGCATAAAACGAAATCAATTTCCACCTTTTCCATGATATTTCGCAGGAAACGCAACCGGGGCCGCCGCAGAGGGAACGCCCTGCAACAGCCCCGCTTTCTGATTGATATGCCTTCGCCTTTACCAGAACTCAATAAACCCAGATCTGGAACAAAAGCTTTTTCCAGAACGGCAGCTTTTCATAGGTGGATTTGCCCGCCTGCTCCGCCTCCGCCTGCAAGGTGGACAGCTCCTCCCGTGTGAGCACGTGGCGGCTGAATTTCGCCTTGCGCGCCAAGCGCTGCGCCTCTCCGCTGGCCGCATAGCCAAAGCGGGCCAGGCGGCAAAGGTAACGGTAAACCGCAATCGCCGCCCAGTTGCGGTCTTTCTGCCGGAAGGCGAGCTTCCTGCGCCGCGTCAGTTCCAGCCGCGCGGCAACCAGCGCCAGCACGCATAACCCTGCCAGCAGCGGGAAAAGCCAATGCGATGTTTTTACGCCGGTTTGCTCGATCGGGCCATTTGCCGTCGGCGCCTCAGTGGGGCGGCGTGTCGTCTCATCCGGCTGCACATCGTTTTCATCCGGGTTTTCCCGCAGGGTTGCGGCTCCGCCGGGCGTTGCCTCAATAGGCGTCCAGCCCTGGCCGTCCGCCCACACTTCCACCCAGGCGTGCGCCTGCCGGTCTGGGATCTCAGCGCTCCCATCCGCCCCAAAATTGCTGGTTTTGACCGTGTAGCCCTCCACATAGCGCGCGGGTACATCCAGCGCGCGCATCAGGGCCGCCGCCGCACTTGCAAAATGGATGCAGTAGCCGCGCGGCCGTTCTTCCAGAAAATAGAGCACGAAATCCTGTCCCTCCGGCACCACGCCCGGCTTCTCCGTATAGGTTCCAGCATTTTGAACCGCCTGCGCGGCCGCTCTGGCAACACGCAGCCAGTCCTCTGGGCCTTCCGCCGCTGTCAGGTCGGCTTTTTCCGCATAGGCGAGCAGCCTGTCGCGCACGCCGTCCGGCAGTTGGGTATCCCGCTTATTGATCAGCGCTTCATATTCCCGCTCCATCTGCCTGATCCGGCTGGGAATCCGCTTCTGCTGCGCTGCACTCAACGGGGTAAAATAGGAATGGAGCGTGTAGCTGCTCACCGAGGTTCCATCCTCACGCCCCATCAGCAGGTAAGCATCCTGCTTAAAATCACTTCCTGTCACCGTATTCCCCTGCGAAAGGTAATAGGGCGTATACGTATAGGAGCGGTTGGCTCCTATATTGTCAATTGTGATACCAGAGGCCTGCGGCTTTTCTCCACCCATCCGCCGCACGGAAATATCGGTATACAGCAACGGCTGGAAAGAAAGCCGCATACCCTGATACGATTCTTCAGAAATCACCTGCCACGAAGCGCCCGTATAAACAGAGCCGGCCCATCCGCGCAGATAATAATCCGCTGGCGCAGATTGGACGCGCAGCATGGTTTGGTCGGTAAAACGCAGTTCCCCCGCATTTGTGAGGTCTGTCATGCCGGGCGAACCCGTCATCGGCGCGCCATAGCCTGTAAAGGATAGGGAATCCTGATGGCTGGAGTCAAACAGCTCCGTTACCACCTGGATGACCGCGTTGCGCACTTGCACAGCGCGGGTGGAGGGCTGGTAGGCATCCGGCGGCTGGAACAGCACCACCAGCGCCGCCAGCAAAAAGGCAAAGGGCGCAAGCAACAGCCCGGCCTTTGCCGCGTGCCGCTCCCCCATCCGCCCCGCACGGCCCGAAAGCAACATGGCGGCCCAGAAACCAATGAGCAGCACGAGTGGTGCCGTGCCCGGCAGCAGCCCTACCACAGCCGCGCTCGCCAAAAAAGGCGCGGTGACGAGGAAGGAAAGAAAAAAGCTATGCGCCTTCATCACCGCCCAGGCAAGATAGGCCGTCAACGGAAACTGCACCACCCGGAAAAACATGCGGCAAGCCGCTAAATCCTCCTGCGCTTGAGGCGGTGCGAAATGGCCGAGCTTTGGAAACACGGCCGACGCCTGGGTAGAAAACTGCTCCGCCACAAATACTGCGCCTGTTACAACCTCACGCATCACAAAAAAGGCGGCAATGCCCCACAAAATAAACGCGGCCAGATAGGCAAGCCCCCGGTGCTTGGGCAGAGAAAAGATCATAAGAAACAAAAGCGCTGTCGGCAGGGCCCAGACCAGCGCCGTTTCGGCCTCCGGCAAAGCAAAGGTTTGAAAGAAGCAGAGCAGCGCCCCATACAGGCCTGCCAGCAGCAAAACCGCACCGCTGCAAAACCGAAGCACCGGCATGGCGAAACGCGGCTTCAGCTCCTGCCCTGCTCCGAGGGATTCGGCCAGCTTCATTCCATCCCCTCCTCTGCATCGCCGAACATGGAAATTCCATCCGCATGAATGAGAAATAACAGATCAGCCATCGGCGCTTGGAGCTCCTCCCTGCAATCTTCCACGCGGAGCTCCCGCTCTGCCAGCGGGCTGGAGCAGGCCTCCAGCAGCACCGTGCGGAAAGTTTCCTCATCCTCCACCTGCCGGGTGCACAAATCCCCTCTCGCCGCATCATACCATTGCAGGCTGTGCACGCACTGGTTTTCAAACAGATCCTCCGAAAGGCCTGTCAGCCTTGCAAGCACCTGATCCGCCCGGTCGGGCGCTCCGCTCAGGCAAAAGGCCAGCACAATGCTCGGCTGCGGCGCCTGCTCCGCTTCACGCACAATGAGCTTTTGCAGCTTGGAGGAAAGCTTCCAATGCACATCCCGCAGCTGGTCGCCATCCCGGAATTCCCGTACAGAGCTTCGCTCTTCGCCGCCCTTGCCAGCCGATAACGCAGCGGCCTCCCACGTGCCGCCCGGCGTAAAAGTGGAGGCTCTCCCCTGAAAAGGAACTGGCGTTGGGGAAACAAGCACCTCTACCGGCGCTGGCAAGCGGACCCGGAAGGAGAACAACCCCAGCAGATCAACCATACGCGCGCTTGTCACCTGGCAGCGCACCGTGCCGCAGTGCTCCCACAGGCAGGGCAGTTCAGCCATCTTGCCGCCCCGCGCCGGGAAGCAGCCCTTTTTATCCGCCTCTTCGCCGGTGAGCAGGTTTTTGCATTGCATGCGCAACCGGACGCAGTGCACCGGAAAGCGGGAGGAAACCTCCGCCCGCGCGGTCAGCACCCCGCCCTGGGTGGGAGAAAGCGGCTCTGCCGTGAGTTTTACACGCAGCGTCAAAAGGCCCGGCAGGCTCAGCAGCACTTCCACCGGCACAAGCAGGAGAAGTATCACAAGCATTAACCAGGAGAGATAGCGCGTGTCCATCACATAATAGGATACCGCCATGGAGAGCAGGCAGAAATAAAGAATACGATAACGGTTCATCTCGTCACCTGATCTTCGGCGCGGGCGTTTTGCGCAGGATTTCCTCCAGCAGCTCGCGCGGCTGCTCGCCCTGCGCCTTTGCCTGCGCGGTTAACAACAGGCGGTGCGCCGCGCAATCCGGGTAAATCGCCCGGACATCCTCCGGCACCACATAATCCCGCCCATCCATCCAGGCGCAGGCCTGCGCAAGCGCCATCGCCGCCACCGAGCAGCGGGGGCTTGCGCCCTGCCGGATCGATTTATGTTCGCGTGTGGAGCGTGCAAGGCGGACGATATAATCATAGAGCTCCTCGTGGACGAACACTTTGGAAACCTCCTCCCGCATCGCAAGCAAAGCCGCTGCATCCGCCACTTTCTGCACAGCCTGTCCATGATTTTCGCCGTGCTTGCGGCGCAGCATTTCCCGCTCCGCCGCGGGCTCCGGGTAACCGATGGAAAGGCGCATCATAAAGCGGTCGAGCTGTGAATCCGGCAGCAGCTGCGTCCCAGCCGAGCCGGTGGGATTCTGCGTGGCAATCACGGTGAAGGGCTGCGGGATCCGATGCGTCACGCCGTCCACCGTTACGCTTCCTTCCTCCATCGCCTCCAGCAGTGCGGACTGCGTGCGGGAGGAAGCGCGATTGATTTCATCTGCCAACAGCAGGTTGCAGATCGCGGCGCCGGGCTGGTATTCCATCGCTCCCGTTTCACGGTGATAGATGGAAAACCCCGTGATATCCGATGGCAGCACATCGGGGGTGAACTGAATGCGTTTATACTGTAAATCCGTCGCATTGGAAAACGCGACGGCGAGCGTTGTTTTGCCAACGCCCGGAATATCCTCCAACAGCACATGCCCGCCCGCGAGCATGGCCATCAGGATTTTGCGCGCCACGTCTTTTTTACCGACGAACGCCTTTTTAATCTGTGTCAGGATCTCTTCGCATTGATTCATGAGCCGACCTCCCGCATTGTTAATCTGTTTGAGATAGGATTTCCTCTTCCCGGCCTTACAGCCTGTCCGGTTCCTTTTTCACTTTTTCTTTTTATATTATAAGACCAAACAGAGAAAGTCAAATCAGATCACCTACAAAAAAGCTGGCATATCCAATGCGGGTGGCACAGCCATCCAAAATTTTGCCCATATCGCCCTCAAAGCAACAGCTTTTTTGCCCTTTTGGAGAATTGTACAGATCCCCTTGCAAAGGAAACCAAAAAATAGTAAACTATAGGCATATCAACTACCGAAAGGCCGCCAGGCGGCGGTTTTTTGAAGAAGGAAGGAAATGAATCTCTATGTGGCCAATCAAAAAAGCATGGTACCGTACCTATCAGGCGGTTTTCCGCGTGCTCGTCTGTTTCCTCGACTGGTCTGAGCCAGAGCGGCTCGAGGGCCCGGGAGCTATCAAGCGCCTGCCTGAGCTCATTCAATCCAAGGGCGTGGAAAAGGTGCTGATCGTTACGGATAAGGGCCTGATGAGCCTTCACCTGCTCGATCCGCTTTTTGAAGCGCTCACCAAAGCTGGCGTTCAGTATACGCTCTATGACGGCACGCAGCCCAACCCCACCTTTGACAATATTGAGGATGCCCGCAGCCTCTATGTGGAGAATAACTGCGAAGCAATCATCGCCTTTGGCGGCGGCTCCTCTATGGACTGCGCCAAGGTTGCCGCGGCGCGTGTGGTGCGCCCGAACACGCCGATTCCGAAGATGCGCGGCGTGCTGAAGGTGCTACGCAAGCTGCCGCCCTTCTTCGCCGTCCCCACCACGGCGGGCACCGGCTCCGAAACAACCATCGCAGCCGTTGTTACCAACCCGAAAACACATGAGAAATATGCGATTAACGACCCCGTCCTGCGCCCGAAATACGCGGTGCTTGATCCGGAACTCACTGTCGGCCTGCCGCCGCATATCACCTCCACCACCGGCATGGATGCGCTCACTCACGCGGTGGAAGCCTATATCGGCCACAGCAACACGCGCGATACGGAGGAGAAAGCAAAGCGCGCCGTTAAGATGATCTTTGAGAACATCGAAAAGGTTTATCAAGATGGCAAGGATATTGAGGCCCGCGGCGAGATGCTGCTCGCCTCCTACTACGCAGGCGTTGCCTTTACGCGCGCATATGTCGGCTATGTCCATGCAATCGCCCATAACCTCGGCGGCATGTATGGCATCGCGCACGGCCTTGCCAACGCGATCATCCTGCCATATGTGCTGGAATACTATGGCGAAAGCGCGCATAAGCGCCTGGCGGAGCTCGCCGATGTGGCGGGCATCACACAGCCCGGCATGACGGATGCGCAGAAGGCGGAAGCCTTCATCGCCGCGATCCGCCAGTTCAACAAGGATATGAACATCCCCGATAAGATCGAGCAGATTCAGGAGAAGGATATCCCAACGCTGGTCAAGCGCGCACTTAAGGAGGGCAACCCGCTCTATCCAGTGCCGAAGATCATGAACGAGGCGGATTGCGAAATGGTGATCCGTCGCCTGATGCCCTGACAATACAAACCCTTACATCTCCCGGAAGACAGCTTGCTAAGCTGCCTTCCGTTTTTTATGAACGAAAAGAAGCACAAAACAAAGCCCGCCAGCCGCTGAGCGGTCAAAAAGATACGCATGGCTCATAAGAGCAGGCGGCTTACGGCTATTTTTCCCAGGCACACACACCGCTTCCATGTTGTACAGAGCGTAAACGGCAAGAATACAGATCAGTTAATCCAAAAAGATGGATGCATGCAAAATAGCGGTGCCGGAAAGCGCCAGAACCGAAATTATTTTTGATGGTAGCTCCTGGGGGTCAAACGGGTCCTTCCCACAATTCCCAGGTCGCTTTTTTCGGCATTTTGACGAAAAAAAACGGGTTATTCTTTTCGATACAAATCGAACTCTGGCGTTTCTTGTAACAAAATCACTAAAAATAGGCCGTGAAATTTGCACTCGGTTTGAATAAAATGGTCAAAATACACTTGAAAATTGAATTTCGGTTTGCTAAAATAAAGTTATCAAAAAGTAAGCGAGGTGTACCTCCATGGCGAAACGAAAGAGATCTCCTTCTGACGTGCCGCTCTATTTATTCCACGAGGGCAGTAACGCCCGCGCATATGAATACTTCGGCGCGCATAGAATAGACGGTGGGAAAATGGTATTTCGCACTTGGGCGCCGCATGCCGCGGGCGTCAGCGTTGTGGGCGACTTCAACGGCTGGGATGCGGAGGCCGCGCCCATGGCCCTGGTGGACGACGGCGGCGTTTGGGAGGCAGAGCTGCCAGAGCTTGCGCAATTCGACAATTATAAGTTCTGTATCCTCACAGAGGATGGCCGCCAGCTGATGAAAAGCGACCCCTACGGCGTACATATGGAAACACGCCCCAATAATGCCTCAAAGGTCTATGAGCTGAGCGGCTACGAATGGGGCGACCAGGCTTGGGAAGAGGCGAAAAGCCGCGCTGTGATCTATGACAGGCCTGTCAATATCTATGAGATCCACGCCGGCTCCTGGAAGCGGTATCCCGATGAGAACTTTTTCGACTATCGCAAGCTTGCGCAGGAGCTGGTTCCCTATCTCACCGAAATGGGGTATACCCATGTGGAGCTTATGCCGGTGATGGAGCATCCTTTCGACGGCTCCTGGGGGTATCAGGTAACTGGTTATTTTGCCGTAACCTCCCGCTATGGCACACCGCATGATTTTATGTATTTCGTCGATCAGTGCCATCAGGCCGGGATCGGCGTGATTCTCGACTGGGTACCAGCGCATTTCCCCAAGGATGCCAACGGCCTTTATGAGTTCGACGGCGCCCCCTGCTATGAGTATGCCGACCCGCGCAAGGGCGAGCACCGCCAGTGGGGCACCCGTGTATTTGACTATGGGCGCAACGAGGTGGCAAGCTTCCTGATTTCCAGCGCGATGTTCTGGCTGGATCAATACCATATTGACGGCCTGCGCGTAGACGCGGTGGCATCCATGCTCTATCTCGATTACGGCAGGGAGGATGGCGACTGGGTCCCCAACGACCATGGAGGGCGAGAAAATCTGGAGGCGGTTTCCTTCCTGCGCAAGCTAAATGAAGTCATCTTTCAAGAGCATCCTTCCACACTGATGATCGCAGAGGAAAGCACCGCCTGGCCTCTCGTTTCCAAACCGACCAATGTCGGCGGCCTCGGCTTTAATTTCAAATGGAACATGGGCTGGATGAACGATATTCTGCGCTATGTCTCGCTGGACGGCTATTTCCGCAAATACAATCACGATTGCCTTACCTTCTCTTTCTTCTATGCGTTTTCAGAAAATTACGTGCTGCCGATCTCGCATGACGAGGTGGTGCATGGAAAATGCTCCATGATCGGCAAAATGCCAGGAAGCTATGAAGAAAAATTTGCCGGGCTGCGTGTGTTTTATGGATATATGATGGCGCATCCGGGCAAGAAGCTGCTCTTCATGGGGCAGGAATTCGGGCAATTTAAGGAGTGGGATTTTGCCGCCGAGCTGGACTGGCTCCTGCTCGATTATGAAAAGCACGCACAGCTGCGGGATTATGTGAAGGCGCTCAACCATTTCTATCTCAAGCATTCCCCGCTGTGGCAAATTGACTTCAGCTGGGAGGGCTTCTCCTGGATTTCCAGCGATGACAGCGCAAACTCCGTGATCGCCTTCTGCAGGATGGATGACCAGGGCAATGAGATCATCGCTGTTTGTAATTTTACAAAGGTAGAGCGCCCGAATTACCGTATCGGCGCACCGAAGCGGGGGGATTACCGCGTGCTGCTCAATTCCGACGATCCTGCGTTCGGCGGCGAGGGCAAAGGCTCCTCCGGCATCATCAAAACGGAGGATCTTCCCATGCATAGCTGCGAGCAGAGCATGGTGCTGGATCTGCCCGGTTTTTCCGTATTGTATCTGGAGCTTGCAAAGGAGCGTAAAAAGAGGCAGAAAAAGGCGCCTGCTTCCGCTCCGCAGGCGGCCCCTTCCCCGAAAAAGGCAAAATCCGTTTCACCGGAAGCCAAACCAACCTGATCAAATCCCATGGAACTTACTTCCTCGGATTTCATAAAATCAATTTCAACAAAATAAAGGAGGCAACATATATGGCCCGAAAAAAGGAATGCATTGCAATGCTCCTCGCAGGCGGGCAGGGAAGCCGGCTCGGTATCCTTACAAAAAATATCGCCAAGCCTGCCGTGCCCTATGGCGGCAAATACCGCATTATTGACTTCCCGCTCTCCAACTGTGTGAATTCCGGCATCGATACCGTCGGCGTTCTCACCCAGTACCAGCCGCTGGAGCTCAATGATTACATCGGCAACGGAGAGCCATGGGATCTGGACCGTGTGAACGGAGGGGTACATATCCTCTCCCCTTATCAGAAAATCCGTGGGACAGAGTGGTATAAAAATACCGCCAACGCGATCTACCAGAATATCAATTTTATCGATCGATATGACCCTGAATACGTGGTGGTCCTCTCCGGCGACCACATCTATAAGATGGATTATTCCAAAATGCTCGCCTATCATAAGGAAAAGGATGCGGCCTGTACAATCGCCATGCTCGAAGTTCCGTGGGAAGAAGCGCCCCGCTTTGGCCTGATGATGGTGGATGAGGATGGGGCCATCACCGAATTTGAGGAAAAGCCGAAGCACCCCCGCAGCAATAAGGCCTCCATGGGGGTTTACATGTTTACCTGGGAGAAGCTGCGCCAGTATTTGCTGGATGATGAGGCCAACGAAACCTCGGGCAACGATTTCGGGCACGATCTGATTCCCGCCATGCATGAGGCGCACGAGCGGCTCTTCGCCTTCCCCTTCGACGGCTATTGGAAAGATGTCGGCACGATCGACAGCCTATGGGAGGCCAATCTCGACTTGCTCAATCCCAATGTCGATCTTGACCTGAGCGACCCGGATTGGAAAATTTATTCCCGCAACCCTGTCGCTCCGCCGCATTATGTTTCTCCGGATGCAACCGTTCAGAATTCCCTGATTTCAGAAGGCGGGCTGATCGAGGGCAGTGTAGATTTCTCCGTTTTATTTGCCAACGTATCAATTGAAAAGGGCGCGGTTGTGCGCGATTCCATCCTGATGCCCGGCACGGTGGTGAAAAAAGGCGCTGTGGTGCAATATGCAATCGTCGCGGAAAACGCTGTGATTGAAGAAAACGCCATCGTCGGCGAACGCCCGGAGGATATGGAAAACCTCTCTGACTGGGGTGTAGCTGTCGTCGGCGCAAACGTCTGCATCGGCGCAGGCGCACGCGTCGCTCCGAAGGCGATGGTCGATGAGGATCTGCCGGAGGTGACAGTTTGAAAAACATGTTTTTCAAACGGGACTTTCGTCCTTTTTGCATCAAAGGAATCTCAAAATCTTGCTTCGCAAAACCGCTTAAAACTCCACGGTTGGAGCGAAAGGAATGGTTATAACTATGAGAGCGAACAATGTGTTAGGAATCATCTATTCCAATGCCTATGATTCTGTATTGAGCGAGCTGACCAACGCGCGTACCATGGGCAGCGTCCCCTTTGGCGGGCGCTACCGCCTGATTGATTTCGCACTCTCCAATCTCGTCAACTGCGGAATCAACAAAGTAGGCATTATTACAAAAAGCAATTATCAATCCCTGATGGATCACATCGGCACAGGCAAGCCATGGGATCTCTCCCGTAAGCGCGGAGGCATGTTCCTCCTCCCGCCCTTTAACAACAGCCACACCGGTATGTACCGCGACCGGATCCAGGCGCTGATGGGCATTATGCGCTTTTTGGAGCAGTCGAAAGAGGAATATATCGTCCTGATGGATACCAATGTGGTGTGCAATTTCGATCTCAATGATATGTGCCGCGCCCATACGGAGAGCGGGGCCGATATCACCATCGCCTACCACCATGGCCGCGCGCCGCGGCTGGATGATCTGATGACCTTCACCTTTGAGGAAAACCAGAAGGTTTCCAAAATCGCGCTTGACCCCAAAACGAGCAAGCCAGTCGATTACGCAATGAATATCATCCTGATCAGCAAGGCGCTGTTGATCCGCCTGATTAACAATGCCGTGAGCCTCAACCAGGACAGCTTCGTGCGGGATGTCATCCAGCACAACCTCAAGCGTTTGAATATCTACGGTTATGAGGTTTCCGGCTTTACAAGCGTGTTTGACTCTTTGCAGAGCTATTACGACATCAGCATGAGCCTGCTGGACCCGGCCAATTGCCAGGAGCTCTTCACACGCGAACGCCCGGTTTATACCAAGGTGCGCGACGATATGCCGGCAATTTATGGCCTCGGCTCCACGGTAAAGAACTCTCTGGTGGCAGATGGGTGCAGCATTGACGGCGAGGTGGAAAACTGCATTCTCTTCCGCGGCGTACAAATCGGCAAGGGCGCTGTGGTGCGCAATTCCATCATCATGCAGGGCACCTATATCAGCGAGGGCGTTCATCTTGACTGCGTCATTGCCGATAAGAGTGTGGTCGTCCGCCCGCACAAAATGGTAACAGGCACCAGCACTTATCCCGTTTATATTGGCAAGGGCATCGTGATCTAAGGCCAGAATTTGCGTTAATTCCATGATGCGTCTGAATAAGGAGGATTCATTTTGAAGGTTTTATATGTTGCGAGCGAGGCGCTCCCCTTTATCGCCAGCGGCGGTTTGGGCGATGTTGCAGGGAGTCTTCCCCAGGCGCTGCGTAGGCGGCTGATCGGCTGCCGCGTCGTGCTGCCATTGTATGCCACGATCCCGCAGGAGATGCGTGATAATATGCATTTTATCACAAGCCTGTCTGTACCCGTGGCGTGGCGCAGGCAATACTGCGGCATATTTGAGGCCAAGGCCAACGGCGTTACCTACTACCTGCTCGATAACCAATATTATTTCAAGCGGGATACGATCTACGGCCATTACGATGACGCAGAGCGTTTCGCTTTTTTCTCCCGTGCAGTGCTTGAAATGCTGCCGTATATCGATTTTCACCCCGACATCATCCACTGCAATGATTGGCAAAGCGCTCTGACGCCAGTTTATTACTCGCTGATGTATGCGCACCGCGAGGGGTATGAAAATATCAAAACGCTCTTCACCATCCACAATATCCAGTATCAAGGCGTATATGGCAAAGAGATCTTAGAGGATGTGCTCGGCATTGCCCAGCGGGATGAAGCGCTTTTGGAATACGACGGCGATGTTAACTTTATGAAAGGCGCGATCGAATGCGCCAACCGGGTTTCTACCGTCAGCCCCTCCTACGCACAGGAAATTCTCGACCCATGGTACAGCCACGGCCTCGATACCATCCTCAACCAGCGCTCCTGGAAACTCAGCGGGATTCTCAACGGGATCGATACCGTCAGCTATGATCCTGCTGCAGATCAATCACTCTTTGCCAATTATTCTACGGAGGATCCAGTCGGAAAGATCAAAAACAAGCTCGGCCTGCAAGAATATATGGGCCTCCCCGTGCGGGAGGACGTTCCTCTGATGGGCATGGTGTCGCGCTTAGTTTCTCATAAAGGGCTCGATCTGGTAAAGGCTGTGCTCGACGAGCTGCTGGAAACCACGGATATGCAGGTCATCGTGCTTGGCTCAGGGGATTGGGAGTATGAAAACTTCTTCCGTGAGGCGGCCGCGCGCCACCCTGGCAAGCTTGCCATTCGCATCGGTTTTGTGCCGGATCTGGCGCGCAAAATCTATGCGGGGAGCGATTTCTTCCTGATGCCCTCGAAAAGCGAGCCCTGCGGGCTCTCCCAGATGGTTGCGCTGCGCTACGGCTCCATTCCGATTGTGCGGGAGACCGGCGGCCTGCGTGACAGCATACAGGACAGCGGCGACGGCGAGGGCAACGGTTTTACCTTTGCCAATTACAACGCGCATGAAATGCTCTACACCATCCGCCGGGCATTGGAAGGCTACCAAAATCAAGAGGGCTGGGCAATGCTTGTCAAACGTGCACTGGAGTGCGATTGCAGTTGGGGCCGCTCGGCCAATGCATACATCCGGCTCTATAAATCCATGTTGGAAGGCTAAATGCGTATCCAAAACGAGCGCACAGCAAAATGCAGATGCAGCATTTTGCTGTGCGCTTATTATGCTATAATAATTCAATAGAATCATACCAAATGGGGCAGCGCCAAACCTGCACAATTCCGCGCGCTTGTGCAAGAAGGGAATGCCAAGCCTTAGGCAAAGCACTGGCTCGTGTTACCGCATCTCCCCGCCGGACAGATACTGGTCAACATTGCGCCGGATATAATTCTCCGATTCTAATATCAGCGTTTGCATGCACTGCGGCAGCTTATCCTCATGCGCTGCCACCGCCGCTTCGGATCCAGAGTTTATGATAGAGCGCGTAATTGCCTCCATCATCCCACTGGTGAGCAGTTCCGCGGCCTGCGGATCAAAGTGGATCGCATCCTTTGGGAGAAATCCGGCCTGTGAGGAAGTGACCATCCCATTGTAAACAGACAGCGCAAACAGCCACTGCATACGGTCGCCCAGCACGGTATCCCATTCAAGATTCACAGCCTCCAACAGCCGTGAGGCTGCGCGGTAGATCGTGCTGATATTCATTTCACGATCCTGCTCCAGCTCATCCGAGGTAAAAAAGCCTGTCAGCCCCGTTCGGCTTTCGCTGCATCCCAGCAGATAATCGCAAGTGACATGATAGAGCTTCGCCGCGCGTGTCACGAAATCCAGCCCGCACTCCCGTATTCCCTTCTCATAATGCGATAAGAGCGCCTGCGATACGCCAAGGCGGACAGCTGCCTCCTTTTGGCTCAGGCCACGTTCCTTCCGCAATAGCACCATACGCGTCGGAAAGCATTTGTTCATCCTCTTGAACCCCCATGAATAATACGCCTTGTATATTATAAAATAATTATAAACGACGGTTTTTGATTTGTATATAGTAATTATTGACAAAATATGATAAGATAATTTGGAGGAAAAATGAAGACATATCAAATTCATCTCATTCGTAACGGCCGCACGGATGACAGTACCTCCGGCCGCTACATTGGGCATACGGATGCGGTTTTAAGCCCGGAGGGCATCGCTGAAATCCAAAGGCTCAAGGAGCAGGCAGATTACCCCCATACAGAAGCTGTTTTCACCAGCCCGCTCAAGCGCTGCACACAGACCGCACACGCGATCTATCCGGAACGTGAAGCCATCGTCATGCGCGAGCTCATCGAATACGATTTCGGCGAATATGAGGGGAAAACACCGGAGCAGCTTGCTGACGATGAAGGCTTTGCCTCCTGGCTCGCAGGCGGCCCGGACGCCGCTCCGCCCTTCGGGGAGAGCAATGCGGAATTTTCTGCGCGGGTATGCGGCTGTTTTATCAAAATCGCAGAGGGCATGATGAAAGCCAACGTCACCAGTGCAGCAATCGTCACACACGGCGGCGTTATCATGACGGTTCTCTCTGCCTTCGGTATTCCGGAACTGCCTATGCCGGAATGGCGTACCCCAAGCGCTTGTGGTTATACGGTACGTATTACCCCATCCATATGGATGCGCGGCCAAAAGGTAGAGATTATTGCGGAAATTCCTTCGTTCCCGCGGGAAGAGGAGGAGGTGCCGGACCTCTCCACCGAGGCGTTTTATGTAGATTTGAAGGAGCTGCGGCAGGATGATCATTCAGAGCAGACAAGCTGAATCACCCGGCGGAACATACGTACCGCCGGGTGATCATCTTTTATAACAGCTGCGTCTCACGTAGCAGTTATTTACGCTTTTTCCTGCTCAGGGTCACCGCCGCAACAGCGCTCATCGTCAGCGCTGCGAGCATTGCGGCCGAAGTACTGCTGCCGGTATCTGGATTTTCCGGATTTTCAGCGGAAGCAACCGGTTTGGTTGGCGTCTTTTGGGGGGCTTCCGTCCCCTCTGTGTCTGGCACGGTCGGCCCTACCGTGTCCTCTGTACCGGGAGTGGTGGAGTCGGGCATTTCCGGGTCAACAGGCTTCTGCTCGGGTACCGTATCGTCTGGCTGTGTCGATCCTGCCGGCACAGCGCCGCGCGTAACGGTCAGCGTATACACGGCGGTTTCGCTCCCATCAATGGACGCCGTCTCGATCCGGATCACATTCTTGCCTGCCTGCAAGGCAACCGGTATCGCTCCATCTGCAGCTGAAACGCCATTGACGAGCACTTGCGTACCCGCATCCGCGCCGACAGCCGTCAGCTTGATTGCGTCCACATCGGCGGCAACAGAAGCCTGATAGTCCGTAACGGCCGGATCAAAATTCAATTCGATTCCATCGGCGGAAAGCGTCTTCAAATCCGCGGTGATTTCATTCATTTTCCAGAGCTGCGCACCGTAAAACGGATTTGCCGTTCCAATATACAACCCGTCTGTTCCAACGATAAAGGAACGGCAGCCGTAATTGAAGCGGTCGTGGAAGCCGTGGTCAATGAGCTGCGTATAGTGGACTCCATCCTCTGTGCTGTAGAGCTCAAAGCCGCCGGCGTTGTCCATGATCGTGTTAGAAATTCGAATATAGCGCTCTAAGCCCTCCGTATTGACATTTGCGATAGCGTTGTAAAGCTCCTTGAGCGCCTGAAGGCCCTTTACCGAGCCCGCGATTGCGGCAAACCAGTCTGCATTGACGATCTGGTCGAGAACCGGACTGATTTGATCAAAGGCCTTCTTAAACTGAAGCACACCGTTGAGCAGCTGCTTGACAGACTGCTCTGTCGCCTGCTTGTCCACCAGGCTATTGAGCGTACCGAGAATATCGACCAAAAGATCCTCCGTCTTCTCATCGATCAGCTTCTTGTCACCGAGCAGATTGAGAAGGTCCACCGCATAGCGAATCTGGCTCTCGCATTCGTCTGCAGGCATGCCGATGAGATCGCCGTTGGTCAGCTTCGTAAAGGCATGGTACAGCGTCGACGCATCGAAGGTACCAAAGATCAGCTTGCCATTGTATTCCGCCGCACGCCAGATATATTGCAGGCAGCTCAGGCCGTCCGTCTCGGAAAACCCGCCGTAGGTCTCGGATAAATAATTTCCGTTTTCCTTGTTGAAATATGCATCCGGCGCTCCCATTACCATCTCAACTCCCCGATCACCATCGAGGCGGTAAATAGACGCCTTGTTCTGCATGCTACTCTCCATAATCTTCAGGGAGTCGAAATACTTGTTGATATCGCCGGTCTTTAAAAAGCCAAGCATTCCAAACAGGCCCTGAACCACCGCATCTACCGCATTGGAAAGCACGAAATAGTAAAGATCGCCTTTATAAACTACCGGAGAGACGGTGTAATTTTTCGGATTGCCAAATCCAGCAGGGCAAATTGGATTCCCCTGTATGCCGATGCCATTGCCAATGTATTCCGACCATTGCCAACCATAGGCATTCGCGCCTGGCGCGCCTTTTCCAACCTCGACGCCCTTATAGACAGCAGCGCCAAGATTCGTCATCAGGGATAGGTAAACTTCACCTTTATAGACCACCAAATCCCACACGTCGCCTGCTACATTAACATTTTCAAGCGTATTATATGGATAAAAGTCGGCCGGGCAGGCGATTGTCTCAAAATGCTCACCATCCGTTGAGGTCTGAATATGCACGGCAGAAGAGATATTCTTCGCCTTATCCTCCTCTGTCAGCAGCGTGGCATCTGTACCACCGATATATAGCCGCTCACCGTCATCCGTCACATCGTAGGCGCGGATATTACCCATACCTGTCCCCTCGGGCTTCGTCATATGTACGATGATCTCTGGCAGATCGCCCGGCTGGAAATCCGGGCCGATCCGGATGAGCATGGTGTTTTCTGACCCTGTTGTGCCAAAATACAGACTCCCTTTGAATGCGACGCACATGCGGTAGCCTGTGATATCATTGAAAGGAGCCGGCATGTTTTTATTGGGCAAGAACGCCGTCTCCATCTCACCCGTCGTTTTATTATACCGTACGATTACGCCGCCCTTCGTCAGCTCCTCGTCCGGTGTCACGGCGATCTCATCATTGGTAAAAGCCTTCAGAACGGCGCTGAGCGTCTCCTTCGGCACGCCGACGGCAGCTGCATAGGAGGCGGCCGTGTCGCCTACCAGGTTCCGGTTGGAGCCGACATAAATGTAGTCCCCCAGTTCTCCGGTCGCCCAGCCATAGCTGTTGAAGCGGTCGCCCGGTGTAACCAGGCCATCCGCCTCGCCTTCGCCCAGCGTCGGGTTAGACAGCTTCTTCATGTAGTAGCCGCTTTCTGTGATGGTAATTCCCTTCTGATCTGCGGCCGACGCCATGGGAGCCACTAAAACTGAGACAGCCAAAACAACGCACAGCACACCGGACATCCATTTTTTCCACGTCATGATTGAATCCTCCTTTTCCCAAATCAAATGCTCTATATGACTATATTATAAACACAGTGTTGATCATTTTATTTCCCTAGATTGCATAAATCATAAAATATATCTAAAAATTTGTTATATCGATCAGATTTATTGCCATTATTTTTCTAATAAAAATCTAGACGGTTGAGATTCCCTTTGCTAGGATTTTCGTGATATGAAATCAAACCAGAAAATGGTCCCCTCTATCACGCTTTTTACAGCTGGCCGTCATAGTTCCTGCCGCACTAATCACAGGCACTGCAAACATTGCTGTAAAAGCGCAGATTCCGTATTCTAGATTTCCAAGCTTTATGCTCCAGAATTAGGTTTTTCTGCCTCCTGACCAGGCATCTTTATCTGCTCTGCAGCGACGCCAGCTCCGTCTGTTCCATCCTTGGAGCCATCGGGCCGATGGAATCCGAGCCGGATGGAAACGGTTTTTTTGAACCTTTTTGATTGCCGTACAAAATCAAAACCACTAGTAAACTAGTGGTTTGCTCAGACCCCAGAGGGGCCAGTACT